>Ga0209498_1002829_pt1 | contig 10423 bp, 11 predicted proteins | sample WalLakDeSediment_FD_184131 | JGI IMG/M metagenome (GOLD analysis project Ga0209498, IMG submission 184131) | Lake sediment microbial communities from Walker lake, Nevada to study Microbial Dark Matter (Phase II) - Walker Lake 11/02/13 Deep... | ecosystem: Environmental > Aquatic > Freshwater >... | reverse complement strand
CCACCCCGACATTCAGCAGATGTTTGCCGCTAAAGGATGCCCTCCGGACCCGCAGGATATTGTAGCAGCTTTAAATAATGCCGGTATTAAGGCTGATGCGGCCCTTTTTGAGCAGGTTGACAGTCTTCCAGGATTCTTTATGAGCCGCTACGAAGGAAAAGCAGAATTTGACGAAGCCTTTTTCCAGGTGGAGTAGAATAAAGGAGGAGTGCTAATTGAGTAAAACACTGAACCTGGCGCACCGAGGCGCTAATACAGAAGCTCCGGAAAACACGATGGCCGCTTTTCGCAAAGCAGTTGAGGTGGGAGCCACCGGGCTGGAATTTGACGTTCAACTGAGCAAGGACGGCGCTGTGGTGGTCATTCACGATGAAAAGCTGGAGCGCACCACTAACGGCAGCGGCCTGGTTAAAGATTACACCCTGGAAGAGTTGCAGCGCCTTGACGCCGGCACATGGTTTGACGAAGAGTTTGCCGGAGAGAAAATGCCAACCCTTGATCAAATCCTCGACGAATTTGCCTCCACTGAGCTGATTTTCAACATCGAGCTGAAAAGTGGTATTGTGCTCTATCCCGGCCTGGAAGAAAAGGTTATTGAGGAGGTTAAGCGCAGGAACTTAACTGATCAGGTGGTGCTATCCTCATTTAACCACTACAGCCTGGTTACCTGCCGCGAACTGAATAAAGAGATACGCACCGGAATGCTTTATGTCGCAGGCCTGGGATTATGCCCTTAAACTTGGCTGTTACTCAGTGCACCCACTTTTTTACCACTTACAGCACCCGGAGCTGGTCAGCGGTTTCAGGGAGCACAACCTGGCCATCTATGCCTGGACTGTTAATGAGCCGGTTTACATGGAACTGATGGTGGCTGGCGGTATTGATGCGATTATTACCGATCGGCCGCAGGATTTACAAAAAATAATCGACGGAGGAAAGTAAATGAAATCATTTAATTACTTAAAGATTGTCATTCTCGGTCTCGGTTTTCTGATTATTTCCCTAACCTGGTCTATTTACAATGCTTATGTGCCGCCGATCCTTGAACGTTTGCTCACTCATTTGCCCTATACCGACACAGCGGTCGGCTTCATAATGACCTTTGATAATATTACCGCCATCCTGCTGATCCCATTTTTCGGGGCGCTAAGTGATCGTACCTGGACCCGCTTCGGCCGTCGTATGCCCTTCCTGCTGATTAGTGTGCCGGTTGCAGCCTTCTTTTTTGCCCTGATTCCCTATGTCGGGTTTTCACTGGCCGTATTAATCCCGGTGATCATCATTATGAATATTGCCATGGCTGCGTTTCGGGCCCCCGCCATCGCCCTGATGCCCGACCTGACACCTTCAATTTACCGGAGCAAGGCTAACGGCATCGTCAATTTAATGGGCGGCCTCGGTGCCCTGCTCTTTTTCTTTGTTTTTACCAGGATGATCAGCGTCAGCGCTGCATTTGTGGTAGCCGCTGTAATCATGGTTGTTGTTCTGGCCATTTTATTGGCGGCAATCCGCGAACCGCGTGACGAATTTGAGGAGACTGAAAAACGCCCCGAAGGTATTGTCAAATCACTTCTTGAGATTTTGCGGGAGAAAGACAGCACTACCCGCTATCTTTTCTATGCGATATTTTTCTGGTTTATCGGCTGGAACGGGGTGGAAACTTTTTTTACCCTTTACGGAATGGCCAAGTGGGGTATTGATGAAGCACAGGCTGCTTTTTATCTCGGCTTCTTCTCGCTCTCTTTCCTGCTGATGGCCATCCCCAGCGGTTTTATCGCCACGGCCCTGGGCCGCAAAAAAACTATCCTGGCCGGCCTGGTGGGCATGTGTCTGATGCTGGGTTCATTTTACTTTGCCACACCTATAGTTTTGGCCATCGGACTCCTTGTTTTGGGCGGTGTATTTTGGGCTTTGATCAATATTAACTCTTACCCGATGGTCAGCGATATGTCCCCTGTTGCGAAATTGGGCACCTATACCGGCCTCTACTATTTCTTCTCCATGCTGGCAGCGATCATCGCTCCGCCGATCTTCGGCTGGGTGATGGATCTTTTCGGCACCCGGATGGTCCTCTTCCCAATGGCGGCTCTAGCCTACCTGGTGGCGCTGTTCATGATGACCAGGGTCCAGGGCGGCGAAGCAAAAACAGAAGATGAAGTTGCCGCCTGACAGATTTACCGTTTTGCCTGATGATTTATAACCCCCGTTGCGGAGGAGGAAGTTAGATTGATTGATTTGCGAAGTGATACGGTAACTTTGCCGACCGAAGCAATGCGGAAGGCAATCTATGAAGCGGAATTAGGCGATGATGTTTACGGCCATGACCCGACCGTTAACCGCCTCCAGCAGCTGGCGGCTGACATGCTCGGCAAGGAAGAGGCAATGTTGGTGCCAAGCGGCACCATGGGCAACCAGATCGCCATCTTAACGCATACCCGCCCCGGCACGGAAGTAATCCTCGAGGCTGATTCGCATATTTACTATTACGAGGCGGCTGCCGCCTCGGTTTTTGCCGGCATCCAGCCTCGGCCCCTGCCCGGAAAACGCGGCTCCCTGCCGGCGGACCTGGTGGAGTGGGCGATCCGCGAGGATGATATCCACCTGCCACCCACATCACTGATCTGCCTGGAGAACACTCACAACCGGGCTGGTGGAACGGTGGTGCCGCTTGAGGATATGAAGGCGGTTTATCAGGTTGCCCATAAGCATAAGCTGCCGGTGCACCTTGACGGCGCCCGGATCTTTAATGCTTCGGTTGCTTCCGGAGTGCCGGTAAAAGAATTTGCTGCCTGTACAACCTCGGTTCAGTTTTGCCTTTCCAAGGGCCTGGGGGCTCCGGTTGGCTCCATTATCGCCGGCACTCGTGAGTTTATTGAAGAGGCAAGGCGCTGGCGTAAGCGTTTAGGCGGTGGCATGCGCCAGGCCGGTATTATAGCCGCCGCCGGTATTGTGGCATTAGAAACGATGGTCGAACGCCTGGCCGAAGATCATGCCAACGCCCGCCTTTTGGCTGAGGGGCTGGCGGCAATGAGGGGGATTGATTTTAATCCTGACGATGTGGATACAAACATTATCATTGTTAAACCGACAACGATGTCAATCCGGCAACTGGGCGAAGAGCTCGAAAAGAGGGGTATCCTGACAGTGGTGATTGAGCCCGATCGCGTTCGCTTTACCACCAACAAGGAAGTAAACCGGGCTGATATTGAAACCACATTAAAAGTGGTAAAAGAAATCCTTGGCAGTTGATTACTCGCTTAAAAATTGGGGAGGTTTACAATGGACTATCAGGATGAAAAGAATCTTGATCTGCTCGCTAACCTGCATCTGGTCCTCGGCATTCTGACAGCACTGATGGCCTGCATTCCGATTATCTATTTGGCGATCGGGATTGCTATTTTTGTCGGGGCAACCAGCGGCGGCGATGCAGCCCCCCGTGTTGTGGGGCTGGTATTTATTATCCTGGCCCTGGTGATCATCCTGGCTGGCTGGGTCCTGGCAGTGCTGATCATCATCGCCGGTCGTAAAATTAAAAAGAGAGAGTCATATAGTTTCTGTATCACCGTTGCTTTTCTCGAGTGCCTGATTATGCCTCTTGGCACGGTGCTCGGCATTTTTACCATCCTCAACCTGAACAAGGACACGACCAAAGAACTTTTTATCAGTTAAGGATTTGGTGAAAATTTTATCTGAAAGGAGGTAGATAAAACGGTGAAAACCGTTGATGAATATCTTGATTCGCTGCGGCGGATTAATTTTCGGGTCTACCTGTTCGGCGAAGAAGTTGATAATGTGGTAGATCACCCGCTGATCCGTCCCGCGATCAACTCAGTGGCTAAAAGCTATGAGCTCGCTGCCGATCCTGATTGTGCCGGATTGATGACTGTGCGCTCAAGCCTTGACGGAAAACTGATCAACCGCTTTACCCACCTGCACCAGGGCGTAGATGACCTGATTAATAAGGTTAAGATGCAGAGGCTGTTGGGCCAGAAAACAGCCGCCTGTTTCCAGCGCTGTGTTGGGATGGATGCTTTTAATGCTGTTGACAGCGTTACTTTTGAAATGGAACGTGATTTAAATGTCGATTATCATCAACGATTTCGCCGCTTCTTAAGCTACGTTCAGGATAATGACCTGATGGTGGAAGGGGCGATGACCGATCCGAAAGGCGACCGATCGCAGAGGCCTTCAAAACAGAAAGACCCGGATCTTTACCTGCGGGTAGTGGAGAAGCGCCCCGACGGGATTGTGGTGCGCGGCGCCAAGGCCCACCAGACGGGTGCTTTGGCAGCGCATGAAATACTAGTGATGCCCACCCTGACCATGAGTGAGGAAGATGCCGACTATGCCGTCTCTTTTGCCGTGCCCAGCGGCTCAAATGGCATTACCTATATTTACGGCCGCCAATCCTGCGATACCCGCCGGTTGGAGGGCGGGTCGATCGATGTGGGCAATTGCCAATACGGGGGTCACGAATGCCTGGTCATTTTTGAAGATCTGTTTGTGCCCTGGGAGAGGGTTTTCATGTGCGGTGAGTATCAATATTCCGGGGCTCTGGTCGAACGCTTTGCCGGTTATCACCGCCAGAGTTACGGCGGCTGCAAGGTTGGGGTCGGCGATGTGCTGATCGGCGCTGCCGCGCTGGCAGCCGAGTACAATGGGGCTGCCAGTGCCTCGCATGTGAAAGATAAACTGATTGAAATGATTCAGTTAAACGAAACCCTTTACGCCTGCGGTATTGCCTGCTCCAGCCAGGGTTGTGCCACCGCCTCCGGCACCTACCTGATCGACCTGCTGCTGGCTAACGTCTGCAAACAGAACGTGACCCGTTTTCCATACGAGATTGCCCGCCTGGCGGAGGATATCGCCGGTGGCCTGATGGTTACCCTGCCCTCGGAAAAGGATCTTAAACACCCGGAAATCGGCCGCTACATTGAAAAATATTACCGCGGCTCTGCGTCAACCTCCACGGAGCAGCGGATCCGGGTGATGCGCCTGATTGAGAATCTTACCCTTGGTACCGCTGCCGTCAGTTATCGCACCGAATCAATGCACGGCGCCGGTTCGCCCCAGGCGCAGCGGATTATGATTGGGCGCCAGGCCGATATTGCAGCGAAGAAGAAACTGGCCGCCGTAATAGCCGGCATAGAAGATAGGAGTGATGTTGGTGTTAAAAGCAGTTGATTTTTTTGATCTTGATCATCATCGCTTTGCCGACCTTTTTGCCGGGACAGAATTTGTCTGGGAAGGTTTGGGCAGGATCAAACCGTACTTAAAAGAAAACCTGCAACCGAATGTTGAAGAAGCCCGTCGGGGAGAGACTGTAATCGCTAAAACCCTGATTTTATTTGACGGCAGGGTGATCAGGGATGGCTTCCAGATCGACAGCAGCGGCAAAAAGCCGGTGGTGATCATGGGTGGGAAAGAACTGGCCGGGGCAACAATTATCTATGCCGGCGCCTTTTTAATGGACGACCAGATCTATATCGGCAAGAACTCGGTTATTGAACCTGCCGCCCTGGTTCGGGGGCCGGCGATCATCGGCGACGACACCGAGGTGCGCCATGGGGCCTATATCCGGGGCGATGTTATGGTCGGAGACGATTGTGTGGTGGGTCATACCACTGAAATAAAATCTTCTGTGATGCTCGGTGGCAGCAAGGCCGGCCACTTTGCCTACATCGGCGACAGCATCCTCGGAAAGGTTAACCTGGGAGCGGGCACCAAGCTGGCCAATTTAAAGATGATTGACTCAAAAGTTACAATTACGGTTGACGGTAAAAGCTATCAGACCGGCCTGCGCAAGTTTGGCGCGATCTTTGGCGACGGTGTTGAAACAGGCTGTAACAGCGTCAGTACGCCTGGCACGTTGCTTGGGAAAAACTCACTGCTCTATCCCAATGGCACGGCCAGGGGCTATTATCCACCGGGGACGATCATCAAGGTTAAACAGGATCACCACCTTAAAGATTTTTCTAGCAAGGATCGCTAGTGGAGCGGATGCTTCAGGTTATCAAAGAGCAGGGCCCTTTAACCGGTAAGGATTTTGTCCGGGAAACCGGGCTGGATATTTTTGAAGCCTGGCAGTTTTGCACCGCTTCACCGTTTGTCATCACCAGCATAGTGGGACGCCGCTACTTAAGGCTTGATCAGAAGGTGGACGACTATGCCCGTCTATCGCCTTCGATCATGCGCGAGTTTTTAAACTATACCATAATCGGTTCAGCCGGCCAGGAGCAGGCGATCGGCAAACTGGTGAATAAGATTGCCGTTGATATTGCTGCAATAAGCGCCCGTAAGATTGCCCTGGCCCGTGACACAATAGCCCGGCTGGTTGAAAATCACCACGCCGGTCCTGAAATTAAAGCCGCTAGCTGTTTTATTATCGCCGGTGATGTTGTTTTTGGCATGGCCCATGCGGAACCCCGTCCCGAATCATCGACCGGTGAGCTGGTCAGGGGCTCTGACCTTGATATCATCACGGTTACAGAAGGTCTGAGTCCGGCGCTGACTGAAGAACTCGATAGTATTATTTACCGCGAAAAGTATACCCTCCTGATGAACCCGGCCTCGAAAGAAGAACTGGATTATATCATCAAGGATCTCGAACTGGTCAATGAGCAACTAAAATTCGATCATTTTAAGGCCATGGTTGCTTCCAAGATTCTGACGGAGGGGCAGTACCTGTATGGCAGCAAACAGATCTTTGACCGGATAAAAGATCTAATTCGGCAGAATGCTGTGGCAGAGAAAATTGCCACCCTTGAAAACAAGGCGGTTTTGGACCGAAAGAATGCTGAAAAAGCGCTGCTCGGCGCTCCCAAGTCAGCTGATCGGGAGCAACTGATGGCCCTTTTTTATACGACTGAAGAAAAAGAAGAGATTTTCTAAACAAGAAAGGAAGATCTATCGTTGAAGCTGATTGTTGTTGATAACTACCAGGAATTGAGCGAGAGGGCGGCCGGCGTTCTGGTTACAGAAGTTGCGGTTAAACCGCAGGCAATTCTTGGACTGGCTACCGGTTCCACACCGGAAGGAATGTATGCCCAGATAGTCAAGCTAAACCGGGAAGGCAAAGTCGATTTTAGCCAGGTAACCACCTTTAACCTCGATGAATATGCCGGTTTGGCTCCTGAGCACGAGCAGAGCTATTACTATTACATGCACCACCAACTTTTTCACCAGATTAACATCAGGCCGGAGCAAATCAACATGCCAAGCTGTGATCTTGAAGATGTGGATCAATTCTGCCGTGAGTACGATCAGCGGATTGCCGCAGCAGGCGGCATCGATCTGCAGGTGCTCGGCATCGGTGGTAATGGCCACATCGGGTTTAACGAGCCCGGCGAGCAGTTAAGAGTTCATACACACTTAGTTGATTTGACCGAAGATACAATCCAGGCCAACAGCCGCTTTTTCAGCTCAGCTGAAGAAGTGCCAAAGCAGGCCGTAACTATGGGGCTCGGTTCAATTATGCTGTCTAAAAAGATCATCCTGCTTGCTGCGGGCAAAGCAAAAGCTGAGGCCATTGCCCGCACGGTCTGTGGCCTGATCACCACAGCTATCCCCGCATCGATCCTGCAGCTGCACCGGGATGTAATCATTATTGTTGATCGCGAAGCCGCTGCCCTGATTACCTGATGCCTTTGCAGTAAGGATGGTTCTAATCCCTAAATTCTGCTTAGATTTGGTTGACCGAAAAACCCATCTGGGTAAAGTGGCGATCAAAGGCCAGTGCCTGTTTAATGCCATTGGTTTGCATTAATGCAAAGCTGGTGCAGTCAGTAAAGGAAAAATCTTTATCTCCGTATTCCTTGAAAATCACCCAGCTCTTGCTGAAGCAGCTGTCATGAACCTGCAGGATTGATAGAACTTTGCTGTGTAATAAGGTCTCACCAAAGACAATCGCATTTTGCCGGTCTATTTTACGACCGACCAGGGTCGTCGTTTCATCAAAAACATAATCAGAGGTATAAAGCAGCACCGGTTTGCCGGCTAGCGCTTTCCAGATTGATTTAGCTTTCCGGTGGTGATTGTCGCTTGCATTATAGAGCGCGCACCAGAAGGAGGTATCAACAAAGTACTTCAAGATTGATCACCATCTTCAGTTTCATATAGATAGTGGTCATGATTGTTTGAAAGATCCCCAACTTTGTTTTTTGCTTTGCCGCTGATACTCCAGATAGGATCGGCTGGGGCTAATACTTCCTCATCTGGTTCAGCCAGGTATTTGCCCAACGATTCACGAATATGTTCGGCCATCGGTTGACCGGATTGACTGGATTTTTGTTTCAGTTGCTCATATAGCTCTTCGGTTAAATAAATTTGCATTCTGATACTCATAGCAGACACCCCGCTTTTACTGTATACATTATACATTATTGCTGAATTGTCATCAACATTTTTATCTTCCGGCTAAGTTTTATGCGATCGGCCAGCCCCTTTTATGGTAAGCTATTTCTATTAGGCGTTTGGCTTTTTATCCTTAAGCAGAAAGCGAAGATGATTTACTTGGCAGAACAGCAGAAACCAATTGTCGCAGTTGAAAGATGTATGCGCTATGAAATGAATGAAGTCCGGGAAGCGCTGCGCAAAACGCTGCAGCCTTTTGGCGGACTTAAGGCACTTGTTGCCCCCGGGCAAAAAGTGTTGATCAAACCTAACCTGCTTGCCGCTGCTGCTCCCGCTGAGGCGGTAACCACCCATCCGGTCGTGATCAGGATCCTGGTAGAAATGGTGCAGGAAGCGGGGGGAGAGGCTTTTATTGGCGATAACCCCGGTAATGATGATCAAGCAGAAACACTTAAAAAAGCGGGGCTGCAGGATATTATCGACCAGACCGGCGCTAAGGCGCTAATTTTCACGGACAGCAAAGAGCACGCTGTACCAGGTTCGGGGGAGCGGCTGATCCCACTGGCTCGTGAACTGGATCAGGTAGATCTGATCATCAACGCGGCAAAGCTAAAAACCCATGCCTTAACCGGTCTCACCGGAGCGGTTAAAAATAACTACGGCCTGCTCTTTGGCAATATTAAAAAACGCTACCACATGGAGCACCCATTGCCTTTAAATTTTTCCCGTCTGCTAATCGACATTTACCTTGCGGTCAAACCAGCCCTTTCGATTTTGGATGCGATTGTGGCGATGGAAGGCACCGGCCCACGGCGCGGCAAACCAAGACAGCTGGGGCTGCTGCTGGCCTCGACCAACGCTGTGGCGCTTGACAGTGTTGCGGCCGAGATCACCGGTTTTCTACCCGCCCAGGTTACCACCATCGCAGCGGCAAGGCAGTTGAAGCTAGCTGGGGCATTTCTTGAAGAGATTGAAATCAGGGGGTTAAAGCTGGAAGAAAGCCGGGTTAAAGACTTTGATCGCGGTCCCGGCGGCCACGGCCAGATCAGCCGGATGATCGCCAGTTTTCCGCTGGCCTATTTCAGAAACCTGCTCTACGCCCGCCGTCCCTACCCAAGAGTTGATCCGGAACTTTGCATCGAATGCGGTATCTGCGCGGAAAACTGTCCACTACGGGTGATTGACTGCAGTAGCGGCATCCCGGAATTTGATCTCTACGAATGCATTCGCTGCTACTGCTGCCAGGAGCACTGCGCTGAAGGGGCTATCAAGCTGGATCACAATCAGTCGTCATAGTCGTAGCTTAAATTGCGCAATCTGTTCATTTCGTCCCAAAGCTCAACGGGTACAAGCGCTTCTGTTTCTTGTAATATTTTGTCCATCAGGATCCGCTCTGCTGCGGCTGCCTCCGAATAGAAGGGAAAAGCATATTGACGACCGCCTGCGGTTATGGCAATATCGATAACCGGCCCTCCGTCGATAGGATCGCTGCTCTGCCGGCCACTTTTAAACGCACCTGTTTCAAAAATCCTTTGATAAAACAAATCAAGATCCTGGTCCGTTAAGGGAAAGCTTTCTGATAACTGCCAGAGCCGGTCTCCGGACCGGTAGGTAAAGAGTCCTTCTCCGGCTGGTCCAATGGTGATGCCGTAGCTGTACATGTCTTCTTCATAGGCCATGTGGCCGGTGAACCAGGATAAAGTAAGAGTAAAATCATCGGGCCGCTCTTCTGCAGGCATCTTTTCACCCCAACCATTCTTAAACGTTGTCCCGCATCCGCTTGCAGTAAAGACTAGTATGAACACCAAGGCCATGGTCACGATCCGGGTCATCTTTATCAAACTCCTTTTTGTTATTATAACTCCTTTGCATATTTCCAGACATCGGTAATCTATGGTATATTAAAAACACAAATACGCCGCTATATTTACAGTTGGAGGTGCCATTTTTGAAAGTATTGGTCAGCGATTCCCTCTCCGAAGAAGGACTAAAGGTTTTAAGAGAAAGTGTGGAGGTCGATTATAAACCGGAACTTACTTCGGAACAGCTGGTGGCTGAAATAAAAAAATAT
>Ga0209498_1002827_pt1 | contig 10428 bp, 9 predicted proteins | sample WalLakDeSediment_FD_184131 | JGI IMG/M metagenome (GOLD analysis project Ga0209498, IMG submission 184131) | Lake sediment microbial communities from Walker lake, Nevada to study Microbial Dark Matter (Phase II) - Walker Lake 11/02/13 Deep... | ecosystem: Environmental > Aquatic > Freshwater >... | reverse complement strand
CGGCCTGCAGATGAAGGTCGCGGCCATGATGGAGGTCAGCGACGGCGGCAAGACGCGCTACAAGGCGCCGGACTACAGCAAATTTAAGCGCGATTGAGGAAGAGGAAGAGGAACGCAGAGGGACGCGGAGAAGGCACAGAGGAACGCAGAGAGGATCGCGGAGTTACGCAGAGAAGGCGCGGAGGGACGCGGAGTTTTTTAAGAGGCATAGAGGGGTTGATTGAGAGGAATGCGGAGATTGGTTGAGAGGGACGCAAAACCGCTTCACCGCTCCGCGAATCTCTGCGTCTCCTCCGCGCAGCTCTGCGTTCCTCTCACATGGAGGTTTGTATGGAATTGCTTGCAAATGGAAGCGTCACAACGCCGCGCGGCTTTCGGGCCGGCGCGGCGGCGGCGCAGATCAAATATAAGGATCGGCTGGACACGGCCGTGCTCTTCAGCGAACGTGACTGCGCCGCGGCGGCCGTTTTCACCCAAAACCAGGTCGTCGCGCCGCCGGTCATCGTGGACCGCGCGACGCTGCGCGCCGACCCCGCGCGTTTGCGCGCCGTGGTGGCCAACGCCGGCGTAGCCAACGCCTGCACCGGCGAACCGGGACTGCGCAACGCCCGCGCCACGCAGCGCCTGGCCGCGGAGGCGCTGGGCTGCGAACCGCAGCAGGTGCTGGTGCTCTCCACGGGCGTGATCGGCATGCAGTTGCCCATGGAGCGGCTGGCGGACGGCATCCGCCGCGCGGCGGAGCAGTTGGACGCCGCGCACGGCCCGCAGGCCGCGCAGGCGATCATGACCACCGACACGCATCCCAAGCATACGGCCGTGCACGTGGAGCTCGCGGGCGGGCGCGTCGCCATCGGCGGCATGGCCAAGGGCGCGGGCATGATTCACCCCAACATGGCCACGCTGCTGGGCGTGCTCACCACCGATGCGGCCGTGGCGCCGGAGCTGCTGGACGCCCTCCTGCGCCGCGCGGTCAACGCCAGCTTCAACCGCATCTCCATCGACGGCGACACCAGCACCAACGACACCGTGCTGCTGCTGGCTAACGGCGCCGGCGGCGTCAGCGTGCAAACGGCGGAGGACGCGGCGCAATTTGAGGCGGGATTAACGGCCGTTTGCGTCCACCTGGCCCACCAAATCGTGCGCGACGGCGAAGGCGCGACCAAGTTCGTAGAGATTCAGGTCTGCGGCGCGCCGGACGCCGCCGCCGCCCACGCCGTCGCCAACACCATCGCTACCTCGCCGCTTGTCAAAACCGCCTTCGCCGGCAGCGACGCCAACTGGGGCCGCATTCTGGCCGCCGCCGGCCGCGCCGGGATACCCTTCGACCAGAACCAAACCAGCTTATGGATAGGCGGGCGGGAAACCGATGAGCTGCAACTGGTGCGCCAGGGCGCGCCCACCGATTATCTGGAAGCCGACGCCGCCGCCATTTTCGCCCGCCCGGAATTCAGCATTCGCCTGGACCTGGGCAGCGGGGATGGCGCCGACGCCGTCTGGACCTGCGACCTGAGCCACGCTTACGTCGCAATCAACGCCGACTATCGGACTTGAGGTTGTCATACACAACAACGGATTAGCGCAAGGAACGGATAGCAGTCTGGAAAAATCCGTTCCTTTTGCCTATCCGCTGTAGTACAGTGTTAAAAAAGAAGTTCAACTTTTCACCAAAGGTGCCAGGCACTTTATCAAAGCACTCGGAGCAGTGTCATCAGTGGTGAAGTGCCTGGCACCTGTTAGTTACCAACTTTTTTGGAAAAGTTGAACTTCTTCTGTTCGACAGGGCGCACAACCCGCTTTGCGGTAAAATAGCCGGTGGAGGTATAGAAAATGGCCGAATCCATTGTAACACCCACGTTCATCTATCAGGAAGAACATGAAATGCCGGTGGTAGACGTCAGCCGCCTGGTGACGGAGGATGATACGCCCGTGGACAACATCTTTTCCGAAAGACAAATGGACTTGTTGGTCGACAGCCTGTACGCCTCCTGGCGCGGCCCCGCGGAAGATATGCCTTTCGTCGCCATGGCCAACGTCGCCCTCTATTTTGCCCTGCGCCAGCAGCCGCTCGTCCCTGACGTGCTGATTAGCCTCGACGTCCGCCTGCCGGGAGACGTATGGAAGAAGGAAAACCGCTCTTATCTCATCTGGGAATACGGCAAGCCGCCGGACGTGGTGGTAGAGATTGTCTCGAATCGCAAAGGGCAAGAAAAAGGGCAAAAATTAGCCCAGTATGCCCGTTTAGGAATCCCCTACTACGTCGTCTATGATCCTTATCGTTTGCTAGGGGACAAACCGCTCACCGTCTACACCTTGCGTGAAGGGCGCTACCGGGAGAGTGAAAACATGCAGCTTAGCGGCGTGGGGTTAGGCGTTACCCTGGCGGCCGGCGTCTACCGTGGCATGCAAGCGACCTGGCTGCGCTGGCAGGATGCGGAGGGCAATACGCTGCTTACCGGCGAAGAACGGGCGGCCCAGGCGCAAGCGCAGGCGGAAGCTGAACGGGGACGGGCCGAGCGGCTGGCGGCCCAATTGCGCGCCTTAGGAATCGAACCGGAAGCATAAATGCAAATTCAGTTTGATTGGCTCAACACCCTGTTTATCCTTTTTGGCCTCTACACCGTGCTGGGCATGCTGCTGCGGCCTGACTTTTACTGGAACCGGCGGCGCATGCGGCAGGCGCGCCGGCTTTTGGGCGACACGCGCACGCGCATCCTCTACCTGGCGCTCGGCGCCATCGCCCTGGTCGTGGGCGTGGCGGGTACGTTAGGGCTGTTCTGAGAGAGCGGGCGGCGCGCGGCGGAGCGGAGGTTTAGATGAGCAAGTTATGGGGTGGGCGGTTTGCCCGGCCGACGGATGCGCTGGTGCACCAGTTCAACGCCAGCATCGGCTTTGACGTGCGCCTGGCCGACGAAGACGTGACGGGCTCCATGGCCTGGGCGCGGGCGCTGGTGGGCGCGGGCGTATTGACGGGGCCGGAAGCCGACGCGATCTGTGATGGATTGGCGCAGGTGCGCGCGGAGTTTACGGCCGGTACGTTTGCCATCCAGCCGGGCGATGAGGATGTGCATACGGCCGTTGAGCGCCGCCTGATTGAGCTGGTGGGCGACGTGGGCGGCAAGCTTCACACCGGGCGCAGCCGCAACGACCAGGTCGCTGCGGATTTTCGGCTGTGGGTCATGCGCGCCTGTGACCGCTTGCAGACCGAGATCACGGCCGTACAGCAAGCGCTGGTCGACAGCGCCGCGGCCCACCTTCACCTGCCCATGCCGGGCTACACCCACCTGCAGCATGCCCAGCCCATCACCTGGGGCCATTGGGCGCTTGCCCACTTCTGGCCCTTGCAGCGCGATCGGGACCGGCTGGCGGAGACGCGCCGGCGCACGGCCGTGTCGCCCCTGGGCGCCGCCGCGCTGGCAGGCACGGCTTTCCCCGTGGATCGGGCGGCCCTGGCGCAGGCGTTGGGCTTTACGGCCGTCAGTCCCAACAGCCTGGACGCCGTCGCCGACCGCGATTTCGCCGCCGATTTTCTCTACACGGCGGCCATGCTGGGGCTGCACCTCAGCCGCCTCTCCGAGCAGCTCATCCTGTTCAGCAGCAGCGAGTTCGGCTTTGTGCGCCTGGACGACGCCTACAGCACCGGCTCCAGCCTGATGCCGCAAAAGAAAAACCCGGACACGCTGGAGCTGACGCGCGGCAAAAGCGGCCGGCTGATCGGCCATCTGACCGGGCTGTTGACGACGCTCAAGGGGCTGCCGTCGGCCTACGACAAAGATTTACAAGAGGACAAGGAGCCGGTCTTTGACGCCGCCGATACGCTGGCGCTGGCCTTGCCGGTGATGGCCGGGCTGATCGCCACGCTGGAGCTAAGGCCGGAGCGCATGGCGGCGCAAATTGAGCCGGGGCTCTTTGCCACGGACCTGGCGGATTACCTGGTGAAGCGCGGGACGCCGTTTCGGGAAGCGCACAGCCTGGTGGGCCAGGTGGTGCGGCTGGCGGAGGAGCGGGGGGTTTGGCTGACGCAGCTGCCGCTGGAAGCGCTGCAAGCGGTCAGCAGCCTGTTTGAGGATGACGTGGAGGCGGTGTGGGACATAACGGCCGTGCTCGGCGCGCGCAGCGTTAGCGGCGGAACCGCCCCGGCCGCATTGCAAGCGCAGCTTGAGGCGGCGCGGCAGGCGCTCGCCCGTTAACGTCGCCAACCTTGGGGGACAGACAGCGCCACGACGCTACACAGCGGCCGGATCCCCCAACACCTCTTTCACGTTGCGAATCAAATCGCTGTAGGTAATCGGCTTGGGCAAATAGCGCGTCGCGCCGGCGCGCAGCCCTTCGGCCGCGTCCTCCGGCTGCGTTTTCGCGCTCAGCATCAGGACCGGCAAAGCGGCCGTGGCGTCGTCCGCGCGCAGCCGGCGGCACACTTCATAGCCATTAATATCCGGCATCATCACGTCCAGAATCACGAGGTGCGGCAACCGATCGCGCGTTTTCTTTAACGCATCGCGCCCATCGACGGCCTCAACCACCTCAAAGCCGGCGCGCTCCAGCATCATGCGCAATAAATCGCGCGTCAACGCCTCGTCATCCACGACCATCACGATCCAACTCACTACTCACTCCTTCAAAACTGCGGCATGCGGAACGCGGAACAAAAGCCGACAATCTGCGCAATTTGGCGCCAACCTTAACATAGTTTGCGCGCGCTGCCCAAAAAACGGGGCGCCTATTCAGGCGCCATTCACAAGCGGCTTAAGCGGCTTCGTAATTTTTATTCACTAGACTTTCACGTAAGGTCACCAGACCCTAAAGGAAGTCAGCCGTGGCTAAGCAAAAGATCTTAATTATCGATGACGAACTGCCGATGCGGTTTCTGTTAGAAACTCAACTGCGTCGCTCCGGGTTTAGCGTGTGCTCAGCCGCGGACGGGCCCAGCGGGCTGCGGCTGGCTCTGCAAGAGCAGCCGGACCTGATCATCCTGGACGTCATGATGCCGGCCATGAATGGCTTCGAGGTGTGCGCCGAAATTCGTCGCCGCCCCGAATTGGCCCAGACTCCGGTCATTTTTGTGACGGCCAGCATGACGCGTGAAAACAAGGCGCGCGTCTTTGACGCAGGCGCTAACGATTACGTGGTAAAGCCGTTCCATACGGACGAACTATTGGCGCACATTACGGCCGTTTTGCAGCGCAGGCGCCCTGACCCACAACCCGCCGCGCGCGGGCGCAGCATCGCGCTCTTTGGAGCGGAAGCCGGCGTGGGCACGACAACCCTGGCCATTCAGCTTGGCGAGGCGCTGGCCCTGCGCAGCCCCCAGCCGCTCGCGCTGGTCGATTTAGACCTGCCCTACGGCAGCATCGCCTCCACGCTTAAGCTGTACACCGACGGCAACATTGTCGAACTGCTCAACCAGCCGCAGCTTGATCTGCCGCTGCTGCACACATTTGCGCAGCGCCAGCGCACTAACCTGCTGGTTTTTCCCGCGCCGGGCCGTGCGTTCGACCTGGCGCAGACGCCTCAACCGGCTCAACTCCAAAAGTTTCTGGGTTTGTTGGCGGCAGACGGCTATCACGTCATTTTAGATTTGGGGGCGCAGGTCACAGAGTTAGCGCTCGCGGCGCTACGCGCCGTCGATCTGGCTTACATCGTCACGTCCGGGCAGCCGCACGCCAACGCGCGTCACGACACGTTTATGGCGTCCGCGGCGGGGCTGGGGCTGGAACTGCGGCGGCTGCTGCCGGTGGTGAACGACGTGTACGGCACGGCCGCAAAAAGTCGCCTGGCTTACAAACCGCTGGCGCGCATTTTACAAGCCACCGAGCAGCGCCGCACCTTGCTCTGGCTGCAAGACCAGGGTATGCAAAAATTGCTTTCGGTCGCGCTGCTGTAGCGCGCCCGGTGGTTACGTTTCTGACGTGTCCTCGTTTAATCCGGCGTCGTCCTCCGACGCAGTGGGTGCGGGTTCGTCAGTGGGTGGTGTGGCGGGTGTGGTGGGTGTGGCGGGGGCATCCAGGACGTCAGAAACGCTGGGCCGCATGGATTGCGTCCGCGCTAGAAGCGTCAAGCGCCGCAGCAGCATTTGTAGCTCGAGCGGCGCGGCAATTTCGCTAGTTTCAACCGTGTGCCGCCGCTCCATTGTTTCGACGGTTACTTTGTATTGAAAGCGGTCAACACCCTCGCCATCTTCCAGCACAGGCGGCAGCTCAAAGAAGTGCGTTTCATCAACCATCTCGTGCAGATTGTGTGCTTCCTCCGCCGGTAAAGCGCTCGTGTCGACGGCCGTTTTGACCTTCCTACCCATAAATCCGCCGCTACGTTCCATGTAAATTCGCATTTTCAATACCTCCTTGTTGGATTACCTGCCCAATACGTAGCGCACCCAGGCGCGCGTCAGCAGCGTGGGCAGGCAGCCGGACGGGCCTTGATAGCCATCGTCGTCGCCGCCATTGCCGCCGCCATCGCCGCCCTCGCTGATGAGGATACCTACTTCCGCCCAGCCTGCGCGCACCGCCTGCTGTTCCAGGCTGCCACGGCCGTACAGTTCCCCCGCCGTCTGCCAGGTCAGGTCGGCCGCTTCGGCAAAGTTGGACGCGCTGCGCAGCTTGTCGCGCAGCGCCACGTACCAGATGCGACCCGCCTTCTCCCACGCAAAGCCGCCCAACTCAACGGCCGTGACGTAAAACGCGCGGTTGGGAATGCCGGAGTTAATGTGCACGCCTCCATTATCTTCCAGCGTGTTGTTGTAGTCGCGCATGTGGCCCGGCTGAGGATCGCGACCCAAAATCGGGTCGTTGTAGGCCGTGCCCGGCGCCTTCATCGAGCGAATGCCCGCGCCGTTCACGTTCGGGGTGAACAGCCCCCCGCCGATAACCCAATCCGATTCGACCGCCGTCTGTCCCAGGGCGCGCTGCTTCACCAGGATACCGAAAACGTCTGACATGGACTCGTTCAGCGCGCCGGGCTGGTTGCGGTAAATCAGCCCGGCCTCATACTGCGTCACGCCGTGGGTCAGTTCGTGGCCGATGATATCGACCGCAATCGTAAAACGGTTAAACAGGCGCTGGTCTTGCGGCAAATCTTCGTCGCCGTCGCCATAGACCATGCGCTGCCCGTTCCAAAAGGCGTTGTCATAGCCGACGCCGTAATGCACGGTAGATTCAATGCGCATGCCGCGATCGTCGATGGAGTTACGGCCGTAAATCACATTAAAGAGATCATACGTCACGCCCGCTCCGTCATACGCTTCATCCACGGCCGGATCGCCCGTCGGCGGCTGGCCTTCACTGCGCACCGGCACGCCGGGCAGGTTCGTCCTGTTTTGCGCATTGTAAACAATCCGCTGTTTTTCAGGGGAAATCAGCGCTGAGGGCGCCGGCGTGGCGGCAAATTCCGCCATCACGCGCCGCTGGGTGCGAAAGCGCTCCGCCGCGACGATATTCTGCACGGCGTGATCGCGCTGCTCCGGCGTGCCTTGCGCCATAATCTGCTCCAGCATGTGGGGTGGAATAATGCATTGATAGACATGTTCTCGGATACACATTGGAAACTACTCCTTATTGATGGGGCTGCGACGGTGGCTGGGTTGACGATTCATGGCTATTGTACCCTACAAATAACCCGCGCGTAAATGGCTGCCGTCATTTTACACGGCTTTTCTAAAGTTCTAATTGGTGACCTTGGGAAGACCCTGTTTTTTACGGGCCGGCGGTTTTCTCAGGTTATGCTCATAGCCGTGTAACCATAACGGCCGTTGCGTGTTTTAATATGTGTTCAAATAGCGCCGGCGGTGGCTAACTTTCTTAGGAGACACCATAGCGGCAAGGCGCAGCACAATTCATGAAAATGGAACGCAGGTTTACCTGTACGCGAAGCGGTTGCGAAGCAACATTTGGCCTGATTCCCTTGATTTTATCAGGTCAATCAGGGCAATCTGCGTCATCAGTGTTCTATTTTTGAAGGAGAAAAATGGAAAAAGTTATCTACTTGCTGCTTGCAGGTCTACTTGGTTATTTATTCGGCGCCATCCCGTTTGGCTACATTTACGTCAAAACCTTCAAGGGCATTGATATCACGCGCTATGGCAGCGGACGCACGGGCGGAACTAATTCCTACCGCGCCGCGGGCCTGTGGGTCGGCGTCTTGACAGCCTTCAGCGACGTGATCAAAGGCTTTGCAGGCATCTGGCTCACGCGCGCCTTGTTTAGCAGCGCGCTCGGCGAGACCTGGCTGCCCTGGGCGATTGCCGTCGCCGGTGTGATGGCTGTCGTCGGCCATAACTGGTCCATCTTTCTGAAGTGGAGCGGCGGCGCCGGCACCGGTCCCAACGTCGGCTGGGCCGCGGCCATCTGGTGGCCGATGTTTCCCATCGGATTTTTGGTCATGGGGGCGCTGCTGCTGCTGATTGGGATGGCCTCGATTGCCTCGCTGGCCATGGCCGCGGTGGTTCCCATCCTCTTTGCCGTGCTCTACTTTGCCGGCATTCCCGGCTACGACGGCACGCTGGCCTACACGATCGGCGGCATCGTGGCCGCGGCGATCATCGCCTGGGCGCTGCGCCCCAACATCAAGCGCGTGCTCGACGGCACAGAGCGCATTGTGGGACCACGGGCGCGGGCCGCCGCGCGGCGCAAGCAGGCTTAGCGCGGCGCAGCCGGGCAGCTATTATCTTCCTCGTTTGGTCAAATATTCGTAGTGCAGCAAGCCTAACGCGTCCACGCGCACGTTATCCACTTTGGCCAGCGACAGCGCGTAGCGTGGTTCCTGGGTAATGTCGAGGGTCGGCAGTTCGCTGGCCCAAAGCTGCTGAATTTGGGCAAAAAGCTCCAGCCGGGCGGCGGGGTCAATTTCCTGGTTGGCCGCCGTAACCAGTTCATCCATCTCGCGGCTGGCATAGTTGGAGCAGAAGACGCGGTCCGTGTTTTGCACGAAGAAGTTGGTCCAACTGCTGGGATCGAGGTAGTTGGTGGGCTGCCCGGGCGAGGGCCAGCCAATCAGGTAGGCGGGGTAGGCGCATTGGGCAATCTGCACGCGGAACTGCTCCCACGGCGCGCTTTCAAGCGTCACCTGGAAAACGCCGCTTTCTTCAAGCTGGCTGCGGATGGCGTTGGCGTATTGGGCTTCCACGGCGCTGTAACGACCGTCGTTCACGTACCACAGCGTGATGGGCAGCGGGTTTTCGGGCGTATAGCCCACTTCGAGCATCAGCGCGCGCGCCTGCTCCAGGTCGCGCGCCGGCAGCACGGGCGTGTGGCCGGGCACGTCGTCCGGCACCGGGCTGAGCAGCGGCCGGCGCAGCCCGCCGAACACCTCCTGCGCCAGCGCCTCGCGGTCCAACGACAGGGCCGCCGCCTGGCGCACCCGCCGGTTATTCCAGGGTGGCTCTGACTGCTCGAAAATCAGGTAGCTCTTGAAAATGGCGGGGCCTTCCCACGCCTTAAAGTCGCTGCCGCCGTCGCCGTCCAGATCGAGCGCCTGCAGCTCCAGCAGATCGCTGTAGGGCAACCCGCTCCACGCCAGATCAAGCGATTGGAAGTCGGCCAGGGAACGGCGCATTTCGGCCGCATCCGCGTAGAAACGGAGCGTGATGTTGTCAAAAGCCGGCTTAGATTCGCCCGGCCACTGGAGATTGGCCTTCAGGCGCATGCGCTCGTTGGGAGTCCAGCTAACGATGGTGTATGGTCCAATGCCGCCGCACACGCTGCCGGGATCGGCCGTTTCCGCGAAGCAGGCGCTGCTGATGGGGTAGTAGGGCGGGATGGCCAGCAGGCTGGGGAAGAAAGCCGCCGGTTCGTTTAGAATGATCTTGACCGTCAGCGGGTCGATCACCTGCACCGCGTCCTCGTCGGCGAAATTATCTTCGTTGCTGTCTTTGAGGTAGTTGTTGACCAGGAAGTTGCCCAGCCGCGCCGCCCGGTTTAGCGACCACTTCACCTCTTCGGCCGTTAATTCACGGCCGTCCGTGAAAAGCAGGCCCGGCTTGAGGCTGATGGTATACTCCAGTTTGTCTTCCGAAATCTCCGGCGGGCCGCTGGCCAACACGGGTACCAGCTCGTTATCGGCCGTAAAGCCATACAGACCGCTCATCGTGTTGCGCTTGACTTCCCAACCAATCAGGTCCGGCAGGAGGCTGGCCGGGTCCATGTCGCTCAACTGCCCCACCATGCCGATGAAAAATTCGCTGGCGGGGGTTCCCACGCGCGATTCACCCGGATCGATAGCGGCGGCGGCCGGATCTTCCAGAATCAGCCAGGTCACGGTCAGGCGCGTGATCGCCTCTTCCCGCTGAAGCTGCACAATTGCGGCGTTGAGGCGCTCCAGCAGTTCCGTGTCGCGCGCGGCGACGGCCATGCCGTACGATTTGCTGGTGATCCAGGCGTCACGCCCCCCACCGCCCACAACCTTCAGCTGCTCCGGAAAATTGAGCGTGAAATAGTCGGC
>Ga0209498_1002826_pt1 | contig 10433 bp, 4 predicted proteins | sample WalLakDeSediment_FD_184131 | JGI IMG/M metagenome (GOLD analysis project Ga0209498, IMG submission 184131) | Lake sediment microbial communities from Walker lake, Nevada to study Microbial Dark Matter (Phase II) - Walker Lake 11/02/13 Deep... | ecosystem: Environmental > Aquatic > Freshwater >... | reverse complement strand
GCCATGCAACCCTTTCTCCTAGCCGAAAAATAACGACAGGCCGATACGTCGACCGGCCTGCCGAGGGAGCGGAAGTTTAAAGACCGCCCCCAACAGTGTCAAGGTTGAAACGCCGCTATTCGGCGTTGTCACCCGTTTGTGTATCGCTGTCAGAGGCCGTTGCCGTCTCCGATTCGACCACTGCCCCGCCGACCATATCGAAGCTCGGCAGCTCCCGCAGACGCTTGCGTCGCCGTTCCCTGTGGTAGGCCAGACCGGTACCGGCCGGGATCAGGCGGCCGACGATCACGTTCTCCTTCAGCCCCCGCAGTTCGTCGCGGGCACCCCGGGTGGAGGCCTCGGTCAGAACCCGCGTGGTCTCCTGGAAGGAGGCCGCGGAGATGAACGACTCAGTAACCAGCGAGGCCTTGGTGATACCCAGGAGCACGCGCTCGTAGGTCGCCGGACGCTGATCCTTGTCCAGCTTGTCGTTCTCCTCGATCACCCGGGCGCGATCGATCTGGTCGCCCGACAGCAGACGGGAGTCACCGGAGTCGGTGATAACGACCTTGCGGATCATCTGGCGCAGGATCACCTCGATGTGCTTGTCGTTGATCTTCACGCCTTGCAGACGGTAGACGTCCTGGATCTCCTGCACATGGTACTCGGCGAGCACCGTGGCCCCCCGCAACCGAAGGATGTCGTGCGGATCGAGCTCGCCATCGACGATGATCTCGCCCCGCTCCACGCGCTCGCCCTCGAAGACGTTCACGTTGCGGTACTTTGGAATCAGCGTCTCCTGCGGATCACCCTGGTCCGGCGTGATCACCACGCGCTGCTTGCCCTTGGTCTCCTTGCCGAAGGAGATCGTCCCGGAGATCTCGGCCAGCACGGCCGGATCCTTGGGCTTGCGGGCCTCGAACAGGTCCGCAACCCGCGGCAGACCGCCCGTGATGTCGCGCGTCTTGGACGACTCCTGCGGCAGGCGCGCAATGACGTCACCCACCTCGACCCGGGCATTGTCCTCCAGATTAAAGATGGCACCGGCCGGAAGCATGTACTGCGCCGGCATGTCGGTACCGGCGATGAACAGGTCGTTGCCCTCTTCGTCGAGCAGCCGCACGGTGGGCCGCACGTCCTTGCCCGCGGCGGGGCGGGTCTTGGGATCCATCACCACATTGGAGGAGAGTCCGGTGAATTCGTCGGTCTCCTTGGTCACCGTCACGTTCTCGACGAAGTCGGCCAGCTGCACACTGCCGGCCACCTCGGTGATGATGGGGTGGGTGTGCGGATCCCAGATCGCCACCTCCTGTCCGGGCGACACGGGATCGCCGTCCCCGACGCTGATGGTGGCGCCGTAGGGCACCTTGTAGCGCTCACGCTCACGTCCGGAGTCGTCCACCACGCCCAGTTCCCCGGAACGCGAGACGGCGACCAGGTTGCCGTGCTTGTTGGCCACGGTCTTGATGTTGTGCAGGCGGATCTGGCCCGAGTTCTTCACCTGGATCGCGCTGACCGTCACCGACCGGCTGGCCGCACCCCCGATGTGGAAGGTACGCATGGTCAGCTGGGTACCCGGTTCACCGATCGACTGGGCCGCGATCACGCCCACGGCCTCGCCGATGTTGACCAGGTGCCCGCGCGCCAGATCGCGGCCGTAACACTTTGCGCAGATCCCCTGGCGGAGCTCGCAGGTGATCGCCGAGCGCACCCAGACCTCGTCAACGCCATTGGCGTCGAGGAGATCCACGTGCGCCTCGTCCAGGAGCTCACCGGCCGCGACCAGGATCTCGTCGGCGCCTGGCCGCAGCACGTCCTGTGCCGCCGTCCGGCCGAGCACCCGGTCGCGCAGCGGCTCGACCACGTCGCCGCCCTCGATGATCGGCTTCATCAGCAGCCCCTGCTGGGTCCCGCAATCGGTCTCGGTCACCACCACGTCCTGGGAGACATCCACCAGGCGGCGGGTGAGGTAGCCCGAATTCGCGGTCTTCAGTGCGGTGTCGGCGAGACCCTTGCGTGCACCGTGGGTGGAGATGAAGTACTGCAGTACGTTCAGACCCTCGCGGAAGTTCGCGGTGATCGGGGTCTCGATGATGGAGCCGTCCGGCTTCGCCATCAGGCCACGCATGCCGGCCAACTGCCGGATCTGTGCGGCGGAACCACGAGCCCCGGAATCGGCCATCATGAAGATCGAGTTGAACGAGGACTGCCACACCGTGTCACCCTCGCGTGTGGTCACCTCTTCCTTGCCCAGGTGCTCCATCATCGCCTTCGCGACCTGGTCATTGCAGTGCGACCAGATGTCCACGACCTTGTTGTACCGCTCGCCTTTGGTCACCAGACCGGAAGAGTACTGCTCCTCGATCTCCTTCACCTGCTCCTCGGCGCGACCGAGGATGGCAACCTTTTCCGCCGGGATCACCATGTCGTCGGCGCAGAAGGACACGCCGGAGCGCGTGGAGAAACGGAAGCCGAGGTACATCAACTGGTCGGCAAAGACCACGGTGTCCTTCAGGCCCAGGCGCCGGTAACAGGCATTGATCAACTGCGAGATGGCCTTCTTGCTCAATTCCCGGTCGATCAGCCGGAACGGCAGACCGCGGGGCAGGATGCCGGACAGGATGGCACGCCCGACGGTGGTGTCGATGCGCCGCAGCGGCAGCTGCTCGCCGTCGTTCACCTCGCCGTCGTATTCCGGGATGCGAACGCTCACGCGGGCGTGCAGGTCGACCATGCCGTTCTCGTAGGCACGGTGCACCTCGTCGACATCGGCGAAGATCATGCCCTCGCCGCGTGCGTTCACGCGGGCGCGGGACAGGTAATACAGCCCGAGCACGATGTCCTGCGAAGGAACGATGATGGGCTCGCCGTTTGCCGGGGACAGCACGTTGTTCGAGGACATCATCAGGGTGCGCGCCTCGAGCTGCGCCTCCAGCGACAGCGGCACGTGCACGGCCATCTGGTCACCGTCGAAGTCGGCGTTGAAGGCCGCACAGACCAGCGGATGCAGCTGGATGGCCTTGCCCTCGATCAGCACCGGCTCGAAGGCCTGGATGCCCAGGCGGTGCAGGGTCGGCGCGCGGTTCAGCAGCACCGGATGCTCGCGGATCACCTCCTCGAGGATATCCCAGACCTCCGGACCCTCCTTCTCCACCGCCTTCTTCGCGGCCTTGATGGTGGTCGCGAGTCCGCGGCGCTGCAACTTCCCGAAGATGAAGGGCTTGAACAGCTCCAGCGCCATACGCTTGGGCAGACCGCACTGGTGCAGGCGCAGCGTCGGTCCGACCACGATCACCGAGCGGCCGGAGTAGTCCACGCGCTTGCCGAGCAGGTTCTGGCGGAAGCGGCCCTGTTTGCCCTTGATCATGTCGGCCAGCGACTTCAGCGGGCGCTTGTTGGTGCCGGTGATCGCGCGGCCGCGGCGGCCGTTGTCCAGCAGCGCGTCGACGGACTCCTGCAGCATGCGCTTTTCATTGCGCACGATGATGTCCGGCGCGTTCAGCTCCAGCAGCCGACGCAGACGGTTGTTGCGGTTGATCACCCGGCGGTACAGGTCGTTCAGGTCGGAGGTCGCGAAGCGGCCGCCGTCCAGCGGGACCAGCGGACGCAGGTCCGGGGGCAGCACCGGCAGCACGGACATGATCATCCATTCCGGACGATTGCCGGATTCCAGGAAGGACTCCACCAGCTTGAGGCGCTTGCCCAGCCGCTTGATCTTGGTCTCCGAACCGGTCTCGGAAAGCTCGGTGCGCAGGCGCGCGGCCTCGGTCTGGAGATCGATGCTCTTCAGCAGTTCGAGCACGGCCTCGGCCCCCATGAGGGCCGTGAACTCGTCACCGTGCTCCTCGATCGCCTCGAGATACTCCTCGTCGCCCAGCAGCTTGCCCCGCTCCAGCGTCGTGAAGCCCGGGTCGACCACGATGAAGGACTCGAAGTACAGCACCTTCTCGATGTCCTTCAGGGTCATGTCCAGCAGCAGACCGATGCGCGACGGCAGGCTCTTCAGGAACCAGATGTGCGCGACCGGCGAGGCCAGGTCGATGTGGCCCATGCGCTCGCGGCGCACCTTGGTCTGGGTGACCTCGACGCCACACTTCTCGCAGACCACGCCGCGATGCTTCAGGCGCTTGTACTTGCCACACAGGCACTCGTAATCCTTGACCGGCCCGAAGATCTTGGCGCAGAACAGGCCGTCGCGCTCCGGCTTGAAGGTCCGGTAATTGATCGTTTCCGGCTTCTTCACCTCACCGAAAGACCAGGCGCGGATCTGGTCCGGCGACGCCAGACCGATGCGGATCGCATCGAACTCTTCCGGTTGTGTCTGTTGCTTGAACAGATTGAGGAGGTCTTTCATTCGCTTGCCTCGTTACTTGAATTCTTGGGGCGCCTCACGGCGCCCCGGAAAGGGCGTCCGGACGGGGCTCAGTCCTGTTCGAGCTCGATATTGATCCCGAGGGAGCGGATCTCCTTCATCAATACGTTGAAGGACTCGGGCACGTTCGCCTCCATGAAGTGCTCGCCGTCGACGATGTTCTTGTACATCTTGTTGCGCCCCTGGACGTCGTCCGCCTTGACCGTGAGCATCTCCTGCAGGGTGTAGGCGGCGCCGTAGGCCTCGAGGGCCCAGACCTCCATCTCCCCGAAACGCTGACCGCCGAACTGGGCCTTGCCACCCAGCGGCTGCTGGGTCACCAGCGAGTACGGGCCGGTGGAACGGGCGTGCATCTTGTCGTCGACCAGGTGGTTCAGCTTCAGCATGTGCATGAAGCCCACGGTCACGGGCCGATCGAAGGAGTCTCCGGTCCGACCGTCGAAGAGCATGGCCTGCCCGGTCTCGGGAAGATCGGCGAGGCGCAGCAGGGCCTTGATCTCTTCCTCGTTGGCTCCGTCGAACACCGGCGTAGCCATCGGCACCCCCTTCCGCAGGTTGCCGCAGAGTGCCAGGATCTCGGCGTCCGTCAGGGAATCGATGTCCACCTTGCGCTCGCTGCCACCATAGATCTGCTCGAGAAACTCCCGCAAACGGGCGATCTCGGCCTGCGCCTCGAGCATGCGGCCAATCTTCAGCCCCAGGCCCTTGGCCGCCCACCCCAGATGCACCTCCAGCACCTGTCCCACGTTCATGCGCGAGGGCACGCCAAGGGGGTTCAGCACGACATCCACCGGCGTCCCGTCCTCCAGGAAGGGCATGTCCTCCTCCGGCACGATCATCGAGATCACACCCTTGTTGCCGTGACGTCCCGCCATCTTGTCGCCGGGCTGCATGCGCCGCTTGATCGCCACGTAGACCTTGACCATCTTCTGCACGCCGGGCGGCAGGTCGTCGCCCGCGGACAGCTTGGCCTTCTGGTGCTCGAAGCGCTTCTCGAAGGCCTCGGCCTGGTCCGTCAACTGGCGTCCAAGCTCTTCCAGTTGCGCATTCACGTCATCGTCGCGCAGCCGCACCTCGAACCAGTGATTGCGGGAGACGCCGGCCAGGTACTTCTTGGTGATCTTGGTCCCGTCACTGAGCCCCTCGGGGCCACCGGCCGCCACCTTGCCGGTCAGCAGGCGCTCCACGCGGCCGAAGATGTCCTCCTCGTAGATACGCTGCTGGTCGCGCAGGTCCTTGCGCACGCCGGCCAGGTCGGATTCCTCGATGGAACGTGCGCGGGCATCCTTTTCGACGCCGTCCCGGGTGAAGACACGCACGTCGATCACCGTGCCCTCGATACCGGACGGCACCCGCAGGGAGGTATCCTTCACGTCCGAGGCCTTCTCGCCGAAGATCGCACGCAGCAGCTTCTCTTCCGGTGTCAGCTGGGTCTCACCCTTGGGAGTGACCTTGCCCACCAGGATGTCGCCCGTGCGCACCTCGGCCCCGACATAGACGATACCCGATTCGTCCAGCTTCGCCAGCAGGGATTCGGACACGTTCGGGATATCGGCGGTTATCTCCTCCTGGCCCAGCTTCGTGTCGCGGGCGACACAGTTGAGCTCCTCGATATGGATGGTGGTGAAACGGTCCTCCTGCACCACCCGCTCGGAGATCAGGATCGAGTCCTCGAAGTTATAGCCGTTCCAGGGCATGAAGGCGACCATCATGTTCTGGCCCAGCGCCAGTTCGCCCATGTCGGTCGAGGAACCGTCCGCAAGCACGTCGCCGCGGGCGATCACGTCACCCACGTTGACCAGTGGGCTCTGGTTGATGCATGTGTTCTGGTTGGAACGGGCGTACTTGGTAAGGTTGTAGATGTCGACCCCGGGCTCCCCGGCCGCCGTCTCCTCGTCATTCACCCGCACCACGATGCGCGCCGCGTCCACCGAATCGACGGAGCCGCCACGCGTGGCGACGATGGCGGAACCGGAGTCGATCGCGACGGTGCGCTCGATGCCGGTGCCGACCAGCGGCTTCTCCGCGCGCAGGCAGGGGACGGCCTGACGCTGCATGTTGGAACCCATCAACGCGCGGTTGGCGTCGTCGTGCTCCAGGAATGGCACCAGCGCCGCAGCCACGGAGACGATCTGCTTCGGCGACACATCCATGAACTGGATCTTGTCCGGAGTGGAGATCGTGAACTCGTTCTGGTGGCGGCAGGAGACCAGATCGTCAGTCAGCCGCCCCTCGCCATCCATCGCTGCGTTGGCCTGGGCGATCACGTACTGGCTCTCCTCGATGGCGGAGAGATAGACGATCTCGTCGGTAACCTTGGCCTCGGCAACCTTGCGGTACGGTGTCTCGAGGAATCCGTAGCGGTTGGTGCGGGCATACACGGCCAGCGAGTTGATCAGGCCGATGTTCGGGCCTTCCGGCGTCTCGATCGGGCAGACGCGGCCGTAGTGCGTGGGGTGCACGTCGCGCACCTCGAACCCGGCCCGTTCGCGGGTCAGGCCGCCCGGCCCCAGGGCCGAGATCCGGCGCTTGTGGGTGACCTCGGACAGCGGGTTGTTCTGATCCATGAACTGCGACAACTGGGAGGAGCCGAAGAACTCCTTCACCGCCGCCGCCACGGGCTTGGCGTTGATCAGTTCCTGTGGCATCAGGCCTTCGCTCTCGGCCACCGTCAGCCGTTCCTTCACCGCGCGCTCGACGCGCACCAGGCCGAGCCGGAACTGGTTCTCGGCCATCTCGCCCACGCTGCGGATGCGGCGGTTGCCCAGGTGGTCAATGTCGTCGGTGGTGCCAATCCCGTTACGCAGGTCGATCAGGACCCTGAGCACGTCGAGGATGTCCTCCGGGGAGAGCACACCCGGACCCTCGTCGGTGTCGCGGCCGACGCGGCGATTGAATTTCATCCGGCCGACGGCGGACAGGTCGTAACGGTCCTCGGAGAAGAACAGGTTGCCGAAGAGATTTTCAGCGGCATCCTTGGTCGGGGGCTCACCCGGACGCATCACCCGGTAGATGTCGACCTGTGCCTCGAGTTGGGTGCGGTTCTGGTCCAGACGCAGGGTGTCGGAGATGAACGGGCCACGGTCGTAGTCATTGGTGTAGATGATGGCGAACGAGCCCGCACCAACGTCCCGCAGCTTGTCGAGCAGCGGCTCGGTCACCAGGGCATTGGCCTCGGCGAGCACCTCGCCGGTTTCCTCGTCCACGATATTGCGGGCGAGCGCCCGGCCGATGATGTAGTCGTCGGGGACCGTCAGACCCTTGATGCCCGCCTTCTCGATCTCGCGGATGTGCCGCGGCGTGATGCGACGGCCCGCCTCCACGATGACACGGTCGCCGTCGAGGATGTCCACCACCGCATTTTCGCCACGCAGGCGGTCTGCGACCAACTCGAGTTCCGCACCCGCCTCGAGCAGGCGAACCGCACTGAACTCGAAGAAGGTGCTGAGGATTTCCTCGGTATCCATGCCCAGTGCGCGCAGCAGCACGGTCGCCGGCAGCTTGCGGCGGCGGTCGATGCGCACGAAGACCCCATCCTTGGCGTCGAACTCGAAGTCCAGCCAGGAGCCCCGGTAGGGAATGATGCGGGCGTTGAACAGCAGCTTCTGGGAGCTGTGGGTCTTGCCCTTGTCGTGATCGAAGAACACGCCCGGGGAACGGTGCAGCTGGGACACGATCACCCGCTCGGTGCCGTTGATCACGAAGGTCCCGTTCTCGGTCATCAGGGGCAACTCGCCCATGTAGACCTCCTGTTCCTTGACCTCCTTGACGACCGTGGTGCCCGCAGGGGCCTCCTTGTCGTTGATCACCAGACGCAGCATCACGCGCAGCGGTGCCGCGAAGGTCACCCCGCGGATCTGGCACTCCTTCACGTCGAACAGCGGCTCGCCCAGACGGTAGGATACGTACTGGAGCTGTACATGACCGGAGTAGCTGACGATCGGGAACACCGACTGAAACGCCGCATGCAGGCCCGTCGCCTCACGCGTTTCGGGGGCGGCATCGGCCTGGAGGAAATCCCGGTACGACGCCAACTGGGTCTCCAGAAGGTAGGGAACCTCGAGAATCTGTGGGCGTTTGCCGAAATCCTTGCGGATTCGCTTTTTTTCGGTATAACTGAGGGCCATGGGATACCTCGGCTGCAACAGGGGTCATCGGGTGGCGCGGCGTCACCACCACGGGCCAAGGCTGGCGGTCTTACGGCCGCCAGCCTTGCGGTTCCGGACTAGGTCGCGGAGCAACTGACAGGAACGCCTTACTTCAACTCGACGGAAGCGCCGGCCTCTTCGAGTTCCTTCTTCATCTTCTCGGCCTCATCCTTGCTGGCATCTTCCTTCACGGTCGCCGGCACGCCTTCGACCAAGTCCTTGGCCTCCTTCAGGCCAAGACCGGTCAGGGCGCGAACGACCTTGATCACGCCGACCTTGTTGGCACCGAAGCTGGTCATCACGACGTTGAACTCGTCCTTGACCTCTTCCGCGGCGGCCTCAGCCGCGGCGGCGGCCGGAGCCGCGGCTACGGCGGCGGCAGCCGACACGCCGAACTTCTCTTCCATCGCGCTGATCAGGTCCACGATCTCGAGAACGGTCATGTTGCCAATCGTTTCCAAAAGTTCCTCTTTCGACACTGCCATCTTGATTCTCCTAATGGGCTACCGCCCGGCTATTCAGAAATGTTTCAGGCGGCTGCCTGCTTTTGATCACGGATCGCTGCGACGGTGCGCACCAGCTTGCCCGGGACCTCGTTGAGGGTGCGGGCGAACTTGTCGAGCGGGGCCTTCATGACGGCCATCAGCAGACTGATGGCTTGATCACGGGTCGGCATCTGGGCCAGGCGATCGAGATCGCCCGCACCCAGCATCTGCCCACCAAAGGACACCAGCTTGATCTGCAGCTTCTCGTGGTTCTTGGTGAAGTCCTTCATCAGACGGGCGGCGGCCCCAGGCTCATCCTGACTGAATGCCAGCACCAGAGGCCCAACCAGACCCTGCTGCATGCATTCGAAATCAGTGCCTTCCACCGCACGCCGGGCCAGGGTGTTCTTCACTACCCGCAGGTAGACACCGGCCGACCGCGCCTGCTTGCGCAGTTCGGTCATCTGGCTCACCGACAAACCACGATATTCCGCTGCAATGGCGGAATGCGCCGAGGCAGCAACCGCAGCCAGTTCCGAGACAACGACCTTCTTGCCATCGAGATTCATAGCCACGTTGACTTTCCTCCGTTGGGACCGCCAATACCCTGGCGATCGTTACAAACCGGGGAGACTTCCCCCGGGGCTTGTGGTGCTTCCCGCCGCAGGACATTCCTGAATCGGGCTGACACCATCTGCGCAGGCTCTTCGGTTTTAAGCGGCGGACCGCGCCTGCGGTCTTGGATGGTCCGCCACCGCGGGGGTGGCGGCCGACCCAAACTTACAAAAATCGGTTAGAGCTTCAGGGTGGACGAATCGACCTGGAGGCCAGGGCCCATCGTCGAGGACACCGTCACCCGACGCACATAGATACCCTTAGAGGTGGACGGCTTCAGCTTCATCAGGTCAGCCAGCAGCGCATCCAGGTTTTCCGCCAGCGCCTGGCTGTCGAAGTCGACGGCGCCGATGGAGCAGTGGATGATGCCGCCCTTGTCGGTCCGGTAGCGCACCTGGCCACCCTTGGCGTTCCTGACCGCGGTCGCCACGTCCGGCGTCACGGTACCCACCTTGGGATTCGGCATCAGGCCGCGCGGGCCGAGGATCTGGCCCAGCTGACCGACAACACGCATCGCGTCCGGGGAGGCGATCACGACATCGAAATTGAGCTGGCCGGCACGGACCTGCTCCGCGAGATCGTCCATACCGACCACGTCGGCGCCGGCCTCGCGGGCCGCATCGGCGTTGGCGCCCTGGGTGAAGACGGCGACACGGACGGTCTTGCCGGTGCCATTGGGCAGCACGGTGGAGCCGCGCACGACCTGATCGGACTTGCGGGGATCGACGCCGAGGTTCACCGAGACGTCCACCGACTCACGGAACTTGACCTTGGAAACCTCGCGCAGCAGATCGAAGGCCTCGGTGGCCGGAAGGGCCTGGCCGGGGCGGATCT
>Ga0209498_1002825_pt1 | contig 10435 bp, 7 predicted proteins | sample WalLakDeSediment_FD_184131 | JGI IMG/M metagenome (GOLD analysis project Ga0209498, IMG submission 184131) | Lake sediment microbial communities from Walker lake, Nevada to study Microbial Dark Matter (Phase II) - Walker Lake 11/02/13 Deep... | ecosystem: Environmental > Aquatic > Freshwater >... | reverse complement strand
CTGGCCATGCTCATCTGGAACCGGGACTGGGAGAACTGGCAAAAGGCCATGGCTCCCGAGGCGCCTGATCCGGCGGAGAACCCCAAGGCCTTGAAGCCCATGTACCGGCCCCGGCCGGGGCACGCGGACCTGGTAGGGGTCCTGAAGTACGACCGGAGGGACGCCCGGGACATCCTGGAGCGAGCCAGTGCCCGGGAGACGGCCGCCCGTGTGGCCTGCGGGGCCGTGGCCAAGCGCCTCCTCTCGGAGCTGGGCATCCGGGTGGAGAGCCACGTCCTGAGCATCGGCTCGGTGGAGGCGTCTCCGCCGGACTCGCTCCCGGAGGATCTGAACGCCGTCGCCGATGCCTCTCCGGTGCGGACCCTGGACCCGGAGGCCGGGGCGGCCATGATGGAGGCCATCGACAGGGCAGGGGAAGAAGGCGACACCCTGGGGGGCGTGTTCGAGGTCGTGGCCCGGGGCGTTCCGGTGGGGTTGGGCAGCCACGTCTCATGGGACCGGAAGCTGGACGGGCGGTTGGGACATGCCCTTCTCTCCATTCACGCCGTGAAGGGGGCGGAGGTGGGTGACGCCTTCGCGGCGGCCCGCCGCCGGGGATCGGAGGTCCATGACGCCATCGTCCCGGCTTCGGGCCGGCCCCTCACAGGGGGAATGGGCCGGGACTCGAACCGGGCGGGAGGGCTGGAAGGTGGAATCACGACGGGCGAGGCTTTGGTCGTCCGTGGCGCAATGAAGCCCATTTCCACCCTTCGAAAGCCCCTTGCGAGCATCGATCTTAGGGATGGGAGCGAGGTGCGGGCCGCCGTGGAGCGAGGAGACGTGTGCGCGGTCCCGGCTGCGGCGGTGGTGGGTGAGGCCATGGTGGCCATGGTCCTGGTCGATGCTGTACTGGAGAAGTTTGGAGGGGACTCGCTGGAAGAGGTGAGAAGGAGCTACCATGCCTACCTGGAGCATCTGGCCGGGCGGGGGTTCAAGGGGCGATGAGATCCGGCGTCGCCGCCGAGGGCCCTGGCTTCCTCATTCGCAGGGTCCTTCTGGTGGGCTTCATGGGAAGCGGCAAGACCCAGGTGGGCCAGGCGCTGGCGAAGCGACTGGGGTGGGCCTTCCGGGACTTCGACCAGGAGATCACTGACCGTATGGGTCTTCCCATTCCGGACATCTTTCGTCAGCATGGTGAGGCTTTCTTTCGAGAAGTGGAAGAGCGGGTGGGGGCGGATCTCCTGCTGGAGGAGAAGGTTGTCCTGGCCTCGGGCGGGGGTTGGCCGGAGGCCGAGGGGAGGCTGGACGGGCTCCCGGAGGGCACGCTCTCGGTCTGGTTGAGGGTGGCCCCGGAGGAGGCGGTCCGCAGGGTCCGGGAGGAAGGATTCACCCGGCCTCTCCTGGCGGTGCCGCATCCGGTGGAGCGGGCCCGTGAGATCCTTGCGAAACGGGAGATCTGGTACGGGAAAGCGCACCTGGCACTGGACTCCATGGAGGCGGGGCCCGAGGAGCTGGCCTGGACCATCGAGGGATTCATGAACGAGCGAGGGCAGGGAGAGGCTTCGTCCCCCTGCTCCATAACGAACGGGGGCCGGGAGAAGCCGCGCCCCCCTTCTCCATCGGCGTGAGGGGAATGACAAAGGGTACGAAGGGGAAACGCCTGGTCGTGGTAGAGTCGCCGGCAAAAGCCCGGACCATCAGCCGCTACCTCGGCAAGGAGTATGAGGTGGCGGCGTCGGTGGGTCACGTCCGGGACCTGCCGGCCAAGGAGCTGGGGGTGGACGTGGAGCACGGCTTCGAGCCGAAGTACGTCACCATCCGGGGCAAGGGGAAGATCCTCCAGGAGCTCAAGAAGAAGGCGAGCGCCGTGGACGAGGTGATCCTGGCAACGGACCCGGATCGGGAGGGGGAGGCCATCGCCTACCACGTGGCGGAGCAGCTCGGGTACGAGAGATCGCCGGACCGCTTCCATCGCGTCACCTTCCACGAGATCACCCGGGAGGCCGTGCATCGGGCCCTGGAACGGCCCGGCAGGCTGGCCATGGAGAAGGTGGAAGCCCAGCAAGCCAGGAGGATCCTGGACCGACTGGTGGGCTACCAGGTGAGCCCCTTCCTCTGGAAGCCCATCCGCCCGGGCCTGTCCGCCGGGCGGGTCCAGACCGTGGCCCTCCGTCTCATTTGCGAGCGGGAGGATGAGGTCAAGGCCTTCCAGGAGGAGGAGTACTGGTCCATCGTGGCCCTGCTGCAGAAGGACGACCAGCCCTTCGAAGCCAAGCTCCACCAGATTGACGGCAAGGCGTTCTCCATTCCCACGGAGGAGGCGGCCACCAAGGTCCTCACGGACCTGAAGGGTCGTCCCTTCCTGGTCTCGGACGTCAAGCGCCGGGAGCGCAAGAAGAACCCCTTCCCGCCCTTTACCACTTCCACCCTCCAGCAGGACGCCGCCAAACGTCTCCGGTTCTCCGCCCGCCGCACCATGACCGTAGCCCAGCGGCTCTACGAGGGTGTTGAGGCCGGCCGGCGGGGATCCGTGGGACTGATCACCTACATGCGTACCGACTCCACCCGGGTGGCGGCCTCAGCCGTGAACCAGGCCAGGGGTTGGATCGAAGAGGAGCTCGGCAAGGCCTTCCTCGCTTCGTCGCCCCGCCTCTTCCAGGGAAAGCAGCAGAAGGGCGCACAGGAGGCCCACGAAGCCATCCGACCCACGGACGTTCGCCTGCATCCGGACGAGGCCCGCGAGTTCCTCGGCAGGGACGAGGCCGAGCTCTACAGGCTGATCTGGCTGCGCTTCGTGGCTAGTCAAATGGCGCCGGCGGTCTACGATACCACGACGGTGGACTTCGACCTGGAGGGCGCCGGCCGTGCCCGGTACCTGTTCCGGGCCACCGGATCGGTGGTGAAGTTTCAAGGGTTCACCCGCCTCTACCTGGACACGACGGAAGCCGGCGACCACCGACGGCTGGACGATCTGGAGCCACTGCCAAAGCTGGCCGAGGGGGACGCAAGCTCCCTCCGGGAGCTGAAGGCGAACCAGCACTTCACTCAACCCCCGCCGCGGTTCAGCGAGGCCAGCTTGGTTCGGGAGCTGGAGAAGCTGGGCATTGGGCGACCATCCACCTACGCCCAGATCATCTCTACCCTCCAGGAGCGGGGGTACGTGGACCTGGAGAAGGCCAGGTTCATTCCCACTCCCCTGGGGGACACCGTGGCCAAGCTCCTGATCCGGGTCTTTCCGGATCTCTTCGACGTGGCCTTCACCAGTGGCATGGAAAAGGATCTGGACCGGATCGAGGAGGGAGAGGTCCGGTGGAGAGATCTCCTGCAGGCGTTCTATCCTCCCTTCCAGGCGAAGCTCGAGGCCGGCAAGGCACGGTCCGATGACATCATCAAGGAGATCCTGGAGGCGGAAGGAGAAACGTGTGAAATCTGCGGACGTCCCATGCAGGTCCGCTGGAACCGGTTCGGCCGGTTCCTGGGGTGCTCCGGGTATCCCCAGTGCCAGAGCACCCGGCCTTTGGATGCACCGGAGACCCAGGATCGGGACCTCGGCCCCCACCCGGAGTCAGGCTTGCCGGTCCTGGGCCGAGTGGGACCCTACGGGCCCTATGTCCAGCTTGGGAACGGGAACGGAGAGGGGAAGCCCAAGCGGGTGAGCCTCCCCAAGGAGATGGAGCTGTCCGACCTGAGCCGGAGCTACGCCCTCTTCCTTCTGGATCTTCCCAAGTCCCTCGGGGAGGATCCCGACACAGGCCAGGAAGTAACGGTGGGTCTTGGCCGGTACGGTCCATACGTCCATCGCGAGGGCGTCTACCGGAACCTCAAGACCCCGGTACAGATCTTCGAGATGAGCCTGGAGGATGCCCTGGAGCTCCTGGAGAGCAAGCCTGGCCGGGAAGTTCTCAAGGAGCTCGGCTCTCATCCCTCCAGCGGATCTCCCCTGAAGGTGCTGGACGGTCGGTACGGGCCCTATGTCACCGACGGGACCGTGAACGCGAGCCTTCCCAAGGACATGGAGCCCGGTGAGCTCGAGATGGAAGAGGCTCTGGAGCTTCTGGCCAGGGCTGCCGCCCGGAAGGGTCGGGGCAAGGCAGGAGGGGGAGGCTCCAGGGCTAAGGGAGGAGCGAAAGGGAAGGGAACGGCCGGAGCCAAAGGGAAGGGAACGGCCGGAGCCAAAGGGAAGGGAACGGCCGGAGCCAAAGGGACGCCTCGGCGGGGACGCCCTGCGGAATGACGGACCACCGTCGGCTTCTGCCCGGGAGGCGCCGTGGCTGAGCTTGTGGAGATCGTGGGAGGTGGGCTGGCGGGGTGTGAAGCGGCCTTCTTCCTGGCCGAGCGGGGACATCCGGTCCGGTTGGTGGAGATGCGGCCCGTCGGGGCCACGCCGGCCCACCGGACGGACCGTCTGGGTGAGCTCGTTTGCACCAATTCCTTCAAGAGTGAGGATCCGGCCAACGCCCACGGGCAGCTGAAGCGGGAGATGGATGCCCTTGGGTCTCTCCTTCTTCGAGTGGCCCGGGAGGCCCGGGTGCCGGCGGGCTCGGCCCTGGCGGTGGACCGGGAGCTGTTCTCCTCCCGGATGACGGAGGCCGTGTCGTCCCACCCCCTGGTCGAAGTGATTCGTGAAGAGCGGCGCGAGCTCCCGGAGGGTCCGGCCATTATCGCCACTGGGCCCCTGACCTCCGACGCCCTTTCCACTTCAATCCGGCATCATCTGGGCGACGACGGGCTCTCCTTCTACGATGCCATCGCCCCCATCGTCCACAGAGAGTCGCTGGACGAGGCCGTGGTGTTCGAGGCAGGGAGGTTCGGGGAAGACGCGGACTATCTGAACTGCCCTATGGACCAGGCGGAATATGGGTCCTTCCTGGACGCCCTCCTGGCCGCCGACGTGCACCATGGGCACGAGTTCGATGCAGTGCCTTACTTCGAGGGGTGCCTCCCCGTAGAGGTCATGGCCTCCCGGGGGCGGGAAACCCTGCGGTTCGGCCCCATGAAGCCCATCGGGCTCGAGGATCCCCGGACGGGACGTCGGCCCCACGCCGTGGTCCAGCTCCGTCGGGAGGACCGGCAGGGGCAGATGTGGAACCTGGTGGGGTTCCAGACCCGTCTCCGGATCCCGGAGCAGGGAAGGGTCTTCCGGATGATCCCCGGGCTTGAGGAGGCCGAGTTCCTCAGGTGGGGATCCATCCACCGGAACAGCTACCTGAACTTCCCGGCCAGGCTCACGCCGTGGGGGTCCCCACCCGACCGTCCCAGCCTGCTGTTCGCCGGGCAGCTCACGGGTGTGGAAGGTTACACGGAATCGGCATCCAGTGGCCTTCTGGCCGCTGCGAACCTCCGCCGGATTCTCCAGGGGAAGAAGGCTGCGTTCCCCCCCGTTACCACCATGCTGGGTGGGCTGGGTCGCTACCTCCGGGAAGCGAACCCTCTGCACTTTCAGCCCATGAACTCCAACTGGGGCCTGGTGGATCCCCTCCCCGTCCGGATCCGGGGCCGGAGCCAGAAACGTGAAGCCCTGGCGGGTCGGGCGTTACAGGAGTTCCTTGAGTGGGTGGAACGAGAGGAGATCACGGGTTGAGGGGCACGGCGGAGCGGGCCGTGGGGACAGCGAGGACCGCATCATGAGCACGGAGGAGTGGGCGTTGTGAAGAGCGAATCCTCCATGAAGGACTACCTCCGGATGCTGGCCGACGAGCGCCAACTGTCGGCCCACACCGTGGCGGCCTACCGCCGGGACCTGGAGGATCTCCGGGCGTTCCTGACGGATTACCTGGGGACTCCGGACTGGGGCTGGGAGGAGGTGGACCGCCTGACCTTGAGGAGCTTCATGGGTTGGTGCCTCCGGCGGGGGCTCTCCCGGCGCACCATCGCCAGGAAGCTCTCGGCCGTCCGCGGGTTCTTCCGGTTCCTGCATCTGGAGGACCAGCTGCCGGCCAACCCCGCCCGGGCCGTGAGAGCCCCAAAGATGGAGAAGCGTCTTCCCGGCCACCTCTCCCGTCCGGAGACGGACGCCCTATTCCATCTGGCGGAGGCCAGGGCCGCCGAAAACACGCTTGCCGGCACCCGGGACCTGCTGGTTCTGGAACTCCTGTATGGGAGCGGTCTCAGACTCTCGGAGCTCCAAGGACTCAACCTGGCCGACATGGATCTCCGGTCCGGTCAGATGAGGGTCCGGGGAAAGGGGAGGAAGGAACGGATCGTGCCCATCACCAGGAGCTCCATCCAGGCACTCCGGCGCTATGAGTTCCGCAGGCGGGAGGCCCTGTCCAAGGGTCCCGGCGGCGGCGGTCGGGGCACGGCAGGTCCGGGCGAAGGACCGACCAAGCCGTCTTTGGGCGAAGGACCGACCAAGCCGTCGTCGGGCCAAGGTCCCGCCACTTCCGGTGAGCGTTCCCCGTCCGGCACGAGTGGCGACGACGATGCCCTGCTCCTGAACGCCAGGGGCGGGCGTCTGTCCCGACGCTCCATCCAGCGACAGGTCCGGACGCTGCTGGAGAAGGCCGCAGCCGATCAAGGCCTCAGCGTCCACTCCCTCAGGCACTCCTTCGCCACTCACCTTATGGATGCGGGGGCGGATCTCCTTGCGGTGAAGGAGCTCCTTGGTCACGTGTCTCTCTCCACCACGCAGATCTACACCCACACCTCAAGGGAACGCCTCAAGGAAGTGTACAGGCGGGCCCACCCCCGGTCGTGAGAGACACGGGCCCTCGAGGTCGCCTTCACCTGGGCCGGAACCAGGACTTTCCCCAAGACGCGGAAGTCCATACCGAACCCCTTTCATACTGCGGTGCGGTGGTTATTGTTCAAGGCTGGGAAGACGACGCGGGCTCAGACCGGGTCCCCGCCCGGCGCGGTGACCCTGGACTCGGCGGGGCGACCCTGGAGCCGGCGCGGCGACCCTGGACCCGGCGAACCGACATCGAAGGAGAAGGCATGAAGAAGCCCGACCTGCGGGCAACCACCGTCCTGGCCGTCAGAAGAGACGGATGCATCGCCATCGGCGGTGACGGCCAGGTGACCCTGGGAGACACCGTGGTGAAGGCCACGGCTCAGAAGGTCCGCACCCTGAAGGAAGGCAAGATCCTGGCCGGCTTCGCCGGAGCGGTGGCCGACGCCTTCAGCCTTTTCGAGAAGCTGGAGGAGAAGCTGGAGCGCTACCCCGGGAACCTCACCCGGGCATGTGTAGAGTTGGCCAAGGATTGGCGCACCGATCGCTACTTGCGGAGGCTCAACGCCCTCCTGGTGGTTGCAGACCGGGAGCGTCTCTTCCTGGTGAGCGGGGAAGGGGACGTCATCGAGCCCGACGACGAGATCGTGGCCATCGGATCCGGTGGCTCCTTCGCCCTGGCGGCAGCCCGGGCACTCAAGAACCATTCGGATCTACCGGCCCGGGAGATCGTCCAGAAGGCCCTCGAGATCGCAGGGGACATCTGCATCTACACCAACCAGCGAATCACTGTGCTGGAGCTGGGAGGTAACCCGAAGAATGGCTGAAGACGACGCGGTTTCCGTCCAGGAGGCTCCCCCTGGGAGCTCTCTTCCGGATACCGGGGCGGATGCTCCGGAGCAGGACAATCCCGAAGGCTTGCGGGACGAGCTGACGCCTCGGGAGATCGTCCGGGAGCTGGACAAATACATCGTGGGACAGGAGGAGGCCAAGAAGTCCGTGGCCATCGCCCTTCGGAACCGCTGGCGGCGGCAGCGAGTGGACGGTGAGCTTCGTGACGAGATCCTCCCCAACAACCTGATCCTCATCGGTCCAACCGGAGTGGGCAAGACCGAGATCTCCCGCCGGCTTGCGCGGCTGGCGGGGGCCCCCTTTGTGAAGGTGGAGGCCTCGAAGTTCACGGAGGTGGGGTACGTGGGGCGGGATGTGGAGTCCATGGTCAGGGACCTGGTGGACACCTCCGTGAACATGGTCCGGGCCGAGCGGGAGGCCGACGTGGAGGAGGAGGCCGAGCGCCGGGTGGAGGAGCGGCTGCTGGACATGCTGCTACCCATCACAGCTAAGGCCGAGGCCGCTTCCCGGGAGCCGCAGGGTAGAGTCGAAGAGCCCGTGGAAGGGAGCCATCCCCACCTCTTCGTTGCGGGTCCGGAGGGAGTGCGGTCCGAGCTCCTGGGCGCGGAGGGCGGCGAGCACCTCACCCCCCAGGACCGTAGAGCCCGGACCCGGGAGAAGCTCCGCAAGCTTCTCAAGGACGGTGCTCTGGAAGAGCGGGAGGTGGAGGTGGAGGTTTCCCAGAGCCCCTCCTTGGATGGGATGATGATTCCCATGGGGGGCTTCGAGGGCATGGACCACAACTTCACCGAAATGCTCCAGGAGATGCTCCCCAAGCGCACCAAGCGCAGGACCGTCTCCGTGGGGGAGGCGAGACGGATCCTTCTCCAGGAGGAACTGGACCGCCTGGTGGACATGGACGAGGTCATCAACGAGGCCCTTGACAGGGCGGAGGACGCGGGAATCATCTTTTTGGACGAGATCGACAAGATCGCCGGAGACCGGGGCGGAGTGGGTCCCGATGTGAGCCGGGAAGGGGTCCAGCGGGACCTTCTGCCCGTGGTGGAGGGCTCAAACGTCCAGACCAAGTACGGCTTGGTCCGGACCGACCACATGCTCTTCATCGCCGCCGGAGCGTTCCACGTCTCCAAGCCCAGCGATCTCATTCCCGAGCTCCAGGGCCGCTTCCCCATCCGGGTGGAGTTGCACAGCCTGGGGGAGGAAGATTTCGTGCGAATCCTCAAGGAGCCAAAGAACGCGCTCCTGCACCAGTACCGGGCCCTGGTGGAGACGGAAGGGGCGTCCCTGGAGTTCACCGAGGAGGGCGTCCGGGAGGTGGCCCGGATCGCCACCCAGCTCAACGAGCGCATGGAGAACATCGGTGCCCGGAGGCTTCAGACGGTCCTGACCACCGTCCTGGAGGACTTGCTGTTCGAGCTTCCGGAGGAAGGTAAGGAGAAGATCGTGGTGGACGTGGAGTTCGTCAGGAACCGACTGAGAAACATCCTGGAGGACGAGGACCTGAGGCGGTACATCCTCTAGGTGCAGGGCGGCGGTGGAAATCCGACCGCTTTCCGGAGCCCGGGCGCCGGCGCGGGCCCGGACCATTCCTGGGAGCTGCTTCTCCGCCGGCACCGGGCCGCCGGGTTTCCACTCCACACCGGTTCATGGTACTTTGCCTGGCGTACCTCTCGGGAGCGTCCCGGGAGGGCGATCACTCGGAACCCCAACCCCGATTGCATCATGTCCACACGTCATTTCGTCGCCATCTCCGATTACGGAAAACAAGACCTTCTCGGATTCCTTTCCCTTGCACGTAAGCTGAAGTCGGGTGAGGTGGGCGGGCTCCCCCTGGCCGGTAAGAGCCTGGCCATGATCTTCCGCAAGAGCTCCACCCGCACCCGGGTCTCCTTCGAGGTTGGCATGACCCAGCTCGGCGGGCACGCCCTGTTCATCTCTTCGTCCTCCTCCCAGATGGGCAGGGGAGAGAGCGTCTACGACACGGCCATGGTCCTGAGCCGCTACGTGGACGGGATCATGATCAGGACCTTCGACCACGCCGAGGTGGAGGAGATGGCCGAGCACTCCTCCGTTCCTGTCATCAACGGGCTCACGGATCTTCTCCATCCCTGCCAGGTCATGGCCGATCTCCTGACGGTCCAGGAGGAGTTCGGGCCGGATCTGGAGGGCCTGTCCATGGCCTGGATCGGGGACGGGAACAACATGGCCAACTCCTGGCTGAACGCCGCCCGGGTCCTGGGCTTCGAGCTCCGGCTGGGGATCCCGGAAGGGCATGATCCGGATCCGGACATCCTGGCTGCCGCCCGGGAGGCCACAAGCGTGGTCCTCACCAGGGATCCGCTGGAAGCCGCCGAAGGCGCCAGGGTGGTCACCACCGACACCTGGGTGTCCATGGGCCAGGAGGACGAGAAGGAGGGGCGGCTGAAGGTGTTCCACCCCTACCAGGTGAATCAAGAGGTGATGGGCCGGGCCCACTCCGAAGCCATCTTTCTCCACTGCCTCCCGGCCTACCGGGGGCTGGAGGTGAGCGAGGATGTCATGGATGGCCCCCAGTCCCGGATCTTCGATGAGGCCGAGAACCGCCTTCACATCCAGAAAGCCATCATGACGGAGCTCATGGGCTGAGGGGAAGGCTTCCGGAGCGCCTCGCCCCCGGGGGCGTCCACGCCTTCCGGGGGTACACCGTCAGCACGATCCGAAAGGACGCACTCATGGCCGAAGCACTGAAGAAGACCCCCCTATACGAGGCTCACGTGGCCCTGGGGGGGAAGATCGTGCCCTTCGCCGGCTTCCACATGCCGGTGCAGTACCCCTCCGGGATCACGGCGGAGCACCAGGCGGTCCGGACATCGGCAGGCCTTTTCGACGTCTGTCACATGGGGGAGTTCATCCTCAAGGGACCCCAGGCCCTGGACCTCATCCAGAAGGTCACCG
>Ga0209498_1002823_pt1 | contig 10441 bp, 14 predicted proteins | sample WalLakDeSediment_FD_184131 | JGI IMG/M metagenome (GOLD analysis project Ga0209498, IMG submission 184131) | Lake sediment microbial communities from Walker lake, Nevada to study Microbial Dark Matter (Phase II) - Walker Lake 11/02/13 Deep... | ecosystem: Environmental > Aquatic > Freshwater >... | reverse complement strand
GCCGCTACAGCCTGTGCGCGCTTTTAATTCAAGCGCATGGGAGGGCTCAAACACATCGCCGTTGCCGATAACCGGGATCCTGACCCCTTCCTTCACCCTGGCGATCCAATCCCACTGTGCAGGGACGGAAAAACTCTGGGATGCGAATCGAGGATGAAGGGTCAGCGCATCAGCGCCGCAATCCTCGATGACCCTGGCGATCTCAGAAGCCCCGGGTTCTTTCGGGGACCAGCCGGCTCGGATCTTGACCGTGAGAGGCAAGGAAGTTATGCGCCGGACGGCCGATATAACGGCTGCGGCTTTTTTAAGGTCCCGAAGGAGAGCGGCGCCGGCCCCGGTCTTGACCACCTTTCGCACCGGGCACCCCATGTTGATATCGATCAAATCCGCGCCGCCTTCGGCGGCGAGCATGCCGGCCCGGGCCATGGCCCGGGGATCGGCGCCGAAGATCTGCACCCCGAGAGGTTTTTCATCCTCGTGGGACCTGAGGTATTCCAAAGTTTTTTTCTGGCCCATGGCAAGACCCATGGCGCTCACCATTTCCGTCATCACGAGCCCGGCCCCCAGCCGCTTGATGAGAAGACGGAAGGGCAGGTTGGTGTACCCGGCCATGGGCGCCATGACCAGGCTGTTTTCGATGCTGAGAGATCCGATCTGAAGCATGGAAAGATTGTAGATGAGTCAAGAGACAATTACAACCATCCTGGTTCATAAAGACCCGGAGTTTGAGCAGGTGAAAGGAACGGTGAAACTCAAGGCGCTTCCCTATAAGCCCTTGACGAGAGTTAAGAAATAATCCTCCTCTTTTGAGACCCTGCCCGTGGCCTTCATTCTCAGGGGCAGCGACCAAGCCTCGCCTAATTTTCACGAAAACGTAACTGCGCTCATCTGTATCGATTCAAGAGATCCTCCCGTTCCTTGTCGGGCAAAGACCTGAGATAGGCTTTCCAGCCGGGACACCACCGCGTGTGCCACTTCCACATCCGCCCCAGTATGGACCGGGGATTTCCGTCGTACCTAGCCCTCAAGCTACACGATTCACAGCGGTTCATAACAGCACCTCCTTTTCAGGAAACAGCATGATCGTCTTGGTTTTTGCTTGATATGAACATCAATCTTTGCTTACATTAAGCGGCTCTTATTGAATAAAAAAACCTTAAAAAGGCTGTCGCTTATGGGCGTAAACCCTTTTACCCTGAAAGAAATACCAGCCGGATCAGCCTTTTGCAACCTGCAAAAGGAACTGAAGGATCTCATCGCCTTTACTATATTTAGAAATTCTGTTTCTTTCTTGTGAGCAAAAGCCCCGGCTTGGGAACAAGGCACGGGAAGGCGGCCTAACTTTTGTTTCGGCAGGAAGAGTGATTCACGAGAAAGGCTCGCACATGATTTTATCTGACAGCGAGAAACCGGCGGCCCTGAAACGTGCCCTCATGCGCGTCAAGCCCGAGTATTTCTCATGGCCCATAGAAGCGCAGGAGAAGTACCGGGTGGCGATGCCTGATATGGAGATGTTCCGCATCAGGCAGGCGCTGCTCAAGGCGCTCTTCAGTATCTCGGTTAACACGGAAGATGAGATGAACAAGGCGTTTGATGCCTTCAACGATGAACAATACCTGCTGTTCAACAGCACCCTCTTGCCTTTGGCCGGCATCGGCGAGGACAAATTTTTCCTGAACGAACACCTTGGCGATAAAACCCTTCTCGATTTTGAAACGCTCTATGACCCCCAAATGGATTTCATCTTTTCAGACAAGACGGCGCTTCAGGCTGTGCGCTTCAGGCATTTCATGAAGGACTGCCGCGAGATCATGGGAGATGCTCAAGAGCTGGATACTCTTGTCGAACAGGAGCGTCATGCTATATTTGACTATCTGGAAAGGATGCATCAGGACATCCTTCACAACTTTGATCCCAAAGTTATAAGATTTCGCAAGAAACGGAAGGTCATTTTGGCGGACGAGGCATTGAAGGATCTGCTTTGACCCTTTTCAATTCTCACCATGAGCGGTGGCCCATCTTCCCCTGCTCGCTGCAATGCAACACCTGCGCGACTTTGGATAAATCAATGAGGAAAAGGGGCCTTTAGCTGCCAGCCTTCTGCATATCATGCAAAATGTGGAGATATGCAGATCTATAGAATCATTGGTTCCCGGCGACTTCGTCGCCGCGATTGGCAAGGGTAATTTTCGGCGGTCGGTAAACCATGATAAACCGGTTGCGGTTGACCTTGCCTTGCCTCCGATGGTAAACCATGGTAAACCTTGTTCGGTTTACCGAATGGACGGCGGATGGAATTGACGCAAAACCTTTGGGAACGCTACGGCTTCACCGACAACCCTTACGACACCAAGGCGCTGTCTCTGAGCAAGGCGGCACCCTTGTCTGTGCACGAGGCCTATATTCCACGGGCGGAGTCGGCCAAAACAGCCGATTTGCTTACCAATTTCTTGCGCAATCCGGGCGGTGGACGGATTGTGGTGGAAGGTGATCCAGGCGTGGGGAAGACAACCTTCGTGAACTATCATAGGCAACGCTGGGAAAATGCGGCGAAGCACAAGTTGATTTCTCCGGCGCTGGAGTTAGAGATGCAGGCAAACTGGCAGGAAAGGGATTTGCTAATCAATCTGCTATCCAGTCTGTCATCGAGGCTCCGTTTGGAGATGAATGATAAGACATTTCGTAAAGAAAAGCTGTTGCGTGAGATCACGGCTCTCGTCGGGGTGCATATAGAAGACTCCGGCGGATTCAACGCAACCCTGAACATTCTAGGAACCGGAGGTGGATTGGGGCGAACGCAGGCGTCGGCAGTCAAAGTCGGAGAGATTACCAACGACCTGCTGCGACAGTATTTACGGCATTTGATCACTTTCGTGAAGCAGCAGGGTTTTAACGGGGTGATTTATCACCTGGACAATTTCGATAAGCTCGGAGTACGGGAGCCAGATCAGTTGAAGGCGTTCTTCGAATCCACTCGCGATGTGTTGCAGGAGCCGGGAGTGTATTTCATTTTTGTCGGCAACACAGGAATGTTTCAAAAGGTGATTGTTCCGTTACCCCGCGTGCGGAGTATTTTTTTTGACACTCCGGTGTATCTGGAGCCGTTGTCTCTCACGGAGGTCAAGGCGGTGATGGAGCGGCGTTACCAATTGTTATTGGCACCCGGCAAACAATGGATCAGCCCCGTGGCAGAAGAAGTTGTGGAGAACCTATATATGACCTTTTCGGGCAGAATTCGCTATGTAATGAACGCGATCACCTCGCTGATCAGCCATCTGCCAGATAGCTATGCTCAACCCCTAGTCTTGACCGAGGCCAGGACCATGCTTCAGGGGATAGCACGCAGTGAGATAAGACGGCTGCTTCAGGGGGCGGAGGAAGCGGTGTTCCTCCGAGCGGCGGAGGTGGGCCGCTTCACAAACAGTGAACTGGGAGCCCGGGTCAGTAAAAGCAAGCAATTAATCCAGAAGTACCTTAAGAATTGGCTATCCTTGAATCTGGTTTCCCAAGCCGAGAAAGCCGGACGCAACCGGTTTTATGAGGTAGAGCCACGCTTCGCCGTGTTGAGGGAGCAGACGAAATGAGTCACGATGTCTGTCAAGACTATCTGAGGCCTGTCACACTCAAAGCCATTGTTCATGCGGCGACGCAGATGATGAAGACATGAACTGCCAACAAACAAATGCACCGGACGCATAAAGGCCCCGGTGATTTGAGGCGTTCGAGTAATTGTAAATCATTGAAATTGACAATAGGTATATTAGGGGTAAGGATTATTTCTGTACGCCGATCCCGGAAAGAAGAGGTGGAGATTTATGAAAGCTAAAGATTTGGATAAAAAATTTGATTCCGGGGAAGATATCACCGAATTCCTTGATATATCAAATGCCAGAAGACCAGGACAGGAACAAAAAAGAGTTAATGTGGATTTTCCAGTTTGGATGATTCATGATCTTGATAAAGAAGCCAGACGGCTTGGAGTCCCTCGACAGTCTTTAATCAAAGTTTGGATTGCTGAAAGGCTTAAAAATTCATCCAAACAAATCTGACGGTCTCGTAAAAAGTCGCACTGCGTTATTCCGTTCATGGTTCGATATCCTTCGATACCTCAGGACAGGCGTACCACGAACTGAATATCAGATACCTACGCTTCTGCAAAAGCGTTCGCCCTGATGTATAGAAGAGTGAACGCGACTTTTTACGAAACCGTCAAATTTAATGATTAAGAGGTATAACCATGGCGAGAATAACTGTGGAAATAGATGATTCCAAAGCAGCATTACTTCGGAAGAAGGCTGAGAAATTTGGTATTTTACCAGATCAATTTGTAACTGCCTCTATTGAGGACTTAATTAGTCAACCCGACCCTGAATTCGAGGAAGCTATGCGAAAAGTCATCTCTAAGAACAAAGAGCTTTATAAACGGTTGGCCTGATGCGCTACCTTTCTCTTCTTGAAATCCTCGAATTACACGATCAGATTATTGAAGTCTCAGGGGGTGCGAGCGGAATTCGAGATATGCGAGCCCTGGAATCCGTTATTAATCAACCCCGCCTGACTTTTGATCGGACCGACCTTTATCCTGACATTTTAGCAAAAGCTGCCGCGCTTTGTTTTTTTCTGGTCATGCAGCAATGGAGACTTTCTTAATGCTCAATGGATATGAAATTGAAGCATCTGTAGATGAACAAGAAAGTATTGTCCTTGATCTTGCAGCTGGAAAGATAAATCGGGAAGAATTTACGTCTTGGCTTAATAAACACGTCATTCACATAACAAGCTCATGAACCAGATGGGCCATAAAACCGGCCCCCTGGTTATGAGTGGCGAAGCCATATCAGGTCAGGCAAGTCAGGGCAGTTATCACCGCGCATGCTTTGACGGTAGAGGAGGACCACTAATGCACAAATACGAAATCATCATTTACTGGAGCAACGACGATCAAGCCTTCCTTGCCGAAGTTCCGGAATTGCCGGGTTGCATGGCGCACGGCCGGACGCCGGACGAGGCATTGGCTAACTGCAAGGAAGCAATGGACCTGTGGTTGGATACGGCCCGGGAGTTCGGCCGAGCAATCCCTGAACCAAAGGGCAGGCGGCTTCAGTACGCCTAAACAGATCCTGCGCAGACCCAGCGCAGGGTTCGGATGGCCTCCAGCGTTCGGCTTCCGGCCACCTCTGATGCCCGCTGTTAAGCCTAAAGAAAAGAAAAATGGAGGCTTATAGTAAGATCTTCACCGCAAAGGAACAAAGGGCGCAGCGAGGTCACAGCGGTGGCTCCAAACCGATTATATCTCTCAAGAGATTCGCCTTGTGGTCCAATCGCCTCTCACGATTGGACCACAACCGTAAAAACCCCTTTGCGCTCTCTGCGCCTTTGCGGTGAACCCTGGTCGCCTTTTACCAGCCTCTGGCTGGCTGGCGCCGCCAAAGGCGGGTAAACCTGATTTTAAGAGAAAGCACTTTTGTCCGAAAACGCCGATGAAATCAAGGAAACTCGTGAGCAATTCCACCTGTCTTGGACAGCAATGAGTCAACAATAAAAAGGGCGTGGATTTTTAAAAAAGAAGGTGGTAATAGTTTTGCCATTCTCGGCCGGAACACCTGGCCGGCCATCTTCGACATCTCAAGCTCTTTACCCGACGCGAAACGTGGTGACCTGTTCGAGCAGAATCGTTTTTTCTTTGCGACGTCACAACATCTCTCCAGCGGAATAACAGACGCGGTTTCCGGAAGTTACCGATAAACAAAAAGAACCCCCGAGATTGTTCATAACCGGTGAACATAGGACCTAAGAAGATCAGCTTTACCAGCCAGGTCACTAAAAAGGTGCCCTACGCCGTCGCTCCTGCGGAGCCGGGAGTCCGGAAAACTTTTCGTTTCTGGTGAATTAGCGTTGAGATTTCTTGGGCAGGGTTATTTTGCTTGTCCGAAACTTTTCTCGTGCCCTCCCGGCTGTGAGGTAACGGGGTCAGGTCTTGACATGTGACAAGCACCGGCAGAGAGGGGAGCTTTTTCAAGGGCTGACCAATTCCGGCGTATCCAGGGCGAATCACAAGTTGCCTGCGAATCTCAGAAGACAGAAACTTGAGGAAGACGGTTGAGAAAATCACGAGGTCGATGTCCAATGTCAAGGCCTGACCCCGTTCCTCACACGAGCAGTTGACCGAGGCCGGGAAGATTCTAGGACTTCGGGTTCTGGATCACGTGATCGTGACGAGGAAAGGCCACTTCAGTTTTCAGGAAGCCGGTTTGATCCGATGACGACACGCTCTGAACAGAAAATCAAAGAACAGCCCAACAAGACGCTGCACTGGACAGGGGTTTCGCTGCGCTCCATCCCCGCCAGTGAGCTTTGGTATTAAACGGAAGAACAGCAAGCAGCATGGATAATCAACTTCTGATAAAAGGCTTGGGCATCTGGTATGCGTTCATCTCTTTACCCGCCTTGGGATTTGCGGGGGTTGCATATTAGCGCAGGTTTCGGACAACCGGCGGGATGCTATTCGGTAGTGGTGCAGTGGCTGCCGCGGTAGGGGCCATTTTTAACAAACTGTTTCCTTGGCAGAGTCTCTTGGCGGAAGCGCAATACATATTACCTGGCTGGGCGCATGTTGCCATGTCTATCGCCCTCGGAATCCACCTGCTTGGCCTGAATACTATGGTGATCGGTTTATTGATGATTACTTTCGGAAGCCGAGAGAGCCGCGTTTAACCCCTGACTCCAGCCGACGCGAAACCCCCGCGGCTGATCTCGACGTTAGGGTTCGACACGAAGTCGCATAATTTGAGTGTACTCGGGTATTTATTTGGAGTACCCGGCATGTTCCTGCCGGACCCTACGCAGGCGTGCTACCGTCGCGCTGATCTGCCTGTGCGTTGCACGCAGACAGGTGACGGGGTGCGAAGCCCTGCGGACAATGTACCGAATTGGGTTTGAATGGTGACAGGAGAACCCCTCGGGGAATCCTCCCCCGTTAAGGGCTAGGGTTGGATGATATGGTGAAAGTAGATGAATGTCCAAAAGCGTCGTTAATGAGCACGGACCTATGAGGATTAAAAGGTCTCAGGGCCGCTTCCCAGTGTTTGCGGCAAGGGTCAGGTTGCAGGTCTCCTAACTGCCTGCACGGAACCGCAGCACCCTCGGCGTAGAGGACGCACCTAAGTCATCCATTGGATCAACCGTGTGGAACGTGGAAACCCAGTCCCGTCGCCCATTGGGCAGGCTAACCGTAAGGCATGCTGTTGGCGGGCTGGAAGAGGATGCTGAAAGAAGCGAATGTCCGGCTGTAATGGTCGGGATATGCTGCCGCATGCAGGACTCCGTAAGGAGGCAGACGTTCAGCGGGTCTCCGGTCACGTGAGAGTTGATTGGATCAGATGAAAGCAGAGAAAGCAAATGATGCCTTCGGGTGGTGCGCTCTGCATGCCATTGGCTATTCCGACAATCAGGCAGTAACGTGAAGCGAGTTTTCCGGTTTGCGGGAATCCCCCGCAAGGGAGACTTTTTCGGAGGTTTGAGCCGTGTGATGGGAAACTATCATGCACGGCGCTTAGGCGGCTCGGGGCTGGCAACAGCCCCCGGGTACCCGACGCTCAGCTGATTTACGCGATACATACTCATTTTGAAGGAAGAAAACACACCATGAATACAGCTCTATTGTTAGTCGATATCCAGAACGACTACTTCCCAGGCGGTAAGATGGTGCTTGAAGGGAGTCCCGAGGCGAGTCAAAAGGGAAAACGGGTGCTCTCCCTGTTCCGGCACAAGGGCCTGCCATTAGTTCATATCCAGCACATATCCACCCGTCCGGGGGCCTCTTTCTTCATCTCTGGAACCGAGGGAGTGGAAATCCACGCCAATGTCAAACCAGTCGCCGGTGAACTGGTAATCCAGAAGCATTATCCAAACTCGTTTCGGGATACTGCCCTATTGGAGCATCTAAGAATGCAGGACATAGCCCATGTAGTCATCGCGGGTATGATGACCCACATGTGTGTCGATGCAACCACTCGTACCGCATTCGACCATGGTTTTCAGTGCACAGTTTTGCACGATGCATGCGCAACCGCGACCCTCTCCTTTAATAGCGACATAGTTCCCGCTAAGCAGGTCCATGCAGCTTTTCTGGCGGCCTTGGCCGCAGTTTATGCAAAGGTCATCAGCACAGATGATTTTATTGCAGGTTTGGGATAGAGCTTTGTATATTGTGCACAATAGATGATTTTCCAAATCGCGCCTTAACAATGCCCTAACGAATGAGACTTCGCAGCGGAGCTGAAGGGTCCGGCTGCAAGTCGGGGCTGGACTGAGCCTCTTCTAAGGAAGGCGTTTGGAATTTGCTTTGATGATGTGGTTGTGGGCAGGAAGAGAAGCTCAGGCGGTGCGGGGAGCAATAGAGGGTTTGGGACGTGGAGTTTGGGTTCTTGAAAGCACATCGTGAGTTAGTGGCAACGGCCGCGTGAAGGGTGAGAGAGCTTTGTCGGCTAAGGGTGGGTGCGACGGACCGCATCGAGGCTCAAGACGGTGGGGAGGGAATTGATCCTCTGAATTCGACGTTCGGCCCGGGCTGAAATTTGGCTTGACAAGGCGGACATCAATACGTACAATTGTACTTATGAAAATAGTCGCTGACACGAACACATTTATAGCCGTTGCCCTAAATGAGCCAGAAAAGGGCAAAATCATTCAACTTACTGAAGGTCATGATTTGATTGCCCCTGATGTTTTGCCGTTTGAAATTGGAAATGCATTAACGGCAATGATGAAAAAAAACCTTTTGAAAAAGGAGGAAGTTGAATCAGCGTGGGAGATTGTTCAACAGATACCCGTTGATTTAAGGCAAACTGATATAAAATCGGCATTAAGCATCGCGATTAAATTCAATCTATATGCATATGATGCATATTTTTTAAAATGCGCTGAAAACCTTCGTTGCCCGTTACTCACGCTTGACCTTGGAATGCAAGGGGTAGCGCGGGAGATGGGAATCACAATTTTGGAGTAACCTATCATGAAAGTGTATACATATTCAGAAGCAAGACAACGTCTCGCTGATGTTCTTAACATCGCAAGAAGTGAAGAGGTTATTATCAAAAGAAGGGGCGGTGAAACATTTTCGATAATTTATAGAAAAAGCAAAAAATCGCCATTTGATGTTCCTGGGATCCAAACCAAAGCAACGACAAGAGATATTCTCACGGCGGTCAGAGAATCCAGGGAACGATTTGCCGAACAAAAAGTTAAAGATTGACGGGCAGGCCGGCGGCTTTTTTCATATCGACATCTCGACTTCTTGATTTGCCTTGCCATTATCACCATGGTCCCCCCTGCCCGCAACTTAACTTTCCGTTATGCCCGGAAAACGATGACAAATAACAAAGGTCTGCGCTACATTTCTTGAGGAGGTGCGATGTTCAGTCGAAGGGTGTTTTCCGACATGCGACGGGCCGGCATGGGTGTCGGCGTATCCAAAGCCAAGCTATCCGAAGCCATGCTCGACATTCTTCTTCGGCTGCCTACAGGTTCAACCAACCTAAAGGGGACGATCGTCGCGCACCTTGGCTTGATTGGTCAGATGGCGGCGACTCGCGACATAAATGAGGCGTGGAATCAAACTAAAAAGAAGGCAGCGAAGCTATATCCGGAGAAGTTCATTGTGGACCGCAGAAACAATTTGACATGGAACGACGGCATGATGAAAGCTCTTGACAAGGATATTTCGCCGGCCAACTTCAAGAAACTCAACGATTTGGCCGACGCAGAGGGATGCACCGTCAACGCCATTATAACGAAGCTTCTGAAGTCATATAGGCACGACAAGAGCTAAGCACGGCCTCAACGCGGACTTGGTACAGCGCTCGCGCACTCTACCAAGACGGTTAGGCTGAACGTTCGGCGAGAAAATGTACTTGCCCCTATCCAGGAGCACGATCTTCCTATGACAGACAAAGAAATACCTCACGAGTATTATGGTTGGTGGCGGATCATCGAGACGTCACAGTGGACTAACGACGACATCGATATCATCGGGACGGCGCTGATCTCGCTAACGGGATATGACGATCGATTGAGGATGTTTGTTCTTCTCGCTCACGTGAACTGCAGGCCCACCAAAATGGGCGTGTCGTTTACATGGCATGGGTCTTGGGAGTACGACCCTGTCTCCGGAACCGGGAGCGCAAGACTTCGGGAGGATGGGCGTCTCACGGGTAGAATCAGGATTAAAGACGGCGAAGAGAGTAGCTTTGTCGCAGAGAGAGCGGAGGAACCGGACGAACCTATCCCGGACCCGCCAAGCTACCGCGACAAATGGCGGCGCAGGTGGTAAGCGTAAGCATACCAGCGATCTCTGCAAATCGGGAGAGAGGCCGAACAATTTCATGGCCGTGTATGTGGAAATGAAACCAGAAGATATCTCACCTGATTTCCAAGGATCTGA
>Ga0209498_1002822_pt1 | contig 10442 bp, 6 predicted proteins | sample WalLakDeSediment_FD_184131 | JGI IMG/M metagenome (GOLD analysis project Ga0209498, IMG submission 184131) | Lake sediment microbial communities from Walker lake, Nevada to study Microbial Dark Matter (Phase II) - Walker Lake 11/02/13 Deep... | ecosystem: Environmental > Aquatic > Freshwater >... | reverse complement strand
GTTGAAAACGATGGTCTCGTTTTTTGCATTATGGTGTTCAAAGCGGCTAACCTGCTGGGTGTAGGTTTCGAAAACCCCTTTTTTGATCATAGCCTGCAGTGCCGCAGCACCTCCTTTTACCGAGGCGGTCAGGTCCTTTTGCCGCACTTCCGCAGGTACTGGCTCATAGCGGCGCGACAGGCGCACAAAGTTTAGCAGCAGCTCCAGCTGCCGCTGCGCCCGCTTCTCGGCATAATCGAAAGCCTCTTTCAATTTTTCTTCGTCGCCATAGACAGGAGTAAGTTTTACCAGGGTTTCGGTGCGGGGCTGCCAGGGATCATCAAGATTGTCGTGCAGCAATATCAGCCCTTTTTCAATCATACCTTTGAGCAAAGGCAGCACTTTGGGCAATCCGGCCAGGTTTGAGGCTTCGGCAAAGCTCAGCTCCTTTTTGTTTTTCAGTGCCTGTAGCAGGGCAAACTCTTTTTCAGTAACCTCTTCCGTGTCGAGGTCGGCATAGGGGTGGAGCACGATCTTGGTCTCTCCTGCCAGCTTCATGGCAGGGGGCAGGGCCGCATTCATTACTTCACCAATGGTGCAGAGGTAATAACTGGCCAACCACTCCCAGAAACGGAACTGCTCCTCTTTCACCACTGGCATGTCATCGAGCAGGGAAATAATGTATTTGGCCTGAAAGTTACGTGGGGGCTCGGTGTGGACCTTTCGCACCAGGCCAGCATACACCTTGCGGGTGCCAAACTGCACCACGGCCCGCTGCCCGGGCACGATAAAATCGTTGAGATCCTGCGGCACCCGGTAGGTGAAACAGCCTTTCAGCGGAAGCGGAAGTAAGATGTCAGCAAAAAGGGTGATGCGTTCCATAAAAAAAGTAATCCTGATTACCCGCAGGCAATCAAAATTACTTTTTTTTGTAGACAATCGGGTTTCAAATAAGCACTATGCTTAGTCGCCCATGCAGATTCCAATGCCCCTGGCCGTTTTCACCAGGTCGCTGTCGGGGTCAACAAAGTTGTAATGGCTGATGGCTTCGGTAAAAGGCACCGAAACAATATTTGGATGACGGTAAGCCACCATTTTTCCGAACTCCTGTTTTAGCACCATTTCAAATGCTTTGGCTCCAAACTGCGTTGCCAGCACGCGGTCGTAGGCAATGGGTGTTCCACCGCGCTGCAGGTGGCCCAGTACGGTCTCGCGCATGTCGGTTTCCAGCCCTGCCGATTTCAAGTCGTGGATGAGCCTGGAGGCCACCCCACCAAGGCGCACATTATCGTAGCCTACTTCGGTGCTTTCTTCGTAGAACATTTCGCCGCCTACGGCCTTGGCGCCTTCGGCAATCACAATAATGGCGTATCCGCGGCCACGGTGGAAGCGGCTGTAGATCTTGTCCATGACCTTGTTGAGGTCGTAGGGAACTTCGGGGATAAGGCATACGTCGGCACCGCCGGCCACTGCGCTGTGAAGGGCAATCCAGCCGGCATAGCGGCCCATCACCTCGAGCACCAGCACGCGGTTGTGGCTGGCAGCAGTAGTCACCAGCTTGTCAACAGCCGTGGTGGCTTCCTGCACGGCGGTTTGGAAACCGAAGGTAAAATCGGTGGCCGAAAGGTCGTTGTCGATGGTTTTTGGCACCCCGATAATGTTGAGGCCTTTATTGAACAAATCCTGTGAGATACGCTGTGAGCCATCGCCCCCAATATTGATTACGGCATCCACGCCCAGGTATTGCAGGCGGCGCAGCATCTCGTCGGAACGGTCGGCTTCGCCCCAGCTGCCATCGGGGTTTTTTATGGGCCAGGCAAAGGGGCCGCCTTTGTTGGTGGTGCCAATAATGGTACCACCACGGATATGAACACCTGCCACTTCTTTTTCGGTGAGCACCACTATCTCATTGGGTTCATTTAAAATGCCATCAAAGGCATTGATACTTCCAACTACTTCCCAGTCGCGTTCCTTGGCGGCGCGCAGCACTATGGCGCGAATTACCGCATTCAGACCGGGACAGTCACCACCACCGGTGGCTACTAAAACACGTTTTCTCATGGATATATTAAATAAAATTTGATGTCAAAATAACTATCGTTGTGGGGAAAAGAAAATTTCCCCAACTTATAAAACAGAGGTGCAAAGATATGAAAAAAAAGGCATTTTTTGGAGCTGCCCGGGGCCTGATTATTCTATTCTTTTTCTTTTGGGACGGGTGGCAATGATATGGTCTTTGTGGGATCCCTGGAACAGCTCAAATACCATAAACTTACATTCTAGGGCGCCGTTAAAAACGGTGGTTCTCAGCACAGACTTCAGGCCAATAGACTTCATGGCGGGTATATCGGAGGTAATGATGCCGGCTTTGTAGCCCGGGTAGTTTTTCTTGAGGGTGTCGCCAATAGAGCGGTAAAACTCGGGCAGGTTTTCTTTTTTCAGTCTTTCTCCATAAGGTGGGTTAAGGATAACCCAGCCGCCTCCTGCAGGGGGATGGAAGTTGAAGAACTCTTGGCGCTGCAGCTTGATCTGGCCCATCAGCCCGGCTTCCATTATATTTTTGCGGGCAATGTCGATGATCTTGGCATTCATGTCGGAAGCCATAATGGTGATGCGGCTGTTTACCCGCTGATCAGTTGCTTCCTGCCGAACTTTTTCAAGCAGGCCGGCATCAAAATCATTCCAGTTTTCAAAGCTGAAGTGCTTGCGAAGGCTCCCTGGTGCAATATTGTTGGCCATCAAGCCGGCTTCAATGGAAAAGGTTCCGCTGCCACACATGGGATCTACAAAATTGGACTGTTTGTCCCATCCTGAGAGCATGATCAGTCCGGCAGCAAGCACTTCGTTGAGTGGGGCCCCGCCGCCTTCGCGCCGATAGCCTCTCTTGAACAAGGGGTCGCCGCTGCTGTCGAGCGACACAACGCAGCGGTCCTCGTTCACATATATATTCAATCTGATTTGCGCCTCGTCCTTGTCGACGCTGGGGCGTTCGCCAGTTTTGTCGCGAAAGTAGTCGGCCACGGCATCCTTGCTGAGCTGCGACAGGAAAAGGGTGTGCGAAAATACTTCGGTGCGGGCTGCCACCGAATAGATCACGATGCTTTTTTCCACACCGAAATGCTCGTCCCATTCTATGGCGCGCATTTTATTGTAGAAGTCGTCGCGGTCGGAAAAGGTGAAGGTGGCGATTTCGCGCAAAACGGCAATGGCGGTGCGGCAAAACATATTGGCACGATACACATGGCCCAGGTTGCCTTCGAAGGAAACCCCGCGCCTGAGAATTCTTGGACTCTCGACGCCAAGGTTTTGCAATTCTCCTGCCAGCACTTCTTCAAGCCCGGTCAGCGTTTTTACTACTATAGGAAATGTGGCCTGACTCATTGTATTTTTCCGTTAATGATGACTTTTTCCACCTTGTTGCTGCCATAGGCATAAGGCATAAAGGCGAAAGAAGAAATGGGTTTGGTGATGAAAAGGTTGGCCTTTTTTCCAACGGCAACTGAGCCCAGGGTGTCTTCCACGCCCATAGCATAGGCGCCGTTTATGGTCACGGCGTTGATGATCTCTTCGGGCAGCATTTTTAACTTTATGGCGCCCAGCGACATGATAAGCTGCATGTTGCCCGAAGGGGATGAGCCTGGATTGTAGTCGCTGGCCATAGCCACAGGCAGTCCGGCGTCGATCATTTTGCGGGCAGGTGGGTATTCCATACCCAGGAAAAAGGCTGCTCCGGGAAGCAGGGTGGGCATGGTGTCGCTTTTCAGCAAAACATCAATTTCGTTGTCGCCGGTAAACTCGAGGTGGTCAACAGAAAGGGCATTGTATTTTACCCCGACCTGAATGCCGCCCGAAAAGCCGAGCTCGTTGGCATGGATCTTTGGCTGCAGGCCATGCTTTATGCCGGCCATGAGCATGCGTTCGGTTTCTTCGGGGGTGAAAAAGCCCCGATCGCAAAACACATCAATGTAGTCGGCCAGGTCTTCGCCTGCCACCATGGGAATCATTTCGTTGATGATCAGGTCAACATATTCGCCCTGCCGCTGCTTGTATTCAGCCGGTACGGCATGTGCGCCAAGGAAGGTGGCTTTTATGGTAAGGGGGCTCAGGCCTTTCAGTTTCTGAATGACGCGAAGCATTTTCAGTTCGCTTTCGGTAGTGAGGCCGTAGCCGCTTTTTATTTCAACGGCTCCTGTGCCAAGGAATTTTATCTCTTCCAACCTTTCCATGGCCTGCTCAATAAGCTCTTCTTCACTGGCTTGCTGCAGCCTCTTTGCCGAGTTCAGGATGCCTCCTCCGCGTTTGGCAATTTCCTCGTAAGAGAGCCCTTTGATCTTGTCGATATATTCTATTTCGCGGCTGCCGGCATACACAATGTGGGTGTGTGAGTCGCAAAAGGCCGGGAACACCATTTTGCCGGTGGCATCAATTTCAAAAACATCACTTTGTCCGGCTAAACCGGCAAATTCGCTTTCTGCGAAAGCAGCCATTTTGCCAAAGCCTTTAATCAGGCCATCTTCAATAAAAACCCATGCATTTTCGATGGTGGGCAGGCTGGCCATGTCGCGCCCGACTATTTTGGTGCGAGGCGTTTCTTCGGCCTGTATTAATACCTTAATGTTGCGAATCAGTATTCTCATAAGGTTTAGTGAAAATTTTTCTGCCGCAAGGCGGCTAAAATGCTAGTGTGCAAAGGTACGCAAACTTTTGATCATGTTGGTTTTGGTAAAGGCGGGCATAAAAGAAGCCGGGGAGGTAAGCGTTGTGCCTACCTGCCCCGGCCTCAGGAAGAGAACAAACATGAAACTTATGGTCTTGGCCTTGGCCTGGGTTGTTGGGGGAGGGTAATTTCGGTTGTTTCGCCATCGATGGTAATGGTGGCGATATTGTCGCATTCGCCATCGCCATAATCGAGAATGGCCAGGTTTTCGCCGGTAAGCATTTCAACGGTACCTGAAACGATCCAGCGGCAGCTCATAATTCTGAGCAGGGGCTCCACAATAGTGTGGCTGTATTCAACCCCATCGCGGTTGGTGCCGCTGCAAAAGCCGGTAATCAGGAATTCATCATCCCACACAAAGGCAGGCGTTTCGAGGCCGGCTATCCACTCGCGGTTGCGCTCCATTTCGCGGGTAATGAATGTGCCATCTTCAAAAGTGATTTTGCCACCTTCAAGGGTGATCAGGAAGTTGATCCCATCAGTGTTTGAGATGGTCTTTACTCCTTCGATCAGGTTTCCGTTAATGGTGAAATCTTCGAAGGTAATAATGCGGGTGGTGTTGGGCAGGCGTGCAGGGCCATCGGTCCAGATATAGATAATACCATCCATCAGCCGTCCTGAACCTACCTGCCAATCGATGAACTGAATGGTGATCAGTTTTGGAAAGCCGGGATAATCCGACTCGCCCTCAACCTGCTCAACGGTAATGATGCGCTCGCCCGACACCTCGGGCCCCCCTGCTTCGCCGCCCTGTCCGTTGGCAGCACCGGGACCGTTGTGGTGACCCTGGAAGTTGTTTTGGTGCATAATGGCACTCACGGTTTCAACTTCTTTGGTAACTTCGGCATAGCTGGCTTCGGCAATGGCCTCTTCTTCAGCCAAACGCGCCATGGGTTCAGAAAAATCGGTTTCTTTTTGGCAGGCATTCATAGCAAGAAAAAACGCCAGGCCTGCAATAAGCAATCCGGCAAAATTTTTTGTTTTCATTTTGGATAAATTTAATAATTGTTAGGTTCTGCGTCAGTTATTTGGGTCACCGGGCTGGTGATCGCGGAATTTTATTAAATGACCTTCAAATTTAGAGGGGCGAAAATGAAAATTACATGAAGATTCTAGCCTGGTAAAAAAAACGCTGCAGTTTTTCGCTGCAGCGTTTTTTAAACTTATGAAAGGAAGGGTTAGTTTTCTGGCAATTCCACCGTGTTAACATCTACGGTTATTTCCTGAATTCGTTGTGCCACCTCGTCGGTCATGCTTTCCTGGAAGCGGCCGCCCACGTGCTTGGCAAGGAATTTTTCCATAGCCGCCACAAAGGCCATATTATTTACGGGTCGTGCAAAGCCATGGCCTTCGTCTGGTGCGTTGATGTATTCAACCGGGAATCCCCGGTCGCGCAAGGCTACCACAATTTGATCCGATTCGGCCGTTTTTACACGGGGGTCGTTATCGCCTTGTACCACCAGCAATGGGGCCACAATCATATCGGCCGAGAACAGCGGCGATTGCCTGATAAGCTGCGCTTCGCCTTCGGGAGTGGCCGGATCGCCCATGCGCAGGTGGAAAACAATGCGTGCGGCTTCCCAGTATGGAGGAATGGAGTTTAGCAGTGTGATAAGGTTTGAGGGTCCAACAAAGGATACCCCTGCAGCATAAAGGTCGGGGGTAAATGCAACGCCTGCCAGTGTGGCATAGCCGCCATAGGAGCCTCCATAGATGGCAATCCGCTCCGGGTCAGCAATACCCTGATCCACCAAGTGCTTTACGCCCCAGGTAATGTCGTCTTGCATTAAGTCGCCCCATTGCTGGTTTCCGGCATTCAAAAAGCTCTTTCCAAATCCGGTTGAGCCACGGAAGTTTGGCATAAGAACGGCGTAACCGCGATTGGCCATAAATTGCGCAGAGGAGTTGTAGCCCCAGTAATCTCTTGCCCATGGGCCGCCATGCGGATAAACAATAAGCGGCAGGTTTTTATCCCCAAACCCTTTGGGCAAAACAAGGTAAGCCTGAATTTCCAGTCCATCGCTCGAAGGATAGCGTATGCTGGTCATGGGTGAAAGGTGCTCTTTGGGGATATCAGGACGGGGGCTGTACTGGAAAGTAAGCTGCTTTGTCTCTGTGTCGAAAAGATATACTGAGCCTGGGTCGACATCAGCACTGGCACTGATCAACCAGAAGCGCTCATCGGTGGTGGCGCTGAAGAAGGAAAGCTCCTTATCGCCGAGTTCGCCTTTCACGGTTTTAAAATGATCTTCAAACACCTCATTTTTGAAATAATAGCGGGTGCGATCGTCAGTATAAGTGGTCAATAAAACTTCCAGGGTTTTGTCAGAAATTCCCAGCCCGCCAAAATCGGCTTTTCCTTCCGGGTCTTTTTCCATAAATTCCACTTCCCCGGTTTCAATATTCATAATATAGAGCTGTGTCAGGTCAACATCTTCGCCCACATTTGAAACCATGTAAAAGTGCTGGTTGTCTTTTTGGAAAGCAGCCGGGTAAGCTGTTTCCAGCACCGACCAGGAGTAAATCAAGGTTTCACCGGCCGGGTCCATCCTGAAGAGCTCATTTGTCCCATCAATGTTTGAACGGGTTGCCATACGAAGCTGGTCTTCATAGTCGAAAATCCATGAAGTGTAGCGGTTGGTATTTTCGCGCAGCAGGGTAAGTTCTCCGGTAGAAATCTTAAGGCTGTAAAGGTCGTGCCAGGCACGGTCGCGATCGTTCATGCCAACAAACATGAGGTCGGGATCGATCCTGGAAATGTGGTAGATCACGGCCCTTACGCCTTCCCTGCTGGTAATGTTACGTGCTTCGGGAATCACGTCCGCAGTTGCTTCCTTGGGGTCAACAGCGTAAATGTTGAAGTTTTCATCTCCGCCTTTGTCCATTACATATAGGAGGTAACGCCCGTCGCGCGACCAGAAATAACCCATGATGGGACGTTCGGTAACGGCAGTTACCGGGATGGCATCCTCAAAAGCCGCGTCAAGGGTTTTTACGTAAATATTCCTGGTGCCTTCGTAGGGGCTAAGGAAAGAGATGTACGACCCGTCGGGCGAAAGTCGTCCGCCTGAAATTACAGGATCATCAAAGAAAACCTCCCTGTCAATCAGCGGGGGCACATCCTGTTTTTGCTGCCCACAGGAAAAGGCAATGACTCCAATCATAATCAGTAAAATCCAAAGTTTTTTGTTCATAGCTGCAAAAGTTTAAAGTTGACCCATAAAGATACAAAACTTACAGGACTAATGTGGTTTTATTCAATTTATTTCAGTCAAGGTATCTTGTTTTTTCCCATTGGATTATTAAAATAGTTATTTTTGGGAATATTTTAAATAAAAACATATGAAAAAATTATTTATATTTATCGGTTTGTTTATTTGTTTTTCCATTTCTGCCTTTTCGCAGGCGGGTTTTATCCCGGGATTCGTGGTTACGCACGAAAAAGACACGCTTTATGGCAAAGTGGCTTATGTCGATATGGCGATGCTGCGTAAGGGTTGCCAGTTCATTCAGGAAGGTGAATCGGTGCCCGTAAAATATTCACCTGCCGATCTTAACGGCTTTGGCTTTACAGGCGATATGTTTCTGGTCTCCAAAGATGTTAGCGTTTACACCCCTGCCCACGTCAGGCGTTCACCCAGCGGTGACATTCAGGTGCCTGAATCTACCATTGAGGAAAAGGTTTTTTTGGAGGTTTTGGTAGAAGGGGCTGCGAATTTGTATAAATACAATCAACAGGTGTTCTATGCTGAAAAAGGCGAGGACCTCTATCAACTGTATTCCGAGGAAAGGGAGGTTGATGCCAGGAACGTTCCTCGTATGGGGCAAATATTTACGAAGGAGTTAAAGAGATATGTTGGGGTATTGCACATAGTAATGAATGACTGTCCGGGAATGGGTGGACAGATCAACGCCGTGAACCTGGCTGAAGAGCCCCTGGCCCGGCTTTTCATTGATTACAGCAAATGCCGGGATGTTCAGTACAGGTTTTATAAGGAAGGCCGGAGCAATGCCAAGTTGTCGTTTACACTGAAGGGCGGGATGGAGGGCGCCCTGTTTTTCTTTGCGCCTAACAACAAGAGCAGCCAGTTTTTTAACTCGGAAACCTTTGGTTTTCAAAACACCCCTTATCTATCAGCCCACGTATCACTCTCCAATCCAATAGTTTCTGAAAATACCAGTCTGACCCTCGGGCTCTTCTGGGCGCAGTACAATAAGTCGGGTTTTGGCACTTACAAGGAAGGCATTTATGATCATAATCATACGGTGGAATTTAAATTCCACGAAATTGGCATCCCCATTGGGGTTCAGTATTCTTTTATTCGCAAAGTCGTTAAGCCTTACCTGTCAGGAGGATTTGTTTATGTTATGAATGTCAAACGCGAATCAAACTGGCTATGGGAGCAGGTAAGCAGCTCTGAGACTACGGTACGCAAAACGCCCGAAGATTTCATCAAGCCCAGCCAGTTAGGAGGATATTTCGGGGCAGGGCTTGAGTGGCCGGTTTACGGCAAGGCATCATTGGTAGCCGGGCTGAATGTTCAGTTCACGGATGGCCTAATGAATGGATCCTCCAGCAAATTTTTGGTGGTTCGTTCCGGAAAACTGGCCGGGCAAATGGTGGTAGGACTTAAGTTTTAACTCGGGAGGATCCTTTGATTCTTTCTGGTTCAGTGAGCGATTTTCATTTTTTTTTTAATGTTCTTTGGATATGAAATTTTTTATTCCGGAATATAATCTTTAATTGATTTTCTGCGCTATGAAAAAAGCAACTCTTTTTAAACTATTGTTAATGTTGATGGTACAATCCGGCTTTTCACAAGCGGGGTATCTTCCAGGATTCATCATCACCCACCAAATGGACACCTTGCATGGAAAGGTAGCTTATTTGGACAACACCCTGCTGCGCCAGAACTGCCGGTTTATTGGCGAAGGTGAAACGATTCCTGTGAATTATTTACCGGACCAGCTTTTTGGTTACGGCTTTTCGGGCGACAGGTTTTTTGTTTCAAAAGAAGTGACGCTTGTAACCACCATGTCTTTCCGGTCAAAAGCAGATGCACAGGAGCTTCGTGACTCCACTTCTACAGAAAGGATTTTTCTTGAACTGGTGGTGGAAGGAGCGGCAAATCTTTATAAATATAGTCAGGTTGTATTTTTTGCCGAAAAAGACGGGGAGATTTACCAGCTCTTTTCAGAGGGAAAGGAGGCCGGGATTCCGGGCCAGTCGCGCCAGGGGCAGACTTTGAACTGGGACGTAAGGAAGTATGTCGGGGTGCTGCAATACCTAATGAGCGATTGCCCTGAATTAGGGGCAAGAATCAACCGGGTAGCCCTGAAGGAAATACCCCTGGCGGATCTGTTCCTTGACTACAGCCAATGCCGGGAGGTTCCCGCAAAAACCTTTAAGGAAATCCACCCAAAAACCCAATACACGATTTTGCTAAAAGGAGGGGTGAGGGTTTCCGGTTTTTCCTTTAATGCTGTAAATAAGGATAGCCAGATATTTGATCGTGGAACATTTGGTTCTCCGGTCTCTCCGCATATTGTGGGTCTTGTTTCGTTTACCAACAAAAGGCTGGGCGAAAATCTCAGCTTTGAAGTTGGGCTGTCGTGGACGCACTACAAAATGGCCGACAGTCTTTCTTACCAGGAAGGGGCCTTTGATCATTTTCATCGCGTAGATGTGGAATATCACGAAATTGGCATTCCTATTGGAATCCATCATTCTTTTATCCGCCCCAAA
>Ga0209498_1002820_pt1 | contig 10444 bp, 7 predicted proteins | sample WalLakDeSediment_FD_184131 | JGI IMG/M metagenome (GOLD analysis project Ga0209498, IMG submission 184131) | Lake sediment microbial communities from Walker lake, Nevada to study Microbial Dark Matter (Phase II) - Walker Lake 11/02/13 Deep... | ecosystem: Environmental > Aquatic > Freshwater >... | reverse complement strand
GAAGTGCTTCAATTTTATAACCGGGCAAAGCAGAATGGCTTACCGATTAGTTATTTCCCATTCAACTTAAATTTTGTACGCAGTAATAGTATTGAATCATTAAAAAGAAGAATTTATTATGAGATGAAATGAAAGGTTGCTGTCCATCATCTCACCACTTCACCTAAAACTTCCATTCGATTTACATATCTCTAAAAAACCTTTTGATGCGTGAACCTTAACAGTGGTGTTTATATTTATCAACTTATCGCTGAAAATCCTTCGACAAGCTCAGGACAAGGATATATGAGTTCGAGGAAGATGATCCTGCTCAAATAATCAGTCTTGACATCATGAATCTAATTCCTTAATTTTGTTCTGCCACTGTCTCAATAATCGGGACGGTGGCAATTTTTTTTATCAAATTAAAAGGATAGAAATGGCAGAAGGAAACTTTGTATATCTCACAAGAGAGAGAATAGTCGAGATAGAAAAAGAGTTGAAGGAAATGAAAACCAACGGCAGGAAGTCAATGGCTGAAAAAATTGCCGAGGCGCGCTCGCATGGTGATCTTTCAGAAAATGCTGAATACGATGCTGCAAAAGAAGAGCAGGGTTTGTTTGAGTTGAAGATTGCAAAGATGGAGGATGTACTCTCCCGCGCCCGTGTTATTGATGCTTCACAATTTGAAGAAGGCAAGGTTCATATTCTGTCAAAAGTAAAAATTAAAAATCTAAAAAACGGAAAGACCTTCGAATACCTGCTCGTCTCTCCTGAGGAAGCAGATTTCCAGGCTGGTAAAATCTCCCTTACATCTCCTGTAGGAAAAGGTCTGCTTGGAAACAAAGTCGGTGATAAAGTAAAAATCCAGGCGCCTGCTGGTATCCTCGATTATCAGATTATTGAAATTGGTTAAAGGAATTGTATTGGTGTTTTTCACCCGTTTTCGTCATTCTTGAAAGTTTTTCAGAAAGCAGTTCAGAGACTCCTGTCAGGAATCTGATTACGTATTGGTTCAGGTTCCGGTCTCCCCGCCATTTAGCGGGTCTCCGGAATGACCTGAACTTATTTTAAGGTAAAGATCATAATCCTCCTTTTCTTTGAAATAGTGAATGTGCTATCAGAATATCTTTTTGTTTAAGTTTGCAAAGCAAAATTCATCCTGCATAAATGACAAAAACCATCGAACAAAAAGTACTCAAGTTTATTGACCAGCATCACTTGATTAAAAAGGGTGATAAGATTTTCGTTGCATTTAGCGGTGGTGCTGACTCGGTTTTTCTTCTTTCCTTCTTAATGAAATTCAAAAACAGATTTAAAATTTATATAGCTGCGTTTCACCTGAACCATCAGCTCAGGGGAAAAGCTGCATTAGCTGACGAGAATTTTTGCACAGAATTCTGTAAAACAAACAACATCAAACTCATCAGAGTTTCAAAAGATGTTAAAGCTTATGCAAAGAAAAAAAAACATTCCATTGAAGAAGCAGGCAGAGAAGTCCGCTACGCAGAATTAGTTAAAGCTGCAGAAAAAAATGACTGCAATAAAATTGCTACAGCGCACAACGCAAGTGATAATGTTGAAACAATCCTACTGAACTTCATCAAAGGATCCGGATTAAATGGTTTGGCAGGAATCCCGGTTAAAAGAGAAAATATCATTCGTCCGATTCTCTGCCTTAATGCTGATGAAATCAGGAAATATCTGAAATCAAAAAAAATTTCTTACAGGCTGGATAAAAGCAATCTCAGTTCTGATTACGAGAGAAATTTCCTTCGGAACGAAATCATCCCAAAGCTGAAGCAGAGATTAAATCCAAAGCTTGAGGAAAAGATCAGCAACACCTCACAAATTATTTCTGATGTGAACTCTTTCATCGAAAAAAAGATTAATCAATTAAGTACTAAAGCCGTTAAGAATTATGGAAATAAGATTCAGATAAACCTCAAATCGATCTCTGGACTGGATAAAAGTCTGCGGGGCATTTTCTTAAAATCAGTCATCGAAAAAGCTTTTAACATTGAGCTTTCTTCAAAAAACATCTTCGATATTGTTGATTTACTTGAAGCGCAAACAGGAAAATCCATTCACCTTGAAAGCGGCATTATCGCATTTCGGGAAAGAGATGAGCTGATATTAGGTAAACATACATCCACTGCTAAAAAGAAAAAATCCACCGGAATTAAAATTGGACAGAAAAAAGCTGTAGAGGGAAAAATTATTTCCATTAGTGAAGTGAAAAGAAAAATGTTTAAGTTCACTAATAATAAATCGGTTGAGTTTATTTCGGGTGATGGTCTGCAAAAGGATTTCGCAATCAAAAAATGGAAAGCCGGAGATAGATTTCAACCTATCGGCATGAAGGGTACTAAAAAAATTTCTGATTTTCTCTCGGATGAAAAGATTTCTTCACACAAAAAAAATGAGCAACTGGTACTGACAAACTCACAACAAAAAATTGTTTGGGTAATTGGTCTCCGGATCGATGAAAGATTTAAAGTAACTCCGGAATCAAAAAAGATTTTAAAACTCACTGTAACTGAATAATGAGCAAAATTGAAAAGCTGGTAATTGGCAGCGATGAATTTGTTCCACTTCTGAGTGAGCAACAGATCCAGAATAGAATCAAAGAACTTGCGGCTCAGATTTCAGAGGATTACAAATCCACCGTTCCGGTTTTTATTGGTGTGCTAAATGGTTCATTTCTTTTTATGTCAGATCTTATTAGATATCTCACAATCAATTGTGAAATAGATTTCTTCAAACTATCCAGTTACGGTGATGCAAAAATTTCTTCCGGAAAAGTTAGACTCCTCAAAGAACTTAACTGCGAGGTGAACGAAAGAGACATTATTATTGTTGAAGATATAGTGGATACAGGGCTTTCAATAAAATATATTGAAGAACTTTTTGCCGAAAAAAGTCCTGCCAGTATGAAGGTTGTTTCGCTTCTGGTTAAGCCCGGAAGCCTTAAATATGATGTGAAAATTGATTATATTGGCTTCAAAATTCCTGATAAGTTCGTTATCGGTTATGGTCTGGATTTTGCCCAGAAATACCGGAATTTGAGAGGAATTTACGTATTAAACACGTGAGATATAGTTTATGAGAAATAATGAGCAAATACCAATAATTATCTCACGTGTTAAACACGCGAGATATGAGAAAATGGAGAATAAACTTTTTAATGAAATTAGATATTAGAAATTTTTTTATGGCTGATAATAACGACGAAAAAAAACCGCACAAAAATCCAAAAGGTTCTGGTCCCAACAAACCAGAGGATTTTGATTGGTCTAAAGTACTGCGATTGGTTTTTGGCTGGGGAGCTGTGATTGTAGCAGCAGTAATTGTTATGCAGGTTTTCAGAACTGGTCAGGAACAATATATCGATATTACATTTGCAGAATACAGAAGACTCGTGAATGAGACCGATAGGATTAAAGAAGCAACGATCACCAAATCGGATATTAACGATTATTTTTTCCGCGCAGAGTTAACATCAGAAACCTCAATCACAATCAATAATAAACCAACAAATGTAGGAGCAATTTCTGTTTACATCCCTGAACCGATGATCAAGGATGAAGAAAATCTCTGGAAAGAAAAAGGAATAACATATTCGTTTGATAAACAATCCAGTGAATGGCTCAACATTCTGGTCGGCTTCTTACCATGGCTTCTTATAATTGCAATCTGGATAATAATAATGAGAAGGATGCAGGGGCAGGGAGGGGGCTCACGCGGAATATTTTCCTTCGGAAAAAGCAAAGCAAAGCTTATCAGTCAATCAAGCCAGCGTGTTACCTTCCGTGATGTAGCTGGTGCAGATGAAGCGAAAGTTGAACTCCAGGAAATAATTGAATTTTTAAAAGAGCCGACAAAGTTTCAAAAGCTTGGCGGAAAAATTCCACGCGGAGTACTTTTATTAGGACCTCCGGGAACAGGTAAAACTTTACTTGCCCGCGCAGTTGCCGGTGAAGCTGGTGTTCCTTTCTTTTCAATCAGCGGTGCAGATTTCGTTGAGATGTTTGTGGGTGTGGGTGCAAGCCGTGTAAGAGATCTTTTTGAGCAGGGAAAGAAGAATGCTCCTTGCATTATTTTTATAGATGAAATTGATGCGGTTGGAAGGCATCGCGGTGCTGGTCTTGGCGGCGGACACGATGAACGAGAACAAACTCTTAATCAATTGCTGGTTGAGATGGATGGCTTCGAGCAGAACAGCGGAGTTATAATTATTGCTGCCACTAACCGCCCTGATGTTCTCGATCCGGCTTTGTTAAGACCGGGAAGATTTGACAGACAGGTTGTTGTTGACAGACCGGATGTGAAAGGACGAGAAGGAATTCTTAAAGTTCATACGAGAAATATTCCTCTCGATGAAAAAGTGAGTCTCGAAATTCTCGCAAAAGGAACTCCAGGATTAGCAGGTGCTGAACTTGCAAATCTTGTGAATGAAGCGGCGTTGCTTGCAGCAAGGAAAAACAAGAAAAAAGTTGAGATGAATGACTTTGAGGAAGCTAAAGACAAAGTGATGATGGGAATGGAACGAAAAAGCATGATTATTTCAGAAGAAGAAAAGAAAACAACTTCCTACCATGAGATCGGACATGTACTTGTTGCAAGGATGATCCCCGAAGCAGATCCTGTTCACAAAGTAACTATTATTCCAAGAGGTCGTGCGCTTGGCGTAACCAGCTATCTGCCTATTGATGAAAAACATACTTATTCAAAAGAGTATCTCGAAGCAATAATAACTTACGCACTCGGTGGCAGAGCCGCTGAAAAAATAGTATTCGGTCATTACACTACTGGCGCCGGGAACGATATTGAAAAAGCCACAAATATCGCTCGCAAAATGGTTTGCGAATGGGGTATGAGTGAAAAGCTCGGACCGATGAGCTACGGTGCAAAAGAGGAAGAAATATTCCTCGGCAGAGAAATTCAGAAGCACAGGGATTACAGTGAAAAGACTGCAATTGACATTGATGAGGAAATCCGCGGAATAATTAATAACGCAATGAACCGGGCAGAGAAAATTTTAAAAGATAACATTGATTTGCTTCACAAGCTTTCTAAAGAACTCCTTGAAAGAGAAATTCTCGATTCTGAAGAGATTGAAAGAATTATCAAAGGCGAAGAACTTCCGCCAATGCCGGTTGTTGAGGATAAAAAGAAGGAAGATGAACTGCCAGAGCACGTTCAACATATGATGCAGCAGCGCAAGCAAAAGGATACACCCGTAGAAGATGACGCGAATTGATAATGGTACGATTAAGTACAGAGATGAATTATTCCGTAAGTCAATTCATCTTACTTCGCTATCCATTCCAATTGTTTACTATTTCATAACAACTGAAACTGCTGCTTTAATCCTTGGCATAATTACCGCGTTAGCTCTAATTATCGATTTAGGCAGATATCTTCATCCTGATACCGGAAAAATTTTTTATAAGATTTTTGGTTTTCTTTTACGTGAACACGAACTCGATCATAAAAAGAAAAATTTGAACGGTGCTACTTACGTTTTAATTTCTGCTCTAATCAGTGTACTTATTTTCCCCAAAGTTATTTTCATATCAGCATTTTCGATTCTTATTATCAGCGATTCTGCCGCAGCACTTGTAGGCAGAAAATTTGGCAGGCGGAAATTTCTTTCTAAAAGCCTGGAGGGAACTTTAACCTTTTTTATTAGTGCATGCATTGTGATTTTATTTACACCTAAAGTCGGCGGATTTTCTGAAGAGTATTTAATAGGATTTATTGCAGCATTCGTGGGTGCGATTATAGAAAATATTTCCTTTAAGCTTGTTGATGATAACTTATCAATTCCGCTTTCCGTTGGATTTGCTATGTGGGGATTATATCTGGCATTGCTGCCAAATCTGGAATTAACACTATCAAACGTACCGAGGTAGTTATGAAAAATTTATTATTTATACTGATTCTTTTAATCTCAGCTATCGTTATTTCCTGTGATTCTACAAACAAACCTGCGAAAGGTTTTGAAGATGAAATAATTGTTGTGGCAGATTCACTTGAGTATGAACAGATAGTTGCATCACTTCAATTAGTATTTGAAAAAGAAATATTCACGCCTCAGCCTGAAAAATTATTTACATTGAAAAGAATTAGCGTTGCTCAGCTTGAAAAAAATCAAAGAACAAAAAATATTATCATTGCTGCTCCATTGAGTTCGGGCAGCAGAACATCTCAGTACATTCAGGCAATTGTGGATTCTTCAATAGAAAAGAAAATGGCTTCCGACTCAAACTTCGTTGCATACAAGTACGATCTTTGGGCTAAAAACCAGATTGTTGCAGTTCTATCAGCAAATACAATGGAGGTGTTAAACTCAAAAATTCTCTCAAATTCAGATAATCTATTATATGCATTCCAGAAAAAATCTGATGAAAGATTATTCAGCAATCTGTACAATCCTACCTACGAAAGGAAAGATATTGAAGGAAAATTTCTCCGTGATTATGGCTGGGTGATTTATGTACAGGCTGATTATGCAGTTGCAGTTGATAAGCCTGAAGATAAATTTATCTGGATGAGAAGAGCACCGGGAACAGATATGGAACGCTGGATTTTTGTTCACTGGATTGACAACGCCACACCTGATTATCTCACAGAAGATTCAATTAAAGTAATTCGTGACCGGCTTACTAAAAAGTTTTATCAGACTTCTGACGATGCATCGTACGTAATTGTTGCTGCAGATAACTTTGTGGTAAATGAAGTGAATTTTAACGGGAGGTATGCCTTTTTTACCCAGGGTTTGTGGGAACTTAACATCAAAGGTATGGGCGGACCATTCGTTAATTATTTTTTTTATGATGAAGAGCTTCGCAGAATTTATATGATCGATGGCTCAATTTATGCGCCGAGGTATTACAAACGTAATCTTATTCAGCAGATGGATGTGACTCTTCAATCATTCAGAACAAAAGCTGAGCTGGATCAGAAGAGAATTAATGAACTGCTGAAAGCGATAAAGGATTAATAGTTTTTTAAAATGAATAGCCACACTCTTTAGAGTGTGGTATAAAATATCAAACTAAACAAACCGACTTTAGTCAAACTATAACTAATTATTTGGGCTATCCAAAGGATTCTCCCGAAAGGGATTCCTTCGGAACTTCGGAAAAGCCCCAACCTTTTGGGAATATAGGATCTCCGGCATAAATGCCGGAGCTATTTTTTTCTACGATAATAAATAATTTTATTAATTTTTAAGTACTTCCTGCAGTGCAGGATGCAGTTTGAATCCCGGCAGATCATTCAGAATTTTCTTGAGATAAACTTTTGCCCGGTCTGTTCTTCCATGCTGCACTTCGTAATATGCTCTGTTCGATAGCATTCTTCCAACCATTTTTTCAATTGTATCGATGTAATAGTTCCTGTTTGAAGCAATCCTTATCTGAAAATCAGGATCCGGTGCCGGCACGTATTCACTTCCTTCAGCTACCTTATAGAAAAATAAATGCGGAACAAGAGTATAACCATCAGGGAGCTTAAATTCTCCTTTCTTCATTTCCTGATCTACAACTTCAGGTGCTATGAAATAATCTCTTTCATTAACATTCGTTTTAACAAGATTAGTCATTATTGCTCTGAACAAAGTTTCAAGCCTGTTCGCATCAAAATTTTCACTTCTCTCAAAAGGCTGAAGCAAAATTAAAAACTGATCGATTTCATTTCTGACGCCATTCAAAACTTTCGGATCATAATTATCAAGCTGTTTGTAATACCACGATCTTCTCAACAGTTCTTTATCAATAACAGTTACATCTCTTCTGTAATCTTCCACAAACTGATAGTAATATGAAGCAGATATGAAATAATCCCACTGGTAGCTGAATATTATTGAATTTTTCGGAAGAGTGTTTAACACTGCTTTTGTGTACTCTTCAAAAGTGTAAACGCCGCTCTGATTTACTTTTATGAAATTGAAAAAGAGTTGAATTGCTATCACGAAAGCCAGAATAATAACTGCTAAATTTTGTTTAAGACTTTTCATCTCCAGTATTTTCAAGGCACCGAATGCGGCAAAGAAAGACATCATTATAAATGCAAGAAGGAAGTACGAATCAATATCGTGAATATCATAGTTGATTGAATAGAGAACTGTGAACACAAAAGTAATCAGGATAAACCAGGCAAGTTTTCTTGATTTGAAAATCGAAACAAACAGTCCAATGACGGCAAGAAGTAAACCGAGATAATACTCAAATGGCAGGATGCTCCAGAAGTGACTGAATTGTTTTCCCGCCGAGTCAAATGAACTAAATAACCAAACCTGGTATTGTTTGCCGCTTACGTGCCGTAGAATTTTTTCCCAGTCAACCGGATTTCCCCAATTCAAAATAGGATTTTGTGCTGCTCTCATTGGCAAGTACGAATAAATTACAACAAGAATTGCAGCAAAAAGTAAAATCATCAATGCTAATTTTTTGAAGCTTGCTGAATTGAATTTATATCTTGAGAAATAAAGATAAGCCGTGCCGGGAAGTATCATCAATGTAGTCAGATGGTTTGTAAATCCGAGCGCCAGAAAAAATGCAAACAACAGCCAATGAGTTAGTTTATCATTCCCGAATGAATTCACATAAGCTTTTAAAAGGAAAAGTATGATAAGATTAATTAAAAGTAAATGAAGTGAATAAACTTCAACCGAAGTGCTTTGAAACCAGAATGTTCCGCTGAAAGCAAGTATTAACCCTCCAAATACTGCAGTGATTAATTTTATATTATCAGAAGGCTCATCCTGCTTATCACTTTTTTCTATCTGATATTTACCCTTTTTCTTGTCTTTTTTTGAAGATTCTTTTAGGACAGAGCCTTTCGATTTGAATGATGATAAATTATCCAGACAATATTTTATTGTGTAAGTAAATACTCCAACTGCAGCGCTGCAGTAAATGGCAGCAAGAATATTCAGTTGAAATATTTTTGTGAATGGAAGCGGAATTAACGAAAACAAATAACCAAGAATTGTAAACAATGGATAGCCTGTTGGGTGCGCAATACCCAAAGTTGCCTGAACTGCTGCAAGCTCTCCCGAATCAATCTGCACAACAGAAGGTGCAAGCGTGAACAGGTAAATTATAAATACAAATATTGAGGTCAGAAGGGGGTAGTACTTTTTTAAACGAATCATTCTTTGATTTTAGTTATTAGTTTTTAGTAGATGGTTTTGGTTGTCTCGTTATCAGTTAAAGTTTTTGAGTTTCATTTTTCATTGAAATTATATTACATGTAGTTGTCAGATATTCTCACAAAGATTATTCTTAAACTTAGAACCAAAACTAAGGACTGCTGAACTAAAACTAAAAACGAACAAACCACGAACTGTATTTTTCCGTCATCAAAAAGCTGTAATTCACTTAAGGAATTCAGTAAAAGTTTCTCGATTTATTTTGAAGACAGAATATATTCTTTTATTTAAAGTTGTTCCACTTTCAGACTGCATAAAATGTGCAAGCTTGTTCAGTTTATTTTCATCACCCGATAATTTAGATGAACTGCTGCTGAAAGCAATCTGGTTAAAAATTTCTAAATTCTTAATGAAAATGTAATTATCGGCGAGCTCATTTAAAACTTTTTTATGTTTTGTTTGCGTTTTAAGTTCCTTCAAAATTTCAGGAATAGCTTTCCCAATGAACACGAATGCAGATTCAGGAGTTGAAAGGAGAAGATAATGAGCTACATACTCAACATCGCTCAAGCCGCCCGGATTTTTTTTCAAATCAATCAAATTCATTTCAGCAGGGAAGCTTGATATTGACTTTGCTCTGATTTCATTGATACCAGTTAAGATTTCTTCCCCGGATAATTTCGATACTCTCTGAATAAATATTTCAGTGAGCTTTGCAAATAATTCCTCATCTCCGCTGATGAAGCTTGCTTTCAGGAATGACTGCATTTCCCAGATTCGGGCGCGTTTGTTCAGGTACTCAATATATTTTTCAAAATCCCAGACTAGCTGACTGCTGGCTCCTTCCGGTCTTAATCTGCAATCAACTGAAAATGGAGTAAGTTCTTTCTTCAGGATTCCCAGCAGTTCCTGGAAATCCTTTTGAACATTTTGATATTTGACCGAATTCTTAACAGCAAATATTAAATCCACATCTGAAGCGAATGTCATCGTTCGTGTTCCTGTGCTTCCGAGAACGATAATCAAATAATCCTTCAGCCACTTTTTCTTTTTACTGAATTCCTCTGCCAGCAACAGAATTTTTTCTTTTACTGCATCGCTTAAAATTTTTGAAGCTGTTTCAGGCTCAATCAATTTGAGCGATAATTGCACGGCAAGTTTAAACAAAATGTTTTTCAATCTTGTCTTATTCATTGTCTCACTCAGAAAATCCCTGCTTAAAAAACTTTCCCGTAGCATTTTATCCTCTGCAAATAGGTCAATTACCAATTGCGATCTTTCACATAGCTGAAGAAATATATT
>Ga0209498_1002819_pt1 | contig 10447 bp, 8 predicted proteins | sample WalLakDeSediment_FD_184131 | JGI IMG/M metagenome (GOLD analysis project Ga0209498, IMG submission 184131) | Lake sediment microbial communities from Walker lake, Nevada to study Microbial Dark Matter (Phase II) - Walker Lake 11/02/13 Deep... | ecosystem: Environmental > Aquatic > Freshwater >... | reverse complement strand
GACGTCGTCGGCCCGGCCCACGAACCAGAAGTCGCCGTCGGCATCACGGCGGACGAGATCCTCCGTGAGGTAGAGCCGGCCGACGGGCGAGTCGACGAAGCAGCGGCGATACCGCTCCTCATTGCCGAGGTAGCCGCGAAACATCGACGGCCAGCCGACGGCAAGCGCGAGTTCCCCTTCGACGTCGGGCTCGGTCACGAGGTCCACACCGACTGTGCCGTCGGCGGCCGGGCGGCGGTGGACGACGTGGGCGGTGATGCCGGGCAGCGGTCGGCCCATCGACCCGGGCTTGATGACCCGGCCCGGGACGTTGGCAATCATGATCCCGCCGGTCTCGGTCTGCCACCAGTTGTCGTGCACCGGCCGACCGAACGTGCGTTCCCCCCAGCGGACGCCGTCGGGGTGGAGCGGCTCGCCCACGCTGCCCACCAGCCGCAGCGCCGGAAACGTGTGGCCGCCGACCGCCTCCTCGCCCGCCCGCATGAGCATCCGGATCGCCGTTGGTGCGGTGTACCAGACGGTGACCCGCTCGGCGGCGAGGATCTCGTACCAGCGGACGGCGTCGAATTCGGCCTCGTCCACGACGACGGTGCAGCCGAGCGCGAGCGGCGCGAGGATGCCGTAGGAGGTGCCGGTCACCCAGCCGGGATCGGCCGTGCACCAGAAGACGTCGTCGGGACCGAGGTCGAGGGCTTGGCTCCCGGTGAGGCGGTGCATGAGCACCGCCTCGTGCACGTGGATCGCCCCCTTCGGCGTGCCGGTCGTGCCGCTCGTGAAGTGCACGAGCGCCGCTTCGTCGGGCCGCGTGTCGGCGACGGGCAGCGGCGCGGTGGCGGCGGCGAGGAGCGCGGCGAAGTCGTGGATGGCAAGCTCGGCCCGCCCGGCGGCAGCGTCTCGGGCCGCGGTCGTTGTGTCGGCGCTCGTACCGGCGACGCTCGTTCCAGCGGCGAGGACGACGTGCGCGAGCGATGGCAGTTCCGCGAGCACCGGCTGCACCTTCCGGGCGAAAAGAGTCGGGGTCGTGACGAGGGCCCGACCGCGGCCCAGAGCCATCCGCGTGCGGATCGGCTCGGGACCGAACGCCGGGAAGAGCGGTGACGCGACGAGTCCGGCGTGGAGCGCCGCGAGCACGGCGACATACAGTTCCGGCCGGCGCGGCAGGAGGAGGAAGACGACGTCTCCACGGGAAAGCCCGAGATCGGTGAACGCCCGCGCCAGGTGGGCCACGTCGGCACTCAGTTCGGCGTAGGTGATTTCCCGGCGGCTCCCGTCGGCCCCGAGCCAGCGGAGGGCGACGTGATCACCGCGGCCCTCGGCGACGTGGCGGTGGACCGTCTCGTGGGCCATGTTGAGCCGGCCGGCCGGGACAGCCTCGGCTGGATTCAGCGCTGGGTTCACGGCACACCTCGTGACACCTGGTGTCCGCCCCCGTGCGGCTGCCGCCGCGGCCTCCCTCGCAGCCCCTCCATTATCGGCTGCAGCGCGGCCGGGGCAACCAAGCCGCTGCGGATGGCCAGCGAGCCGTCTTCAGGCGGACGCGCAGGCGTACCGCTGGCGGCCGAGCCCCTCGTCGGCCGTGACGAGCGCGGAGCGATCCTTGATGCGGCGATCGGCCAGGAGCACGCCGGGCTTCTCGCGGCCCCGCTCACCACAGCGCACCAGCTTCATGACGGCAGACTCCTCCAGGGTGTTTCCTTGATCGCGACGGCCCTTCTCTGCGCTCGGAACACCAGGAACATGAAGACGGCATGGAGCACGAGGCACAGGGCCATCGTGAGCATGCCCACGGCGAGCACCTCCGGTTCCTTCAGGTTCATGCGTTGGCCTCGGGGCAAGGTCCTGGGGGAAAGTCGGTCGGTATTCTGCCCGGTTCGTCCGCTCGGCCGCGAGACCATCTCCTACGTGCCCCCCATGAGCCACAGCCGTCCGGCAGGCTTTGGCGCGCCGCAGGTGAGGGATCGGTTGCTCCTCGAAACGGACGTGCCGTATGGTGGGGACAGGGAAAACGCCTCGAATGGAGGTCTGCCATCGCTGATCTGGTCAGGCATTGGAACGAGATTTTCGCCGGCACGGACGATTCGCGACTCGGCTGGTACGAGCGGGACGTCTCCCGGACACTCGCGTTCCTGGATCGTGTGCCGGCGATCGCGACGCCGACGATTTTCCTGCCGGGCGCCGGCACGTCGCTCCTCGTCGACGAACTGCTCGCCCGCGGCGCACGGCTCGTGCTCAACGACGTCAGTGACGAGGCGCTGCGGAAACTGCGGCAGCGGATCGGCGGCCGTACGCCCGAGCCGGTGTGGCTCCATCACGACATCTCGCAGCCGCTGCCTGCCGGCCTGCCCACCTGCGATCTCTGGCTCGACCGCGCGGTATTGCACTTCCTCCTCGAGGAGCCGGAGATCACGGGCTATTTCCGGAATCTGCGGACGGTGCTGCGGCCCGGGGGGCACGTGCTCCTGGCGGAGTTCGCACCGGCGGGCGCACCGCGGTGCGCGGGGCTCGACGTCCACCGCTATTCAACGGAGGAGATGGCCGAGCGGCTCGGGCCGGAGTTCACGCTGCGGCATGCCGAGGATGTCACCTTCGTGAATCCCTCGGGTGCTCCGCGGCCGTATGTCTACGCCCTCTTTCAGCGTGCTGGGGCGGATGCGTCGGAAGCCGACCAGACGAAGCGCCCGAGCCCGATCGCTCGCTCATGAACCCGGGATGGTGCGAAAACGGTCGCCGCGATCGAGCCATCGCAGACACTGCTCGATGTACCTCGCCTGGGACTCGATCATGAACAGGATGGAGTTGTGGCCGAGCCCGCTGTTGGGGCCCATGAGCATGAAATAATTCGGGTATCCGGCCACGGCGACGCCCCGGAACGCCTGCGGGCCATTCCGCCAATCCTCCGAGAGCACCCGATCGCCCCTGCTGCGAATCTCGATCGCGTCCGAGGGGTTGAAGGGGTGAAACCCCGTGGCACAGATAATCACGTCCACCAGACGCTCACTCCCGTCCCGTGTGACGATCGCCGACGGTGTAACCCGATCGATTGATTCGGTGACCAGTTCGACGTTGGGCCGAACCATCGTCGGATAGAACGTATCGGAGAGGATCACCCGCTTGCAGCCCATCATGTAGGTCGGCCAGAGCTTCCGCCGTAGCTCGGGATCGGGCACCGTGCGTTCGAGGAAGATCAGCATGCGCTTCTGGGGCTTGCCGACGAGCCGTGGCTTGACCGTAAGCGCCAGCGCCCGGCTCTCGGACCGCCAGTAATGGATGGCCCGCGAGAGCCCGAGGAGGCCCGGCACGTGCTCGTAGGCCCACCGCTCCAGACGCGAGTAGGAACGGTCACGACGCGGCAGCACCCACTGGGGCGTCCGCTGAAACACGAACAGCCTTCCGACCTTCGGGGCGATTTCCGGAATGAACTGGGCGGCACTGGCGCCCGTACCGATCACGGCGACTGCCTTGCCGGAAAGGTCGACGTCATGTCGCCATCGGGCGGAATGGAAGCAGTCGCCTGCGAACGAGTCGAGGCCCGCGAGTTCCGGATAGGCGGGAAGATGCAGTCCGCCAACGGCGGAGATCACGGCACGGGCCGTGAAGTGCCTGCCGTCGCCGGTCGAGAGCCGCCAGCATCGCCTCTCGTCGCTCCACCGCATCGCGGTGATCGGTGTCCGGAACCTCACGTGCTCTTCGATGCCGTACCGGCACGCGACATCCTTGAGGTAGGCGAGAATCTCCGCCTGAGACGCGAACCGCCTCGACCAACCCGCATGCTGGGCGAACGAAAGGGAATAAAGGTGCGACGGCACGTCACACGCACAGCCTGGATAGGTATTGTCCCGCCAGGTCCCCCCGAGTTCCTCGGCTTTCTCGTAGATGACGAAGTCGCGCCGCCCCGACTCGATCAGCTTTACCGCCATGCAGATGCCAGCGACCCCGGCCCCGAGGATGGCGACCGCGTTATCGCCCTCGGGTGGCATGGACCGGCCTGCTGGATTCCGCCCCGTATGCTCGCTTCCAAAGCTGCCTGCCTCGATCCGCATGACGCACTCCCTCGAAGGAGGGGGCACGGTAAGCCTCCCGAGGCCTCGGCGGAAGCCCAGTTTGAAAGGCAGAACACCCGCGAAGAATACAGTCGCGGACCTGACGACGATCGATCACGAGCATGCCGCTGGTGAGTTCGCCCGTCGTTTCGACGTCCCCTGCGACGGTCGACCGCTCGAACAACTCCGGATGGAGCACCGACACCAGGGCCACGGCGTCGTGTCCAGAATCTTCGGGCGTTGTGCGCAACGGACTGTGCGCAACGGACTGGAGGAACCGCGGCAAAACGAAATAGTGGGCGATATAGGACTCGAACCTATGACCCCCAGCTTGTCGAGCTGGTGCTCTAACCAACTGAGCTAATCGCCCGAACAGTCGGTAACTTGAGTCTCGCGCGTAAACCGCGGCCAGTCAAGCGAACGGGTTCCAGACGGGTGCAAAGCCCCCTGTGGCTCCGGCCACGCTTGCCGCCGGCGCGACACGGCGGATACGCTGCCTGTTTTTCCCGGAAAAACCGCCGGTCCCGCCCGACCGCATCCCCTCGCGACGCCCCCGCCATGCCCCACGTCCGCCTGTCCGACGGCTCCACCCGTGAACTCCCCGCCTCCGCGAAGGTGGCCGACTGCCTCAACGCCACTGCCGGAGCCAAGAAAACTCCCATCGCCGCCCTCCTCGACGGCACGGTCGTGGGTCTCGACGCGGCGCTACCGGCCACCGGCACGGCCCAGGTCGAGCCGCTCTATGCCGGCGACGCCCGCGCGCTTGGCGTCATGCGACACTCGGCCGCCCACGTCATGGCCCGTGCGGTGATGCGGCTCTTCGAGGGCGTGGAGCTCGCCTTCGGCCCCACCGTCGGCGCGGGCTTCTACTACGACATGCGGGCGAGCCGACCGATCACCGACGAGGATCTGCCGGCGATCGAGGCCGAGATGCGGCGGATCATCGAGGCCGACGAGGCCTTCGAACGGGTGGAGGTGCCGCGAGAGAAGGCGGTGGAGATCGTCCGCGGTCTCAACCAGCCGCTCAAGGCCGAGCACATCGCGACGGGCCTCGGTGAACATCCGACGCTGTCGTTCTACCGCCAGGGGGAATTCGTCGACCTCTGCCGCGGGCCGCACGTGCCCAGTCCCGGCTGCATCGGCGCCTTCAAGCTCACGAACATCGCCGGCGCCTACTGGAAGGGCGACGCCGCCAACGCTCAGCTGCAGCGGCTCTACGGCACGGCCTGGTTCACGCAGGCCGACCTCGACGCCCACCTGGCCGCGCTCGAAGAGGCCCGCCGCCGCGACCACCGCGTGCTCGGCAAGCAGCTCGATCTGTTCACGACGAGCCCGCTCGTCGGTTCGGGTCTCGTGCTCTGGATGCCCAAGGGGGCCATCCTCCGGAGCACGCTCGAGTCGTTCGTCCGCGACGAGCTCGCCGCCCGCGGCTACCAGCCGGTCTACACGCCCCATATCGGCAAGGTCGATCTCTACAAGATCTCGGGCCACTACCCCTACTACGCCGACAGCCAGTTCAAGCCGATCGTGATGAGCGACGACGAGCAGTACCTGCTCAAGCCGATGAACTGCCCGCATCACACGATGATCTACAAGGCCCGGCCGCACAGCTACAAGGATCTCCCCTTGCGGCTCGCCGAGTTCGGCACGGTCTACCGCTACGAGCAGTCGGGCGAACTCGGCGGCATGACGCGGGTCCGCGGCTTCACCCAGGACGACGCCCACATCTTCTGCACGCCCGAGCAGGTCGAGGCGGAAGTGGAGGGCTGCATCGACTTCACGCTCAAGGTCCTCGAGAGCCTGGCCTTCGAGAACTTCCGCGTGCGGCTCGGCTTCCGCGATCCGGCGAGCGACAAGTACGTCGGCCCGCCGGAGCGGTGGGACGAGGCCGAGGCGGCGATCGAGAGGGTGGCCCGTCGCATGAACCTTCCCGGCTGCGAGCCCGAGCCCGGCGAGGCCGCCTTCTACGGCCCCAAGATCGACTTCGTGGTCAACGACTCGCTCGGTCGCGAGTGGCAACTCGGCACGGTGCAGCTCGACTACAACCTACCGAGCGGCGAGCGGTTCGACCTCGAATACATCGGCGCCGACAACGCCAAGCATCGGCCGGTGATGATCCACCGGGCGCCCCTGGGCAGCCTGGAGCGGTTCGTGGGGCGTGCTCATCGAGCACTTCGCGGGGCGTTTCCCCTGTGGCTCGCGCCCGAGCAGGTGCGGGTGATCCCGGTGAGCGAGAAGAGCGCGGCCTATGCGGAGCTCGTGAAGGCACGGCTCGAGGCGGCCGGGCTCCGCACGGGCCTCGACCTCGCCGCGGAGAAGCTCGGCGCCAAGATTCGCACGGCCCAGCTCGATCTGATTCCGATGATGGTGGTCTGCGGCCCGCGAGACGAGGCCGCCGGCACGGTGAGCCTCCGCGATCGCCTCGACGGTGACTTGGGCGCGATGAGCCTCGAGGCGGCCGTCGAGCGGCTTCGCGACGAGAACGCCCGCCGCGCCGTCCGCCACAAGCCCAAGCCCCTCGTGCTGCCGGGCGGCCAGGCGGCCGGCGAGGCCGGTGGCGGTGATGCGTATTGAGTGGCTCCGAGCCCGGACGATCTGAACCCTTTCGAATGACGGACGATTCCTTCTGGAGGCGAGGCGACGCATGGCGGACACTGCTGTTCCTGTAATCAATGGGGCCGACACCGCGTGGATGATCGTGGCCACGGCGCTCGTACTGTTCATGACGCTGCCCGGCCTGGCGCTGTTCTACGGCGGCCTCGTCCGCGCGAAGAACGTGCTCTCAGTGCTCGTGCAGTGCTTCGCCCTCGCCGGCGTGATGACGCTCCTCTGGGTGGCCTACGGCTATTCCCTGGCCTTCGGCGACGGCGGTGAGTGGCAGTGGGCGATCGGCAACCTCGACAAGGTGTTCCTGCGCGGCGTGACGGTCGACTCCGTGAGCGGGACGATCCCGGAATCGCTCTTCATCGCCTTCCAGATGACGTTCGCGATCATCACGCCGGCCCTCATCGTCGGCGCGTTCGCCGAACGGATGGCGTTCAAGGGCATGCTGCTGTTCTCGGTGATCTGGTTCACGCTCTCGTATCTGCCGATCTGCCACATGGCCTGGTCCGGCGAGGGGGCGTTGTTCCACGGCTGGGGCGTGCTCGATTTCGCGGGCGGCACCGTCGTTCATGTCAACGCGGGCATCGCGGGCCTGGTCACCTGTCTCATGGTCGGCCGCCGCAGCGGCTATCCCAAGGAGGTGATGCGGCCCCACAACCTGCCCTTCGCCGTCATGGGCGCGGGCATGCTCTGGGTCGGCTGGTTCGGCTTCAATGCGGGCAGCGAGCTGGCCGCCGACGGCACGGCGGCGATGGCCCTGCTCGTCACACATGTCGCCGCCGCCACGGCCGCCGTGGTGTGGATGGCGATCGAACTGGCGGTGCATGGCAAAGCCTCGGCGCTCGGCGTCGCGACCGGCGCGGTCGCGGGCCTCGTGGCGATCACGCCGGCGAGCGGCACCGCGGGCCCCTGGGGCGCGGTGGCGATCGGTGCAGCCTCGGCCGTGGCGGGGTATGTCTTCGCGACCAAGGTCAAGCACGACTTCGGCTACGACGACAGCCTCGACGTCTTCGGCGTGCACGGCATCGGCGGCATCGTGGGCGCGCTCTTGACGGGCGTGTTCGCGGCGGAGCAGTTCGGCGGCAGCGGACTGGCCGAGGGCGTGACGATCGGCAGCCAGGTCTGGGCTCAGGCGAAGAGCGTGCTCGTCACCGCGGTCTGGAGTGGCATCGTGTCGGTCGGGACCTTCATCCTCGTCGACCGGCTCGTGGGCATGCGGGTGCCGATTGAGGTGGAGCGGGGCGGTCTCGACCTCGCCGAGCACCACGAGCAGGCCTACGAGATCATCTGAGCGGGGCCGCTGCGTCAGGAGAATTGGGGATGCCACGGTTCGTGCTGCTCGAACACACCGGCCATCCCGACGATCCCGCCGGGCTCCATTACGACCTGCTGCTCGAGGATCCCGCGCTTGCCGGTGGACCGGCCTGCCGCACCTGGCGGCTGGCGGAGATTCCGCGGGCAGGCGGCGGGCCGGTCGCGGCGCAGGAACTCCCGCCGCACCGGCTCGAGTGGCTCGAGCGGGAAGAGGGCGCAGTCTCGGGCAACCGTGGCTTCGCCCGCCGCATCGACGCCGGCACGTATGAACCGATCGCGACGCCGCTCGAGCCCGCAGCCGAACACCGCATCCGGCTTCGGGGCACCCACCTCAGCGGCGAACTCAAGATCGCGCCGACGCCCGCAGGCCTTCACGCTTGGCTCCGCGCAAGCATTCCCGGATCGTGAACTGTGGGTCGGTGTTTCCGACACCGACAATGCAGGCTCGTCGACCGGAACACTCGGCCGATCGGTAGACGCTGGGGCGGATTCCCAGTGTCGGAGACACTGGGCCACATGTCGGCCGCCGGCAAAACCTCCGTCGTCCTCCCAGCATCAGGAGTCGATTGAGTTTGCAGTGATGGGGAGTCGGCGGGGGTCGGGCATCGATGGGGGTCGTGGTGAATGGTTGGTGCAGTCACGCGTACGCACCCCCGGACTTCCGTCCGGGGCTTTTATGATCTGCGAGAAGACGGCTCGGGGCTGCCTGTGCCATCGAGCCGGCGTAGGCGGCCAGCGAAGCCCGGAGGGCGAAAGCGCTGACGCCTCCGAGCGAGCGCAGGGCAGGATGCCCGCAGCGAGCGTCCGGGCGAGATGGCACGGGCAGCCCCGAGCCTGCGGCAGCCCCACTCCGACACTCCCGAGGCGGCCGACGTATCATGGGGGCACCCCAGGAGCCCTGCTGATGAAGCCCCGTGAAGTGCTGGCGCTGTGCCGTGAGAAGGAAGTCAAGGCGGTCGATCTGCGGTTCACCGATTTTCTCGGGGCGTGGCAGCACTTCACGATTCCCGTCGGGAAGCTCGAAGAAGACACGTTCGAGGACGGTCTCGGCTTCGACGGCTCGAGCATCCGCGGCTGGCAGGCGATCAACGAGAGCGACATGCTCCTCGTGCCCGTGCCCGACACGGCCGTCGTCGATCCGTTCGCGGAAATCCCCACGCTCGTGATGATCGCGATGGTGCAGGATCCGATCACCCGCGAAGACTACACCCGTGATCCCCGGAACATCGCCCGCAAGGCGGTGAACTACCTGAAGAGCACCGGGATCGCCGACACCTGCTTCATCGGGCCGGAGGCGGAGTTCTTCGTGTTCGACGACGTGCGCTTCGACCAGAACGCGCACGAAGGCTACTTCCACCTCGACTCGCGCGAGGCCGAGTGGAACCGCGGGCGGGCCGAGGGGCCGAACCTGGGCTACAAGCTGCGGCACAAGGAGGGCTACTTCCCCTGCCCGCCGTCGGATCAGCTCATGGATCTCCGCAACGAGATGATGCTGACGATGATCCAGTGCGGGATCGACGTCGAGGCCCAGCACCACGAGGTGGCGACGGCGGGGCAGTGCGAGATCGACATGCGCTTCCAGGAACTCGTGCGCATGGCCGACCAGATGTGCCTCTACAAATACATCGTCAAGAACGTCGCCCGCCGCCACGGCCGCACCGTGACGTTCATGCCCAAGCCGATCTTCGGCGACAACGGCTCCGGGATGCACACGCACATCTCGCTGTGGAAGGAGGGCCATCCGCTATTCGCCGGCACCGGCTACGCGGGGCTCTCGGAGATGGCCCTCCATGCCCTCGGCGGCATTCTCCGCCACGCCCCGGCGCTTCTGGCGATCACGAATCCCACCACCAACAGCTACAAGCGGCTCGTGCCCGGCTACGAGGCGCCGGTGAACCTCGCCTACTCGCAGCGAAACCGCTCGGCCTCCTGCCGGATTCCGATGTATTCGGCGAGCCCGAAGACGAAGCGGATCGAGTTCCGCTGCCCCGATCCGACCTGCAATCCATATCTCGCCTTCGCGGCGATCCTCATGGCGGCGATCGACGGCATCCAGAACAAGCTCCACCCCGGCGACCCGCTCGACCGCGACATCTATGACATGCCGCCGGAGGAACTGGCCAACGTGCCCAAGGCGCCGGGCTCGCTCGACGAGGCGCTCGACGCGCTCGAGCGGGATGGCGATTTCCTGCTTCGCGGCGACGTGTTCACCGACGACGTGCTCGCCACGTGGATCAAGTGGAAGCGCGACCGCGAGATCGCGCCGATGCGGCTGCGGCCGCATCCGTATGAGTTCTGCCTCTACTACGACGCCTGACCGGATGACCGGTGTGACGCCTGACCGGATGACCGGTGTGACGCCTGACCGGATGACCGGTGTGACGCCTGACCGGACGACCGGTGCGGCTCGTGAATCTCACCGGCGCCAGAGTACTTGCAGCGAGAGGCCGAGGCCGTCCTCGAACCTGACCAGATCGGTGCGGCCCGTC
>Ga0209498_1002818_pt1 | contig 10448 bp, 12 predicted proteins | sample WalLakDeSediment_FD_184131 | JGI IMG/M metagenome (GOLD analysis project Ga0209498, IMG submission 184131) | Lake sediment microbial communities from Walker lake, Nevada to study Microbial Dark Matter (Phase II) - Walker Lake 11/02/13 Deep... | ecosystem: Environmental > Aquatic > Freshwater >... | reverse complement strand
AGGACGGCGTCGCGCAGGAACTGACTGCTGAGCGAATGGCCGAGATCGAGAGCCAGAACCTGGAGATGGCCAGCAGGGCCCTTCGGGTGATGGCCCTGGCCTATTCCGACGACGTTTCCGCTCCCGAGCAACTCTCTCATGAGCACCTCAATGGCAACCTGGTATTGGTCGGCCTGGTGGGGATGATCGACCCACCCCGTAAAGAGGCCAGGAAGGCGATTGCCGACTGCAAGCGGGCCGGCATAAAGGTGGTGATGATAACCGGGGACCAGAAGGCCACTGCGGTGGCCATCGCACATGAACTGGAACTGCCTCCCGGCGAGGCTATAACCGGGCTGGAACTGGACAAGATCAGCGATGAGGAACTCAGCAACAGGATAGAATCGGTCTCGGTCTTCGCCCGCGTGGAACCCCTCCATAAGCTGAGGATAGTTGATGCCCTCAAGGCCAAGGGCTATACGGTGGCTATGACCGGGGACGGGGTGAACGATGGCCCGGCTTTGAGGAGCGCCGACATCGGAATAGCCATGGGCATCAAGGGAACGGACGTGGCCCGCGAAGCGTCGGACATTGTGCTTACCGACGACAACTTTGCCTCAATCGTCTCGGCGGTGGAGGAGGGAAGGGTCATCTTCGGCAACATCCGCCGCTCGGTCTTCTATCTGCTCAGCACTAACGTGGGCGAGTTGTTGACCTGGGCGCTGGCCATTGTGGCCGGCATTCCCCTGCCGGTTGTCGCTGTTCAGATCCTGTGGATCAACCTGGTTACCGACGGCGTCTGTACCATACCGCTGGGCCTGGAACCAAAGCATAGCAATGTACTGCAGGAGCCACCGCGTCGGGCCGGGGGTGGGATCGTCTACAAGGGCATGCTGGCCAGGATCGGCTTTGTGGCCCTGTTCATGGCAGTCGGCACGTTCCTGATCTTCAGATGGGAACTGCCCAGGGTTGGGCTGGATGAAGCCAGGACCATGGCCTTCTCCGTGATGGTCGCCTTCCAGTGGTTCAACGCCCTCAACGCCCGCTCCGATAAGCAGTCGATCTTCAGGCTGGGCCTGTCAGGCAATCGCCTGTTGCTGGGCGGCATAGGCCTGGCTGTTCTTCTGCAGATCATGGTGATCTATGCGCCGCCCTTCCAGGGCCTGTTTCACACGGTGGCCCTGACCGCCAACGCCTGGGTGGTCATTGTTCTTGTTGCTGTCAGCGTTCTGGTCGTGGAGGAGGTGCGTAAGCTGGCGGCGCCGCGCATCTTTGAGCGAGGCAAGTAGAGTTTGCCCTCTGGAGGATGCTCCCGCCTGGTTTGACAGCCATCAAGGCCGGTGCTAGAATGCGCTTCTTTGGGGGTGATCGAGATTTACGCGATTATCGAGACCGGCGGCAAACAATATAAGGTAACGCCGAACCAGACAATAGAGGTTGAGCGACTGGATGTCCCGGAGGGCGACACAGTCGAACTGGACAGGGTCTTGTTCATCGGTGGAGATGGAGATGCCCTGATAGGAAACCCTGTTGTCAGTGGAGCCAAGGTCGTGGCCAAGTCCCTGGGTGAGTCCAAGGGAGACAAGGTTATTGTCTTCAGGTATAGGTCCAAGGTCCGCTATCGAAACAAGACAGGTCACAGACAGACCTATACCAAGCTGCTGGTAAACGAGATCATCAAAGGTTAAGGAGACTAGGCATGGCACATAAAAAGGGAGGCGGAAGCACAGCCTATGGCCGGGATAGTCAGTCCAAGCGCCTGGGGGTGAAGAGGTACGGAGGAGAGACGGTCAGGGCCGGGGCTATCCTGGTTCGGCAGCGCGGAACTCGCATACTGCCCGGTGACAACGTGGGCCTGGGCAGAGATCATACGCTGTTTGCCCTGATAGACGGCCACGTTAAGTATCAGCCGGCGACCAGATACAAGAAGAAGGTGAGCGTCTACGAATGAAGGAAAAGATCCATCCCAAGTATGATGAGGAGGCCAAGATCTCCTGTCTGTGCGGTAACACCTTTATAGCGGGTTCAACCAAGTCGGAGATCAAGGTAGAGGTGTGCAGCAAGTGCCACCCCTTTTACACGGGCGAGCAGAGGATAGTCGACGCAATGGGCAGAGTGGAGCGGTTCAAGAAACGTTACCAGATCAAATGACAGAGCGCAGCCCCTGGGGCCGCCTCTATCTGTGTACACGCTTGACGGTGGAGGATGGGGCCCTGGTCTCCGGTGGTGGAGCTAAGTGCACGACGCGCGATACTCGCTCCTGAGCCTACCCTGAAGAACATAGACACTCGCCCGTAGTTTGGATTTGGAGAGACGCTTTGTTTCCGGCCGTTTGTGTCCTGACACGATCAGGGGGTTTTCCTGGGCTGAGCCGGCAGCACGGGCTACACAAGACTGAGCAAGAGAGAGCTAGGCACTGATGTCAAAGCCTTTTCATTATGGCGGCCAGGCAGTCATCGAGGGGGTGATGATGCGGGGGAAGGAAGGCCTGGCCATATCTGTACGCCAGCCCAACGGCCAGCTGAACATAATGAAGCAGCCTCTGGCCAGCATATATAAGGGGCGCCTTCGGGAAGTACCTCTGGTCCGAGGGATCATCGTTCTAATGGAGACTCTGGTCCTGGGCACGCGGGCCTTGCTTCACTCCGCACAGATCGCCGCCGAAGAGGAGGGAGGAGAGAAGATCCCTGCGCCGGTCTTGTGGGGCACCGTAGCCCTAAGCTTTGCGCTGGGCGTAGGCCTATTCGTCATGCTTCCCCTCTTTACCACCCGCTACCTCATCGCCCCTTACGTCCAGTCCCTTATGCTGCGGGTGTTCTTTGAGGGGCTTATCCGCATCTGCATCTTCATAATCTATATCAAGCTGATAGGGCTCATGCCCGACATCAGGAGGGTCTTTGCCTACCATGGAGCAGAGCATAAGGTGATCAATGCCTATGAGGCAGGGATCCCCCTGGAGGTGGAAGCGGTAAGACGCTATTCCACGGCGCACACCCGCTGCGGCACCGCCTTCATATTCATCGTTCTGATCGTGGCTATTTTGATCTTCGGACTGGTCGACGTCCTGCTGGGCGGCCCCAATCTGGGGATACGGCTGCTGTCCCGCATCGTTCTAATACCACTGATTGCGGTGATCGGTTACGAGATCATGAAGTTCGGGGCTGCTCATACCGGGAACCGCGTCGTACGCACTCTCCTGGCCCCGGGGTTGCTGCTGCAGAACATAACCGCCAGAGAACCCGACGACAGCCAACTGGAGGCTGCCATAGCGGCACTAAACGAGGTTCTCGAGATCGACAGAGCCGCTGTTTCCGGCCCCGACGCGCAGTGATCGGCCGGCAAGGTTGTTGTGTGCATCCCTCGCAGCCTCCATCGATCGAGCAATGAATGCCCGCCGAAGATACAGCCATGACGGATCGTGAGCAGCACCGTCGCGCCGAGGACGCAAACGAGGCTCTGTGGGACGAGATGGCCCCCGTACATGTTCGGGCCTACAGGGAGGTCCAGCTCCTGCGTGAGGGCAGCGAGGTCCTTGACGAGATCGAGATACGCGAGGTGGGCGACGTTCGAGGCAAGCGCCTCCTTCACCTGCAATGCCACATCGGCACAGACACTCTGAGCTGGGTCCGGCGAGGGGCGATCGTCACAGGAGTGGACTTCTCTGCTCGGTCCATCGCCTGCGCCGAGCAACTGCGGGATGAACTGGGGCTCGAGGCAACTTTCATAAAGTCCAGCGTATATGATCTGCCTTCGCGGCTCCGGGACGAGTTTGACATCGTGTACTCGTCGCGGGGCGTATTGTGCTGGTTACGCGATCTCGACGAGTGGGCCCGGGTCGTCGCCGGGTTCCTGGCCCCAGGGGGGATCTTCTACCTTATGGAGTCGCACCCCATCCTTAACACCCTCGAGGAAAACGCCCCCGGCCTTCTCTCGTTCGCCAACCCTTACTTCCACCGCCCTGATCCCGTGTGCTGGGAGCCGGGTGGATTCGACTATGCGGACCCCGGGCATCAGCTGGAGCACCCATCTCATGAATGGACCTGGACGATCAGCGATGTCGTCAACGCATTGCTCAAGGCGGGACTTGAGCTCGAGTTCTTGAACGAATACGACCGGCTATTCTTTCACCTGTTTCCCGGCATGACGTCGGACGACGGGCGCTGGTACAGACTCCCGCAGTATCAGGGCATGCTCCCTCTACTCTTCACGCTTCGAGCACGCAGGCCGCGTCTCTAACCTAGTTCGAGGCTTTGGCCTCGTGTGGCGCTACGGAAACTGAATGCGGGATATCGCGCTGCGCCAGCTTCGTGGTCACCTCAACTGTGCCTTGACAGTGCTGGAGGGGTGATATAGTATAGCTCGGGCTGTCAGGAGGGCCAGGCCGTGGTGCCGCCGGCAGCTCAGAACTCCGAAGGAGGCATTATGGACAGGATTGCGCAGGCGATGGAGAGGGCAGGCTTCCCCAGCAGCGATAGCTACGATCTGCCCGCTTCCGACAAGACATTCCCTGATGGCGCCCACTACCGGGTGGAGATTTCCGGTATAGAGACCCCCAAGGTCCTGGAGGCGACCATCGATGAGGCCAAGAAGCAGGGAGTGCCCTTTCACCGCTCGATTTCGGTGGTGCGAGGGGCGTCCATGCTCACCAGAGAGCAACTGAAGGAGTTCGCCTGGATCGCCCACGACAATCAGGTGGAGGTTATCATGACCCCGGGGCCCAGGCCCACCTGGTATACCGGCCGCCAGATTGCCACTCCCGAAGGGGCGATTTCCGGGCTCAGGCTGAGGGGCATGGATATGGTGCGGCATTACCTCATGGAGGTTCAGCTGTGCATTGACCTGGGCTTCCGCGGCTTTCTGGTCTGGGACGAGGGGGTGCTTTCTCTGCTCAATACTATGAAGCAGAACGGCGACCTGCCGCACGATGTGATCTTCAAGGTCTCCGTATTCGCCGGGCATGCCAACGCCGCCGGAGTGAAGCTGGTGGAATCGCTGGGCGCGGGAAGCTGCAACCCCGTTGCTGACCTAACGCTTCCCCAGCTCGCCTCCATTCGCACCGTCGTGAGCTTGCCGCTGGACGTTCACATCCAGCTCTGGGCCTCCATGGGAGGCTACAACCGGCTCTACGAGACGCCCGACATAGCGCGCGTGGCCTCGCCCTGCTACTTCAAGATGGAGCCCGGGCCGGGCCTGGCGATGTACATGCCCTGGACCATGTCTGAGGACACGCTCGCGGAGTTGGCCAGAGACAAGATCCGCTCCGTCAAGAACATCATCGAACTGGTGGGCGAAGTGCATCCCGAGCTTAAGGTGTCCAAGCAGGGGCCGGCGGACCTCAGGGTGCCCCAGCCGAAATAGATAAGGAGACTGACAAGCAGATGACCAAAAAGACCGTGCTCGACTTCATGGAGATGAAGAAGAAGGGCGAAAGGATCACCTTCCTTACCTCCTACGATTTCCCCATGGCCAGTTTCTGTGAGAAAGCCGGCATCGACATGGTGCTGGTGGGAGATAGTGCTGCCATGGTGGTCCACGGCCTGCCCGGAACCCTGCCCATGACCATGGACCAGATGATCCTGCATTCGCAGGCGGTCAGGAGGGGCGCTCCCGACACGTTCGTGATCGGCGATATGCCCTTCCTGTCCTACCAGGTTTCCAGGGAGGGCGCCATCCAGAACGCTGGCCGCTTCTTCAAGGAGGCCGGCGTCGACGCCATCAAGCTGGAGGGAGGCCGTCGTGTCATCAGGCAGATTGAGGGAATAGTCGAAGGGGGAATGCCCGTCATGGGCCATATCGGCCTCACGCCCCAGAGTTCCGGTCAACTCGGCGGCTTCCGGGCACAGGGGCGCACGGCAGATGCGGCTAGCGAACTGATAGAGGACGCCCTGGCCATCGAGAAGGCAGGTGCCTTTGCTCTGCTGGTGGAGGCAGTCCCGCCTGAAGTGGGCGGAATCATCACGAACATGCTTAAGATACCGGTGCTGAGCATCGGGGCTGGCATTCACACCGACGGCCAGTTGCTCATAGTTGGCGACATGCTGGGCTACTTCGAGGCGTTCACCCCCAAGTTCGTTAAGAAATACGCCAACCTGGCTGCAGTCATCGAACAGGCTTTTCGCGAGTTCGCCGAGGAGGTGAGGACCGGGCGATTTCCCGAGGAGAAGCACTGCTACCGCATGCTCGAGGGCGAACACGAGAAACTGCAGGCGCTGCTCAACAGGGCCCCTCGGCAGGGTGGCCGGCCTGGCCTGCAGGGCGAGTATCTGAAGTCCTAGACCTGCCGTCCCTGGCCCTGCAACCGATCCATGGCCTCCTGCAGCGCGGAGACATAGCTCTGATACGTTCTCGAATCGAAGAGAACGAACACGACCTCCTCGATGGTCGGGACTTCCTGCCTCAGAAACGAGAGCACGGTGTTGACGGCGATTCTGGCCGCTTCATCCACTGGATAGCCATAGGCTCCCGTGCTGATGGAGGGAAACGAAATGCTCGCCAGCCTGTTCTCGGCAGCCAGTTTCAGACACTCGTAGTAGGCACTCTCCAGTAGCTCGGCCTCGCCGCCAGCGCCGCCACGCCAGACCGGGCCCACGGTATGTATGACGTATCGGGCCCTGAGCTCCCCTCCTGTGGTGATCACAGCCTGGCCGGCGGGCAACCTGCCCTGCCGGGCCACGATTCCCTTGCACTCCTCCACTATGGTCGGTCCGCCGGCCCGGTGTATGGCCCCGTCCACCCCTCCACCGCCCATCAGGCTGGAGTTGGCAGCATTGACGATGGCATCGGTGGCTTGCTCGGTGATGTCGCCAGGAACAACACAGACCCTGGCATGGTTGATTGTTGCCTCCATCGCTCCTCCCCCCATAATAGGGGTATTCGCGTGCTCAATCTATAGCACTCAATGCCATAGACCCTCAGGAGTGGTGCGCAGAGTGCTATGCGCGCTCCCTGTTCCGCCGCCTATCCGGGGCACGTCTCGTCGCAACGATGGGCCACGCCCACCAGCTTCTCAACCGGCAGGACAAAAGCTATGCCCGTGCCCGGCTTGTCCAGTTCGCCGGCCTGGACAATAGCCTCCAGAATAGACTCGGTCTTGTCCGGATAGGTCAGGGATAGCACGATCTCCTTCTCCGGTTCGATGGGAATCCCCAGGATTTTCTGTTTCTCGTGGATTCCTACGCCCCTGCCCAGCATCACAGTGCACCCCTCCGAGCCGGCCTTGCAGGAGGCCTCAAGTACCCTGTCTCCCCAGCCATGTCGAACTATGCTGATGATGAGAGCTAGCTCCGCCATGTCTATTTCTCCTTTCTGCGCAGTCTCGCGCGAAGTATCAACCCGAGGACCATAATTGTCAAGATAGGCGCCAGCGCCACCAGAGAGATCAGGCCAAAACCATCCAGGATGGGGTCGCGTCCTTCGATGGCCGCGGCAATGCCCACGGCTATGGCTAACACGAAGGTTACCACCATTGGTCCCGTAGCTACACCGCCGGCATCGAAAGCGATGGCAATGACCCTCTTGTCACTGAACCGGAGCATTGCTATGGCCAGCAGGTAGCCGGGGATGATGATCCAGAGCAAGGGGATTCCGTAGACGATTCTCGCCATCCCCAGGGCCACGAACAGGGCAACGCCGCCGGATATGGCGTATACCACAACGTTCTTGCGTACCGAGCCACCCGAGGCCTCTTCGATCTGGCTGCCCAGTATCCGTACGGCAGGTTCGCCCCAGGTGGCCAGGAAACCCATCATCAGCCCGAAGGGCACCAACAGCCACTGTGCCCTGATGGCACCCAGAGTCTCGCCCATGTACTGGCCTGCAGGGAAGAAGCCGATGCCCACCCCCTGCAGGAACAGGGCCAGCCCTACTATGGCCAGAAGAACTCCTTTAAGCAGGTTCAGCACGTAGCTCCTGGGTAACTTCAGCACCAGGAACTGGAATATGATGAACAGCACCAGCAGCGGCAACAAAGCCCTGATCACGCTTAAAAAGGTGTGCCCGATCCCCCCCCATACCATGATCCAGCTCAACTCAGCACCATCCCCAGTATCATCACCGCGATCACCGGCCCGATCGAGGCCAGACCGATCAGGCCGAAGCCGTCCGACATGGCAGACCTCCCCGCCAGCACCGAGCTAAAGCCTAAGCCCAGCGACAGTATTATGGGTACTGCCATCGGCCCGGTGGTGACACCTCCCGAGTCAAAGGCCACCGGGACAAACTCGGGAGGTGCAAAGAAGGCCAGGACGATGATGATCGCATAGCCGGCTGCCAGCAGATACGCGATGTTTATGTTCAACAGTATGCGGAGCATGGCCATGGTCACGAATAATCCTACGCCAAGAGCAATAGCGTAGATCAGGACGTTCTCGGCAATAGCCCCTCTGGAGACCTCGTCAACCTGCCTGGTTAGGACGATGACATCGGGCTCGGCCACCGTCGCGGCAAAGCCCACCATAAAAGCAATGCCGATAACCAGCAACAGCGAATTGCGCCTGGGGAGTTCGGCGCCGAGGGCCTTGCCCATGGGCAGGATTCCAATCTCGACCCCGCTCAAGAAAAGGACCATTCCCCCGATGACCATTGCTGCCCCTATGATGAACTGCAGAAACACCTGAGAGGGCATGCGGATGACGGCAAACTGGAGGATGACCACTGCCAGCACCAGCGGCAGAATCGCCGAGAGCACTTCCAGTAGCTTGCCCTTGAGACTCGCTCGCACGCCTAATTATATCAGCAGGAACGGGGCTCACTCCATACCCATCGTGTAAAGCCCTGAGGAATTGACGTGTCTGTTCACAGTAAGGTAGATTTACGGACATGAAGGCAGTCGTTCTGGCCGGTGGCGAAGCGACCAGGCTGCGCCCCCTTACCTGCAACACCCCCAAGATGATGGTGCCCGTGTTGAACCGTCCTTTCCTGGAACACCTGGTGAACTACCTCAAGGCACACGATATCATCGACATAGTTCTCGCTGTTGGTAAACTCCCCGAGCAGGTGCGGGACCATCTCGGCGACGGCAGCAAGCTCGGCGTCAGCATAGTCTATTCAATGGAGGCTTTTCCCATGGGGACGGCTGGAGCCGTGAAGAACGCCGAGAGGCTTCTCGATGAACCCTTCTTTGTCTTCAACGGGGATGTCTTCACTGATATCGATCTGACCGCAATGTGGCGGGCTCACCGCCAAAGCAGCGTCATGGCCAGCCTGGCCTTGACTCCGGTTGAGGACCCCACGATCTACGGGGTGGTCGAGACAGACGACCGCGGCAGGGTCACACGCTTCACCGAGAAGCCCCGTCGTGAAGAGGTGACCACGAATATGATCAACGCAGGTATCTACATCCTGGAACCCGACATCCTCGACTTCATCGCCCCCAACGCCTTCTCTATGTTTGAGCGGGACATCTTTCCTCCGCTTCTTGAGAAAGGGCACGACATACTCGGTTATCAGTCGCTGGATTATTGGATCGACATAGGCACTCCAGACAAGTACCTGAGACTAAATCATGATCTGCTGCGCCGCCGTGCAGGCGACGGCCGTACCGGGCCTGCAGGCGGAAGCTCCTTACACCCTTCTGCCAGGATCGAGGGGCCGGCGGTGATCGGTGAGGGTTGCTCCGTAGATAGGGATTGCCTCATCAGGGGGCCCGTGGTGCTGGGGGCCAGGTGCCGTGTGGAAGAAGGCGCCGTGATAGAGGGGGCCATAGTATGGTCGGACTGCAGGATCGGCAGGAGGGCTAGCCTGCGCAACTGCCTCATCGCCTCCAACTGCTCCATCGGCGAAGAGTGCGATGTCCTCGACGGCTGCGTTCTGGGCGACAATGTGCTGGTTGGGAAGGCAAACAAGCTGTCCAACGGAATCCGGATCTGGCCGGGCAGGACTATCGCGCCTGATACGATCTCGTTCTAACCGTCTGCCGGCGGCCGCACCAGCAGAAGCGATCGCGACGACCCTTCGATGACTCTGGAGGCAACGCTTCCGTAGGCCCACCTGGCGATCCCGGAAAAGCCGTGCGTTGACAGGGCCATCAGGCCCGCCGATCTATCTGCGGCGTATTCCAGTATGGCCTGGGCAGGCTTCCCCGAGAGCCATGCTGCGCTGACCTTCAGGCCCTTGGCCTCTAGAGCAAGTTCCATGTTGCTGAGGTAGAGCTTTGCATCCGACTCAGCTTCGGCCGCGAGGTCCTTCTCGTATTTTGCCCAATCGACCCACTGCGAATAGGCCGCCAGCCGGGGAAGGGTTATTGGCTCGGTGACCCTCAGCAGTGAGATCTCGCTATCCATGGCCTGGGCCAGGCTCTCCACATGAGGGATGATGGCCTCAGCAAAGCGCGAACCGTCCAGCATTACCAGGATGCTGCCCAGCTCTTGCTCAACGGGTATCACATCTGTCCCACTTGACCTTGTCACGATGGTGGCGACCCGTGACTTCTGGAGGACTTTGCTGGCCACATTGCCCAGCGCCCAGCGGGT
>Ga0209498_1002817_pt1 | contig 10448 bp, 7 predicted proteins | sample WalLakDeSediment_FD_184131 | JGI IMG/M metagenome (GOLD analysis project Ga0209498, IMG submission 184131) | Lake sediment microbial communities from Walker lake, Nevada to study Microbial Dark Matter (Phase II) - Walker Lake 11/02/13 Deep... | ecosystem: Environmental > Aquatic > Freshwater >... | reverse complement strand
GGCATGCATCTCTGGCGAGAACGGGGCGGGGAAGTCCGCGCTGTTGGACGCCATCACCTGGGCGCTGTTTGGTGTGGCGCGCAAGCGGGATGAATCTGTGATCAACAACCACCCCTCGGTGACGTCCGCACAGGTCACACTGGATTTCAATTACGAGGGCAACCGCTACCGGGTTCAGCGCGTCAACCCGCGCGGCAAGACCTCTGCGGTGGAGTTTTTCATCTGGTCTACAACGGGAGAGGGGGATGAGGGTCGCTGGAAGCCCCTCACGGAACGCACCTTGCGCGAGACGGATCAGAAGATCGAAGATACCTTACGGATGGATTTTGACACCTTTACCAATGCTTCCTTCTTCTTGCAGGGCAAGGCGGATCAATTTGCCACAGCCCGGCCTGCCGACCGAAAACGGATCCTGAGCAATATCCTGGGGCTGGAAATCTGGGAATCCTACCGGGAGGCCGCCAGCCTGCGGCGGCGCGACCTAGAAAAGGATCTCAGGGTGTTGGATGGGCGTATGAGCGAAATCCAGGTTGAATTGGATGAAGAACCCCAACGGTTAGAACGCCTGGAAGCCTTACAAGCCAACCTGGGGGAATTGACCAAACAGCGCCAGGAACGGGCGGCTATTTTGGAAAATGTGCGCCGGATGCGAGCGGCGCTGGATGAGCAAGCCAAGATGTTGGCGACCTATCAAAACCAAATTGTTACCCTGACCCGCAATCAGGAACAGGTATTGGGGACCCTGACGGCGCGCCGGGAAGAGAAAGCAGCCTATGATCAGGTTATCCATTCAGCCGAGGCGATTGAGAAGGCTTACCAGGAATGGCAGGCGGCGCGGGATGCTCTCCAAGCCATGGAAGACGTTGCGGCGCAGTTTCGCCAGCGGGAAGCCCTACGCCATGAGCCCTTACGCATGATCGAGACCGAGAAAGCCCGCTTGGAAGAAATCCGACAGGGTTTGATTGAGCAGCGCACTTCCCATGAAGGCGCTCTTGCTGCGGAACCCGGGTTGGTTGAACAGCTGGGGGTTGCCAAAGGGGGGATTGCTGCAGCACAAGAACAACTAGCCAAGCGTGAGGTACTGCAGGCGGAGGTTCAGCGGCTGCAAGCTGAACAGGCTGAAGCTAAAGCAGAAAACCCTCGTCTACGGGATGAAATGCTTGAGCTCAAATCCCGCATTGACCAGCTGACGGCTGCCGAGGGGGCGGATTGCCCGGTGTGCGGTCAGTCCCTCACCGCCGATGAGCGCAGCGCGCTGATCGAGGAATTGACCCAAAACGGCAGTCAACTGGGTGACCGCTTCCGTGAAAACAAGCATTTATTGGAAACCTTTGAAGAAAAGCTTAGCAAGCTGGGCGCTGAATTGGCAGACCTGAACGGCGAAGACGTAGCATTGCGAGAGGCGACCCGCCAGGCGGACCAGCTTGAACATCAATTGGAAAACTTGCACAAGCAGAAACAGGAATGGGAGCAGACCGGGGGGCCGCGTCTGATTGAGCTCGCTACTGCCCTGGAGGAAAAGTCCTTTGCCCAGGAGGCGCGGGCACGGTTGGATCAGATTGATCAGGAATTGGCAGCTCTGGGGTATGACCTGGAAGCCCATGAAAAATTACGCCAAACTGAAAGCGTGGGAAGGCAGGCCGAAGATGACTTGCGCAAGTTAGCAGGTGCCCGGGCTGCCCTGGCGCCGATCGAACGAGAGATTGACGGTTTAGAAGCACAGCTGGCCAATCTTGAGAAGAACCTGGCGGCGATGAACGCAGCCAACGATGAAGCGATAATCCATTATGCAGCTGCAGAAGCTGATTTGCCCGACCTGGCACAGGCTGAATCAGATTTACATGACATCCAGGAGCAGGAAAACCGGCTGCACCGGGATGTCGGTGCGGCGATGCAAAATGTGACTGTTTTGGAGACGCTTAAAAGGCGCAAAGCAGGCTTATTGGAGGAACGCGCAGAGATAACCCAGGGGATTGCCGATCTCAAACAGCTGGAGCGGGCCTTTGGCAAGGACGGCATCCCGGCCTTGTTGGTCGAGCAAGCCCTGCCGGAAATTGAGGAGACGACCAATACTTTGCTCTCCCGCTTGAGCAATGGGCGTATGTCGTTTAATTTTGTCACCCAGCGCGAGTACAAGGATACCAATCGGGATGACCTCAAAGAGACGCTGGATATGGTCATCAGCGACAATGTTGGTGAGCGAGACTATGAAATGTTCTCTGGCGGTGAGGCGTTTAGGGTGAACTTCTCGATCCGGCTGGCGCTTTCGCAGGTGTTAGCCCGCCGGGCAGGCGCTCGCTTGCAGACCCTGGTGATCGATGAAGGCTTTGGCAGCCAGGATGCGCAGGGTCGTCAGCGCCTGGTTGAGGCGATCAACCTGGTGAAGGATGATTTTGCGAAGATCCTGGTCATCACCCATTTAGATGAGCTCAAAGATGCCTTCCCCACGCGTATCGAGGTGGAAAAGACCCCCGAGGGGTCAAAACTACAGGTGATGTAGGTACTAAATCCGGGCGAATTCTATGTGGGGGGAAATTTTTGGTGTTCTTGGTTTATGAACGTTTTAATTTAATTGGATACGAATTTTTCGTAGGTCACGTATGGTTGCGTTATCCCACTCCGCTGCGCTTCAGCCCCTTCGCCCAGCACTCTTCAAGTCGCTGTGCTTCAGGGGTTCCGCTATGCTTCAGGGACGGGTCAACCCACGTGACAAAAATGGTACGTAGTGGATTGGATATGCTTTGTGTGGAAAAATTATGTGGGTGGGATCAATTGTTGTCACGTTAAAAATGTGACCTACGGGGATGGAATATGTTTTGAGTGGATTAAAATCGTGTGCATGGGATCAATTCTCCCGGTGGTGGATCGGTGGGTCACCATTCACGATTCACTATTTACCATTCACCATGCCAGAATCCATAGCGCCCATGCTATTTGCGAGGGCGCTATGGGTGGGGATATAGGTCCGCCTGTTGAGTAAATTATAGTCAAATCCGCTTAAATGTGAATGGCTTCGCCTTCTGCGCCTTCCGCAGCTTCCATGATCGCTTCGGTCAGGGTGGGGTGGGCATGAACATTGCGGGCGATCTCGCGCGTGGTGAGCTCGAAGCGCTGTGCCAGGGTCAGCTCGGGCAGCAGTTCGGATACATCCGGTCCAATCATCTGCGCACCGAGGATCTCGCCATATTTCTTGTCGCTGACGATTTTCACAAAGCCGGCGTAGTCACCCAAACCCAGGGCTTTGCCGTTGGCCTGGAAGGGGAACTCACCGACGGAGACCTCATAGCCCTTTTCCTTGGCTTGGGCTTCAGTGTAGCCGAAGGATGCGGTCTGCGGATGGCAGTAGGTCGCCCGAGGCATCATGTCATAATCGAGGGTGACCGTCTCCACGCCGGCAATATTCTCCGCGGCAATCACTCCCATCGCCTGGGCCACATGCGCCAAAAGCAGCTTGCCAGTCACATCACCAACAGCCCAAATGCCTTTGACATTGGTGGCCATGCGTTCGTCAATTTCGATATTACCCCGGTCGCTCAGCTTCACACCGACCTCCTGCAGGCCGAAGCCCTGGCTGTTGGGTTTGAACCCGATCGCTACAAGGGTCAGATCAGCTTCGATGGTTTCTTCACCGTCCTTCGTCTCGACGGTGACCTTCGTGCCCTTTTTGGTGGTCTCCACACCCTTGACCTTGGATCCGGTCATCACGTTGATGCCGCGCTTCTTGTAGGCTTTTTCGAGCTCCTTGGCGACAGCTTCGTCTTCAAGGGGGAGGAGCGTATCCAGCATTTCGATGATGGTCACCTCGACGCCGTAGGCGTTCCAGATGGTGGCAAACTCTACACCGATGGCGCCGCCGCCGATGATCACCACGGATGCGGGCAGCGTGTCGCGCAGGATGGCAGTCTCGTAATCGATCACCTTTTCCCCGTCGAGTTCAACCCCGGGGATGGTGAAGGTTTGTGCGCCGGTGGCGATAATGATATCCTTGGCTTTGAGGGTTTCCACATCGCCTTCTTCCGGAGTTACTTCCACGGTGTCCTTGGCGGTCAGTTTGGCCTCACCCATATGCACATCGATCTTGTTCTTCTTCATCAAGAAACCCACCCCGCGTACCAGGCGGTCTGAGACCTTGCGGCTGCGGTCATAGGCAACGCTGTAATCCAGCTCAAGATTTTCAAGCTTGAAGCCAAATTCCTTGCCTCGCTCGCGCAGGGTGTGGGCGACATCGGCATTCTTCAGCAGGGCTTTCGAGGGGATGCAGCCGATATTTAAACAAACACCGCCCAGGAAGCGTTTTTCCACAATGGCGGTTTTCTTTCCAAGTTGGGCACTCCGGATGGCAGCAACATACCCGCCTGGTCCAGCGCCGATCACGACAACATCATATTCTTTCATCTAAAGGGATTCCTTTCCTTTTAATTGTTGTATAAAATCATTAACATGATCCATAATGGAACCATGACCATTTTCATTATACCGAAGATGGCATTTCTGTTGGCATTTCTGTTGGCATTTTTTTAGACATTTTTGTAGACACGATGTTTACAATCACTGCCAGTTTTCTAGGGCATGCACGACATGTGCCAGGAAAGTGTCGGCTGAGGCACCGTCGAGGATGCGATGGTCAAATGAATAGCTCAGATATACCATGGGCTTGATCGCGATGGCATCGTTGACAACAACCGGTCTCTTCTGGATCAAACCAGCACCCAGGATTCCGCTTTGCGGCTGATTGATGATGGGTGTGGCGAATAATGAGCCCTTAGTGCCGTGGTTGGTCAGGGTAAAGGTGCCGTTTTGTACCTCATCCGGTTCGAGCTTGCCTGCTCGAGCGCGTTCAGCCAGGTCATTGATTTTCTTAGCGAGCCCAATCAGTGAGAGCTCATCGGCGTTCTTTATCACGGGGACGATCAACCCTCCTGACGACAGGGCGACTGCCATGCCGAGGTTGATCTGCTGGTGGACACGGATGCCTGCATCCGTCCAGGACGAATTTGCCAGGGGTACGGCTTTCAACCCTGTGATGATGGCAGCCAGGAAATAGGCAGTATAGGTCAGGTGCACCCCACTGCCGGCTTCCTGCTTGGCGATCTCACGGTGACGTGCCACCTGGCTCATATCTGATTCCATCACGGTTGTGACATGGGGGGCTGTACGCTTGCTCTGCTGCATGTGCTCAGCAATCCGTTTTCGCATTGGGGAAAGTGAAATGGTCTCACCGGGTACCACGCTGGGTTCCGCCCGGCTGACGCGAGTAGGTTCTTCCCCTTTCTTTGCGAAAACCATTTCGGTTGGACGGAACAGGTCGCCATCCGCCGGTGTCTCCCATATGGGCACTTCTGCCTCTGCCTCACCTGTACGTTCCTTGATATAGTTTTGAACATCCTTCTTGGTGATGCGTCCGTCCATGCCGGTGCCCTTGACTTTGGATAAATCAACTTTCTTTTCACGCGCCAATCGGGCAACAATCGGCGAGATGTAACCCAGGTCCTCATCCTTGCCTGCAGAACGCTGTATGACCGGTTCGTCGGTGATCGACTCACTATCCGGCGTTTCATGCGGCTCGTGGTCATGTGTGACCTTTACACCCTCGTCGGGAATTTCTTCACCAGGTTCACCGATCCACGCTAAAACTGTGCCCACTGCAACAATTTCTCCCTCCGCGACAAGGATTTTCAGTAATGTGCCGCTCGCTGGGCTGGGAATCTCAGTGGTCACCTTATCGGTTTCAACCTCCAGCAACGGATCGTATTCCTCAATCTCATCACCCGCTTGTTTAAGCCAGCCAGTGACTGTTCCCTCTACAATCGATTCGCCCAATTTGGGCATAATGACTTTGGTAGGCATTGTTCCTCCTTATATTGCGTAGCACGCGATGAGCAAGCGCGATCTAAAAAGCAGCCAGATCTCGGATCGAATCAGCGATCTTTTCTGGATTGATCATGAACCATTCTTCCATGGGGTGGCTGAACGGTACTGCCGGTACATCCGGGCCAGCCAGCCGCCGGACCGGTGCATCCAGGTTCATAAAGCCCCACTCAGCGATCGTTGCAGCAATCTCAGCACCGTACCCGCCGGTCAGGTTTGCCTCATACACGATCAGGGCTTTACTGGTTTTTCTAACGGATTCCAATATCGTCTCTCGATCAACCGGGTACAGGGTGCGCAGATCGACGACCTCAACATCAATTCCCTCATTGGCGACCGTGTCTGCTGCTTGCAGCGCGTAATGGTGCATCATCCCATAGGCAAAAACGGTCAGATCCCGTCCTTCCCTGGTGACTTTGGCAGGTCCGATTGGAACGGTGTATTCTTTATCATCCTCCGGCACCTCGCCTTTGATCAGCCGGTAACCCTTTTTAGGCTCAAAGAACAGCACCGGGTTCGGATCACGTACAGCAGATTTGAGCAATCCTTTGGCATCGTAGGGGTTGGAAGGAATCACAACCTTTAACCCGGGCACCTGGGTGAAGAAGGCTTCCACGCTTTGTGAATGGTACAATCCGCCGCCAATGCCGCCGCCGTAAGGGGCGCGGATGACCAATGGGACCGACCATTGGCCATTGGAACGATAATACATTTTCGCAGCTTCACTGACGATCTGGTTGAACGCCGGGTAAATAAAGTCGGCAAACTGGATTTCACAAATGGGGCGCTTCCCATACACAGCAGCCCCAATACCCACACCGACAATGGTCAATTCTGCCAGTGGCGAATCGATCACACGATCTTCGCCGTACTTTTCAAATAGCCCTTGGGTCGCTCTAAAGACACCGCCACGCACACCAACATCCTCGCCAATCACGAAGACGCTTCCGTCGCGCGCCAATTCCTCATCCATCGCTTGGCGAATTGCCTCGATCATGGTGATTTCAGTCATTTTTTACCTCCTCAGCATAAACTGGGGTTGCCGCTTCTTTGCCTTTTGGATAGGGGGCTTTGGTTGCTTCTTCAACCGCTTCGTCCACTATCTTTTTTGCTTTGTCTTCTAGATCGTTATATTCTTCTTCCGTCATCAGACCCTGTTCGATGAATTGCTTTTTCATCAGGATCAGCGGGTCTTGCTTTTTATGTTCTTCAACTTCCTCGCGGGTGCGATAGCTTCGGTCGTCATCATCGGAGGAGTGGGGGGTCAGGCGGTACATCTTTGCCTCGATGACCGAAGGTCCCTTGCCCATCCTGGCATTTTCCACGGCTTCTGCTACGGCATCATATACTTCGAACATTTGAGTCCCATCCACCTCGATTCCCGGCAGACCCAAGCCGCAGGCTTTATCAGCTGCACTGCTAACCGCCATCTGCTTTTCGTGGGGGACTGAAATGGCATAACGGTTGTTTTCTACCAGGAATACCACGGGAAGGCTGTGGATTGCAGCGAAGTTGACCGCCTCGTACCACTCGCCCTGGGATGTCGAACCCTCGCCGATCGTGGTTAGTACGACCTCGTCCCCACCATCCATCTTAATACCCAGACCGATGCCCGAAGCATGCGGTGATTGTGTGGCAACTGGTGCAGAATGACTGAGGACTTTGGCCTGGCGAAGGCTGAAGTGGCTGGGCATCTGCCGTGCCCCGGATGTGGGCTCTTGGGCTTTGCCCATCAAGCTCCTCACAAATTCGGACGGGCTCATTCCCATTGCAATGACCATCGACAGGTCACGGTAATAGGGTACCAGCCAGTCTTTGCCCTTTTCAATAGCATAGACGGCACCGACTTGGGCTGCTTCTTGCCCGATACCGGAAATATGAAAGGCGATTTTTCCCTGGCGATGCAACACCCAGGCGCGTTCATCCAATCGCCTGGAGAGCAGCATGATCCAGAACATTTCTTTCTTTTTCTCCCTGGAAAGCGGCATTTTTACCTCCTGTTATGATGACAAATCCAATAAGATATATCAATTATTAAAGTTTCGGTTCAGGCATTTTGTCGGAGTACAGCCTATCTTGTCACTCTCACTGACAATCAAACCGACAATCACACCGACAAACACACCGACAATCACACCGACAATCACATCGACAATCACATCGACAATCACACCGACAATCACATCGACAATCACACCGACATTACACCAACAATTACACCAACAATCACACCAACAATCACCCTTTCTTCGAAGGTTTTTAGTAACAACTCAGGGAATCCTGCTGCTGAAGAGGTCCCTTCGCACGTTGAGTAGTTAGGGTTTCTTTTAAAAATGATACTGCATTTACACTTAAGAATGAAAGAGGGTTTGGAGAATGGTGCTGCAGTTGGTATTGGGAGTTGCAGGTCGGCATCCCTAAATTGATCGAAAAATAAACTAAGCTTTAGTTGCTTTGGTTCATACTCTTTTACGACGTTCCCTCATCATTTTTCTCTATCTCCAGGCACGATGATCTGTTTTAGAGTAACATTCTTTTTGAGGCAATGTATTGTCTAGAGTAAGATTATTTATGAGGCAATGTGCAAAACAGATCAAATTTGTACTTCTAGTATAATTACCTCCAATAACGTAACTGCTAAGATAGCCGTGCTGCTGAAGGATTGGGGGGTGTGTGGTGTGGCGGCGGAGCCGCCACACCACACACCCAATTCTCAGACATGCTGAGTAGTTACCCATTAACCTTTCGATTGGTGAAAATTGCACACATTATGTATTTGATCTCACAATGCTTTTAGTGCCCTGCAGCAGAATTCAGGTCCCTGAGTATCATGTCCCATCCATCTGAGGGGTTTTATTCACCGAAAGTTGAGAAGTTCCTCAAGCACGCCAGGGCAACGGCGATGATTTTGATGTGCGATGAATCAATCATAGCAAAACACGGGCAATTGAGCCCTGAAGGCTTTCAGCAATTTACTCAAGCGGTGCAGCACCATTGGCCGGAATGGGATCAGGGGGATCTTGATCGCCATGTGGTCCTGGCGCTTGACGGCCAATTTCAATTCTTGTTTGCCAGGTGCACACCCAGTGGAGATTACCTGTTAGGCCTGGCTTTCCCGATGGATACACCAATGAAACACATGCGGCGGGATGCGGCTGATTTGATGCGCCTGGTGACGACGTTTGACGAAAACACAGAAGGCGGTGACGACCGTTTGGAACAATCCTTGCAATTAACAGAGCAGCCCACGTTAACGCCCGATCCGCCTTCACCCGCCAAAGTGATTCCCGAAGGATGGTAAATTGAAAATGACATTACTGGGCAACTTGAGGATGACATTGTGCCTGAGGAACCATTAGCTCAACCAGGAGCGCCTGAAAATTCAAATACGGGAGAGGATCAAGAGTCGCAGACGGATGCGCTGCGCTGGCAGCCATTGGACGCACTCTTGCCGTCGGAAGGGGCACAAGCTGATGGTGGATTTGAGGTAGACCAGGGGATCGACCATCGCGTTGACCACCTCACTGCGCAATTATGGGACCTCACGCCATCACCCGATGACGACCTGGTGAGCATCTTCCAGGATGATGATGAGCGCCATCTCGATCAAAACACCCTTGAGGATCGGCAGTCAACTTCAACATCGGTTACTTATCACGATCCATTTCTTGGTGAAGATACCCGTCCAGTTTCCTGTAATGAAGACGATATCTCACTGGCAGAAACGGTGATGGATATCACCTTCTACTTGGTCCCTCGCTTGAATGGCCATTATTTGCTCGGTGAACTTGCGTTTCAACTGCGTGAATGGTTTCCGGCGTTATGCGAAATCTACGGCTGGGAGCTGGCATCACTATCAGTGCGCCCAGACTATCTCAAGTGGACCCTGTTCGACTTCCCCGAGTGCCTGATGCGAGACATGCTGGGTGTGGTCAGGCACTGGACTTCAACCCGCATCTTTAAATCATTTTCAGCACTGCAAGCGGGTAACCCAACCCAGGATTTTTGGTCGCCGGGCTACCTGGTGGATACACAAAACCGGGAATTCCCCACCCAGGTACTGGTCACCCATGTATCCCGCAGCCGTATCACACAAGACTCTCCTATTGGTTAGCCTTTCAATGTAGATCAACTCAGTCTGCGCGGGCGTCTTTCTTTAGCAGAGCCACCTGAGCAATAACTTTAATTTTATGAAAACTCTAACCATATTCTAATATTACAAACCTTGCAAATGGGGGTTTCCTGTGATATATTTATCATCGTCAAACGTCTGGGTGCCCCCCTCACCCAGGCGTTTGGCATTTAAAGCAGAAAAATTACCAGTGTTAAAGTGCTGGGGGAATCGCGATAAAATTAACCCAAAATTTCGATCATCAGCAAATGGCTGGGAATGGTTTGGAAGTGTTTAATGTTTGAGATTCGGCAGTGTACCCATCCCGAATGCGGACTCAGATTGCCCATTGATCCAACGGTGCATCGTGGAGCGTTTTGTCCGCGGTGTGGTGCGCCGATGACGAGGGTTACGGCGTCATATCAGCATCAACAATCGATGACTGAAACGCAACCGAAGCGGCGGATCA
>Ga0209498_1002811_pt1 | contig 10455 bp, 7 predicted proteins | sample WalLakDeSediment_FD_184131 | JGI IMG/M metagenome (GOLD analysis project Ga0209498, IMG submission 184131) | Lake sediment microbial communities from Walker lake, Nevada to study Microbial Dark Matter (Phase II) - Walker Lake 11/02/13 Deep... | ecosystem: Environmental > Aquatic > Freshwater >... | reverse complement strand
CAATCGGTGATGCAAATCCCCGTTAACATGCTGCGGAACGGGATGTACGTTCTGCGACTTCATGTAGACGGAGCGATGCAGTTGTACGATTTCCGCGTGCTGCGGTGAGAAGACACTCGGAATTTCGAAGCGCATGCTTCCCGATTACCACTACGCTCCCGCAATTCCGGTTGCGGGAGCGTACTGTACGTAGTCTGTTACACGTATTTGCGCAAACGCGTACGGCATATGCACGCTGCTTCGGTCCATGTTCGGAACAAACATGGGCTATTGCAATGCTTGTGCGCGAAAAATTCATTCCGCTTCACGCGCGTCAGTATGCTCCCGCGCTACCAGTGTTGCAACAGGCCGAGAGTTCGATGGCAATCATAGGAAAACGGATGCAAATGTAGTATTACATAGTGCTATTCCAGGCCGAGCAAGCTTGTCAACAAATCCGCCGTGAGTTTCTCCGGGTGACCAGTCCATAGTATGACGCGATCGGGATCAATCACGAAGCTTCGTGGAATAACACGCACACCGAAGGCGTTATATGTGGCTGATTTTTCGGTATCGACGAAAACGGAGTACTTCATCGTGTGTTTCTTCAGGAATTCCGCCACTGTCGTCGCTCGTTCATTACTCACTGCAGCGAACACAACATCGTCATTCGCAAACTTGTCCGCTAGGTCGTTGAGATGCGGAATTGCCTTCACGCAGGGCCCGCACCAAGTAGCCCAAAATTCGAGTATGACAGTCTTGCCGTCAAACGCATTGCCTGCCTCGGGTTTTCCCTGCACCCATTCACCAACAGAAATACCTGAAACGATATCGCCGGCGGCTAACGTACCGAGCGATGGCGATACCGGTGTCCTCCGCGTTTGTGCCTGGACGGCAACGGTCAGTAATAGTAAGATGATGAAAATGCAGTATTTGTACATGTCTGTCAGCAAGTGATGGTGAAGTGAAATATACGACTCCTATGCGTGAAACATGTACTGTAGAAACATCTTGAAACGATTCCTCGCTCGCTATACCGTGCTATCCGGTATACGCATTACTTTCAGAGCGGCCAGAACAAGGGCAACACGACGAGTACAAGCACGAGTATCAGTGTCAAGAGGGGTAAACCCGTTTTCATGTAATCGCGGAAACGGTAAGCTCCAGGTCCCATGATCAGCATGTTAGCAGGATGAGACACGGGACTGAGGAAGCTGGATGCCGACGCCACTGCGACAGTCATCATCAGCGCGTGGGGGGATATCCCCATGTCGATAGCTGTGCTCAAGGCTATCGGTGCCATAAGGACGGCGACGACTGAATTGGGCATGGCCTGTTTTCCGAGAGTGGTCATGATGAACAAGACCGCCATGACGGCACGCGGACCCATGCCACCAAAGATCCCAATCAGAATATCCGCAATTAAATGCGCTGTTCCAGTCTGATCCATCGCAAGCCCGAGCGGAAGCATGCCTGCGATGAGAAAAACAACTCTCAATTCGATGTACCGATACGCTTCCTCAATTTTCAAGCAACCCGTCAGTATCATGAAGGCCGCTCCCATCATCCCGGCAATCGCGATAGGTACCCATTCGAAAAAAACGGGTAGCAATACAGCAAACATAATCGCGGCGGCCATAGAGGCCTTGTGCGATCTGGGAGCTTCCTGCGCTTCTTCGGTCAAAACGAGAAAACCGGGATCCTGGCCAAGTATTTTCACTTTTTCGCGAGCACCGTATACAAGCAACGCGTCACCCATGCGCAAATGCATGTCGCGTACACCTTCGCGGTATGCCTTTCCCTCGCGCCATATCGCCAACACGGTCAATTCGAATTTTTCCCTGAAATGCAGACGTCTCAAGGTTTGTCCGAACAAATTCCCGTGTGGTGACAACATGACTTCGGACAGTCCGACGTCCGCGGACTCCAAGCCGTCCAAGCCTTCGTCAGTTTGCTGAATCATCAGCCCTTGCAGACCACGAAGCACGTGCAATTCCTCCGACCGCCCTTTCACCATCAATGTGTCGCCTGAGTGAAGCATCGTATCGGCATCGGGTATAATCACGACGTCGCCGTTGCGAATAATGGCCAGAACAAAGAGACCCCATGCCTCACCGAGTCTGCTTTCTTTCAGCGTACGGCCGGCGAGGAAGGACTCCTGCTCCAACGGCATCCCGAGAAAACGCTCATGCAGATTGTAGTAGGTGATCAGTTCATTCCTGTCAACGGTACGAGGTTTGGTGAAATCCGGTGCCTCTCGGAGCATCGCGATGTTCTCGTTCGGTACCAGCAGCAAGAGACGATCACCCGCACTCAATGGAAGGTCGTGAAAATTCGTCCTTCGCAACACATCACCATGTTGGATAGCGAGGGCGATAACACCGTGTCGACGCCGAAGATCGCACTCACGCAAGCTCAAGTCGATCAGTGATGAATCCGGTGCGATTTCGACCTCCATAAAAGAATGATTCCCCAAAGCCAACCGTTCCAAGGTTTGTTGACTTTCCTGTACTGTCAGATAGGGCCGGCTACGCAAATCTCGTAACGTGTCAGTAGAGCCCTGTACTACTAGAACATCATGGTCACGAAGAGTAAAATCCGGTTTGGGTGCAAGCTGAAAGCGTCCCTCGCGAATAACGGCAATGACGTTCAAGTTCAGTGCCGTCCCCAGTTTGCATTGTACGAGATTCCTCCCGCTCAGTTGCGAACCCTGCGGTACCCTCAAATGAGACAAATGCGTTCCAACATCGTACAAATCACGCAATCCATTGTTTTCGGTGTACTTGGAAGTATGGCCCAAGACGCGACGCGGCAGCAGATGGCGTCCGATTAGTATCATGTAGAGTATACCCGCTATCATGACGGTCAATCCGACCGGTGTATAATCGAACAATCCGAAGGGAGTGTAGCCATGATCAAGCAATGCATCGCTGATCAGAAGATTGGGTGGCGTACCTATCAACGTTGTCATACCGCCAAGCAGCGAACCGAAGGCCAGAGGCATCAACAGGCGTGAGGGAGCGTTGCGACTGCGACGCGCGAGATCCATCACCACCGGCAACATCATAGCCGCAACGCCGACATTGTTCATGAAGGCGGACATGATGCCCGACGACAGCATGATGACAAGGATAAGCCGCATTTCTCCATCACCGGACAAACGTAGGATTTGGCGACCTATCATTGCGGCCACACCGGTTCTCGACAGTCCTCCGCCGATGATGAACATCGCAAGAACGGTAATTACAGCCGGATTGCTGAAGCCTGATAGTGCTTCGGCGGGTGTGACAAGTCCCGTAAACGCCACCGCCACAAGCACAAGCATAGCAACAACGTCCATTCGCACCCGCTCGGTAACGAACAAGATGACTGCTCCGAAGAGGATAAAGAGAACCAATGCTATTTCAACAGTCATGCTATAATCGAATGTTACTGTTCCGACACTCTCGGTAAACCATAAAGCGATAACACAATATGGAATCAACTCGTGTTGTACGCACGTTCAGTATACCCGCGCATCCGTCGACAGTCCGGCCATAGAGCGGTGCCCAACTGTGCATCGGAGCACTTCACAACGCATAACATATGTGACGGTTTCATGTGTCGCATGTCCGATAGCATTGTGCAGATGCGATGCAGCTACAACTCATTGTCATACTCCGAATACTTTCAAGAACGAATCCACAATTCCTTCCAAACCGCGTCCAGTAACGCCGGTACGCCTTCTCGCATCGGGCAACTCCTCGTAGATATACACACCTGGAGAACCGGAGAATGAGTCGTTGAACAAATCCTCCTTCCCCGTCCAATATGATACGAATGTTTCACATCTGGAATTAGCGTATGAAACATTGGCGCTGAACGCCAGTGTCGCAGCTTGGTTGATCAATCTTCCTTCGTTCGCCTGCTCCACGCGAACTCCGCGACATCCTTTCATGATAAGCGTGCAGGGTCCGTGAAACACGATATATCGCAACTGCATGGTAAGCCAAGCATGCAGACGAAAGAATCGCCAATGACGCGTGATGTGGAGACGGCTACCGCGCCGTTTGAGGACACCAGCAAGCGCTCTCGGTTTGCACACAAGTGCCGAACCCTCGCTAAGCAGCAGCGTACCGACTTCGCTCAAGGGGTCCTTCGACGATGATACAACGACAGTCGCGGAATTATCGGATACGATTCGAACAAGAGCGAACATTCCGGATGCGAGACTGCTGAAAGGCAATCGTGCATTGAGCAACCACTTCGTTCTCTTTCGGGCAGCGAGCGAGCAACTCTGCAAATAATCTGCGTGTATCAGCAATTCGTCATATTCGTGTATTGTGATTTCGTTCGATACCGAGGATATACGGCCACGGCACTGCTCCGTCTGATTTTGTACATGCGTGCATTGTACGAGACCACTGGAATCCGGTAGAATTCGCAATGGGGGGAATCGCGCGGCGACGGGAGCTACAAGAAAATACAATCCGGCCTTGATTACGATCGGCAGCAGGATAATTCCAGCAAGTATCGTCAGCGCAAGCGGTAATTGCCGGTCAAGTTCAGCAAGCAGTTTTCTAATGGGATCCTGCTTGAGCATCGCATCGTCTGCTGCTATCTGTCCATCGAGATCATCAATCGAGGCATGCACATTCCGAGCTTCGTCAAGCAGAGCGCGAGCTTCCTTCAGTTCGGGCGAGGCATCGACGAGTTGTCGTGCAGCACGTTTCAGGCGCTCGGCTTCACGCGCTGTTTCGCGGCGCAGAGCAATATTCGCATCCAGAATCATGATTTTTCTGGAAACAGATGAGAGTGGATTTTTTCTTGCCCACCAATGATCGTCCCAGAGACGAGCACGCTCCGCTTCCAAACTACGTATATCCGTCCGCACTTCTTCGGCGCGACGTTCCTTTTCCCGAAAATCGCGCAAAACGGCAGAGCTGCTTTCTGTCAACTGCTCGGCTCGTTCTTTCAGATTCAGAGCATGTTCGGCAAGCAGATCCCGGGCGATTCGCTTCTCTTCCATCATACGGACCGTGTTGCTCATCGCAGTCCATTCGCCACGTATCCATACACCGATGATGAGCAGTGCAAGAATAAGCGCCAAGAGCATCGCCTTTCTCGCCAACCATTTCACCACCATAGCGATGAGTGCGCTCATCGTCTCAAAACGCTCCCCATATATACTTTCGCTGTACGTTGCAAGCTATGAAGCATACCTCGTTCGTGAGCGAATAAGGGTAACCGTCGATACGCAGTGCTATACACACATGAATTCATCTGTACAAATATGCATGCTGTACGTGTGGGGAGCAAGGTAATGATCGCAACGGCATATTTCGCTTTTCATACTCTCCTCGGTATCTTTCTTTTTTCACCAGTCAATGCAGACGAATGAGCGATAACAAAATAATATTCTCCATGGTCGGCGTAGGCAAAGTGCACAAACCGAACAAACAGGTGCTCAAGGACATTTACCTTTCGTTTTTCCACGGTGCCAAGATCGGCGTGTTGGGTCTCAATGGTGCCGGCAAATCCACACTTTTACGCATTATCGCCGGTGAGGACAAGGACTATCTAGGAAGCATCACTGCGAACAAGGACATCACTTTCGGATTTCTGCCGCAGGAACCACAACTTGATCCGAGCAAAACCGTTAGAGAAATCGTGGAGGAGGGCGTACACGAAGCCGTGGAATTGCTCAGGCAATTCGAAGACGTGAGTACGCAATTCAGCGCTCCTGACGCGGATTTCGAATCACTGCTCGACAAACAGGGCAAGCTGCAGGAGCGAATCGAACAGTTGGACGCATGGGATCTGGATAGTCGACTCGAGATGGCTATGGACGCACTGCGTTGCCCACCATCCGACACTTCGATTGCCATCTTGTCGGGTGGCGAATTGCGTCGCGTGGCACTATGCAGACTACTCCTGAAACAACCTGACGTCCTATTGTTGGACGAACCCACAAATCATCTGGACGCCGAATCCGTGGCTTGGCTCGAGCAACATCTCGCGCAGTACGAGGGAACGGTAATCGCCGTGACTCATGATCGGTATTTTCTGGACAATGTCGCGGGCTGGATTCTTGAACTCGATCGGGGAGAAGGAATTCCCTTCAAGGGAAATTATTCTTCATGGCTGGAGCAAAAACGAGCGCGACTCGCTCTTGAAGAGAAGCAGGAGTCAAAGCGACAACGAGCCTTGGCGGAGGAACTTCAATGGGTGCGTTTGAATCCGAAGGGCCGCCACACGAAGAGCAAGGCTCGAATCGGGGCATATGAGCGCATGCTTTCGGAAGAATTCGAAAAGCGCGAAGAGGAAATCGAGATACACATCCCCCCGGGACCCCGTTTAGGTGACGTTGTCCTCGAAGCGAAGGGCGTGTCAAAGGCTTTCGGTGATAAACTCTTGTTCGAGGATCTGAATTTTTCGCTGCCCCCGGGAGGCATTGTGGGTGTGATCGGTCCTAATGGCGCGGGTAAAACGACGTTGTTCCGCATGATCACCGGCGAGATCGAAGTTGATTCCGGTACGTTCACCGTAGGAGAAACCGTGAAACTTGCCTATGTCGATCAGCGCCGTCCACTGGATCCCGAAAACACGATCTGGAAAGAAATTACCGGAGGGGAAGACCTCATTCGTGTCGGTAATCGTGAACTCAATTCGCGTGCTTGGGTAGGTCGTTTCAACTTCAGTGGCAGCGACCAGCAGAAACTCGTCACTATGCTGTCCGGTGGAGAGCGCAATCGCGTCAATTTAGCCAAGGTGCTACGCGAAAACGCCAATGTGTTGCTACTGGACGAACCGACGAACGATCTCGACGTCAACACGTTGCGCGCCTTGGAGATCGCGTTGGAGAATTTCGCGGGCTGTGCAGTTATCATCACGCACGACAGATGGTTCCTCGATCGTGTCGCGACGCATATACTCGCATTCGAGAGTGAGAGTCGCGTCGTATATTTCGACGGCAATTACCAGATGTACGAAAGAAATCGTCGCGAACGACTAGGTGTCGAAGCCGAACGACCGCATCGCATCAAGTATAAGAAGCTTACGAGAGACTAGGCTGAAGTGTTCGATCGATTAATTCGGCCTTGATGGAGTGCTTGTTGTTGAATCGGCACTTCACAGTAATGACATCGGATGAATCGAAACTCCACAGAGTGAATACCGTGCTTGACTCGTTACGTAATCGAACTGCTGCGGCAAGTACATGCACGATAACAGGATTTCCAGACCCTACTTCATAGTACTAGCACACTCGCTGAAACAGAATGCGTTTGTTCCAACTTAGCACTCGCATCCGGAAATACAGGAGGGTACTCAGCCAATAGTAGCAACAACAGGTTTTGTGAAACCGCCAAGCTTTCGATAATAGAAGTAACCGACCGGTGAGCACAACGCCGGCTCGTATCAGAATCTGCGTCCGCCACCACGTTTGTTCCGCCCACGATTGTCATCATTGCGCGGGCGTGCCTCATTGATGATAAGCGCGCGACCATTGATTTCCTTGCCGTTGAGGGCGTCCATTGCGGCGTTTGCTTCGGCTTTCACCGGCATGTCCACAAAACAGAAACCGCGCGATTCGCCGCTGAATTTGTCCCGAATGATGTTGATGGAAGTAACTTTCCCATACGCTTCGAATGCTCTGCGAACATCGTCCTCGACTGCGTCTCGCGATAAATTTCCCACGTAAAGATTCATGTCAATCTCCTTGAACTCGAACTGATGAAAGGATGCGAAATCCAGGCAGGTTGATGCCGCCCGTGAAAACGATTATCGTACAGCAGAAGCGAACAGTCACGCTGCCCGACCTGCGCCATCGTCATGCTGATACCGATCAACCTCGAAAGGAGAATAGTGCAGTCACAGCGATTGTAAAGGTAATGTAAACAAAGCATGAACAACTATCTAATTACCAGTGTATCTCGAGATCATCGGTGAGTTCGCATCACCTCCTTGTTCGCACGTGTTTTTCATCAAAGCTCCTGCCGGTTGGGTCATCCTTTATACTGTCGGGCGCATCATTTCCAGGCTTTCCTGTTTGGTACAAGGGGAGATCACACTCTGCATCGTGGAATACAGAGCGGAGTCACGGATGTTTTTTCTGCGTCATTCGAATAAGCAATTGAGGGTTTCATCAGCACAGCATACGTGAATAATTTCACTTACTGGTGTTGTGTGCGATGTTTTTTTAAAAAATATTTGCGTATATTCGACAACATATCTGATTGATCATGCCATAATACGTGAAATATACAATTAATCAAAAAATACGAACTCATCGGAGGAAAAATGGAAACAGCGGTTATGCGTGAGTACATCGCCGGAATCGAATTGTTCAGTCGATTGACAACCGAGGAAATCGAGTGTTTGTCGGCCCGTTTCACCACAAGAACATACGAAACCGACGCGATGCTTTTCATGGAGAATAGTCCTAGGGAGTACCTTTACATCATTTGCGAAGGTGAAGTAGCGTTATTTAAAACAACACCGTTCGGCAAGCAGTGGCGAGTTTCAGTATTCGGACGGTACGATTTTATCGGGGAAGGGTTGTTGGTGGAGGATTCACCGCATTTCGCATCCGGGCGAGCATTATCGAGAACACAAACCCTAGTCATCACCCGAAGTGCACTCGAAGAGGTGTTTGCAAGCAACCCTCGCATCGAGGTGAACATCATGGCGCAGGTTGCACGCATCATCTCAAGGCGCTTACGACAGACGACAACTCGTGTAGCCAATATCGCAATACAGTATGAAAGCGGCCGTACCCGAAAAGAGCACGATCTCTTAGGAGAAAGGGACGTACCGTCGGAAAGGTACTATGGTATACAAACCCTCCGTGCCATAGAGAATTTCACGATCAGCGGTGTCCCGCTGAGTTTTTTTCCTTCACTGCTTGAAGCACTCGCCATGGTGAAGCTCGCGGCAGCAAAGGCGAATCACGACCTTGCACTGTTGCCGAAACCCATCACGGATGCAATAGTGCGCGCATGCACTGATATTATAAACGGACGTCTGCACGGACATTTCAGCGTGGACATGATCCAAGGCGGTGCTGGGACGTCCACGAACATGAATGCGAACGAAGTCATCGCGAATCGCGCCTTGGAAATTCTCGGTTACGAGAAGGGCGAATACAAGTACTGTCATCCGAACAACCACGTCAATCTCTCGCAATCCACGAACGATGCGTATCCAACGGCGGTAAAAATCGCCTTGTTGATCAGTAACCAAGTTTTCGTCGACGTGTTGAAAGAACTCATCGATTCCTGCCGCGTCAAGGCTATCGAATTCGCGGGCGTGCTGAAAATGGGGCGAACGCAGTTGCAGGATGCCGTGCCGATGACATTGGGACAGAGTTTCGAGGCATGGGCAGTGACATTGGAGGAAGAGATAAAACGGCTTGATGAGAACGCATCGCTCTTTCTGGAGATAAACATGGGTGCCACGGCCATCGGTACGGGGATCAACTCGCATCCCGAGTATGGCGAGAGAGTCGTGGCTCATCTACGAGAAGTCAGCGGCTTCCCCGTCAGCATCGCACGCAATCTTGTGGAAGCGACGCAGGATACGGGAGCGTTCATAATGTATTCATCAGCAATCAAGCGATTGGCCGTCAAGCTTTCAAAGATATGCAATGATTTGCGATTGCTCTCTTCCGGGCCGCGTGCGGGATTTCACGAAATCAATTTACCCCGGATGCAACCGGGCTCATCGATCATGCCTGGAAAAGTCAATCCCGTAATCCCCGAAGTAGTCAATCAAATTGCCTTCAAGGTCATCGGGAACGATTTAACCGTCACTCTTGCGTGCGAGGGTGGTCAACTCGAATTGAACGTCTTCGAGCCTATTATCGTGCAAAGTCTATTCGAATCGATGGAAATGTTGAAGAACGGTATGAACACGCTGAATCACCATTGTATCAGAGGTATCACCGCGAATGTGCGTCATTGCCGTGAAATGGTTGAAAAAAGTATCGGTCTTGTAACCGCCTTGAATCCGATACTTGGGTACGAACAATGCACGGCTCTCGCCAAGGAAGCGTTGGAAAGTGATCGTGGTGTATACGAACTGGTTCTTGAAAAAGAACTGCTTTCACGTAAGGAACTCGATAGACTTCTTGCTCCGGAGAATATGTTGCAACCGCAGAGGCCATCCCCTTCGATTGATGAGTAGGGGCGATCCATGAACAGCCACTGTTTTTTGGAGGGTGATCCATGAACCGCCATCGTTTTCGAGGGCGTTCCATGAACAGCCACCGTTTTTCGAGGGCGATCCAGGAACAGCCACCATTTTTCGGGGGCGATCCATGAACAGCCACTGTTTTTTGGAGGGTGATCCATGAACCGCCATCGTTTTCGAGGGCGATCCATGAACCGCCATCCGTTTTTCGGGGGCGATCCATGAACCGCCATCCGTTTTTCGGGGGCGATCCATGAACCGCCATCCGTTTTTCGGGGGCGATCCATGAAACGCCACCATTTTCGG
>Ga0209498_1002810_pt1 | contig 10456 bp, 5 predicted proteins | sample WalLakDeSediment_FD_184131 | JGI IMG/M metagenome (GOLD analysis project Ga0209498, IMG submission 184131) | Lake sediment microbial communities from Walker lake, Nevada to study Microbial Dark Matter (Phase II) - Walker Lake 11/02/13 Deep... | ecosystem: Environmental > Aquatic > Freshwater >... | reverse complement strand
GGTGCAGGTGTCCGGAGAATCCGAAATGACGCGCATCCTGCCGCTGGCCGGCAGGTACCGCATACCGGTAACGTTCCGGGCTGCCGGGACGAGCCTCTCCGGGCAGGCCATCACCGACTCGGTGCTGCTGATCGTTGGCGACGAATGGCGCAAGTGGCGCATCGCCCGCGATGCATCGCGGATCAGCCTGCAGCCGGCGATCGTCGGCGGACACGCCAACCGCCTGCTCGCGCCCCACGGGCGCAAGATCGGCCCCGATCCCGCCTCGCTGAATGCCTGCCACATCGGCGGGATCGCCGCGAACAACGCCAGCGGAATGTGTTGCGGGACGGCGCAGAACAGCTACCAGACGCTCGACAGCATGCGGGTGATTCTCGCCGACGGAACGCTGCTGGACACCGGTGACCCGGACAGTCGCACGGCCTTTGCCAGGAGTCACCGCGAGCTGGTCGAGGCACTCGCGGAACTGGGTCAGCGCACGCGTGCGGACACCGCGCTCGCGGATCGCATCCGGGAGAAATTCCGGATCAAGAATACCTGCGGCTACAGCCTCAACGCGCTGGTCGATTTCGAGGACCCGATCGACATCCTGCAGCACCTGATGATCGGTTCCGAGGGCACCCTGGGCTTCATTGCCGAGATCACCTATCGCACCGTGGTGGACCCCAAGCACAAGGCGACGGCGCTGATCCTGTTTCCGGACATCGCCAGTGCCTGTCGCGCGATCCAGATCATCAAGCCGCTGCCGGTCGCGGCCGCCGAGTTGATGGACCGGGCCTCCCTGCACTCCGTCGAGGACAAGCCGGGCGTGCCCGCGGCGCTGAAGGGGCTGGGCCCCGATGCGGCCGCCCTGCTGGTCGAGACGCGGGCCGACGATGCCGGCTTGCTGGGCGAGCAGGCGGAGACGATCGTCTCCGCGCTGTCCGAGGTCGAGACCCTGAGCCCGGTGACCTTCACCTCGAACCGTCCGGAGTGCGACCGTCTCTGGGCGATCCGCTCGGGGCTGTTCCCGTCCGTCGGGTCGATGCGCAAGACGGGAACGACGGTGATCATCGAGGATGTCGCCGTCGCGGTGCCGAAACTGGCCGCACTGACGATGGATCTGCAGGACCTGTTCCGGCGCCATGGTTACGAGGGTTCGATCATCTTCGGTCATGCGCTCGAGGGGAACCTGCACTTCGTGATCACGCCGGATCTCGGACAGCCCGAGGCGGTCGAGCGCTATCGGGCCTTCATGGACGAGTTGAGCGAGATGGTCGTGGCGCGCCACGACGGATCGCTGAAGGCCGAGCACGGCACCGGGCGCAACATGGCACCGTTCGTGGAGCTGGAGTGGGGCGCGCAGGCCTATGGTCTGATGCGCGAGCTGAAGGGACTGTTCGACCCCGACAACCTCCTGAATCCCGGGGTATTGCTGAACGACGATCCCGACGTGCACACGCGGAACCTGAAGCCGATGCCGGCGGTCGATCCGCTGATCGACAAGTGCATCGAATGCGGCTTCTGCGAGCCGACGTGTCCGTCACGGGCCGTGACCCTGACCCCGCGCCAGCGCATCGTGGCCCTGCGCGAGCTGGCGCGTCTGGACGCTAGCGGCGAGGCGCCCGCGCGCGCGAAACAGATTCGCAAGTCGTACCGGTATCAGGGGCTGGACACCTGTGCCGTCGACAGCCTCTGCGCGCTCGCCTGCCCGGTGGGCATCGATACCGGAAAGATGGTGAAACAGCTGCGGGGCAAGGCCTGGGGGCCGGTCGCGCACCGGGTTTCGGGATGGGTGGCGGGGCGTTTCGGCCCGATGACCGTGGCCACCCGCGCCGCACTGGGTTCCGCGCACGCGCTGCACTCGATCATCGGCACGCGGATGATGTCGGGTTTGACGGGCGGCGCCCGGCGCCTGAGCGGGGGCCGCATTCCGCTCTGGAACCCCTTCATGCCCCGCGCTGCCCGATCCGCGCCGAAGCCGCGCCCGGCGGGTCCGTGGGCACCCCGGGTCGTGTATTTCCCGAGTTGCGCCAGCCGAACCATGGGTCCGGCACGCGGTGATCCGGAGACGGAGTCCCTGTCGGTGAAGACCGAGGCCCTGCTCCGCAAGGCGGGCTACGAGGTCGTTTATCCGGAGGGTATCGGGGCGTTCTGCTGCGGTCAGCCCTTCGAGAGCAAGGGCTTCCACGACGACGCGGCGGCCAAGCTGAAGGAGCTGGAAGCCTCCCTCTGGGAGGCGAGCCGGCAGGGGCAGGATCCGGTGGTCTTCGATACCAGTCCCTGTGCGTTTCGGGCGCGCCGCGACATCCAATCGGGTCTTGCGGTCTACGATCTTGCCGACTTCCTGCACGACTTCGTTCTCGATCGCCTGGAGATCTCCAAGGTCTCTGAGACGATTGCGCTGCACCCGACCTGCAGCACGATCAAGATGGGGCTGCAGCCGAAGCTGAGGGCGATCGCCGAGGCCTGTGCCGAGAAGGTCGTGGTGCCGGCACAGGTGCACTGCTGTGGCTGGTCGGGTGACCGTGGTTTCACTTTCCCGGAGCTGAACGCTGCGGCGCTGAAGGACCTGCGCTCCTCGCTGCCCGACGAATGCGAGGCCGGCTACTCGTCCAGCCGCACCTGCGAGATCGGACTTTCCCTGCACAGCGGACGTCACTACCGCTCCATCGTCTACCTGCTGGACCGGTGCTCCCAGCCGCGCAAGGACCTGCTGCCGCAGGGGGGCTTCACCAAGTCGTAGGATGCCGCGACACGCAGGGTTTCCTGAGGCGCAGCCGAACCGCGCCGCGGGGGGGCCGGCGTTGGTGCGGACGTCGGGCGCTGGGTCAGCCGATGACCTTGCGTTTGAGCAGGCGGCCGGCTCCGGCGGCCTGGTGCAGAAGCCGTTTCCAATCCCGCGACGACGCCTGGAGCTGCAGTCTTTGCGCCCGGCAGCGCCGCGCCTCCTGGTAGCGTGCGCCGAGCAGAGCCCAGACCAGGTCGATGTTGTAGATCTGATCCGGTGGATCCAGGCGGACCGCGATCACGTCCTGGACGTCGATTCCCAACTCTCCGGCGGTGGTGTCGATCGCTGCACGGATCGACCTGGCCTTGGGGCTTGCCGGCTGGTCGATGTCGTAGGGCGGCTGCCACTCCTGCGCAGGCGGCAGCCGGTCAATGCCGGCGAGGACGACCAGGATCGGGATCAGGCTCCGCCGTGGATCGGCGGCGAAACGCCCACGGATGACCTCCATCGCGCCGCGGTCCAGTACGCGGGCGGGGGCATCGGCTGGGATCACCCAGAGCAGCAGATCGCTGTCCCAGGCACGTTCGGCCAGCCGGTCGAAGTCGTCGGGGGCACCCAGGCCGGGTGTATCGACGAGCAGCCCCTCGGGGAGATCGTCGCGCCGCAGGCGGTAGCTGCTGTCGCGGGTGGTCAGTCGCGAAGCGGCGACCCCTGCCGCCGGCTCGCCGAGCAGGGCATTGACCAGGCTGGATTTCCCGGCATTCACGCGCCCGGCAATCAGGATTCGCAGGGGGCCGGGCAGCACCGACTCGGCTTCCTCGCGGGCGGCCAGTTTCCGAAGCTCGTCCGTGTCCAGGCGCAGCCGGCCCGAATACAGCTCGATGGCGGCGCGGCCCACTTCCTCGACCCAGATCCGGGCGCCCTGCGTGCGCAGGTAGTCTCCGGCCTCGCTGAGCGTGGCGCCGACGATCCGCTGTCGCGCCTCGGCCAGCAGGGCCGCCATGGGATTGGCCATCCGGGTGACCCGCCAGGCATTGTGGAGGTGCCGGAACACCTTCATGCCGGTCGCGGCCATGGGTTTGTACTCCCAGATGCGCAGCAGGTGGCCGGCCTCCACCAGGTGCACGGCCGGTACGTGATCCAGCAGCACCATGCGCAGACGGATGCTGACCCGTTCCGTGAGCAGCAGGAGTTCCGGAACGGTGAAGCTCCAGATGGGGTCCCGATCCTCCGGATGATAATGCGTTGCGACGCGTTCTATGGTTTCGCGGGCCGCGGCCAGCAGCCGGTCCCGGTCGGTGACGATATCCCGGTCCACGGAGGCGGCGACCGACTGCACCTCCTGCCAGGCGTCGAGATCCCTTGGTGACCAGTCCTCTCCAGGCTCGGAGACCGCAGCCTCTTCGTCGGTGGGAGACTCGGGCTTGCCCTTGCCCGCGCGGCGACGCATCCAGAGGGCGGGCAGGTAGCCCACGGCGGCCAGTACAGCCGCACCCAACAGCCACCAAAGCAGCCACCCCTGCTGCCACAGCCAGAGCAGACCCAGCGGCAGCAGCAGGAGAAACGGGAGCGCCAGCAGCGACATGCCCCAGAGCATCGCCACCCAGCGTCGCAGGAGGTCGTTCAATCCCTTCCGCCTGGCAGATGTCTCCGGCATGCGCGTCTCCATCGGTCCGGTCAGGGCGCGATGTGCACGTAGCCCTGGCCGACCAGGTCGACGATCCGCACGGCGCCCGATGCCACGCTGCTGGCCTCGGAAACCAGGGACATGCGCTGCCCCTCGCGCTGCTCCGTACTGTCGACGGTGATCTGGCAGTAGGTGAATCGTACTCCCTTCCCTTCGGCGAGTTCCGTGATTCGGTCGGCGAACCGGCTCGGGCGCCGAAGCAGGGTCAGGCCGGGACCGAAGGCGACGATCTCCACGTCGACCTCGCCAACCCCGTAATGATTGACCAGGTTGTGGGCCACGCTGAGGACCATGGTCTGTCGGATCGGGTCATGGTCGCTGATCTGCAGGGCGATCCGTGGGATCGTTGTCGCGTCCGGCGGTTCGGCCCAGGTCTGCGGCGGGACGGACAGCAGCAGTATCGCGAGACAGAACAGGGCAGTCCGGGTGCGCATGGCGGTTCTCCAATCGGGGGGGCGAGCACGACCCTTGATGGTACGCCAGCGACCCCGTGCCTGGGTATCAGCCCCCGAGCAGGATGATCAGCTTGAACAGGCCCGCCGCCAGGATCGCGGTTGCCGGCACGGTGATGATCCAGGCGGCCACGATGCGCACGACCAGCGAGCGCTTTACCAGTTGGCTCTCGTATGCCTTCTTCATCGCCTTGCGTTCCTTCTTGGCGAACAGGCTGGGCTCGGCCGACTCCTTGTAACGCTGCTTCATCTCCGCGAGCATCAGACGCTTCTCCGCGACCGGAGCCGCCTCGAAGCGGCGCAGGTATTCCTCCACCTTGGCCCGTTCCTCGCCCTCGTGCCCGGCGATGATCGTCTCCTCCATCTTCGCGTAGTTCATTTTCAGGTATTCGCGGAGGAAACCGACGCCAAAAAGGGCACCGATGGTCACATGGGTGGTAGAGACGGGCATGCCGAGTTGCGCGGCGATGATCACGGTGATGGCCGCCGCGATCGCAATGGAAAAGGCGCGCATACGGTCGATTTCGGTGATTTCCTTGCCCACGGTTCGAATCAGCTTTGATCCGTAGAGCGCCAGCCCCGCCGCAAGGCCCAGCGCGCCGAGTACCAGGATCCACATCGGCGTGGGCGCGCGGCTGGCGATCTCGCCGGTCTGGATGGCCTCGTAGATCGCCGCCAGCGGACCGACCGCATTGGCGACGTCGTTGGCCCCGTGGGCAAAGCTGAGCAGGGCGGCGGCGAAGATCAGCGGCAGCGTGAAGAGTTCATTGACCCCTTCCTTATTGTTCTCCATCTGCAGGGCATGCCGATGGATGATGCCGCGGAGCAGGAGAAAGACCAGGATCCCGAAGCCCAGGCCCACCAGCGCCGCGCGGTCCACCGGGAGCCGGTAGATGTCCCCGAGCCCCTTGATCAGCATGAAGGTGGCAAAGGCCCAGGCCATGATGGCCACCAGCCACGGGACGACCCGACCCGCAGCCTCGTGCATTTCGCCGCGATAGGTGATGTTGCGCTTGATGACGTACAGGAAGCCTGCTGCGATCACGCCGCCCATGAGGGGCGAGATCACCCAGCTGGCGACGATCTGGCCAATGGTGCCCCAGTTGACCAGGCCCCAGCCACCGGCGGCGATGCCGGCGCCCATTACGGCGCCAATGATCGAATGCGTGGTCGAGACCGGTGCGCCGAGTGCGGTGGCCAGGTTGAGCCATAGTGCGCCGGCCAGCAGTGCGGAGAACATGAGCCAGGCGAAGTCCGAAGCCCGAGCAATGCCTTCAGGATCGATGATGCCGCCCTTGATGGTGCCGACCACATTGCCGCCTGCGACGATCGCGCCCATCGCCTCGAAGATCGCCGCGATGGCGATGGCGCCGCCCAGGGTGATCGCGCCGGACCCGACCGCCGGCCCCAGATTGTTGGCGACGTCGTTCGCGCCGATGTTCATCGCCATGTAGGCGCCGACGATCGCCGAGGAGACCAGCAGCAGGAGCCCCTGTGGCGTCAGCGCGGGAATGCCGCGGGTCTGCAGCAAGGCGTAGACGAAGACGCCGATCATGAAGACCAGGCCAGCTGTCAAGCGCAGGTACTCGGGACTCCAGATCAACCTTCCCGTGTCGCCCTTCGGTGTTTCAGTGCCAAAGGCCATGGGCCGCCTTGTTACAATTTGATGACAGGCGCAATCGTACCCGTTGCCGGACACGATTGTCAGGTCTTCAACGAGGTTTTTGGCGTCGGCCCCGGGTTTGTCCCGCGTCATCCGCCCGCCGGCCCGGGAAGGCTGGATCTACGGAAACGGGGCTGGGCGCCCCTGCTCAGGCCGGCGGTGGTGTCTGCCTCAGTCGGGGATCATCCGGATGTAGCCGGTCGGGCACTCATGGGCGCAGATACCGCAGCCCTTGCAATAGTCGTAGTCGAAGACGTAGTTGCTGCCGTCGATGGCAACCGCGCGCGTCTTCAGCACGGACTGGTCCGGGCACAGTGTCCAGCAGTTGTCGCAGGCGAGGCAGTCGCCGCAGGACAGGCAGCGGTGGGCCTCGTGGCGAACCGCGCGCCCGTCCAGCCCGCCCTCGATCTCTTCGTTGCCGAGGCGCTGTGCGGCCGGCAGCACCGGCTCGTGCGCGGCCGGTGCGGATTCGAAGTAATGGATGTTCAACTCGCCGTAGGGAATCGGCTCCGGCGGTGCCCCAGGCTCAAGGGACTTGCCGGCCAGGCGACGGAGCATGCCGAGCGCGGCGCGGCGACCATCGCCCACCGCCTCGCTCACGGTGCCGTGATCCCCGCGGGCATCGCCCCCGCTGAAGATGCCGGAATGTTTACGGAGTTCACCCCACCAGGGCTCCACCCGCATCTGGCCGCGATCGACCAGGGCCTCGAAGCCGAGGGCATCGACATCCTGCCCGATCGCGGGAATCACGTGCTCGACGTGGAGCACGGCCTCGGTGCCCTCGAATGCGACGCGGTGCAGGCGACCGTCGGCGTCCGCCAGCTTCTTCATGTGCACCAGTTCCATGCCGACCACGCGCTCGCCGCGCAGGATCAGGCGGCGGACCCCCCGGTGCTCGTGGATGGTCACGCCTTCCTCGATAGCCTGGGAGACCTCGCGGTAGGTGGCGCGCATCGCATCATCCTGGGGTACGCCGGGCGCCGGAATGCGCTGGTGACTGATCAGGTGGACCTGCTCGACGCCCTGGCGGCGGAGTACGCGCGCGAGGTCGACCGCGGTATTGCCGCCGCCCACGATGGCGACGGATTTGGGTTGCTCGGGGATGGTTCCCTCAGCCACCCAGGTCTCGAGGAGCTGCAGCCCGGTGTGGAGGTCTCCGGGCACCGCGAAGTCGGCACTCCACTCGCGGCCCTTGCGCCGGCCGGGACCAAGGAACAGGCCTTCGTGTTCGGATTGCAGTTCTTCCAGCGAGACATCGCGCCCGAGACGGGTGGCCGGCCGGAAATCGATGCCGGGAAGCGCCAGGATGCGGTCGAGTTCCTGGTCCAGGATCGAGGGTGGCAGCCGGTAGTGGGGGATTGCGGTCCGCATGGTGCCGCCGGCCACGGGCATCGCCTCGATCAGCGTGACCCGGCAGCCTTCGCGCAGGAGGTGGTAGGCGGCCGCCAGCCCGGCGGGGCCGGATCCGACGACGGCCATCCGCGGGGCATCGGGGCCCGGAGCGGCTACGGGATAGGCCCAGTGTTCGCGCAGGGCCTCGTCACCCAGGAAGCGTTCGACACCGTGGATGGTGATGGTCTCGTCGTAGTGTCCGCGGTTGCAGGCCGACTCACAGGGATGGTGGCACACGCGGCCGGTGATGGCCGGCATGGGATTGGCAGCGACGATGGTCTCCCAGGCGCCGCGCAGATCGCCGTTCTCGACCTTGGCCAGGTAGGCCTGGGCATCCTCGCCCGCGGGACAGGCCGCGTGGCAGGGCGCGGCGCGACGGTCGTGCACCGGGCGCTCGACCCGCCAGGTGCCGGTCTTGAAGTCCAGGGAGGTTCCAGGTCGGGCATAGGCGCCGGGTGGGATTTGGATCATGTTCGGCTCGCTTGCATCGGTTGACGGGCGGGATGTCGGTTGGACAGGTTCCGCGAAAGGTTGCCCCTGTCAGGCCCAGCGGTCGCCGCCGCGGTGGACGGTGTCGGCACCCTCGGTATCGTATTTCTCGATGCCAACGCCACGCAGTTCGAAACGTTCGATGTTGCGGTTGGCGATGGCCTGCAGATGTTCGAGTTCCTTGCGCGCGCGATACGCGTCCGCGAAGAGGTGCCGGAACCGGTTCTGCAGTTTCAGGTACTCGGAAACGGGTTTCGGGTCGCGGATCGGCAAGGTGCCGATCAGTTCGCCGCGCTCCATCTCGATGATCGGAAACAGGCCCGTCTGCACGGCCAGCCGCGCGACCTCGATGGTCAGCGATCCGTCGTGCCCCCAGCCCAGCGGGCAGGGCGAATGGATCTGGAGGAAGCTCGCGCCCTCGGTGTCCATGGCCCGGCGCACCTTGTTGCGCAGATCGGACGGGTAGGCGACCGATGCGGTCGCGGCGTAGGGAATGTGATGCGCGGCAATGATGGAGAGGATGTCCTTCTTCATGTGCCGCTTGCCCATGCGTACCGCGCCGGGTGGTGAAGTCGTCGTCATCGCCGCGTGCGGCGTCGAACCGGAGCGTTGGACGCCGGTGTTCATATAGGCCTCGTTGTCGAAGCAGATGAACAGTACGTTGTGCCCGCGCTCCATCATGCCGGACAGCGCCTGGAACCCGATGTCGAAGGTTCCTCCGTCGCCTGCGAAGGCCAGTACCTGGGTGGCGCGCCCCTGTTGCTTCAGCGCGGCCTCCATTCCGGCGGCGACCGCCGCCACGTTGCCGAATACCGAGTGGATCCAGGGCAGGCGCCAGGCGGATTGGGGCCATGGGGTGGTGAAGACCTCCAGGCAGCCGGTGGCGTTGGCGATCACGACATCGGGTCCCGCCGCCTCGGTGGCCAGCCGCGCGGCGAGGGCCTCGCCACAGCCCTGGCAGGCTCGGTGGCCAGATTCCAGCCCGCGGAAGCGGGGCTGCTGGGCGCGCAGGGCGTCCAGGGACTGCAGGGGCTGTTCGTTCATGGCCATTCCTCGAGTCACAGCGGGCATTAGGCTAGTTCTGTCAAACCAAATACCATCTTGCTTGTCTTTTCGTCCGTCCGCTGAGTTGCCATCACGGTTGCATGGAATGACCATGCAACCGTGATGGCGCCTTGCCGACGAACGAAAATCCGGCGCAATCCGGTATCCGGCTTTCCAGCAACAGCCTCAGCGGTCCGCCTCCGGTAGCAGGGTGGGGTCGGCGTCGATGATCGAGAAGCCTTTGCGCTGGTTTTCGCCCAGCACGGCATCGACCAGTTGCCGGTACAGGTCCAGGGAGAGGTCGCGGCCGCCCAGTCCGGCGGCGAAGTTGTGCACTCGCGGCGGCGCTTCCATCTCGATCAGCGCGGTCTGCACTTCCGGCCCGACGATGCCGCCGGCGCCGGGCGAGAGTGCACGCTCCAGGACGATCAGGGTATCGAGACCCGCGCAGGCCTCCCGCAGGGCCTCTGTCGGGAAGGGACGGTAGCTGCGCAGTTTGATGAAGCGGGCGCGCGGCAGGGAGGGGTCGTTATCCATCGCATCCTCGAGGGTGCCCAGGACCGAGCCCAGGGTCAGGATACCGAGCCGGGCCTCCGGGTCGCCCCGGACTTCCAGCAGCCCACCGCAGTGGCGGCCGACGACCTCTGCCCAGTCGCTGTCCGCCTTCTCGATCTCGGTCTGGGCGCGAAGAAGAGCCTGGTGATGCGCGTGCCGGACCTCGCTGAAATGCTCGGGTGCCACCAGCGTGCCCAGGCTGCGCGGATCGGCCGGATCGAGACCGTGGCGGAAGCGGTACGCGGGGAGGTATCCGTCTACCTGTTCGGCACTCGGGAGGTCCAGCGGCTCGAGCGTGTGGGTCAGGGTGAAGCCGTCCACGCAGACCATCACCGGCAGTTCGCAGCGTTCGGCGATGCGGAAGGCCTGCACCGTGGTGTCGATCGCCTCCTGGTTGGTCGCGCAGTAGAGCTGGATCCAGCCGGCATCGCGGACGGCCATCGAATCCTGCTGGTCGTTCCAGA
>Ga0209498_1002809_pt1 | contig 10456 bp, 6 predicted proteins | sample WalLakDeSediment_FD_184131 | JGI IMG/M metagenome (GOLD analysis project Ga0209498, IMG submission 184131) | Lake sediment microbial communities from Walker lake, Nevada to study Microbial Dark Matter (Phase II) - Walker Lake 11/02/13 Deep... | ecosystem: Environmental > Aquatic > Freshwater >... | reverse complement strand
AATCATTACCTCTCCCCTATCTCCGGCGCCGGAGCGCGTTCACCTACTGCTGCGTTTGAATGGCAGAGGCAAAGCTTGGTTTGATGATGTGATGCTGGAAAATAGCAATCGCTGATATTTTATAGAGGCATCAAAAACAAAATGATTTAGTAGATTCTGTTTCTGTTAAATTTTTAAACGTTTCAGGCGTTTTTCAGAACATTGTCAGATTTAAAGCATTAAAGAGTATGTAGCTGAAGATAGGATTTCGGGAAGGAGGAATAATATGTGGTTCAATTTCTTTTTAAGATCATTAGCATTTATAGTTGCCTTTTTGCTTTGCCTGGGTTGCATTCAGAGCGAGGCGCAAACGAACTGGTCAAAATATCCGGGGAATCCTGTTGTGAAGCGAGGTGATTTAGGTGAATTTGATGCCCTACAGGCGAAGCAACCCACCGTTATTTTTGATGCTGGTATTTTCAAAATGTGGTATGTTGGCAGGAATTCCTCGCAAGAGCAAATTGGATACGCCGAGTCTCAAGACGGTATTCATTGGACAAAGAAAGGCCCGGTATTGGCTTCTGGCAGCCCGGGTGAATTTGACTCTATTCACCAGAATACTCCCAAAGTTTTGAAAATAGGTTTAACTTATTTTATGTGGTATGCCGGTTTTAATGGAAGGCAGTGGAGAATCGGTATGGCTGGTTCCCTGGATGGGATAAATTGGTGCAAGAAAGGGGTTGTTTTGGCCGAAGGTGACGATTATGAATTTGACTCACTTCACGTCTTAGCCCCCTCGGTCATCTTTATTGATTCAACTTACTGGATGTGGTACGAAGGTTTCGACGGTCAAGCCTGGAGGATAGGATTAGCTCATTCTCAGGATGGACGTTGCTGGATGAAAAAGGGTATGGTTTTGGATATTGGCTCACCTTTCGGCTTTGATAGCGTCCATGTTGCCCAGCCTGAAGTTATCTTCCATGAAGGAATGTTTCATTTGTGGTATGCTGGATTCAATGGCAAGAACTGGCAATTGGGTTATGCCATTTCTCAAGATGGGAAGGACTGGCAAAAACATGGAGTGATCATGCATCGTGGATCGCCTGGCTCCTTTGATAGCGGCGATATTGGGGATTGTTCAGTTATTATCGATAGAGACCGATATAAAATGTGGTATGAGGGTAGTATTTTTGCAGACTGGCAAATTGGATACGCTTTTGAAGGTGCTCCCTCAAAAGTGACTTTCACTGATGTCACCCAGCAAGTTGGTCTTAGCGGCTTTTGGGATGCTGGCTGTGCCTTTGGCGATTTTAATAATGATGGCTTTCAGGACATTGCTATAGGCAATCGTTTTGGAGCCAATGCGCTCTTCATGAACCAGAATGGTAGCAGATTCATAAATATTGCTTCAAGTGCTGGCGTAAATTGTCCAGATTGGACGATGGGAATTTCCTGGGCTGATTTTAATAATGATGGTTATCTTGACATTTATATTTGTAACTATGACCTTGCTAATGTTCTATATAAAAACATTGGTGATGGAATTTTTAAAGACATTACATCGTCGGCAGGAGTTGGAACTGATCTATCAAGTCACCATGCTGTGTGGGGCGATTATGACAATGACGGTTTTGTAGACATCTATGTGGTCAATTTTGGTTATGGTCAGCCTAATATTCTTTACAAAAATAATGGTGATGAAACATTTACCGATGTTACGAAATTTGCTAACATCGATGGGCATCCTGAAGAACGAAGCAGAAATGCCATGTGGGGCGATTATGACAATGACGGCTTTATTGATCTTTTCGTCGTTAATCAAGGACAAGATGTGCTCTATCGCAATAAAGGGAATGGCTCTTTCTATGATGCAACAAGCGCTGCAGGTATTTATGAGACGGGCAACGGTTACGGCTGTGCCTGGGCTGATTACAACAACGATGGTTTTCTAGATCTCTATGTTTCCAATCGTGACCAGGTGGGCGTTCTGTTCAGCAACAATGGCGAAGGAACTTTTCGCGCGGTAACTGAACAAGCAGGCTTGAGCTGCGTAAAAAGCGCTATCGGCGGAGCATGGGCTGATATTGATAACGATGGGGATTTGGATTTGTATGTGACCAACATTTGGGGTGAACCTAATTATTTATTTATCAATAATGGCAACGGAGAATTTGTAAGAATATCTTTGGAAAATATAGGTATTCATAATTATCCCACTACAAATGCTGCTTTTGGGGATTACAACAATGATGGCGCCGTCGATTTGATCGCAACAGTATTTGCTGATGGAGTTTTAGGACCTTGCTTGTATCGGAATCAGGGAAATAGTAATCACTGGCTTTTTGCAAATCTGGTCGGCTCAATCAGCAATCGATCCGCTATCGGCGCAAAGGTTCGTCTTGTTGCAGGAGAACATGCTCAATATCGAGAAGTGAGCGGAGGTTGCGGTAATTATACTTTTGATAGCTTACCAGTAGAATTTGGATTGGGACAGACGACAGCAATAGACAGCTTGATTATTAAGTGGCCATCTGGCGCGATTCACGTGATGACCGACGTGGAAGTTGATCAAATATTAACAATAGAAGAACTCCCATTAAACGTGCAACAATATAAACAACCTTCACTACTAACAGATTTTTATCTATCACAAAACTTCCCCAATCCTTTTAATCCAGAAACGACTATTGCTTTTCAATTGCCGGTCGCTACTGATATTGAGATTAGTATCTATAATATCGCCAGTGAGAAAATAATCACTCTGGTATCAGGCTTCAAAAATGCTGGCAATTACCAAGCTGTTTGGAATGGACGCGATGACAATAACAATCGAGTTCTGAGCGGGCTTTACTGGTATCGATTGACCGCAGGGAAATTTATGCAGACAAGGAAAATGGTATTGCTGAGGTGATGATATGAAAGTTGTTTTTCGTCAGGTTTTTATTGAAAAATATGTTAGTGGAAAAACTGTGCTGGATTTGGGAAGCATCGAGCATAATCTTTACCGAGAAAACATTAAACGAAACAAATGGCTATTTAATAAGATTCATCAAAATGCCAAAAAAGCTATTGGCATTGATATTTTGACCGAAGCGATTGATGAGTTAAGAAAAGATGGCTATGATCTTCGCTATGGCGATGTTGAGAATATGGATAAATTGCACTTTGATGAAAAATTTGACCTCATCATTGCCGGCGAATTGATTGAGCATTTATCAAATCCGGGGCTTTTCTTGAACGGGATCATCTGCCACATGTCTCAGGATACAGAGCTATTAATCAGCACTCCGAATGCGTTCGGTTTTATCCGCTTTATCGATGCGATCATCAGGAGAGAGCGAACGCGACCTGATCATGTCGCCTGGCACTCTGTTCAAACTCTCAAACAATTGCTCGAAGCCAATGGACTGGAAGTTCGACAGATAATTTTCTATTCGTTTCTAAGTGGGAAAAAACGGTCGGTTTTCTTATCGTACATTCGAAAATTTTTGTTTCAGATTTTTCCCTACCTGTCAGATGGAATAATTGCCATAGCAAAAAAAAATTATCAACAATAATAACCGCTATGAATGATAGTGGCTTTCCTATCGAAGCATCCATATAACAAACCAATTTTCAGAATTTCAGGCGCGCAGCGCCTGAAATTGAATTGTGTCACATCACTCCCATTTCAATGGAATCGATTCGAGCTTTCGATTCAAGCAATTGGTTGATGATCGAGAAGCTCATCATAAATATTTTCAACATTGTTGCAGATTGTTTTCCAGTCGAAATGAGCGACCATAAAATCCCTGGCTCTGCTCCCCATCAATTTGGCTTCATCCGGATGGTCAAAAACCCATTTGATTTTCTGTCGCAGCAACTCCGGATCATCTGGCTTTATTAATATCCCTCCTTCCGGTGGGATCAGTTCTTTTACCCCATCAATATCCGAAGTAATACAGGGCACCTGGAGTGATAGCGCTTCCATGACGCAATTTGGCGTTTTATCGACCAATGTTGGTAAGGCAAACAGATCGGCTGAGCGCACGAATTGAATGTTTTCTTCCCAGGTCAGGTTGCCTAAAAATTTAATTCGCGGATGATTATTGGCAAGCTGCTTGAGCTTTTGCTCCTCAGGTCCAGTGCCGCCGATAACCAGATGCGCATCTATCTCATCCAGAATCGGAAGACAGGCTGTGATTAATACATCCAGCGCTTTGTATTTAACAAATCTAACGCCGACATAAATCAGGTTTGAATATCCGAAATCAGGCTTGATATTTTTAAAATTTTCCGGTTTCAACAGATCCGTGTCAATCCCATTTGGAATATACCTCACCCTGGGAAATTTCAATTGAAAATGCTCATCCAGCATATTAGATAGATACTGCGCGACGGTATAGACCCGATCGTTGTTGAGGAAGAATTTTTTTTCGATGTTGAAGATAATTTTAAGAATTCCTGTTGCGTTTTTCCAAATATGATTTTCACCAAGCACAGGATCCCAGCCATTATTGCTATCCATATTGCACATATATTCATAAGTGATGCTGCCGCCGAAATAGTAAATGCTGGGTTTTTTAATAAAAAATTTTGTAATCAACCCGGCGATGCCTGTTGCGGTATCAAAGAAATGGAAAATATCGGGTTTAATTTTAGAGTTGATTCTCATCCCTTTTACTGCAATAGCAATACATAGCAATAGAAAATAGAGTCCCGAGCTCCGATTTTTTAGAAATGGAACTTTTGCACGATGGACGTAATAATTGCTATCAATCTTTTCATAATTTTTTAGACCAGGAGCGTGTTCACAAACCACATGAACCTGGTGTCCGTTGTTGCTCAAGTATTGTCCCATGTAATGTGCACTTTTTCCCGCTCCGCCTGCCAGCGGGGGAAATTTGCTGCAATAGATAATCACTTTCATTGCGAGTTCCCGGAATTATTCTTGATTAGCTTTTGAGTCAATAGATTTTTTTGGTGGATTGCCAATTGCGTCAGTCGCCAGCTATTGTTCAGCGAGTCCAATAGCAGTCCCATCATAAAGATGAAAGCAGCGAGCAAGATACAAATCGCGGTTAGGATTGCCAATCCGACGTGATACATTTGCCCGGTTAACAGAAAGATAACAAGAATATCTATGCCGCTAATCAAACCAACGACGAAAAAAAATAAGGAAACTATGAAAAAAAACATCATCGGATTGTAATCTCGAAATAAAGTCAGAATGGTATAGAGAATTAAAAAGCCATCGCCCCAGGTGCTTAGTTTGGAAACCGAACCTTTGGGCCGATGGCGATATTCTGATGGGATATCAATAATCGTATAACCTTCCTGTAAGGCACGGATCGTAAGCTCCACCTCAAGCTCAAATCCCTTTGACAATAACATTAAATCAGCAACCATTTTTTTGCTTATGATCCGATAGCCAGAGAGCACATCTTTTAGCCTGACTCTAAAAAATAAATTAATGACCGTGGTCAATATTCTATTGCCGATTCGATGCGACATAGAAAAAGCCTTTTTGGACAGTTGTTTTCTGACGCCGATCACCATGTCGGCTTTGCCATGAAGAACCGGGGCGATCAATTCGCGAACATTCGACGCGCTATAGGTCTGGTCGGCATCGATCATGATGTAGATGTCCGCTTCGATCTCCTCGAGCATTTTTCGCACAGCATTTCCTTTTCCTTTCCTGCTGCAAAAGATCACTTCTGCGCCAGCGTCCCTGGCTCTGCGTCCAGTTTCATCCTGGCTATTATTGTCGCCAACATAAATTTTAGCTTCTGGCAATGCCATTTTAAATTCTTGGATCACGCCTGCAATAGTTTGTTCTTCGTTATAAGCGGGGATAATAACTGCCAAATTCATTTACATCTCCTGGTTGCTTTAGGTTATAAAACTTACTACTCCCCCGTGTTTATAAAAATGGTTTTAGTTTTGCTGAATGATATGCTTCTCAACTACGCAACAGTATATATCGGCAAAACCAGCCAAATGAGGAAAATATACATCCAAATAATTCATCAAAAGTGATCAATCCCCAGCTTGAAAACAATTTTCCTGATGTTAAATTATCAAAATTATGTGTGCCTCCGGCTTTAAACTGATCTTTTTCTACCGCTTTTAATTTTTTCATTGACTTTTATCCAAAGAATCCGTATGTTTAGCCCCATTATATGGATTTACATGTATTCGGGATAATGAATTATTACGAAGCATCTGATTCCTGAAAAGTTTTTCTAGCGGTACGAATTAGATCAATAATTTTAGTGTAAATACAGTTTTTTTTTATGCTGATTTAGCGACAAAATTATTATTTCACGATTTCAATGTTCTGCCCAACTTTGACTCTGGCAGACCGCTACGGTTATGCCTGTCATGGTTGGGTATTTTTTTTTTAAACACTATTTAATTTTGAGGCTGCACAATGAACACATTTGAAGCGATGGGGATCCGACCCGAGCTGGTAAGAGGTATTCGAGAACTAGGATTTGAAAACCCCATGCCCATTCAAAAAAAAGTAATTCCGGTTTTACTGAATAATAAAAAAGACATTATCGGATTTGCCCAAACCGGTACGGGCAAAACCGCAGCGTTTGGTTTGCCGTTGATCCAGTTGATCGACTCGAGGAATAATAAAACCCAGGCGCTTATTCTCTCCCCGACCCGGGAACTATGTTTGCAAATCGCAAACGATTTGAAGAGTTATTCGAAGTATGTGAATGATCTCAATATTGTGACTATTTATGGCGGAGCAGATGTTGCCAGTCAATTGAGAGCCCTGAAAAAGGGCGCGCATATTATTGTGGCGACGCCGGGCAGGATGCACGATCTGCTGAACCGACGGAAAAAAATCGATATTTCAGAGATCCAGACCGTGGTGCTTGATGAAGCAGATGAGATGCTGTCCATGGGTTTTAAGGAAGAATTGGATGCGATTCTGGAGCAAACACCAGCATCGAAAACGACGTTGTTGTTTTCGGCTACCATGCCCAGGGAGATTCAAGAGCTTTCTAAAAATTACCAGGATAATCCAGTGGAAATTTCTGTAGGGCAGCGCAATTCCGGCGCTGATCTTGTCGATCATTTCTGTTATTCGGTGCATGAAAAAAATCGTTATCTGGCATTAAAACGAATTGTGGACTTTAATCCCAATATCTATGGAATCATTTTTTGCCGAACCCGGGAAGAGACAAAAGACGTCGCGGAAAAGCTTATCCAGGATGGCTATAATGCTGATGCCCTGCATGGCGATCTTTCCCAGGCGCAGCGAGAGACGGTGATGCATAAGTTTCGCAGCAAAAACCTTAGTCTTCTCACAGCAACGGATGTCGCGGCGCGGGGGCTCGATGTAAAAGATATCACCCATATCATTAATTATAACCTGCCAGATGAAGCGATCGCATATATTCATCGCAGCGGCAGAACCGGACGTGCAGGACGCAAGGGCATCTCCGTCGCCATAACGAATTTAAAAGAGCATCACAAAATCGTTCTAATCGAAAAATTGCTGCAAAAAAAATTTGAGCTGCAACCCGTGCCCAGCGGCAAAGCAATTTGTGAAAAACGGCTGTTAAACATTGTCGATAAACTGGAGAAAATAGAAGTTGACCATGAAGAGATTGATCAATTTTTGCCAGCAGTCTATGAGAAACTGGCAGGGCTGGATCGCGAAGATTTAATTAAGCACATTGTTGCCCTGGAATTCAACCGTTTTTTAGACTACTATCGATCGGCGGACGAATTAAGCGTTCCATTTGAACAGGAAAACATCAAGCCAAAGAAATCCAGGAAACATGAAAAAACAAGCAAACCCCGCCATGCAGTTGTTGCGGAACACGGATTTACCAGATTTTACATCAATCTCGGACGCAATGACCAACTAACGCCGCCGGTATTATTGGGTCTGGTAAATAAAAGCACTCGCCAGAGAAATATTGACGTTGGCAAAATTGATATTCAGAGAAAATTTTCTTTTTTTGAAGTTGATGAATATTACACCCAGGCAGTGTTGAGTGGTTTTATAAATCTTAATTTTAATAAGAAAAAGGTCATTGTCGAAACAACAAACGATGATAATTTCAGGCGATCTCCAGCCAATGGCAGAAAAAACAATTTAAGAAAGAGATTAGCGTATTCATTTTGAATAAGCGCTGGAGCAGATGACGATGCGAAAAAATGAATTTCGAAATATAGCAATTATCGCCCATGTGGATCATGGCAAAACGACATTAGTAGATGGGATGCTGAGGCAGAGTGGAATTTTCCGGGAAAATCAGCAGGTTGAAGAGCGCATTATGGACTCGATGGATCTGGAGCGCGAACGAGGCATCACCATCATGGCAAAAAATACCGCGATCTGGTACCATGACGTCAAAATCAATATCATCGATACGCCGGGACATGCTGATTTCGGCGGAGAAGTTGAGCGCAGCCTGAATCTTGTCGATGGCGCATTGCTGCTGGTCGATGCCAGCGAAGGCCCCCTGCCGCAGACCCGCTTCGTTCTAAGGAAAGCGCTTGCCAAACGGTTGCCGATTATTCTGGTTATCAATAAAATCGACCGGGCTGACTCGCGCATCAATGAAGTCATCAATGAAGTCTATGATTTATTCATCGATCTTGACGCCAGTGAAGATCAAATCGAATTTCCCATTCTTTACACGAATGCAAAACTGGGAGTCGCTCATAATCAATTGAATGATGACTCAACAAATCTGCAACCATTATTCGAAGCCATCATTGCGAGAATTCCAGGTCCCGATGCCCATGATGATTTTGTCCCGCAATTCCTGATCACTAATCTCGATTATGACCAGTACGTGGGGCAAATTGCCATTGGTCGTCTTGCCAATGGCACGCTTGAAATGAATAAAGAATATTCGCTCTGCGGAGAACATAGAATCATTCCCGGCGTCAAATTTTCTGCACTCTATACATTCCAGGGATTACGAAAAAAGCCCATAGACACTGCCTATTCCGGTGATATTATTGCGATTGCCGGGGTGGAAAATATCCAGATTGGCGACACCATTTCATCGCTGGAATACCCGGAGCCATTGCCCCGCTTTCATGTTGATGAACCAACAGTTTCGATGATTTTTTATGTAAATAACAGCCCCTTTGCCGGCACTGAAGGCAAGTTTTTAACATCCCGCCATTTGCTGGAGCGCCTGGAAAGAGAAACCAAAGGAAATGTTGCCATTCGAATCGAAAAGATGGAACGCGCCGATGCCATCAAAGTCTGCGGGCGTGGAGAACTGCAAATGGCGATCTTGATTGAAACCATGCGCCGGGAAGGCTATGAATTTATGGTTTCAAAACCAAATGTGATTACCAAAGAAGTTGACGCACAGCAATATGAACCAGTCGAACGGATTTTCATCAATGTGCCCAAAGAATTCGTCGGCATTGTTACCGAAAAATTATCAGAACGAAAGGGACGGATGACGAATCTGCAGCAAAATGGCAATGGGCTGGTCAATTTGGAGTTTTTAGTTCCTTCACGCGGACTAATTGGTTTTCGCAGTCATTTTCTTACCGATACCAGGGGAACCGGTGTGATGAATTCGTTATTCGAGGGTTATGAGCCGTGGTTTGGCTCGATCCCGCAACGAGCGACGGGGTCATTGATTGCTGACCGTACCGGCAGGGCAACACCGTATGCCAGCCAGGCGATGGTCGATCGCGGGGAGCTGTTTATTGAAGTGAATACGCAAGTGTACGGCGGGATGATTGTCGGTGAACGGAATCGCAATGGCGATCTGGATGTGAATATCACGCGAGAAAAAAAGCTGACCAATATGCGAAGCTCCACGAGCGACGCGACGGTTACGCTAAGACCACCACGCCCGTTATCGCTGGATCAATCGATCGTATTTATTGCCGAAGACGAGCTTGTCGAAGTGACGCCCAAAAACATTCGGCTCCGCAAAATGGAGCTGGATAATCAAAAACGATCCGCTTCGGTGAAACGGGAAAAATTCGCCAACGAAGCGATTCCGCAACGAAAACATCTGTATCCGGCGCAAAGCGTTACCGATTGATTGTGTTAGATAAAAATATTTTTTGCACCAACTAAAAACCGCCAGGTATCACCCTGGCGGTTTTTTATTTTAAAACTTAGTATTCTCAAGGGTATGTGCAAACAACCCGTAACTGATCTTTTAATACCCTGGCAATTACTATTTTCGCTCCTTTGCTGTTGATCTATCGTTGTCTCGCTTCACAGTTGGATTTTTCACCAGATCTGGCTTCGTGCTGCTCTTTGTTTCATTGCTGGTAGTTGTTCTTCGCTCCACCTGTGGTTTAGAGATTTTTTCGGCTTCATTTCTGACAGGAGCTTTTCTTTCCACCTGGGGTTTGGTGCTTTTTTCTGGTTCATTCCTGACAGGTGGTCTTCTTTCTACCTGGGGTTTGCTGTTTCTTTCTGCTTCACTCCTGGCAGGTGGTCGTCTGTCAACCTGAGGTCGGGTGATTTTCGCTGCATCAT
>Ga0209498_1002808_pt1 | contig 10457 bp, 8 predicted proteins | sample WalLakDeSediment_FD_184131 | JGI IMG/M metagenome (GOLD analysis project Ga0209498, IMG submission 184131) | Lake sediment microbial communities from Walker lake, Nevada to study Microbial Dark Matter (Phase II) - Walker Lake 11/02/13 Deep... | ecosystem: Environmental > Aquatic > Freshwater >... | reverse complement strand
TCCGGAATAATAGTAGGGGATGGTAAAACTGACAATTTGACGGCGGGCTTCGGTATCGGCCATACTGCCAAGGATAGCATCGTAGCGGCCTGCCCTCAGACCATCCGGAAGACCGTCCCAGTCAGAAGTTTCATAGACAAGCTCGACACCCAAACGCTCGGCAATCGCTTTGCCCGTATCGACATCAAAACCGATCGGGGTATCGGGATCATCTTCACCGTAGAAATTGAAAGGCGGGTAGCCACCGCTGCCAACTACGACCAGCACACCGGCATCGAGTACGCGCTGTAGGCTGCCGTCACCCTCAGGGGCGGCATCTTCAGCCGGTGCACAGCCTGTAAAGGCAAAGAGCAGCGCTGTTAGCAGAAGCACAAAAAGAAACAGGTTTTTTCGATTCAACATTATCATTGATCACTCCTTTTTTTGTCGAGCCCCATAATTAAAAAAATAAGCTACGTCTTCAGTAATCACCCCCTCAGCAGGATTACTTTTTATAGGATACTTCGTTTATCCAAACAGCTGAAAAAAACGAAGAAAAATAAATTACATTATATATTAAGCATTCTGGAATAATGAGGGCTAAATCACTCTAAAAGATTATACACTTACTTCGACATTATATCAACCCGACGCAGCAAACAAGCCCGATAATTAGTCACTCTTTCCGGCTAAATTCCCTGCGGTGAATTTAAATAAACCGGTGATCAGGGCCGAAGCGCCATTAATCCGGGCTAAGAAAGCAGGTCGAAAATTGTATAAAGAAGGACCCGGGCTGCATCAACCATGGTATCTATCTCCACGTATTCATCGGCGGCATGGTAATTGGCCCCGTCGGCGCCAAACAGCACAGTGGGGATCTTTAAACGGGAAGCAATATGATTGGCGTCTGATTCAGAGCGAAAATAAGTGGTTTGCAGCTCTTTGCCCAGCACTTCCCTGCTGCTCTTTTTGAGCGAACGAACCAGGGGGGTATTTTCATCAACTGTCCAGGGCAGGAAGAAAGCATCGGGATGGGGCAGATCACGCAGTTTAATTTCCACCTCACTTTTCAGGTTAAGAGCGTCCACTATTGCTTTTACCTCTTGCAGAGCCCGATCGGCGTCTCCTTCCACGGTATGGCGGTAGATGGTAAAACTTGCTTCTTCAGGTACCAGCAGGTATTTTTCGCCGCCGCGCAGGTTGGTAATGCACATTGTTCCGCTGCCCAAAAGAGGATGGTAACCCAGGTCCAGTTTTTCGGTCAGGGCAGTGATCATTCGGGCCGCATCTTCAACGGCGTTGATCCCTTTTTCCGGGTTAGCCCCGTGTGCTGATTTGCCTTTGAGCCTGACAAAATAAACAGCGGTACCCCTGCTGCCCAGGGCGACACAGGGGAATCTTTCTTCACCGGGAGCAAACGGCCCCGATGGCTCGGTTATGACAGCATAGTCACAGTCGTTAATAAGGCCGTCTAAGATTGTATAGTGAGTGCCGAGCCCGAAAGGCCCTTCTTCATCGCTGACAGCGGTAAAAATGATCTCGCCGTTCAGCTCTAGGCCCGCTGCGGCCAGCACTTCTAAAAGTATTACACAAATCGCCACTCCCGATTTCATGTCGAGAGCGCCAAGACCATACAGACGGCCGTCTTTTTCAATGCCGGCATAGGGATCGATGCTCCAGCCGTCACAAAGAGGCACCGTATCAACATGGCCATTGAGCAGCAATCGCGGGCTGCCGCCCTTACCGGGCAGGCGGACAATCAGGTTTTCCCCTTTAAATCCGGTAATCTTCTTCTCCTCATAGCAATGGAGTTCGGTTTGCAGCCGGTTGTTTGAGGAGAGCCGGTCATTTAAAAAACTGATGATTTTTGCTTCCTCAAAAAAGGGGCTCTTAATCCTGACCAGATCCCTTAAAAGCTCAACCATTTCTTCCCTTTTGATTAGGCCTGCTGCTTTTTCATAAATTGCACGATCTACGGGCATCTTTAAACCTCCCGGTAAATTCTCAGGGCTTAATAGTTTGCCTGCCCGATCCGGTTCAGGCCAATCCCAAACGTTCCAGTGTTTCGGGCAGCGGAATACCTTCGAGGCTCCAGCCCCTTAGATTGTAATACTCGAAGAGCATTTTACCCAGGTGGGGCAGGCTGCCGGCAGCTTCACCTTCCTGGCGGTCATGCACCAGAAGGCGCGGCGGCAGGGTGTCGTCCTTGCGGCTGATGCCAAGCTTGCCGTTGATTTTGCGTTTCAGGTTAAAGATCCGCTCACCGGCCGTCATCATTTCTTTCTCGTCAAAATCCCAGCCGGTCACTTTCGAAACCCACTCGGCAATATCGGCCGGGACAACGTGGCCCCTGTTCAAAAATTTACATAAACCCAGGGCGTTGAAAATAACCATGTAATCCTGCATGATCTTGGCCAGCAGCGCTTTACCCTCGCTGCCGTGGTGATCGTATTCATCCGGCAGGCCAAAAAAGGAACCCGGAACTGCCCTGTTCTCAATAAAATAGGTCAACCCCTCCAGGTGGCAGGCCCCGCGGCTGCCGGTGGCGTAAACCACGGCCATGCTGGTAAAGGCACGCGGGTCATGGAAGGCAAATTCGAGACCTTTGCTCTCGATGGAAAACTCTTCGGCCAGTGGGCCAAATTCTTTGGCTGCTTGTTTGACTCCCCGGGCCAGGTATTCACCGAGGCCTTCCCTGTAGGCGATCTGTTTAATGAGAGCCAGGATCGCCTCACCGCTGCCCCATTCAGGCTTCAGTTCTCCAAGCAGCCCGGCCGGAATCAGGCCGTGTTCAAAAAGTTCCATGGCAAAGGCCACCACCGCCGCACAGGATATGGTATCGAGGCCCAGCCTGTTGCAGAGGTCGTTGGCGGCAATAATATAGGCCGGATCATCGTTTAGACACATCGCTCCAAAGCCGGCGATGGTTTCGTATTCGGGCCCATGGGAAATAGTGCCGCTATGCGGGCCGAGCGGCACTTTCATTTCTTTGCCGCAGCGGATAGGACAGGCAAAACAGGCATAGTGCCTGACAAAGTAATCTTCGGCCATGGCCTGGCCGGATACTTTGGCTGCTCCTTCGGTCCAGCTTCCGCCGGTCCAGTTGCGGATCGGCAGATCGCCCAGCTTTTCGACCATAGGCACTCCTCCGGCAGTGCCAAAGTCGCTTAAGCCTTTCGCTTTTTCACGGATAGTCGGTAAAACTTTTTTACGTGCTGCGGCCAGGCCTTCTTTGTCATCTAAGGCCGGCATCTGTTCACTTTTTACTACCGCAATTGCTTTCAGGTTTTTCGAACCCATCAATGCACCCATTCCACAGCGGCCGGCAGCCCTTGCGTCATGGCCATCAATCATAATTGCAGCGATCAGCGCTTTGTTTTCTCCGGCGGGGCCGATTGCTGCCACCCTGGTTTTCTCACCGTGCTCGGACTGCAGTTTTTCCACAGTGCTATAGACATCTTCACCCCAGAGTGCGGAGGCATCTTTGACAGCAAATTCTCCGTCGCCAAAGAAGAGGTATACCGGTTTATCTGCTTTGCCGGTAATAATAATGCCATCATAACCGCTTGTTTTAAAGACTGCAGGCCAGAATCCACCCACAACAGCTTCGGCCCAGATGCCGGTAGCCGGCGATTTACCGCAGAAGGCCGCTTTACAGGCCGTGGGAATATTGTATCCGGTCAGGATACCGGTAAAAATTAACAGGGGGGCTTCTTCGGCCAGGGGTGGGTTTTTCTCATAACCCCGCTCATCAAAGATCCTGGCCGCCAGGCCGCTGCCGCCCAGGTAAAGCCTGTACTTTTCTTCCTCTATCACGGTCTCCCGCTGCGTTCCGGTGCTCAGGTCAATTTCTAAAATTTTACCGTAGAATCCTTTGGACAATTTTCATTCCTCCTCAAACTTTTTCCATAATCTAATTTCTATGTCCAGATCGATTATTCCTTTTCATCTGTAACACAAAGCCCCAAACTATTGCGCATGGGGCCATGATTATTTCCATAAAATTTATAAGTTCGTTCTCACGGTAAGTTTATTCAACAGTCAGGTAAAGTTTCGTCAACTCATCTTTCAGGTAACTAAAAGCTTCATCCACAGAATCACAAAAATAGATCAGGTCGAGATCGGCCTTACTGATAGTTCCATACTTGACCATTGCCTCAAGATTGATAACCTGATTCCAGTATTCCGAGCCGTAGATAACAATAGGCATCTTTTTGAGCACTTTTTCAGTCTGAATTAAAGTCAGGACCTCAAAGAGCTCATCAAGCGTGCCGAACCCACCGGGGAAAATAACCAGTCCCTTGGCAAGGTAAACGAACCAAAACTTGCGCATAAAAAAGTAATGAAACTCAAAATTAAGCTCCGGAGTGATATAGGGGTTCGAGTACTGCTCCATGGGAATGCTGATATTCAAACCGATTGATTTGCCGCCTGCTTCAATAGCTCCTTTATTCGCTGCCTCCATCATTCCCGGACCGCCTCCTGAACAGACCACAAAGCGGTGGCTTGATTCAAGGGATTTCGACCATGCCGTCAGACGTTTGGCCAGTTCTACCGCATCTTCGTAATAGCGGGATAGAAAAACCTGTTTTTGCGCAAAATCCAGCTCATCCTGCAGGGCAGGATCAGCTTTCCCCGGGGAATTTGCCAGGCGATCCTGCAGGGCCTCTAAATCTTTCTTTGCCTCTGCCATATTTTTCGTGCGCGCAGATCCGAAAAAGACTATCGTATCGTAAACCTTTTGATCACGGAAACGCTGCATCGGCTCAAGAAATTCCGCCAGGATGCGAATAATCCGCGCATCGGAGCTGGTTAAGAACTTTAGGTTTTTGTAGGCTTTTTCGGCTTTGGGAAGTTTATCGTCCATTGGTTCTCCTTATGGATAGAAAAATATTTCCGCCTCATGGCTGCCGTAATTATAACAATTGCCTCACAGGGATGTCAAAAATGCTCGCCTGCTGACCGATTTTATCAGGCTTTAAAATACTTTCAGGCGGGCCTGCTTTTCTTTCCTTTCAACCTCTCCCAAACTGTATTGCAGCGGTTCGCTGAAGAGGGGACCGTCTATAACCAGGGTATGGGCTTCTCCGCCTTCCCCGCAGGGTGAAATGCCCTTACCCTCACAGTAATCGATATATTCTTCATCCATAACTTTGCCGAGCCAACTTTCATCGATCAGATCACTGCGGATCGCCACCACCATCGCCTTGACGCCGCGGTTGATCAGTTCCTCCGAAACCGAGCGCTCTTCCATCAGCCAGAGGGGCAGGTTATAATTGATCCCGCAGCGCCGGCACATCTTTTCGACCCATTCCCGGTGTTCAGATAAATTGATATCACCAAAAACGCCGCCGGTTATAGCCAGCTCTTCTTTCAGGCGATATACAGCCCGCTCAAAACCGTTTTCGTAGCTTTCCCAGGTAACTTCTTCCGTTTCGAGGGGAATGCCTAAAACTTCTGCCTGCTTCTTTAGCATCGCTGTCTTTAAACCGTGAGAACGGCTGCTGCCATCTGCATCAACAAAGCTGAGCAGGCAGGCGACATCGAGGCCCTTTTCCCGGGCCAGGAGCAGGGAAAGATAGGAATCTTTACCTCCGCTCCAGGATACAAATACTTTATCAGCGGCAGAGCTGTTAAAAATCATCACTAAATTCCTCCCTGATTTCGCCTGCTTCGAGATGATCAATCCGGTTATAGTAAACAACCTTAAACCGGTCCTCTTCTTTGCGGATCAGACTGATCGAAGCATTGTCAATTTTGATGTCCCAGAAGCTGTTCTTATCTAGATCAAGAACATGGTAGAGTAAGGCCCGAATTGAACCGCCGTGGCTGACTGCGGCAATACGCCGGCAGTCGGGAGCACCCTGTTCCAGGTTTTCTATAAAAGCCTGCATTCTTGCGCAAACCTCACGAAGGGTTTCCCCTCCCGGGGCGGACTTGTGAAAAGGATCATCCAGCCACAGGCTGATCTCTTCACCCCAGGCAGCCTCGATCTGATCAAAGGTGAGCCCTTCCCACTGACCAAAGTGAATTTCTCGCAGCAACGAAGTTACCACCGGTTTAAGGCCGCTTCCGGCACCGATCACCCGGGCCGTATTTATGGCTCGTTTCAGATCACTGCAATAAAGAGCCTCAATCTTTTGTCCGGCCAGAAAAAAACCGGCCTTTTCCGCCTGGCGCACGCCTGCTGCTGAAAGCGGCGATTCTGTCCAGCCCTGGTAACGCCTCTCTTTGTTCGATTCGGTTTCACCGTGACGGATCAGGTACAGCTCCATTTACTGTTGAGCTCCCTTCGCATCGGAACCGATGCTATCGTTTTCTTTAATATTTTCTTTATTACTGACCCTGGCATCCTCGAAGGTGGCCATTTCCAGGGTAATGCGGGCCGCTGCTTCGATCAGCTGCATACCCAATACCGCACCGGTACCTTCACCGAGCCGCATCCCCATATTCAGATAAGGCTTCAGATTCAGGTAATCCATCAGCAGGGCATGTCCCGCTTCAGCAGAAAGATGCGAGGGGACCAGGTAATGCCAGGCCAACGGGTTCATTTTTACGGCAACCAGCGCTGCCGTGCTCGATATAAATCCGTCGATCACAACCGGAATACGCCGCTGCGCGGCACCGAGAATCAAACCGGTCAGAGCAGCAATTTCAAGACCCCCGACCAGGCTCAGAACAGCCAGGGGATCCGAGGAATCGGGTTTGTGCAGCCCGAGTGCACCCTTGACCACTTCCTGTTTGTGTAGCAATTTTTGATCATCAAGGCCGGTGCCGCGGCCGACGACAAGTGATGTTTCATAACCGGTCAGCGCTGCCATCACCGCACTGCTGGCGGTAGTGTTGCCGATACCCATTTCACCGGTGGCCAGCACTTTTATCCCGTCAATCGAAGCTTCTTCGGCACAGACAATCCCGGCCATCAAAGCCTTTAGGGCCTCGCTGCGGCTCATCGCCGGGCCGCGCCGGAAATTATCCGTTCCTGCCTTAACCCGAATCCGCTTAACTCCGGGCAGGTTAAGATCGACTTTAACCCCGATATCGGCAACTTCAACTTCAACATCATTCTGGCGTCCCAATACATTGATTGCCGCTCCCCCGGTAGTAAAATTGGCTACCATCTGGGCGGTCACTTCCGCCGGATAAGCGCTGATTCCTTCCTCCGTAACGCCGTGATCGGCAGCCATGACCACCACTCTTTTACGTGTAGCGCAGGGGAAATAATCTCCGTTGATACCGGCCAGCTGAACGGCCAGATCCTCCATCCGCCCCAGGCTGCCCTGCGGTTTTGTCAGAATATCCATCCGCGCGCGGGCTTTTTCCATTGCCGCCTCGTCCAGCGGTTTAATTGCCTCTAAAACTTTTTGCAATTCCTGTTCCAGTCTTTTTTCCTCACCCAAGACAAATCCTCCTTAATAAAAAATATACAACAAGACCAACATTGCCCAACCGGGGGGGTCACCCGCCCTGCCGGATAATCCGGTAAACCTGATCCATATCAAGATTTTCACGGACTACCGCGGCAAGGGTATCATATTCTTGTTCTTTGTAATCACGGTAGGTTTGGGGAAGGGAGCCCTTCTTTTCCGGAAGCCCCCGGCGGCGCCTCAGGGCATTAAGCAATTTTTCGGTCCAGGAAAAATTATCAAAAATGCCGTGCAGGTAAGTGCCAAAAACCCTGCCCTCCCGGTCAACGGCCCCTTCCCACTGTCCTGTTGTCTGGACATAAACAGGATGCCTGGCTGAACGGTAATCGGTTCTGCCCATGTGGATTTCATAACCGCTGAGCGGCTCTTCTTCTCCCATAGTAATAAAATAGCCTTCGTCACGGTAACGCCAGAAAGCTTCAACCTGCCGTGTGGATTTCTCTTCTTCCATAATCGTTTCTATTTCAAGCAGGCCTAAACCGGGCACCTCCGGCAGTGAACTCTCCACCTGATGCGGGTCGAGAATCCTGCGCCCCAGCATTTGAAAACCGCCGCAGATTCCCATCAACAGGCCGCCCCCGTTGACATATTCATTAAGAACCTCTTCCCAGCCGGCCCTGCGCAGGTGCATTAGGTCATCAATTGTATTTTTCGATCCCGGGAGGATCAGCAGATCGGGGGAATCAAGATCTTCCGGCGCCCGGACATAGGTCAGGCTGAGATCATCAAAAAGTTCAAGCGGGTTAAAATCAGTGAAATTGGAAATACGGGGCAGTAATACAACCTGCACTTTAAGAGGCCTGTGCTGAAGGGAGACGGTAAAACGCTCGGTAACACTGTCCTCATCATCAAGGTTCAGACGCATGAAGGGTATCACCCCGAGAACAGGTATATTGATCAGATCTTCCAGCTGTCGGAGTCCGGGTTCAAGCACTTTACGGTCACCACGAAACTTGTTTATGATTACCCCCTTTAAAAGCTCGCGTTCGGCGGGCTGCAGCAGGGCGACAGTCCCGTAAAGGGAGGCGAAAACACCTCCGCGGTCTATATCTCCCGCCAGTAAAACGGGGGCCTTCAGGCGGCAGGCCAGGCCCATGTTGACCAGGTCTTTATCTCTTAAGTTTATCTCCGCCGGGCTGCCGGCCCCTTCGATGATCACAACATCATGCTGCCGTGACAGGAGTTTAAAAGCCTCGTCGATCACCGGCAGCAGTTTCTCTTTCCACTGCAAATATTTCATCGCTTCCATGTTGCCCACGGGACGGCCCATGACGATAACCTGAGAACCCTGGTCGGATGTCGGCTTCAATAATACGGGATTCATCTCGACCCGCGGCTCGATTCCGGCTGCCTCCGCCTGCATTACCTGGGCCCGTCCCATTTCAAATCCTTCCCGGGTGACAAATGAATTAAGGGCCATATTCTGTGATTTAAAGGGAACAGGGCTGAAGCCGTCCTGCCTGAGAATCCGGCAGAATGCGGCACAGAGCAAACTTTTGCCGACCGAAGAAGCAGTTCCCTGGACCATCAGGGTCCCGGTCATCTGTGGTCACCTCCGGTCCTGCCGGCAGCCCCCGCTGTGATCATGGTTTTAAGGAAATTCTCTGTCTCCTGCAGCAGGCGCAGGTTTTCACGGCGCTTGCGCACGCTGATCCGGAAATAGCGCCGATCAAGCCCGCAGAAATTATCGGCACGCCGGATCAGCACCCCCCGCCTGGCCAGGTAATCCTGGTAAAAGGCGACATCAAAGGCGGGATCCAACCCCTGCAGCAGCAGGAAGTTTGCAGCCCCTTCAAAGACCCGGAAGGCACCTGTCTCCTGAAAACGGCGGGCCAGAAAGGCACGCTCTTTTTCAACCAGGGCCAGGGTCTTTTCCAGGAAGCCTTTTTTTTCAATGCAGTAAATACCGGCCTTCTGAGCCAGGTTGTTGACCCGCCAGGGATCGCCCCAGCGGCTTATTTTAGCAACATCGGCAACCGGACCCATGGCACAGCCGAGACGCAAGCCCGGCAGGGCCCAGATCTTGGTCAGGGAAAGAACTACCCAGAGTTGTTCGCTTTGCAGATCGCGCAGGCTTTCTTCGGGGTGCCCGGTCAGGGGGATAAAACTTTCATCAATCATTACAGCGGCACCGCGCCGCACCGCTTCCCGGATCAGGGGCAGCAGATCACTGCGCCGGTAAAGTTTTCCGGAAGGATTATTCGGATTACAAAAAACCAGTAAATCTCCCCGCTCTATTTTGCTGGCGAGGGCATGGCAGTCAAATTCCCCGCCGGGCGGAAGCGGATAGCGTTCAACCGGGGCGCCGGCCAACACAGCCGCTCTTTCATATTCAGAAAAAGAAGGTGCCGGCACTAAAACCCGCCGGGGCCGCCGCCACAAAAGCAGCAGGTGAATCAGTTCGTTAGCCCCGTTTCCAAGCAGCAGCCGCTCCATGGGCACATCCAGGTACTGAGCCAGTTTTTCACGCAGCTCACGGGCCTGGGGCGATGGATACGACACTATTTCAGGCAGGGCTTTGCGCAAAACATTTATCAAGCCGGGAGGCGGGCCAAGGGGATTGATGTTGCTGCTGAAGTCAAGCATTTTCCCGTCGGCCGGGTTCCACAGCCTGGCGGCCCGGGCCAGATCGCCTCCGTGGCCGCCGGTTTCATCAGCAAACGCCCTGGACATAACAGATCACCGCCTTCGCCAGAAACTCTGCGCCATTGGAATAGTGCAGGGCCAGATATAAACCAATTAAGAAAAAGAGTTCGCCGATCTCGCTGCAGGCCCCCAGAATATCGCCGTTGATGCCGCCGAGGCGGCGGGAAGCATAAAAAGCCAGTAAATGGGCGGCAGCAAGAGCCATCAGGCAGCCGGTTATCACCGGAATAGCCAGCGGTGTTTGCCAGCAGGCAAACAGATACAACAATAAAAAAGACAACAGGGACGCTTTCAGCAGAACCGGCCAGCGCAGGCCGCGCAGAAAGAGATCGCCCAAGCCCCGATCGCGCGCCGGACCAAACCAGGCGCCGGCATAGACAATGGCCCACCTTCCGGCAAGGGGCA
>Ga0209498_1002807_pt1 | contig 10458 bp, 5 predicted proteins | sample WalLakDeSediment_FD_184131 | JGI IMG/M metagenome (GOLD analysis project Ga0209498, IMG submission 184131) | Lake sediment microbial communities from Walker lake, Nevada to study Microbial Dark Matter (Phase II) - Walker Lake 11/02/13 Deep... | ecosystem: Environmental > Aquatic > Freshwater >... | reverse complement strand
CGATCTGGCCGATGCTTAAGGTATCGGTCCAGCGGAAATAGGGCGAATTGCTGCTGGTGAATTGGTTCCCCAAAGCATCCTGCCGGGCCTGCAGATAGGGCCGTTGAATACCGCCCCAGACATTCTGGGCCGCTTCCAGCATGCCTCCCGAGGTGGAATGATAAAAAATGGTCGCCAGTGAATCCTTAAACATCAGCACATCGCCGCGGGTCTGACGCACCGCCTCGCCAGCCAGGGGGGTATGGCGGTCCATTCCACCATAAACCTGATCGCGTTCATCACCGTATACATCGAAGTTCTGGTTTTTGCGGTCACGCATCTGGCTTAAGGCATAGGTACGCGCGCAGATGGCCTGCGCTTTCAGCGCTTCCAGGTAGGCGGGATTCTGGCTGGGCATCTCCGCCGGAACCACACCGTGTAAATAAACTTCAAGATTGAGTCGATTGATAACCGAAATTCCCGGGGACGATAATGGGCTGATGATGATGTCGCCGGGATAACGTCTCCCACGGAAGGTAAAAAATCCATCCTCCGACTGACTGCGAAAGGTCACCTGATCGTATTTGTTAAGTTTAAAAATGCGGTTCTCATTGAAAATCTGGTAACCATTTTCATTTACCTCCAGATACACCCGGCGATTGTTACGGCCGAATTCATAGCGGGCTTCTTCCGCCTTAAGCTCGTAGGTGCTGTTGAAGATGATGGAGTCGCGCCCGCCAATCTGACCCAGCAGAACCCGGATTTGGGGCGCCGGGGTCATGGCCGCCTCCTTAATCTGCGGGATGCATCCCACCAGGGGCAGCATCAAGCCGAAGAGGATCAATTTTGCTGTTTTCAAGTCGGTTTTCCTTTGTATGATTGAATCATCGAAACTTTAACACTAATTCTAATCCCGTGAAAATCCACCACTCTGAATGGAATGCCGGACTGGTTTGGCCGGCGGGATAATTATTTTCAACCTTTACGGTTTTTCTGACTGGATAACAGGATCGAACGGGATTTAAGATTGTATACTTGTTCCAGTCATAACCATCTTATCTTGATAATCCTGTAATCCTGTCAGATTAATCAGCATTCTATTTTGATACCAATTATTTTTCTAACCGGATTAGAGAATCGAATGGGATTAAAGACTATGGCCTTTTCCGGATCACAGCCAAACCAATCCTTAAAACCCTGTAATCCTGTCAGATTCAATCGCGACTTCTTTGCTTTAAAATCCGAAATTATAAAGACGCACGCCGATACGGGCGCCCAAACCGTTCATATTCACTTCCGTACGGGCCGGAAAACCATTAATATCCTTTTCACTCTTGGAAGGCTTCCCGCCGTGATAGATGACCTCTCCGAACAGGTCCGAAGCGCGGCCTATAGGCAAGCTGACACCTGCCCCCACATTCCAGGCAAATCCGCTGAAAAAATAGGTCTTGTCGCGCCTGTTTTCAAAATCCCTGTAATTGGCCCAGAGAAACTCATAACCCAATCCCGCCGAAACCTTCATGTGCAGCCCCTTAGTGATCTGCCCCAAATACTGGATGTTAAAAAAGATGGGGAACAACCATGTGTTTTGCTCGAAGGTGCGGATGATCGTGGTGGTCGGCAGCCCTGCCGCTAACGAACTGTCCACCTTTTCTTCCTTGTTAAAATTTTTATGGTAAACCCCGAACTCGAGGCCGATACCCACACTTTCATCCACGGCCCGGCCCAATTGCAAACCGCCTAAAAATCCGGCCTGGGCGTCGGCCGGCTTCAACAAACCGGCTTTTATTTCCGTATACTTGATCTGGCTGAAGCCCAGAGAGATACTCAACAAAACAATGCTAATGATTATGATTGGTTTTCTCATTATACACTCCTTCATATGTAACTTGTCAATCCATGTTCCGCCATAAACGTAGGCAAGAATTTAATGGAATTCAATATACGATACTATGATTTTTTCGTTCAAATGACTATATTGGGTCATTGCTAAAACAAATCCGACGAGTTGCCCATGATCCAGTTTGCCCAACGCACCCTTTTATTTGCGGCCATTGCCGCTCTTGCTGTTATGTTGTTATATCCGGCCCTGGACAAGCGCCAGCCCACAGAATTCCGTCTCGATAACCGATCCGGTAAATACGATATACTCCAGCTGACGGTTGCCGGCGATTTCAATGGTTGGTCCACCAATCGCCACCGCCTGCGTGATGAAAACAATGAGGGCGTCTGGAAGGTTACCATCCCTCTCAAACCGGGCGGTTATCATTACCGCTTCGTTTTGAACGGCGAGCACTGGCTGAGGGATTATACCAATCCCCAATACTCCGGGGAACATTCCAATGCCTTTATTTATGTGGATACAATCGCCTATCCGCAGGTGTTGCGGGTACATCCGGCCAATGGCAGCTGGCTATATGAGGTTGTGGATAGCGCCGTTTTCCACTTCGATCAGGCCATTGAACAGCAGCAGGCCTACCGGATTTCCCTGACCTTTGATGGATTGGAACCATCGTTTTCCGTTCGAGATTCCAGCCTGCGCATGGGATTGCCGGTCCTTAGCGAGGGGGAACACACCTGGCGGATTGCTGTCATCAATTCCCATGGGGATACTGTTTACCTGAAGCAGGGCTTCTGGTACGTCAATTTTCGCAATCAGGCGCCCCGCGCCCATGCCGGAAACACTCAATGGGCCTATCTTGGTCAGAAGATTGAACTGAATGGCGGCCGCACTTATGATCCCGACTGGGATGGTCCCTTACGTTTCAGTTGGCAAATGATCAGCGGCCCGTCCGGTTTTACACTGCAGAACGTTCATACCCCCTTCCCTGAATTCAGCGCTACAACACCTGGCAATTATCGCTTGCGGATGACCGTTCGCGATTCCCTTGGCGCATCCGCTGTAGATGAAACAGACGTGGTGGTGCTGAATGCCCGGCGACCCCATACCCTGTTTATGTTTGACCCGGCAGCCCTGACCGATTCCATCCATACGATCTCCCTGGTCGGAGAATTCAATCAATGGAACGCACAAAGCAACCCGTTGCAGTGGGATAGCGACTCCAGCTACTGGCAGATCGCCCTTCCCCTCGATCCCGGTCAGTACGAGTATAAATTTGTCATCAATGGCAGCAACTGGATTATCGATCCGCAAAATCCATATAAAATTGAAGACGGCTGGCAGGGTTTCAATTCCATTAAAACCGTTGCGGCTGAACCGCTCTTTGAATTGGCATTGGCCGTCGATTCCGTCAGGGAGCGCGGCAATGAATTCGAAATCCCGTTGCGCATTTCCCAGCCGGCCGGCGCTCGCGTGCATGGTTATGCCGATATTAAAAATCCCCGTCCCGGCATCCGCTATGACAACCGGGCCATTCGTTTCAACAAAAATAATCCCCCGGGGCATTATTACTTCTATTGTTTCCTGGAAAAGGACGGTTTCTATTCCCGCCCCGCGATTCTATTGATTAATCATTTCGCCACCACCACATTCGTGGATTTCAATGCTTCACCTTCCTGGCCGGACAGTTCCGTGGTCTATGAAATATTCGTACGCCGCTATACGCCACAGGGCACAATCCGGGCGCTGACTGAGCGCCTGCCCCACTTAAAAGAGTTTGGCGTTAATGTTCTCTGGCTGATGCCTGTCTATGAGGGACCAACCGATCACGGTTACGGTCCAACCCAGTTCTTCAACATCGAGGAGGACTATGGCACGCTGGAAGATTACCGGCTGTTGATCAAACAGGCCCACCAACTGGGTATGAAGGTAGTGTTCGATTTTGTCGCCAACCATACCTCCGATCAGCATCGTTTTTTCCATGCCGCCCTGGACAATACGGCCTCACCCCTGCGCTTCTGGTACCACTGGAATGAGGATGGCACCTGGCAATTTCACAATGACTGGGATACGTTGGTGAATCTGAATTTTGATAATCCCCAGGTGCGTTACTTTATCCTGGAAATGGCCCGCTTCTGGCTGGGTCTGGGTGTAGACGGTTTCCGCTGCGATGTGGCCTGGGCCGTTCCGCACAGCTTCTGGAAAGACTTCCGCCGCGTGATCAAAGAATTGAATCCCCGGTGTCTGTTGATTAACGAGGTGTTGCCCCGCCAGCAGATTTTCCACGATATGGCCTTTGACATGTCCTATGATACGGACTTTTACGGCAATCTGCTGGATGTGCTGCAGCATAGAAAATCCCTTTCCGCCCTGGATTACGGAATCAAAAAAACCTCTCTCAACTATCCGCCTTCGGCCCGGGATTTACGCTATCTGGAAAATCATGATTTGCCGCGTTTTATCCGAATGTTCGGTCCTTCAAAAACCCGATTGATGGCCGCCCTGTTATTCACCGTTCCCGGAACCCCGCTGATCTATTACGGACAGGAACTGGGTCTGACCGAAATGCGCCCTGATTATCCATGGGAAATCGACTCAAAATGGTTTGACTTTTACCATTCACTTATTAAATTACGACTAACTAAACCGGCGCTTCTTGGAGGCGAAATGCTTACCATGCACCTGGATGACGATCAGCGGATATGGCATTTCCGGCGCATCCTTGAGGACGACCATTGTGATGTGTTCATTAATCTGTCAACGACCAGACAAAAAATAAATGTCCCGTCAAATATTACGACAATTTATCTCGGAGACGAGAACTTAAAACGGATTGATGACGTTTATTATCTGGAAAAGGAAAGTTTTATCATTGGAGAGTTAGAAAAATAGTATGCCGCGAGCAAGCATTCATAGATCCATCCAGGAAATTTTTGAGTTGTACAAGAAGCGTCATGTTATTCAGGCCTTTACGCTGGATTCGATCAATGAAATTTTTGATATTGGTAACGAAGTATTCATGAAAAACAATCCGGAGGAAGTGGAGCGCCTTTCCAAACGTCCCCCAACCCAGGCTCCCGATTTAATGGATGATGAACCTTTCACCTTCGAACGCACCTTTGAAATATTCAAACGGCTGGAAAAGCACTTCAATGAGGTCAATCCCGAACTGATACAGCGCGTTTTTGAGATAAACAGTCAATTGGCCTGGGATGCCTATCGCAAAAAATATAATGAATATATCTTGAAGATCTTTCCCGGGCATCCCAATGATGAATATATTAATTACCTGGCCGCTGTGGTGTTATACGATTTGAAACGCTATGAGGAAGGCTTGAAGTGTATTAATCTGGCCATTGTCCACAACGGATCATCAGCCAGTTATACCCACCTGAAGGGTTTATTTCTCATGCAGCGGGGCGAATACGAAAGCGCCCGCACTTTTTTATACCAGGCTCTTTTTCTGGTTGAACTTTTGCAGGATGTTTCCCCACGCCTGGTTGGCAAAGCCCAGATTTACCCGACCTATCCCATCGAATTTCATACCAGCGCCGATCTGATCCGGGCCGATTTGAAGAAACTGGATCGGGTGGAAAATATTTTCCTCTATGAAGTTCTGCCATTGATTAATTGAGATCGGCACACGGACCGCTGCTTTTCAACCCCTCAAGATTGCTTCATTTTAATCCCAGCTTCTCGCCCTTTTTCAAAAGAACGATCGTTTCCCGCGCGCGCTTTTCCCGGGTTTCCGCACGTTTGGCCGTGGCGATCCACATCCTATATTGCTTCTGCTGGCTGGGGGTAAGCTGCTCAAAAAAGGCTTTGGCCTTGTGATTCTGATTGAATGCCTGAACCAATTCAAAAGGCATTTCCTGAGGTATTTCAGGTCGCGGCTCCTGTTTATCCCACAGACCGGATTGTTGAGCGGCGTTAACCGCTCTCATTCCATGTTCGGTCATGCGGCCCCGCTCAATCAATTTCCTGACACGCTTCTTATTGGACTCCGACCAGAAACTTGAAGTATTTCGGGGGGTAAACTTGCGGGCATAGCGCTGTTCATCAATTTTCTTGATAATACTGTCAATCCACCCAAAACAAAGGGCTTCCTGCACAGCGCTTTCATAATCGATAGTAGGTTTACCGGTATCTTTTTTGTGGAAGATCAGCCAGACTTCACTTTCTTTATCATGATTTGCCGCTAACCAGGCTCTCCAGACCTCGCGATTGTTGATATCAAGTTGTTTCATGAGATAACATTGAACGATTTAGAGTGATCGGATTATCCCAACGCCCTCAGAAAATCATCCCAGCGGTAGCCATGCGCCTCGGCCAGTTTTTTCAGGCCTTGCATTTCACGGAAAGCGGCATTGATTTTTGCCGCCCCATTAGCCCTGCTTCCGCTCTGCATCAATTGTAACAGACGGCGGATAAACAGCCAGGAAAGCAAGGTTTCAAATTGCTCTTTGTTAAAATAATAGACTCTTTGGAATTCGTGTATCTGAATAAAGCGCTGAACAGGTTTATGAACAATCAATTCTTCAAAAAAGGGTAACGCCGGATTTTTCTTATCAATTTCAAGACCGCGCTCAAATGCCGTTAAAATTTTCAGCAGCAACACATCCTGATAGGCCGTGCCGCCCTCTACATCCATTTCCTGAAAGCCGCGTTGAATAATTTTGGCAAACAGCCGGTTATCCAGAAAATCCTCATTTTTCTTTTGAGCATAGAGTTCTTTGAGTAAATCGAGGAAAGGCACAAGCAACAAAATGCGCCTGCCGATGAGCTGCTTATTGTCCTTCTCAGGAATCCGGTAGGCCAGTTCCTTATTGATCCCTTTCAACAGATTGGGATATTTCGTGAGAGGCGATGTCTTCTTTTGAAACAAGGCCCGAACCGTATCAAATTCTTTGTTAATACGATGCAATTCTTTGGCATTCAGGGTGGTAAGTTTTTCGAAATCACACACCTGCTGGTGCAGAAGATCCAGTTTTTCCGTGAAACCTTCTTTCACAACCTTGTTATTGCCGGTCTGCCCCAACCATTTCAAGATGCCCGGATTAACCACTTCCCTGAAAGCCATTATAATGGGCTGATAGACCAATTCATCCAGCGCTTCCTCGACAGAAGGGACACCCTGTCCCTGTAACTGTCCAGCCAGTTCAGCATAGGGCCGATCATCACTGTGCCACACCTGGCGAAAATCAAGGAAGACATGGTATTTGAATGCTTCCAATTCGATATATAATCCACTATTCCATAGTTCTTCACTGCTGCGGATGTACTCCAATCCGTTAATATAATCCCGGAAACAGATATACAGTTGCTGATCGCGGCCAATATCCAAACCCTCACCTAACGTTTTCTGAACCAGTTGTTCACGGTCCAGATAGGCTGCTGACCTTTGAATCCACCCGGCGGCCCGATCGAATTTATTCTGATAAACTACCAGACTGCGTTCTCCACCGCGACGATTGCTGTAGGCAAAGACATTTTCATTGACCTTGCCATCGGCCGTATAGAAATCATACAATAAAAAGTTTTCCACATCACTGAACAGGCGCCGCTTGCGCAGCAGGGTGAAAATCTCACGCTCATGGCGCCGGATCAGGTTTTCATCGGGATACTCATCCCAATAGGCCTTTTTATACTCCATGCCGTATTTTTCGGTGAATCCCTCAATCTGTCCGTGCCCGAACATGGGTAAACCGGGCATGGTACACATCAGTACACAAACCCCAAAGTATTTATCATCCTTGCCGAACTGGGCCACGGCGGTTTCTTCATCGGGATTATTCATGAAATTGACGTGGCGTTTTAAAATTTGCGGATTGAATTCCAGCACGTTTTTAATAGACATGCGGTACTTTTCGTTTTCTTCCATTTTGAGCATGTTCATGAAGGCACTGTTGTAAACGCGGTGCATTCCCAGAGTACGCACGAAATAACCCTCCATCAGCCAGAAGGCTTCGGCCAGCAACAAGGTGTCGGGCACTTCCTGCTGAACCCGGTCGACTACCTCGCGCCAGAATTCATTGGGAAACAATTCATCGAATTGCTGGCGCGTCATGGCATACTCCGCCCGGGACGGGATATCGCCACCAGTGCCCGGCTGTGGAAACCACAAGCGCTGATAATGTTTCTTGGCCAGTGTCATGGCGGCATCGAAGCGGATAATGGGAAATTTTCGGGCCACATGCAGGATGGTCTGAATCACAGCTTCGCGTACTTCCGGCATCAAATAGTTGAGCTGGGCGGTATCATTCCAGGGCATGCTGGTACCATCGTTACCGTGGTAGATGTAACGTACCGCCCCGGTATGGCGATCCAGACGTTTAAAGACCACGGCAGCATCCGTATTGCTCCAGTAACCATCCTCGATGAAAATACCCACGCGTCCATCATCACTCAAATCAGGACCATTAAAGGAGTAACCGGGGAAGGGTGGATGATCACTTTGCAGAAACCATTGGGGATGATTGATTACCCAGTGCGAATCAATCCCCATATGATTGGGGACCATATCACTGGCCAGGCGAATACCTCTTTTCCAGGCACGTTCACGAAGATGATGGTAGGCCGCATCTCCTCCCAGGTCAGCGGCGATTTCATAGGCCATCAGGGAGTAAGCCGAAGCCACGGCCTCGGGATTACCACGCATTTTTTTGATGCGTTCCGAAGCGCGGCTGCGCTCCCATAAACCGATCAGCCACAATCCCGTAAACCCGTAACGGGCTAAACGGTCCAGCTCTTCATCGGGAATCTGATCGAGGCGGGTAATGACACGCTGATACTTTTTACTGAGCTGATCCAGCCAGACATAGGTGCTCTTCGCGATCATGACTACCCGCGGCATCCAATCCAGGTCAGCGCTGAATTGTTCCGGATCATAATCGTACTCCGGCCCGAATTGAATCAGCGGCGCCGGACCATGACCAAAAAGACCGATATCGAAACGCTCTTTTTCCTCTTCGCGGATGAAATCCATGCTCATCAACAGGCGTAACATATACGTGGACAGATATTGGGCCCATTTGATGCGGATATAATCGAGCTGAGCCATGATGGAATGGGGATATTTGCGCGCCGGTTCCGACAGCATGTCCAGTAAGGGGGTATCATCGGGACCATAAAATGGTTCCGTTTGAAAAAACTGATTGAGTTTATCCATCATCGGCTTATAAACAGTTTGCGGAGTCAGCTCCGTTTCATCAATCAATTCTTCGATCGCTTGGTAAGCGGGATTCAGATTATCCAGCCAAAGGATCAGAACTTCTTCCAGGATAATATGGCGATTGGATAAATCACCGGTTTGTTCCTGCAAATATTCTTTCACATTTTGTAGATTATTATAAACCGGAGTCGTGGGAAAACGATCGGCAAAGACGGCCAGCAATTCATCAAGCCTTTCCTGACCAAAGCTTTTAATCAAAAAGGCTTCCATTTTATCAAACAGAACCGGATTGATTTCGCGGCGATAGCTTTCGATCAGATAATGTAAAATTTCATCCAATAATCCCATGGCATTCAATTCACCGGCACGGACGGCCTTCTCGGCTTCACGCTTTTCATTGATGCGCTGGGCGAATTCCCGTGAGGCCGTAAAATTGGCAAAGATGACCTCGCCCTTGAGTGAAAAAAGAGTCTCTTTAAAATCGTATCGGTCACGCGCTTTGCGGGTAATATGAAACTCGAACAAAGGTGTTGGATCTTTGCTTAGATTCTTTTTTCGTGGCATAGGTGTTTTTCGATATCCGGACATCATTTCCTCATTGATTTATCATATTCAAAGCAGTCTAAAATTAGCTGGCAGAGCCACCTTATGCAAAAAAATGTTATCCCGGTTGGTAATTATTTTAGCCGGATAATTGTTTTTTCCCTAATTTCCTTGCCCAGCCATTGTTAAATTTATTGGAATTTAAATCGGGGAGTTTGTCTCCACTATTCTTACCACTGGAATTTTTATTTAATGCAGCCCGCCCAAACAGGACAAGCTCGAGCCGAGGTCCTATGTCAGGCAGGCATAACTTCGCAATAAGACCGGCACTTAAAGTCTGATTAATTTTATATATACTGATTAGTACTTTAGCTCAGCTAAATCAAAATTTATGTATTACAAATCATGTGCTTATGAGATTTCTCATCCGTCAGTCGACGGATTCGAAATGACAATTTTCGTTTTGTTATTCTCCCAAGAGGACGCCTTTGGTGCGAATGTCCCGCCAGAGGCGGGATTGAGGAATCTATTTTGCTGAGCTAAGGACATAATCATTTACATATTTAAGAACTGACTTGTATTTTAATTATATAAATTGATCGCTTTTTCGTACATTCCGCCCATTCATCATTTCGGGAGTGGAAAACGGTTCATGTTAAAATTGGCTCCGCTGTTCGTTATTATTGCCGCCAGTTTATGGGGAGTGGATGGGATTGTTTTGCGCCCAATCCTCTATACCCTGCCGGTTCCCCTGGTAGTATTTATAGAAAGCGCCATTGTCGCGCTGGTGTTAACTCCCTTTTTCCTTAAGAACCGAAACAAGATAAAAGCACTTCGCCCTGTTGATTGGCTTGCGTTTATCGGTGTGGCTTTATTGGGCGGAGCCATAGGAACCATGGCCATCACCAAGGCCCTTTTTTATGTA
>Ga0209498_1002806_pt1 | contig 10459 bp, 11 predicted proteins | sample WalLakDeSediment_FD_184131 | JGI IMG/M metagenome (GOLD analysis project Ga0209498, IMG submission 184131) | Lake sediment microbial communities from Walker lake, Nevada to study Microbial Dark Matter (Phase II) - Walker Lake 11/02/13 Deep... | ecosystem: Environmental > Aquatic > Freshwater >... | reverse complement strand
CAAACTCATCAACATAGACTTTATTGCTTAAGACTTCGCCCATAACCTCTTCTTGTTCTGCCCTGCTAAGTGGCCGCTTAAGTTGCGCTTGGCGCACATCAATTGCCGTCTCAACAGCGTAACGAAACTGCCCAATCCGTTCTTTTTCTTTTGGTTTAACTTTGGTGTCAAATATTTTAAGCCCAGCCTTAGACGCAAATATTTTGAATGCGTCTTCATCGTACTTAACTTCAGCAACCCCTTCTGGCGTATTCAGCTTTGATCTGTCCTGAATCAGCTTGGTTGTCAGCTCGTTGCCCAGCTCTGGAGCCATTGCCAGAATCTGCTCAGATGACATAGCGGCCAATGCCGCTGGATTGCTTTTAATATCTTCATAAGCAGCCCATTGATTAGGCTGAGTAGGCTGAGTGCGAAACGAATTGATCTCAGTGATCAATTTCTTTTGTTCCGTGCCGTTAAGCGATTTCCACTCTGGCGAGCCAATAATCTCAGCCATTGGTGCGCCGCCCAACACGTTTGTCCAAATGCCTGACACACGCTCTGCTTGGCGCTGGCCTGCCGATGCCTTGTGTGCATCCGCATACTGTTTTAACAAAGTTTTGGCATCGCTGCGTTCAGCCGCCGTGCGACCAGCCATAACCACATCAATGTGGTCATTCATAATATCCAACTCAATCGGGTCTGTGTCTGACTGTGGTCCGAACTGACGGAATACTGCGCCCGACGTTGACTCAACAATCTGTGCGCTTTCGTTTGCCCTAGCTGACTGAAGAATCTTTAGCTGGTCACCAAGGGGCAAATACGCCAGCATTGGGTTTTGACTGCCGCCAGCCTGACCCACGCTTATGTCCGTCATGCCCAATACTTTAGGAATGTAATTTTGCGTTTCTTTGGGCAGCCGATTCATGTCAGCGCCCTGAGAAATCCAGTTATCAGTAGAGCCTGGCCCCCAATTGTAGGCGGCCAAGGCATAAACCACATTGCCATCGTACCGAGCAAGCATTGCTTTCATGTAGGCTTGCCCGTACTCAGCCCCGATCTTTGGGTCTTTAAGCAGCATATCAGCGCTTTCTCGCGTTTGTCCGCGAAAAGGCATACCTTTTGATTTGGCAAACTCAAAGACGTTTGGTAACCCAAAGCCAGGGTCCATTGCTGTTTCGGGCATAACCTGCATCAACCCCGTTGCACCAACTGGGCTGACAGCTTTAGGATTGTTGTTGCTTTCTACTGTTTGCATGGCCGCAAATAACTTGGCCGTATTAGCGTCGCCCTTTACGTTTGGCGTATTGGCTGACAAAGACGAATTAACCGCAGCAGGGTTTGTCTGTGCCAGCGATGACCAGTACGCATTGGACGCGCTTTTCTTTGTATACTCTTGCAGTTCGCGCTTTTCTCTGGGCAACAAATTCATGCTATCAATCAATGCCAACTGCTCACCTATGGCATTTTCTGCCATAACGGGATCAGGGTTCTGTGCAATAGCAAACGCCGTGGCTTCAATGCCCTTCTTAATTGAATCAACACGATACGCACGGCCTTCAACAGCTTCATACTCAAGCCCTCGGCCAAGCAGTGTATTGCGCAAATTCAATAGATTTTGCGACAAATATTGACGTGAAACATTATCAGGTGCGCCGCCAATAACCGAATCAGCTCGCTTTTGAAACTCTTCGTTTAGCCTGGTAACGTAGCCAGCGCCACTAGGACCAAGCTCTTGTTTTAACTCTTGTGTGCGCTGTGTCCAAAACAACATTTCGTTGCCAGACGTTTGTGCCGCCCATGCTTTGCCATTTTCCTGCTGGATTGATCCCATCGTTTGAGCGACCTGACCCAAAGCCTGGCCGACTTGTTGCATACTTCGCCCAATTGCAGCAGCGCCCGTGTCTGGCGCTCTTAGCTCAGGCACTGACCGTAGCTGGGATACTTGCTGACGTTCTTGATATACCGGAATCCGCGCCATGTTTGCCTCGTTAAATTCGTCTCATGCCAGTGCTAACTGGTGCGGTAACGGCATAGGATTGTGCGCCACCAGCAACAACTTCGGCAGGCGCTCCAACCCGTGTCATATACCCATACGATGCCGCGCCAGACAATAAAGACGCGCCAGCAGAAATGTAAGAAGCAGTCTGGGCATTTTTGCCAGCAGCCAAAGCAGACTGGCCTTGAAATATGTCTTGTTGTGCCGCTGCCAGCAGACCCGTGGCTTGCAACTCGCCTTCGTAGGCAATCGTCAATGCGTCCAGCTCTGCACGAACCATTGATTGCTCTTCAATATCCAGCGCTGAACCGCCCATGCCAATGCCAGCTTGAGCCAGCGCAGCCCTTTGTTGCCCTATTACTTGTCTGGCTTGGCGACGTTGTTGCTCTTCCCGTGCGCCTGCTTGTTGTCGTGCAGATGTAGCCGTTTGTTGCTTAACGACAGCGTTGTACTGTTGTGCTTGTTGTTGCGCTCTGCCCTGAGCAGACGCAGCCATGCCCTGCTGAACAGCGCCAGCAGCAGATACCGCAGCACTTGCAACAATCGCAATGGTTACTGGATCAGCCATTTTTTAGCCTCGCGTACAAAACTGCATCGCCGCCGTTCGGGTTAAAGCGCTTCATATAGCCTTCTTCTGTAAACCCGAGCATCCGAATCCAACGATGCCCTTGATCAAAATTCGCGTCCACATGGGCTTCAACTCGGTCAAAGTCTGTCAAATCAAGAAACCGATAGACCGCCCTGTGAATCTTTACAAACTCGTTGCCAATGTCAGCAGATAACAAAGCCCACGCAATAGCTCTATTTTCCCACTGTTTGACCAATCCTGCACACCCTAATATCTGGCCTTCGTGAATGCCCGTAAATGCGGGTCCTGACACTTTTAATGCTTGCGCGTATTCAGGGTCAAAATACGAAAAGAAATGCTGTTGTGCTGGTTGCAGCATAATTGTCTCTAAATGCTCTGTCTCAAACGGCACAACATCCATTTATCTATCCTGCGTGTTTACCTGCGGCATGATTGCAATAACTGTCATTGGCAAGGGTTGCTCTTGTTTAACGGTCACATACCCTTCAAAGTCATAACCATTTGGCCACTCTATTAGCTTATCGCCTGAAAACAATGGTGGAGGCTGGTTCATTGGGTCTGACCCGCCACGAAACTCAATCTGATCTAGCGTATTTAGGTCTGGTCCAGCCTTGGCACCCAGCGTAGCCAAGAACCGAATGACCACTTTGGTAATCCGTTTTGTCTTGCCTTGTGCTGTGCCGTCAGCCGCACCCGCTTCCAGTCTCATGGTTTGCAACACTGAGTCATACCCAAGCCCAACCGATGCGGTAGTCGCAGGAACTTGCAAACTAATTGACCCGCTGGCCACCACACGGTCAGGATGTGCTGCGCCATTAACCAGCACCTGCACTGTCTGACCCTCAAGATGACCAAGCCCTGATAGTGTACTGGTAGCCGCACCGTTGTACGACAGCCCAGAATCCACAAAAAACGCCTGCGTTAACACTTTTTCTTCAGTGAAATCAGATTCCAAGTACTCAATGTACCGCTTAGTTTGGCCATTAATGGTGCGACGAACAATCATCCAGAGGTCATCTTGCGTACCATTTGGGTTTGGAATGTGCTCCAAGCACTCAACAATTCCGTTCCCACCGACAGGATGGCGATGCCAGCCAAGAACGTCTTGTTCGCGGTTGTAAGTGAATCCAAGCAATAATCCATCGGTACGACACGCCCAAAGTATGGAATGGGGTTCTTGTTGGTATGCCACATCGCTGATACCCCCGTTAGAAATATGCTCGGCCAGCACGGTCAAGTCAGTTGACTTGTACCCATTGGACGCAAACTCATACTGTAATTCGCGCAGCTTTTTACCTGACCGCTGAACAAACAGCAGCACATCGCCAATCTGAGCAGGGATAACAGACTTAGAGCCAAACAATGACTGCTGGGTGATTTTGACGTTGCCAGGACCCAGCGGTTCATCCGTTGTAACTTCGCCAGCAACAAACTCGCCACCAGTCGTTCCAATCAACAACCCGTCAGATGGTGACAGCCACTCGACATTGTTTACAGTGTCAGACGATATTTCAATCGAGATGGCCATATCTGGTGACACTTCGCCAGCCGTGTTGCGACTTGAAAAGTTTTCAAAGTCTGCGGCCACCGACATATCAATAATCTGCCCCGTACCAAACACCAATCGCTCACGAAAGAACGCCACCTGACTAGGGTAACCCCTAACCGACGACCACCGACTAAACGCCCATCTTGGTGTGATATTTGCTGCCGAGCCACTAGCCAGTAACTGCACCGTGCCAGTTGTAAACGCATCGTATGTGCCTGTTGCGGTATCGTCGATTGTTTCGCAGCCAGACCCTAAATCATCTTGGTATGTGTAATTAACCGTTTTGGTAGTTGGAAACGCAAGGCCGACAACGTCAAACGTATTGGCATCAATGACATAAATGGCGTATGTGCCAGCCGTGTTTAGGTTTGTTGAGCCGTTTAGTGTGCCGCCCGTGCCACCGCAAGATACCGAATCATCGTTGTATGTGTAGTCATAATCAGCATTTATCGACACGTTAATTGTGTCGTCACTTGTATAGCCGTGGCCAGCCAATGTAACTCGAACCTCACTAGCTACATTGGCAGCAATGGATGTGATGTTTTGCGATGACCCTGCTGGCGTATAGACCACGTTAAATGGCAGTGTTAACTCAACGACTGCCGTGACCTCTGTTGCGCTGGTAAAGCCAGTAATTCGCACAATTCCGTAGTCTAAAGACTCGTATGTCCAGTCCACACCAATGTTGCCATCCAAAGATGTGCCTGTAATCGTGCCAGAACCGTCTCTAAACGTCCCAGTTGTGTGGGTTGGTCTGGTAGATCCAGTGTAGACCGCATTGCCCGCAGCAGGCGTTGTGTTGGTTGCGCACACATAGATCTTGCCGTCAGATCTGCGACGCTGCCCAAATGGGTTAACGTCAGCTCCAAAGTCCTTTTGGCTTTCCCACGGGATAATGCCGCCGCCGTCATTGGCTTCGATTAATAACCGAGTGCCAATGTCTGTGGCAGCAAAAATATTGGCTGACGCTTTGATTGTCACCGTGCCTGTCGATGCTGATGCAAACACGGTTGTGGTTTCGTCTGGGTCAATATCCAGAAACGGTCCACCAATAAAGTCAACCTCAGTTAACGTCCAGTTTGTTGGACTAAATCGAGCCAGCTTTCGTGGCGCATAGCTTGGGTGAACGATATAGATAACGTCACCCGACTGCACATAGCGCAATCGTAGCGTACCGTTGCCGTTGGCCAGATCAGCCGCTGCGTATGGAGACGCAATCTCGTATGTTGATCCGCCCGACAGCACCTGGCCGTAGTTAATATAAAACCGGATGTACTGGTCACCAAATTCTAGGATATAGGCTTGCGTTTCACTAAACTCGAAACGCACCAGCCAAGTACGCTGAGAGCTATTCTTGACCTCGTTAACAAACCGAGTGCCTGAACGCCGACGCGCCGGACCTTGAATCATGGGGATAAAGTTCTGTAGCCGCTTGCATCCAGACCCGTACTTGCCCAGATCAACACGGCCATCCATCGAGGGAGCCAGTTCACCCGCATTAAAACTGGTTTGAATCGGTGATGCTTTGCTCATGTCGGTTCGCACCAAGTTAATTGCAATTCAGCCAATCGAGCTTGGCCAGACACATTTTTAAGTCTAAACAAATATGACACATCAGGCTTAAGAATGTAATCAATGCCGTCTACAACGCCGCCAGACGCATTGCCACCCGAGCCGCCCAATACAATTTCTTCGTAAATCACGCCGTTTAGCGTAACTGTAGGCTGGATAAGCACCCCAACCTGGCTGACATTGGTGGAACGACGGTTGCGATTGATAGGTATAAAGATTGTGCCACCCGTAACATTGGTGACGTTTTCATGCACATAAAACTCAGCATTGCCTCCGCACTGAACAGTGGCATTAAGACAGACGTTTGTGTTCGGGTTTGGCGTAACAACAACATCAATAGTCCCGCTGTCTGCCAACAAGTTACCCGTCAACCGTGCAGAAAACACATAGAACGATTTGCCATCGCGCAGGTTTTGCTCTTTGGTGCTGATCATGCACAGCGGATCAAATACGCTTACCGCTACCTGTTTATCATCCCTAGTTTGTTGTGTTAATGCAACAAAACGGGCATCGGTAGTGTGTGATTCGCGGCCAACATTAACCCTAGTTGTCATAGCCTGCTCAACAACCAAGAGTTGTCAGGCATATCTTGCGCAGGTTGCTCAACTGAACTTGCACGAATAGCCGCCCGTAGCGCAGCCACATATTCAGTTTGTGCCAGCTCGCGCTTGGTGTTCGACTGCGTTAAATCTTCAGCCAGCTCCATTGCCAGCCGACACGCCAATGCCTCAACAAAGAGGGAATCCCACTGGGTTGTGTCTGTTTGCCGCGCAATGTAGCGAATTTTTAAGGGTGAACCAAAGTCAGTCAGTATCTTGCGGCCTTCTAGCGAGTAATCAGCCGTCGGTGCATTACGGTAATCATCCATTGATGGCCCGTTGTATACATCGTTGACTTGGATTATCCGCAAACAGTCTGATGGTAGCTCGTACTCAAACGAATAGCCCCAGTCTGGCGTTGAGATCAATGCCGCCAGTGATGCTCGCTTGACACTAAACGACCAAATGTGCGAGCGCAATTCAGCATCTCGCACAATGTCAAACATAGAAGAAACAGCCCGTGACTGCTTGTTATCATCCCCAAAGGAAATGATCCTAGCTGCGCCGAGTTTGGTTAATGCACGGTTTGCAATATCAACCTGTGAAGTCATGACTCACCTCAAGCAGGTGGCCAAGGACTTTGCAGAATGTAATCGCGTAAATTTTGTAAGGCAACGACAACTTGCTCTTTGGTTGGATCGTCATCTAACTCGACAACCAACTCAACTGATTTGGTGGTGCTCGCAGCGCCATCCGTCACAGTGTCCAATGACAGACCAAGCTCAATGCCAAAATAATGTGGTGTAGCCATGAAAATCCCCAAGAATAGGCAGGGAGCCTAAGCCCCCCGCCTTAACACCTTACGGTGCAGAGAAGTACAGATCAATCACTGCAAATTCAGCACTGGTAGGCAATGCTGCCGCAGCCACCGTCAAAATAACGGTTTCCTCAACAGCCAACGGTACATCGTCAGCAGCAGTGGCCAGACCAAACAACTGGGGACCAGTCGCGGTTTGGACAGCAGCGGCACGATACTTGCCAGCAGCACCAGCAACACCGATTGCAATGGTAGCCGAAGCACCAAAGGTAGCGGTATTGTTAACAACGCCGTAAGCGAACGTAGAGCCAGCAGGAACTTTAGCCAACACCACCGTATCCGCAATATCCTGTCCAGCGAACGGGACAGTTGCACGGAAACGACGGACACGACCACCTTGTACACCACCAAATGAATTGGTGGAAGGAACAGTGCCAAGACCAGCGACTTCAGGAGCGAAAGTTTGAGCCATTTGTATTCCCCTTATTCATCGCACTTGATTTCAACAACTTTACCCTCTTCGGTGCGAGTAGCACCAAAGGTTCCCTTAACGTAGACTTGGGTTGCATAACCCTTGTCAGCACGGTCAGAAATCATGGTAGAGATGTCGTTGAACAAACCCATGTGCATACCGGACTTAGCAAAGGCCGGAACACGTCGGAAGCTCGAACTATCAACAGGCAAACGCTCGGTGTGGATGAAGTTGAAACCCATGAAAGCAGTAATCTTGCCGTCAACCAATACCGGACGGGTATTGTAATCGAGCGAAATTGCCTGGGCTTCGTTCAACAAATCGTCGTGTTGCTGTGCCGTAATGATACAGAACAAGGGGTCATTGTCGATGTCCACTTCGTTTGCCATAAGGATTTTCTTGGCTTCACGCAGCTTGGAAATATTCAAGCCAGTTGCGCCAGTCGAACCCGTTGACACGGATACATCTTGGTTAGAACCAAAGCTGGTGTTAGTAGAACCGTTCTCACCAGTCTTGGCCACGCTGAAGAATGCCTCAATGATCTCATCATCCATTGCGCGTCCCAGTGCATAAGCACCGTTCTGAGCATAAGAAGATTGGGGATCAATCAACATACGCAGCTTGTCCTGGTCATCAATCAGGTCTGCCCACTCATAATCGACTGGGAAAACCCAACGTGCATCAGCGGGAGTCGAGATCAGCGGTGTGTCACCATGACGGATAACACGCTTCTGAGCTGTGACTGGACCGACTTGCTCGATGGCCTTGGCAGCTTTGCCAGTGTAAGAACCAACCGTAACAGTGTTACGGAGCTTAGAGCCTTTCTGCTGTAACAGCAGTTGCACGTTCGTTGTATATTGTTGAACGAAGTGCGTTGTGACGTTGAATGACATGATTCAAGTCCTCCACAAAAAGTTGAATAAATAAAAACAATTTGCCGAAAGACTTGTCCGATTACTCGGGGTCATTTCTAACCACTAAAGCAGGTTTATTTCTCGGCGGCCTTCCCCGCCTTGCCACTGGGCTTGTTTCCAAGTTATCCAGAACATACTCTTCGTACATTTTCGCACGATTAATAACATCATTGGGTAATAAATCATTGCGATGTGCTAATTTTATACACTCTAGTTTAATTTGTGCAATATCCATTAGCTTGGATACCCTGCTCTCATTAATCTAGCCAACTCCTCTTTTGCACCCGCATCGCCACCCAAATACTTGGCCGTCCAGCTCGCATCGCCTTTCAAATTATTAATGCGAACCCGTGCAGCCTCTGGTGACATACCAAATTTACCCGATCCACCGCCCTCGACAAACCCGTCCTCACCCATGCCCTTGCCTACATTGGCAAAAAACTTGAGCATTTCCTTCGTGCCGATAGCGCCTTCCATCTTGTTAAGCATCTCTTCGCCCACACCAAACTGTCTGGCAGCACGGCGACCAGCCTCAATATTGGAATCGAACTCCTTGCCCCATTCCTGCTGTAACTCATTCATCTGCATTTCCGCAGACTGGGCAGTCTCGGTCTGTTGCGATGCCATTGCACCTGCTGACTTGTCATTAAACCACTCGGTCAACTGTTGCGCTTGCTTGGCAGTCAGCCCTAACTCATGGAATGTCTTGGCAGCTTCTTGGGCAAATGCCCCGTCTGAGCCTTCTGGAACTGGCAACTTGTAGTCAGCAGGGTCCTTGGGACGACCAAGACGGTCATAGACTTGCGACCATTCATCTGCGCCAGCATCATCCTTGGGGACAACCAGACCGCGACCTGCTTTGTCTGCACCAAGGAACTTTTCAAGGTTTGTGTACGACTGAATTGCATCGACTGGTGATTGCCAGCCCTTTGTCTCTACCAAACCACGCACTTCTTCTGGAAACGCCTGATACCAGGATTCTTGTTGGCCGCCCTGTGTGGCTTGCATACCAACATCAGGGTTGCCAGATTGAACTGACCCTTGCTCATCCATTGTTTTCTTCCTCGTTTAGGTTAATTACTACGCGATCCTCAAGATAAAGATGCGCCATTATCCTCAACCAGACTTCCCTTCTACCCTCGGCCATAGCCGTGGCAATCGGATCGACTGATCGAGAAATTGGTGACACCACCGCAGTGCTACTGTTGGCACGACAGAACTTAGCCAAGTCAGCCAGTACTCTCTGGCCGTCGGCATTTAGCCCGTCCTCACCAAGAAATAGCCTGCGATAGGCATAGCGTCTGCGACGTAACTTTGCTAACAAGTCTTTCATGACGGCAATGCAGCGGGTTGTAGCCCAGATAACGCAGCAGTCTCAGCCAATGTCTTGGCACTGTTGGCCGCAATCGGTGCAGCTTGCAGCAGTGATTGCATCTCAGCCTGCTCTGCTTGCTGGGCTTTCATGGCCTCAACCTCTTCCTTAGAGCGTAGGATCTTGGCAGGTACGCCATTGATCTCTGCCAACTCACGGGCAATCATCTCTGGGTTAAAGATCATCATCACGCTGGGGTCAATCTGAGCCAATGGCACGACAGACTCAAGTGTACGCAAGATAGCCACGCCTTCCTCAGCTCGCTGTGAACGGTTCAATGGGCTGACATACTCAATGCCAACCTCACCACCACGTTCAGCCAGTGCCTCAGGCATAGGTGGCAGCACACCAGAGCGACTTAGAATGTCTAACTCACGCTCAATCAATGGTCCAAGCATCTCAGATTGTTGTCTGCCCATCGTTGGCGCCAGTAGCGCGCCCTTCTCTTGTGCCCGTAGCATGGCTTCAGTAGCCGTCATATTAGGCGCTTCGACAAGAATCTGAAACAGTGTAATCAAAAACGCATCGTTAATTACCCGACGACGCTGCTCCATCATTTCCATGCCGATGTCTACACGCGCACCAGTCTGCAATGGCTGCACAACCTGACGGCCTTGATCATCCACGCCGCCGTAGTTTAGTGCGCCTGGTCGAGTA
>Ga0209498_1002803_pt1 | contig 10466 bp, 11 predicted proteins | sample WalLakDeSediment_FD_184131 | JGI IMG/M metagenome (GOLD analysis project Ga0209498, IMG submission 184131) | Lake sediment microbial communities from Walker lake, Nevada to study Microbial Dark Matter (Phase II) - Walker Lake 11/02/13 Deep... | ecosystem: Environmental > Aquatic > Freshwater >... | reverse complement strand
TGGTTCGCCACCGGCGCCCTTGTGCTTCTTTGTGGACTGCTTTTGGGCGTCATGGTGGGGCGCCAGCAAAAAACGCGAAAGTCCTTTTACATCTGATTTGCTTCGCCGCCTTTTGGGGAACAGCCGTCCCTGGCAAAAGCCTCGCTAACTCTTTTTGGAAGTAACCGCCTGAAATGAGGTAATCTGCTGTTTCACATCAGTGCTCTTGCACTTGGGGCACTGTGTCTTCTTCTTCTTCTCGTATTCGGAAATCGGCATGATCAGAGAAAACTTCTTTTTGCACTTCTTGCAGACGAATTCATAGGTAGGCATCGCAAACCTCCTCGCTCATGGGACACTGCTGAAAACCCGGGCAGGAATTCCCGGCCCGGGTTTTCTTGTGTTGAAGGATCAAATTAATACATATCCTCGGGCGGCATCTGAGGCATGCCGGCCCCGCCCTTCTTCTTCTCAGGCTTTTCCGCAACCATCGCTTCCGTGGTCAGCAACAGGCCGGCTACGGAAGCCGCATTCTGCAGGGCGTATCGGGTCACCTTGGTCGGATCAATGATTCCTGCATCGATCAGGTCTTCGTAGACCCCTGTTTCGGCGTTGAATCCAAAGGCGCCTTTGCCGTCCATCACCTTTTGGACCACCACCGATCCTTCAAAGCCGGCGTTGTTCGCAATTTGCCGTAAAGGCTCTTCCAAAGCCCTTTTAATGATGTTTACGCCCATTTTCTCATCACCGGACGTCTCGAGCTTTTCCAGGGCCTTCAAGGTCCGCACAAGGGCCACGCCGCCGCCCGGCACAATGCCTTCTTCCACCGCGGCCCTGGTTGCGTTCAACGCATCCTCGACGCGGTCCTTTTTTTCCTTCATCTCCATTTCCGTGGCGGCGCCCACATTGATCACGGCCACTCCGCCGATAAGCTTTGCCAGACGTTCCTGCAGCTTTTCACGGTCATAATCACTGGTCGTCTCATCGACTTGAGCCCGGATCTGCTTGACCCGGCCTTCCAGCGCCTTGCGGCTCCCCCCGCCGTCCACGATGGTGGTGTTGTCCTTGTCCATCGCAACGCGCTTGGCGGTTCCAAGGTCATTGAGCGTTACATTTTCAAGCTTCAATCCCAAATCTTCACTGATCAACTGACCGCCCGTCAGAATCGCGATGTCTTCCAGCATCGCCTTCCGGCGATCACCGAAGCCGGGCGCCTTGGCCGCCGCACACTTCAAGGTCCCACGCAACTTGTTCACCACCAGCGTTGCCAGGGCCTCTCCTTCCACGTCCTCGGCAATGATGATCAAGGGCCTCCCCATCTTCGCAATCTGCTCGAGCACAGGGATCAGGTCCTTCATGACGCTGATCTTCTTTTCATACAACAGGATGTAGGGTTCATCCAGATGGGCTTCCATTTTCTCAGGATCGGTCACAAAATAGGGGCTCAAGTACCCTCGGTCGAACTGCATGCCCTCGACGATTTCAAGCGTCGTCTCCATGCCTTTGGCTTCCTCAACCGTGATCACACCCTCCTTGCCGACCTTCTCCATCGACTCGGCGATGATGTCTCCTATGGCACGGTCGTTGTTGGCCGAGACCGTACCGACCTGCGAGATTTCCTTCTTCTCTTTCGTCGGTTTCGAGATCTTGCGCAACTCCGCCGTCACCGCCTCCACGGCCTTCTCCAGCCCTCGCTTCAGCGCCATGGGATTGGCGCCGGCCGCGACGAGCTTGCTGCCCTCACGGTAGATGCTCTGCGCCAGAATCGTTGCCGTTGTGGTCCCGTCTCCTGCAACATCGGATGTCTTGGAAGCCACCTCCTTCACCATTTTGGCGCCCATGTTCTCAAACCTGTCCTCAATATCGATCTCCTTGGCCACCGTCACGCCGTCTTTTGTCGACTTCGGCGCACCCCAGCTTTTCTCGATGAGAACATTGCGCCCTTTCGGACCCAGCGTCACTTTCACTGCATCCGCAAGGGTATCGATGCCCTTCATCATTTTCTCCCGGGCGCTCATCCCATATTTGATTTCTTTGCCTGCCATTTTTAAACACCTCCTCCTTAATCAATAATTGCCAGGATATCGTCTTCTCGCATGATCAGGTGCTCGACATCGTTGATTCGGATCTCATTGCCTGCATATTTTCCGAACAGCACCTTGTCGCCTGCCTTCACATCCAGATTGATTCTTTCCCCCTTGTCGCTGATCTTGCCGGGACCGACTGCGATCACCTTGCCTTCCTGAGGCTTTTCTTTGGCCGTATCCGGGATGATGATGCCGCCCACGGTCTTTTCTTCCTCTCCTGTCCTTAGAACCAGCACCCTGTCGTTCAATGGTTTCACCTTCATTCCGCAAACCTCCTCTTCAATTAGTTAAAGACTTAAAACAAATGCTCCTCCCTCAAAACGCATGAACAGAGGGAGGAACGCGCTACACATTAACTTACTGAATTCACTTATCTAAATCATCGCTTGGGCAAATTTTAACCACCTTTTTTCTTTTGTCAAGAGGCCTTTTCATCAGCGGGCGCCGGACCGGACGGCCCCCTCTTCAGCCAGGACTTCGAAAGTGGCATCGATCAAGGAGTCGGAAAGCTCTTCCATCCTCTTCATCCTTTTTCCGCACACCGGGCATAAGCCTCCCGGACAGTCTTCTTCGGCCGAACGAGACATGCCGCAGGTGCAAACGTCGCTGAAATCGGTCATCACGTGAACGCCTTTCCCTGTTCCTGGAGTTATCCCAATACAGATTCTGAAGGACGGCATGCACCGTAACACATCCATCTCTTCTTGGCCAACCTTTACGCTTGACCTGCATTCATGATTCCGATATGCTTCCTTCACCCACCTGGCCACTTCGGCCGCAACGCTTACATTTTTGAAAGGAGGTGTGCAATGTCTGGAAGCACGTATAAAATCATCGAACTCGTTGGAACCAGCACCAAATCCTGGGAAGAAGCCGCCAAGGTCGCCGTAGAAACGGCAGGAGGAAGCCTCAAGGACTTGAGGGTCGCCGAGATCACAAAACTCGACATTACCATAGAAAGCGGGAAAGTAAAGAGTTACCGAGCCAGAGTCAATGTTTCCTTCAAGTATCACGCGGGAGATGACTAATTTTTCTTAGGGCGGGGTTGTCAAGAACCCTGCCCTCCTCTTTGAGGGCTTCTCCCGATCACCGTCCGATGACAAACCCGGGAGGCAGGCCGCTTTCCCCTGCTCTTTCCTCTGCGCGCTCTTCTCTTTCGCCGTCCAGGATAAAATGATCCTCCACGCCGTTCTTGGCATGAAAAACAAGGCCGAGTTCCTTGGCCTTCTCCCTGTAGGAACCTGTGGCCAAGCGAACCTCCCCCAGTGGTTCCACGATGATCGCAGACTCTCCGATGACCGGGCATTTGTCTTCACAATATCCGCACCCGTTGCACTTGTTCTCGTCAATGACCGGCACGGTCACAGGATGATCGGCTGCAAATTGGGACGCAATGGCATTGTACGGGCAGATCTCGTCACAGATCAGGCACTTCTTGTCCTGCTCCCAGGCGATACACCGGCTCTTTTCAATCCGGGCAGTGCCGATCTTGGCAAAGATCTTTTCCTCAAGGCTCAAGGGCCTGATGGCGCCGGTGGGACAAACCTGCCCGCACACCGCGCACCCCTGCTCGCACCCTGCCAGGCGGGCCGTCACTTTGGGTGTCCACAACCCCGAGAGGCCCGCCTCCAACCAGACCGGCTGGAGGGTGTTGGTCAGGCAAGCCTTGATGCATTCGCCGCACCTCACACAACGGGCTTGAAAATCCGCTTCAGGCAGCGCCCCGGGCGGCCTGATGAGCCTGGAGGATCTTAGAGCCCGCGGGCTCTCGTACCCGTGAAGGTGATGAAGGTTGGTCATGGTGACCGCCGCCATGGCCATGCCCGCGGCCCCAGCGCCCAACACGCTTCTCCGACCGAGATCCACCTCTTTGGTCATCACCGGCCCCTTCCTCGTCACCTGAAAGGAAACAGCCTGTTCCGGACACACCTCACGGCACCTGAGGCAGGTGATACACTCCGATTGGGCCGTGCCCTTAAAATCCTTGGATATGGCGCCCATCGGGCAGGCCCGAACACACTTGCCGCAGGCCGTGCACCTTTCTGAAACCACGCGCCGAAAAAGAGGGCGCAGGGATAAAAGGGCGATGATGGCGCCTGCGGGGCACAGATTCCGGCACCAGAAGCGGGGCTTGACCATGCCCAGGGCAAGGATCCCCAAAACGAAGAGGGCCACGAAAAAATTGGTGTTGTATTGGGGCACGTTCAGATGGACAAAGGCAAGGTGACCGAGCCCTACATGGGGAAAAACGGGACGGAAGATCTCCAGAAAAAGATTGGACACCATGAGAGCCGGGGGATAGACCACAAAGGCGAAGAACCGCGTGGCCAGGGACAGGGGAGAGAACAGAAAAATCCAGGATATCCCCACCAGCGCGGAACCGGCAAGGCCGATGAGAAACAAGTATTTGAGATGACGGTATCGCCCCTGCTCTTCGAAGCCGTTCTGACCCTTTCCTTTTTTTCCCCGGAACCAATCCGCAAAATCAATGGTCGCACCCAGAGGGCACATGTAGCCGCAAAAGATTCTCCCGAGGAAAAGGGCCAGGCCCAGGATGATCAATGCCCAAGCGACCCCGGGGATAAAGGCCCTGGCGGCGGCCATGGAACCCAAGGAAATGAGGGGGTCAAGACGCAGAAAAAGGTCCACCTCAAACCACTCAGGAAGAGGATAGGCCGCCCGCCAGAGCAGAAACAGGAAAAGAAAAAAGAGGGGAAGCTGAAGGAGTCGCTGAAACCTCATGAACTCCGGACCTCTTTTACGGAGAGAGAAGCGACGTCCATATTGCCGAGGCCCCTTGCATGGGCCATTTGAATGTGTTTGACCTGATGCCCCTTGAATGTCCGGCCGTACCATGTTCCTGTTTCAACGGCCATGGCGTCGGCGGCGACAAAATCCGTAGAGACAATGATTTTGTTCATGGGAATCACCTTGCCCGGACCGCCGGGGCCGCCGTCGGAAAGGATGCGGGAACAGTCGATCACGGTCAGGTTCGGTTTGAGAACCGTGCAAAGATCCACAACCGCTGCGTCCAGATCCATGTCCAGGTGAAAGGTCCTGCGATCGTACACGAGCCCCATCATGCCTTTCATGGAAAGGCTGACCCCTGTTGCGCTGTGAGATTTTGCCACAGGCACGGCCATGAGCACGTCCGCTTCGAGCACCTGTTTCATGATCTTGGTCGTGTTCAGGGCCTTGGCATGCGGCACCTTCACCTCCTCAAAGAAGCGCCTGTTGGTGATCCCATGCACCTGAGTATTGGGCAGATCGCTGCAGGCGCCCCTCACGCCCGATCTTTCAAGAGAGATCTCCGCATTTCTAAGAGGGTTGTCCAGGATCAGAACAGAGGATGCGCCGGCCTGCAAGCACATGTCCGCCAGCGCCCGCACCACGTCGGGATGGGTCGTCGTAGCCCATTCCGGCGGGTTGGGAAAGCTCATGTTCGGTTTGATCACCACCTTGTTTCCTGTTTTCACAAAGCGCCCGATCCCTCCCAAGGCCTCGACGCCGGCCCGCGTAGCAGGCCCGGGGTGTCCCTCGGCAATCACCAGGTCAGGGCCTTTCTGTGCAGCCCCGGCCGATTTCCAAAGACCGGGCACGGCCAGTGTCGCAGCGGTGTATGCGGCGCATTCAGCCGACTTCTTGAGGAAGTCCCTCCGATCCATAGCCACTCCTTTCAATGATAAGCATGAAGACAAGCTTGATGAACGCAAAAAGTCTGCCAGCTCGTCACTCCCGCGCAGGCGGGAGTCCAGAACATCTTGAAATTCCTGGATTCCCGTCTTCACGGGAATGACAAAAGAGGGAGTTTTTCGACTTTTTACGAGACCGTCAAGCTTGAACCTGCGCTTATCGATTCCAGACTCCAGGCTCAGGGTCTGGAGGTTGTGAATCTTTGGCTCTTTACAACCCGGAACGCTGAACCTTGAACGATTCAATATGGGTTCAATATACGTTCTGTTCGGAGAGATGCAAGATCGAACCTTCCAAACCCGAATCAACCAAGAGGCACGGACCATGAGCGAGGTAAAAAAGACGTTCTCATTCCCCCGTCGCCGGGGGGGAATGAGAACCGGCAAGGACGACTGAGACGAGGATCAGTCAAAAGCCATTTCTGTTTTCCACACTTCCCAGACCTTTCCCACCAGATCCGGTCCGGGCTTTAGCGTCATTTTTCCGGGTCTCCAGCCTGAAGGCGTGGCCTCGGCGCCCTTGCTGTTGCGGACGAGCTGGAAGGCCTGAAGCTGTCTCAGAGACTCCCCCACGTTCCTCCCAACCGGAGGCGTCAGGATTTCGTATCCCTGAATCACGCCGTCGGGGTCGATAATGAATCGGCCTCTTGTTTCCACGCCTGCCTGGTCGTCATAAACACCGAAGATAGTTCCCACCCTGCCGCCTGCGTCGGAAAGCATGGGAAAAGGCACTCCCCCTTTGACCATCTTGGACAGTTCATTGTCATTCCACATTTTGTGGACAAAGACACTGTCAATGCTCATGGAAAGGACCTGGGCTCCGAGTTTCTGGAACTCCGGATATTTTTCAGCAACTGCTGAAATCTCGGTGGCTCAGACAAAGGTGAAATCTCCGGGATAAAAACACAACACCACCCATTTGCCCAGATACTCAGAGAGTTTCACGTTTACGAATTTCCCTTCAAGATAAGCCGGCGCCACAAAGTCCGGCGCCTTTCTTCCGATCATCACCATGGATTTCACCTCCTTCTTTGCTGTTGCAGCAGTTTCTTCCTCAGCCTTTGCTTCGGGTTCGCCGACAGGCCCGCCTGTCGGCCGTGCACAGCCCGCTTTGAATTCTTCAGGCATCGTCACCCTCCTTTCATCATGCAATCAGGGTTAAGGCTTGAATTTAATACGTCTCCACCTTGCTTTTCTTTTTGAGGTCCCCCACATACGCGTTCTTTTCCTCCGTAAACTTCATCTGCCGGAGGTGTTGATTGATTCTATCCTTTGATTCGTCAAAGGAAACCGTACGGGCCTCGCTGCGATCCGTCACCTTGATGAGATGAAAACCGAAGGGGGTCACCACAATGTCGCTCACCTCTCCGGGCTTCATGGAAAAAGCCGCATCCTCAAAGGGTTTCACCATGTTGCCTCTCTCGAAAAATCCCAAATCCCCGCCCTTTTCCGCACTCGGGCATTGGGAAAATTCCCTGGCCAGAGCTGCGAAGTCTTCACCGTTCTCAATTCTTTTCTTGACAGCCTCCAATTTCTTTCTTCGTTCATCTTTGCTTACAGGATCGGTATCAGCCTCCGACTTGATCAGAATATGGCTTGCCCTCACCTTTTCTTTTTGCTGGAAATGCTCCGGATGGCTGTCATAAAAGGACTTCGCGTCCTCATCGGAAACACGGACTTTGGCCAGGATTTCTTTTTCGACCAGTTGCTTGACCGAGAGATTTTTCTTCATCTGCACCTTCAAGGTTTCCTCGGAAAAATTCATCTGCCGCATTTCATCGTTAAAAGCCTCCTCATTGGGAAACCTTTTTTTGAGCTCTTCCATTTCGTCACTGACCGTCTTTTCTGCAACTTCGAGACCCTGTTTCCGGCTCTCCTGGTAAAGCAGCTCCTGGTCAATGAGTTCCTCAAGAATCTTTTTCCTCAAGACCGGGATCATATCCGGCCGGATGGCACTTCCCTGCGTCGACAGCCAGTGTTGCTCCAGGGCGAACATTTGCCGGTTTATGTCTTCTTCCGTGATATTGACCCCATTGACGGAGGCCGCACTTTTTGCTTGCGGGGTATCCTCTCCTGCCACAGCCCCTGAAAAAGCCAAGACGAACAGGGCTGAAGACAGGCCAAAAAGCCTCACGGTTTGCTTGAGCGTCATAAAACTCTCCCTTCTTGTTTCCTGTGTAGCACTCAAAATGACGCATTCCAATCATTCTTTCCCGTTGTGTCAAGGGCAGATCAGACCCCCAAGCTTCTTAAGACCCTCTTCAGCCTCCCTGACGATGCGATCGAAAAGCTCCTCAACCGTGGGCATATCGTGACATAAACCCACGCCTTGTCCGAGTCTGCAAATCATATCCAAAGCCCAAATTCGCATTGTCTTACCCTATCGTTTTCTGTTGTTCAGGCCTGAACTCTGAACCCTGGTCGCCTTCGGCGCCGCCTGAGGCGGGTAAACCCCTGAACACTGAACCCCTGAACACTGAACCCCTGAACACTCAAAATGCAAGCTGACCCGCGCGAAGCTTTTATTGCTTCCCCGGCAGCCCTTTCAAGATCCCCTTGAGCCTCTCTTGCGGCGGCTTGGTTTCTCCTTCCTGCGGCTTGAGCAGATCTTTTGGAGACGGGAGGGCTCGGTCCTTCAACTGTTGTTCCAGCATTCCCTTAAGGTCGGGCTGAAAGCTCGGTGCGCTGAAGGTCCCCTTCACAAGGACGGGCACCGTGATTCCGCTTCTTTCCTTGGTGTCTTCCTGGCCTTTGAGGGTCCCCACAAACTTGGGTTCCACTCTGAAGTCAAGGGACTCGTCTACAAGATTCGCCTTGCCCGTAGCCAGAACCCTGATAAGGGGCGACGCAAGGCTGGTCCCGTCCGTGTTCACCACGCCGTTGGTGATCGTAAAAGGGGCCATGAGTTCCGTGAAATCGGTGCGCGGTTTTTCGGCCCCGGCCTGGTCCGATCGGAAAGCGGATGTCACGTTGCGAACCATTGCGGCCAGGTCGATCCCCTTGACGGCTCCGTCCTTAAACACGAACTGACCCTTTCCGTTCAAGGTCTTCTTGATGTCTTCGGGCCGGTCCCCTGTCATGGTGATGGAGACTCCGGCATCGGCCGCCCCCTCGATGATGTCCTTTTGAAGCAGATCCTGGAGCAAAGGATTTGACTGGACCGCCTTGGTCTGAAACTCCAGGGCGGTCCCGGGGAGATTTTGCCGCACATCCACGGACCCCTTTGCTGAAAAAGTTCCGTCATACAGCTTGGCCAGAAGGGGATCCAGTCGAATGAGGCCGTTTCGGCCCGTCACTTTCAGGTCGATATCCTGGATGGTCATGCCATGGGCCTTCAGCATTCCCACCCGTGCTTTCCCGTCCAGGACCATTTTCCGAAGAGGGGTATAATCCGTTTTTTTAGGTTTCGCGGGTTTGTCTTTCTCGGCGCCCATCGCCTTGTTGTCGGTTTTTTCGGAGGCCGGCGGCAAGTAGCGGTCCAGATCGACCCTGTCCAGGCTCAAGTCAAAGGCAAGGTCCGGCTTGTCGAAATCCTTGGCCGTGACGGAAAAGGCCAGTTTTGATGCGTCCAGCTCCAGGGTCCCATCAGACAAACTCACCCGCTGGGCGTTGCCTTCTATTTTGCTCCTCAGACTCACGCGGTCAAGAGCGGTCGGGTCCGCCGTAACAATGGGGAACGGAACCCCTATGGCGGCCACGACCTTGCGGGGAGAAAAAGGATCCAGGGCAAGGGTCAGGTCGAACCGCGGGTCGGCCGCTGCATCCTGCAGGTTTCCCTTGACATGGACCGTCAATTCTCGAAAAGCTTTGAGCGACATATCCAGAGGGATCAGCCCCTTTCCCGGTTCCTTGCCTACAGGTCCGATCAGGCCTTCCGCAGACACGGGCATTTTGTTCAATAGAGCCGACAGAATGAGGCGTATCGGACGGTCCAGGGAAACATCCTTGAGTTCAAGGGTGAGATCCGAGACCTCCTGCCGCGACCCCGACATGGCATCCACATAGAGAAGAGATCCGTTCCGAACGGCAAATTCGCCCACCACCAGGTTCTTCAATGAAAACCCTTCCGCCCCTTCCTTGGGTGCCGGCTTCGGCTCGGGTCCGGGCGGGGTTTTCTCCCCGGGCTTTCCGAGTCCTTCCCAGTTCCCTCGGCCGGTCTTGTCTTTTTCAAGCACGATCTTCGGCCCTTCGACGACAAAGCGCTGCACCTGGATATCCCGTGAAAGCAGGGGAAGGAGTTTCATTCGAGCATCAAAGGACTTGACGAAAAGGAGATCCTTCTCCTTGAATCCCGCAGGTGAACCCAGGTGAAGATCCGAAAAAGCCACGCCCGCCCAGGGGAACAGGGAGAGTTTGAGATCCCCTTTAATCGCGAAAGGTCGGCCGGTTGCGCTTGACACCTGTTTTTCAATCTCGGGTTTGTATTGGTTTACATCCACGAAAAGGGGAATCAAAAGAAGGGCTGCGACCACCAGCACAACCAGACCTCCCCCGACAATCAAAATCCATTTGAGCGCTTTCATCGTCGACCTCCTCTTCGTTTTCAGTTTTGACAGAGACCCCCATGTCCCACGCCGGGATCGAGGCATTTCAAAAAGCCAAAGGGGAACCGATTTTCTAAGAGATCATCTCTCAGATTTGACGAACTCGCAAAAAGTCGGATAATGCCTTTTTCTGTCATTCCCGCGAAGGCGGGAATCCAGTTTTT
>Ga0209498_1002800_pt1 | contig 10472 bp, 11 predicted proteins | sample WalLakDeSediment_FD_184131 | JGI IMG/M metagenome (GOLD analysis project Ga0209498, IMG submission 184131) | Lake sediment microbial communities from Walker lake, Nevada to study Microbial Dark Matter (Phase II) - Walker Lake 11/02/13 Deep... | ecosystem: Environmental > Aquatic > Freshwater >... | reverse complement strand
CCTGGTGGGGTGTCTACCCCGGACTTCACCAATCTAATAAACTCCTCGGCCAGTCGCTTGGTATCTGTAATCAGTGTTTCCCAGTGGACCGAAAAGGGCAAGAAGATGGTCTTGGCGTCTGTAGACTGATACACAGTCGTTCCTATCACCTGCTCATTCTCCGTCAGAAACTGCCAGGCCAACTCCTGCAGAATTTCGTCGGGAATCATCTCTACAGGTCCTGCCTGCGTTGGTCCGTAGGTGGGTGTCGGCACCGGCGTGGCCGTTGGTGGCAAAATCGGGGTAGGAGTCAACGCAGGCGCTGGCGTGGACTCAGCCGCTGGTATATTCGAATCAAGCGGATTAGGGTCCTGCGGGTCCCAGTATCCGTCGCCATCCGTATCCACGCGGGAGGGGTCTGTTCCAGCGCTCTGTTCCTGATAATCCGTCCAGCCATCGCCATCTGAATCCAAGTCTGCCTGTTCCCCTTCGCCTCCGCAAGCCGCACCCACAAGGGTCAGCGCAAATATCAGCATTAATACCAATAATAATGTTCTAATTTTCATAATCCTGCTCCATCCAGGCACTGACTGCAACAATACCTTGCTATAGATTTTATACGGTAGTATACACATCACGGCATAATACCGCAATCAACCTGCTATACAGACTTGACAACCCCCAAAAAAAGTGTTAAAAGTCCATAGTCCTTTCTTTTATGTAACGGACTAGAGAGCTTGATAACGTTCACAATAATAGATTTATCAGTCCGCAAGTCCATGATATAAGGTGGACAGCACGTGGCTGATAGGGGGATCGCCAAATGCCCAATACTCTGATCAAGGACAGTGCAACGAGAATTCTCCAGGTGAATCCTTTCCTGAGCTACGCTGAAATAGGGAGGCTGCTGGGAGTATCAAGGGAGAGGATCAGGCAGGTAGCCAATGGCCATAGACGCAATTCCAGATCCTGCAATGTGTGTGGGAAGCAAATTCGATTGCTTGACAACGGGGTAACGCAGACCGCCTACTATCAGAGATACTGCTCTGACTGTTGGCTAGCGGAGAAGGAAAGAAGAAGGAAAGCTCATCGCCAGGACTTTACTTGCGAATGGTGCGGCGCACACTTCTCCAGGAAAGCAGGCACAGTCAGGCGTCAGGAAGAGCTAGGACTGAAGATAAGATGGTGCAGCAAGCACTGTCAAGGCAAATGGCTGGCGGCATACCGTAGACACGCCCAAGCAGGCTGCTAGCGGCGACTCGTCTTGCAGCAACATTCATGAGGAGGGGTGTATGATGAGCAACGGCCAAATTACGTTTAAGATGACGCTCAATCTGGATGATAACTGGGCCAGCCACCTGAGTAAAGACGAGTTGGTAGAGTACTTGAAGGCGAGGTTGAACAGCAGCCTGGGCTTCAGGGGGCAAATCAAGAGGTTCAGCGTAGTTGGCAACAAAACCGGAAAGGAATAGATGAATACAGTCAATTGCAATATAGACCGCCGGCCTAGCGAAGCCACCCGGGAGCCTCGGATTGTCAATGGTCGCCACAGAGACGAGGTTATCGTCAAGATGGCAAGCAGAATCATCGGGGCTGCTCTGTGGACAGGCGCTTGGGTAATGACTATTGGCTATATTGTCGGCTGGCTGAGGTTTTGATTCTTGGGCTCCTGACTGTGTGTGTTGATGCATTCTCGGGCCCTCTCAAGCTATGCCAGCAGCGCCCTGTAATGCTTCTTGCTGTCTTCAAAGGTGACTGAGTGCCCTGTCTAAAGCCACGCGCACAGGGCAATTCCCCAACCTCTACAATGCTGCTCCTTCTATCAGTCCTCCTAAGCCAAAGAACTGTTCTCGGATGCTCCATCATCCCTGAATTACACCAGGGACACATGTATGGAGAATATAAATGCGAGAAAGGTGCTGTGTGTGCCTAAATGCAGAAAGCCTCAGGTCGTGATTCCAGGGCTTCCGACACACGCTGAGGTCTTGGCGGTTGAGAATTGATAAGGCTAACTACTAGTTTTGAACAGCAAGCTTCTTCGTGATATGATTGGCAACAAAGCCACAACCATAACTGTGCTCATCCCACATCGCACATTTGCTCTCCAAACATTCACATTTGGAGAGGCATAGGTCCTCATACTTGGGATTCTCTCGGTGCAACTTGGCTGCAATTAGGAACGGGCAGTATTTGGACACTGGTCACCTCCTCGACAGTTATCCTGCCAGCTCACACTCTCTGATATCCGTGTTCACTTTGCCCCCTATTCTATTCTTCGCCGTTCATCGCTGGTCAAGAGGTTTGTCCACGAACTTATCAACTTTTGAGTAGCTTCCCTATGGACTTTTCCACGGAAGTTTTCCACATATGTTAAATTTAACCTGAGAGGCCTCATGACAACCTGCTCCCTCTCCAAATCGAGGGTTTAATTGCCAGCCGTCAACAACTTAACAAAACCCTACAAAAGTTGACAGGACTTCTCAGTCATGGTAGTATTTTAGCTCAATGGTTATCTGCGATTATCTTTTGCTAGGTAATGCGTATGCCAAGCTGTTGAATGAGCTATAGCCGGACTCACCACGAACGTAGCCGTCATCCCGAGTTCGTAGAGGTTCGGTTTCTTTAGACAACCGAATCCCTTTTGACTACCCGCAAGGAGTTCTCCAAATGGAGGAGCTCTTGCATGTAGTCACACACATAACATGCTGGAGGCAGAGGTGACGGACAACAAGCAAATCAAATTCAACGTGACCCTGGAGCTTGACGAGAAGTGGGTCAAAAACTTCAGCAGCGAAGAGTTGCTAGAATACCTGAAAGCAAGGTTGAACTACAGCTTGGGATTCAGGGGCCGGGTCAAGAGGCTGACCTCTCCTCGGCAGAAGTAGCCTTTTCGGATCGCTTCTCCCTCTCTACATCAATGCGTACTCCTGCAATTTTATATGACAACCCACCCCCACCAACAACAACATTGCCCGGGCACAGAAAGCCCTCGAATTTTGACTACAGTGCCTGACATTCAATCCTAACTTGCCTGCCGGGCGGAGGGCAGCGTATGGTGGGTGCAGCGCAACGAAACCCACCGCCTGGATATACGTTCGCACTGATCCCTTCGATAAACTCAGGACAGGCCTGTCTATGGGCGCTAAATAATTGTCATTGCGAGGCACGAGGTGCCGAAGCAATCTTGCATTATTGGAGTACGGGGCGATTGCTACGCTGCGCTCGCAATGACAGGTAAAAGCCTTTTTTTAAGTGCCTTCGCGGTCTGTGGGTTCCGTTTCCTTCCAACCACCCTATCATGGAATCTATATAGCGTCATGGACGCGTTGTACTGACTGGACAGAGATGGTAGAATTATACTCAGCCGCAGGACAAGAAAGGGAGAGGCTAGTGAAGCGACTACTGGTTGCTTTAATACTCCTGGGGGCCATCTTGGCTGTAGCCGCAGAGGGCTGTGTTTGTCTTCTCGTCCCACTCCCACCCCCAGCCTGAAGTGTCAAGCTATGCATCGTCCCCACACCCGCCGTGAGACTTGGCGTTGCTGGAAGCTGCTCTCTCTCCCCCCACATAAGCAGCTTTGAGCATTCGCCAAGAAACCGTTGTCCTCCCTTGCCCTTTTCGGGTATAATCAGCCTTGACTTTTCGCGCCAGCGTAGCTCAGTGGAAGAGCAGCGGTTTCGTAAACCGCAGGTCGTCGGTTCGAATCCGACCGCTGGCTCCAGTTTTATGGCTAAAAAAGCCCCTGGTTTGTAACCATGGGGCTTTTTCTTGACATTTTGGTAATCTTCTGGTAATCTGAACCATACACCAGCGGGAGAGTAGAGATGAAAGGGTACATGGTACAACGCGGCAATGGTTTCAGACTTATGGTCTACCTGGGACGCGATCCGGTCACAGGTAAGAAACAATATAAAACCGAGACCGTTAGAGGAACAAAGAGGGAAGCGCAAAGACGCCTTGCACACATGGTAACCGAAGTAGATAAGGGTATAACGATAAAGCCCAAGAGGATCACGGTTCGCGAATATCTGTTGCAATGGCTAGAGGATTACGCCAAGGTGAATGTCAGACCAAGGACGTACGAGCGGTACGAGGAAATATGCCGACTTCACTTAATACCGGCTCTCGGTGCGATTCTTTTAACAGCTCTACAGCCCTCTCATATCCAAAGCTGCTATGCCAAAGCCCAAAGAGAAGGGCGATACGATGGTAAAGGAGGGCTATCCAAACGAACAATATACCATCATCACCGGATACTGTATGAAGCACTGAAGCATGCTGTGAAACAGGGATTTGTGGCGAGGAATGTTGCTGAGGCAGTCACACCACCGCGTCCCGACCATGTCGAAATGAAAACACTCTCAAGTGAAGGGCTCAATGAACTGCTCCAGTTATCACAAGAAACTCCATACTATGCCCTATTCTATACCGCCGCATATACCGGGTGCCGACGCTCGGAGTTATTGGCGCTGAGATGGGATAGAGTAGATCTTGATTTTGGATTCTTGGAAGTTGTCGAGTCGCTACATCAGTTGCATAATGGTGAAATTATATTCGGACCGCCTAAGAGCCAGAAGAGTCGCAGGCGTATTGCTCTGTCGCCGTCTCTTGCTATCGTATTACGCGAACATAAATCAGCACAGAATATAATACGGAAACAGTGCGGCTTACCTCCGCTCGCACCTAACGATCTGGTCTTCTCTAAACCTGAGGGATCACCTGTTTCACCTGATACCATTACAAGTACATTCCGTAGGATAGCCCAAAAAGCTGGTTTTAATGGCAATTTCCACTCATTACGTCATACTCATGCTACGTTGATGCTGGAGGAAGATATACACCCCAAAGTGGTTTCAGAACGTCTGGGACATGCTACCGTTGCCACCACCTTGGACATTTACAGCCACAAAGTTCCAGGCCTCGATGAGGCTGCAGCACTCAGGTTTGATAAGGCGCTTGAACAACATAGAAATATAAAACCAAGCGAGGAGGAAATACCCAAGTTTGACTCTAAGTAACCATTGCTATATAGTAGAAACCAGTAGTCTAGGTGTGAGGGAGATGGACAAGATGTGTCTCTCGGTCACTGAGGCTGCGGAGCAATTAGGGATCAGTAGATCGCGTGCCTACGAACTCGTGAAGCAGAGATGGATTCCCTCGATCAAATGCGGGCGGCGCGTATTGATTCCTTGTCATGCCTTGCAAAAAAGGCTTGATGAACTCCTAGCAGGCTCAGAAGACCAGCGTGAAGCTCTCTTAACCTAGCAGTTGGAGATTAATTCACCTGCTTCCAGTACCACGAAAAACCAAATCCGTACATTAAATATATTTTTAATGTAATTTCATCTATCAAACTCCTGTTGACATACCCTAATAATTCCACGAGCTTTGTCTCCCAATACACATTAAAAAGCTCTAATGCCTAGCCGTAGAACCTAAAAAATCAAGGTACCATGCTAAATATAGAATTGATCGTGGACAAAGCTGGATTTAAACCTATGACCTTCTGTGTGTAAAATGTACGTCCTTTGTACTATTGAGTGTCACCCTGTACGGTTGAGTACACTAAATCGGCCCCTTTGAGTTCATCCTGTACCGTCCAGTGACGTTAGGTGCTGTTAATTTCGTTGACAAATCCGCTGACAAAAACATTTGAGTTTCGGTAATATCAGTAACTGTATAAAACGATGTTTAGTTCGATTCAGGGGAGATTATCGGCGTTAGAAGGATGGGAGAAGCCCTCTAGCAAGCTGCAGCACCTGCATTACCGACTGCACATTATGCACGATTGTTAAGCTGATTGCAGTCGCACTATAGCTGAACCGGTTATCGATGGAAGTATATGTGCTATAATTTAACTCAATGTGATGTGATAAAGCTCTATTATACGTGCTTATACATCTCTAGTAGGAATAATATTTGTGAACGGCTTCAACTAATATAACCCCAAATGAATCATGTAAGAGGTAAGTTGTGAAAATTTCGGTTATTGGCGCTGGTTATGTTGGCCTTGTGAGCGCTGCTGGGCTTGCTCATTTCGGGCACAGCGTTATATGTATTGATACAGATATTGAAAGGGTGGCTCTGGTCAACCGTGGCAAGTCGCCCCTCCGCGAGGCCGGCCTGGACGATCTGCTTTCCCGCTGTGTTCTAAGTGAAGGCAGTCTCAAAGCTTCCACGGAATACGACGGAGTCCTTGATACTGACATAACGCTTATCTGTGTTGGCACTCCCTCCAATTCGGATGGAAGCATCGATCTCGGCTACGTCAGGGAAGCAGCTAAGAGCATTGGAGGCGTGCTGAAAGCAAAGGATGGATATCATCTGGTGGTCACAAGGAGCACTGTTATCCCCGGGACGACGATGGATGTAGTAATTCCCCTGCTGGAGAAGTACTCGGGCAAGAAAGTGGGTGAGGATATCGGTGTTGCTTTCAATCCTGAGTTTCTGCAAGAGGGGAAGGCGGTGCAGGCTTTTTTCAACCCTGACAGGATTATTATTGGAGAGCTTGACAGTAAAGCTGGGGACATTCTGGTGGAACTCTATAAGGACATGTCGGCGCCCATTGTCAGGACGGATGTTACCACCGCCGAAATGATTAAATATGCATCCAATGCCTTCCTGGCTACCAAGATATCTTTTATCAACGAGATAGCCAATATATGCCACAGGCTGGGCGTGGATGTTTACGATATTGTCAATGGATTAAGTTTCGACTACAGGATAGGTGACAGGTTTCTCAATGCCGGCATAGGTTTCGGCGGCTCCTGTCTGCCCAAAGACCTGCGGTCGCTGGTGCATGCCAGTTCCACCAGGCTTGGCTATCCCGCCCTACTTTTAAGGGCAGTTCTGGATGTGAATGATGCTCAGGCTCTGAAGATAGTCGAAATCACAGAGCGGAAGCTTGGTAACCTGGACGGAAAGAAGGTAGCTGTCCTTGGGCTGGCGTTCAAGCCCAATACCGATGATGTACGGGAAGCCCCTGCCCTGCGCATTATCAGGGAGCTTCTGGCGAAAGGAGCTTTGGTGGCAGCGTATGACCCGCAGGCAACGGAAAATGCCAGAGCCGCTCTGCCGGCGGGTGTGAGGTACAGCGATAGTGCGGCTGAGGCGATTGCGGACAGCGACTGCGTTCTCATCGTGACGGAATGGGACGAGTTCAGTGATGAGAACCTGTACAGGGGTAAGACCGTTATCGACGGTAGAAGGGCTCTGGACCCGCGAAAAGCCTGTGCGCTCTGCGATTACCAGGGAGTCTGCTGGTGAGGCAAAGTGCAATTTGGCTTTTAGCATTCGAAACTTTGACCAGGTAATGGCTTTTAGGCCAGACTAAAATCGGTATTTGCTGTGAGCAAGGTGCGATATCAATTTCGAAACAAATGATTCGGTGATACTAGGAAGCAATCCGTTCATAGGCGAGTATGTTCTGCTTGGCATTTATCCTAAAAATGGCGAAGCAGGCAAGCTTGTTATCGGAGATAACGCTATTATCCGTTCCCATACGGTGATATATGCTGGTAATAGGATCGGGAATGGTCTTAGGACAGGGCATGGCGTTCTTATCAGAGAGAACAACATTATCGGCGACGATGTAAGTATTGGCACTCATACGGTTGTGGAGAGAGAAAACCGGATTGGTAACAATGTGCGCATTCATTCCAATTGTTTTATCCCTGAGTTAATTATCATCGAGGACGATGTTTGGATTGGCCCCTGTGTAACGGTGCTTAATATCCTCCATCCCCCCTGTCCGCGATTCACAGACTGCGCTAAGGGTGTGCGCATAAAGAAAAACGCTAAAATCGGCGGCAATGTCACCATTGGCCCTCGGGTTACCATCGGACGAAACTCGCTCATAGGCATGGGCTCAGTAGTAACCACGGATATACCGGACGACGTTTTGGCTTTTGGCAATCCGGCTCGCGTAGTAAAACCCATCAGGGAACTTGAGTGTGAACTCGGGTACTTCCAAGTACCCTATGAGTGGGAAGAGGATAAGGGTAGATAGTGATGAAGATCAGCTTAAGCAAAATGTATGTCGATGAGCAGATACGCCAGGCTGTGATCGATGTTCTTAATAGTGGTCAGTATATCAAGGGGCGTTATCTGGAGACGTTTGAGCGTGATTTCGCAGCATTTTGCGGCACCAGGTATGCAGTAGGCCTGAGTTCGGGGACTAGCGCTATCCTGTTATCCCTTATGGCTCTCGGGATAGGTACAGGGGACGAGGTTATAGTGCCGTCTCACACCTTTATCGCTACCGCGAGCCCGTCGGTCTTTCTCGGGGCAAGGCCGGTCTACGCAGATATCGACCCCGAGACCTATACCATCGATCCCTCTGAGATACGAAGCAAAATCACATCCAGGACTAAAGTTATTATCCCGGTTCACCTGTATGGGCATCCCTGTGACATGGATGCTGTGAACGGGTTGGCCAGGGAACACGGTTTGCACGTCATTGAGGACGCATGCCAGGCGCATGGCGCTACGTACAAGAGTCTTCGCGCGGGTTGCCTGGCCGACTTGGCTTGTTTCAGCTTCTACCCCGCCAAGAACATGACGGTTCTCGGCGATGGCGGCATGGTTACCACCGACAGCGAAGAGCTTGCGCGTAAGGTCAGAATGCTGGCGGACCACGGCCGCACCGAGAAGTACGTTCATGAGCTTCTGGGGCTCAACTTGAGGATGAGTGAGGTTCATGCTGCAGTCGGCATAGAGCAGCTCAAACATGTCGCCGGGTGGAATGATAGAAGGCGCGAAATAGCCGCTCAATACAATCGTTTGCTGCGCGGGTACGAAGTGGTAACGCCCGTTGAGAAGGAGTGGGCAGGTCATGTTTACTATATGTATGTCATAAGGGTGAAACAGAGGGATAAGTTAGCGTTATATCTCAAGAAAAAGGGCATTCAGACTGGAATTCACTATCCGGTACCGCTTCACCGCCAGCCGTGCGTTCGGTCGGATATAAGCTTGCCTATTACTGAAAAGTACGTGGATGAGATACTATCCCTTCCGATGCACCCGCAGTTGACCGATATTGAGGTCGAATATGTCGCGTCGTGTGTCAGGGAATTTATGGAGAGCTTGTGATGCCGGGAGTAGCGGTAATAGGCACAGGACACTGGGGCAAGAACCACGCCCGTGTTTATAAGGAGCTTCTTTCTGAGGGGGTTATCGACAGCCTGAAGATATGTGATTCGGATGAAGGCCGAGCCAGGCATTGGGGTGAGACCCTGGAGGTTGAATACGTAACCGGCTATCGGGATGTAATCGAAGATGACGGCATTCAAGCAGTCAGCATTGTCACTCCGTCGAAGACGCATTACCAGCTTGGTAAGGAGTTCATGGAGGCTGGCAAGGACGTGTTAGTGGAGAAACCGATGACAATGGATATCGACGAGGCGAAGAAGCTGGTAGAGGTTGCCTCCGGCAACAAGCGGATTCTGATGGCAGGCCACATATTCAGGTACCATCCGGCGGTCTGCGAGCTCAAGCGCAGGATTGATGCCGACGAACTGGGCGAGATCCAGAATATCATTGGCAACCGGCTGGACTACGGTCTACCGCGCAGAGATATGGGCGTTATATACGCCCTGGGAAGCCACGAACTTGACATGTTCTGCTACCTCGTGGGTGTCGACTACCCAGAAAGCCTGCTCGCTGCCGAAAGCAGGTCCTACGGGCAGAATACCGAGGAGACCGCTGTCATAGTCATGGATTTCGGCCGCGCCAGGGGGTTCGCTTTTGAGAGCTGGCTGGTGTCGGCGTATGGCAGGAAGCGGGATATCGTGGTCGTGGGCACAAGCAGGAGTGCGCGGGTCGATTATCTGAGGCCGCAGGAGCTGCATATATTTGACAGCAGAATTGTTACCGAAGAAGGCATGCCTGTTCGTGTTGAGGACGATGGGAATCGCATCATATCTCTTACCTATGCGGAACCGCTGAAGGAGGAGCTAAGGCATTTCATATCCTGCGTAGTCTCAAGGCAGAGTCCGCTAACCGATGGCCCGGTCGGCCTGCGGGCGGTGGTGATGGCCGAGGCTGCACTCAGGTCGGCAAGGACGGGTAAGACAATAATGTTACCTTGATTACTATGCACTTCAGGTAAGAAAAGCAGGCTTGTAGTACCCTGATGTAGAGAATTTAATAGACTATTGTGGATTTTTAGAAGTAGGAGGAAGGAAGCTCTTCGTCTCCAGGCGGTATAAAAATCTTTGGGCTACGAAATAGTTAACGTTTAGAGGAATGGCAGTAAAAAGTATGCAACAACTGGTGAAGGAAGTGGTAAAACGGACGATGCGAGATACAGACAACGCATCTAGACTGTTTGGGAAGGTCTGATGAGTTGAATAGGCATTATTATTGTAGTAGCTGTAGAACGCTGGCAGTGCTATTGTCTATCGGCCTGCTGACAGGAATTATGTCTTGTACACCAATTGCACAAAATCAGTATTCCCTTGTGGCGGAGGATGGAATATACGCCAGTTCACCTG
>Ga0209498_1002799_pt1 | contig 10476 bp, 8 predicted proteins | sample WalLakDeSediment_FD_184131 | JGI IMG/M metagenome (GOLD analysis project Ga0209498, IMG submission 184131) | Lake sediment microbial communities from Walker lake, Nevada to study Microbial Dark Matter (Phase II) - Walker Lake 11/02/13 Deep... | ecosystem: Environmental > Aquatic > Freshwater >... | reverse complement strand
CAAATCTTCGCCGAACTCGTTGACTAGGTGCCGCTCCATGCTGGTTTTCTGTGTGGCCCTCGTTAGGTGGTCCAGGAGCTCAGCTTGCCTTGTTGGAGCGGCTGTAACCTCCGGTGTAACTCTCGGAGTAACTTCTGGGGCAGGCAAGCTAAGCTGAGGCAAATGCCCAACTCTTCGCAATCCCTCGGCCTGCAGCACTGCCCATCCTCTCTCAATCCCCTCTAAGTTCTCAGCCTTGTTGCCTAAGTCTAAGTCTCGCCCTATGGCTTCCCACGTCCGTTCAGCCGTAGCCGTTTCCCCTGTGAGTTGCTTGATATAACGATGGAATCGTGCCTGAACTTCGGCTGGCAACTTATGGTACGCCTTGTCCCAAAACTCAGCGTTGATTGCTTGGGGCGACAGACCAGCCGCCTCTATTTCACTCAGATAGGCTTGCCCAGCAGCATCCATGACCATCCGCCTCATCATCCCCTCGAAGTATCGCTCCACTGCTTCGGGTGGTGTAACTTCTGGCGCAGGCTCCACCGCTACCGGCTCCACCACCTTCACATTCGCAGGATTGCCCTCTACCTCGGCCAGTATGTCTATCATCCGCCTGATCCCCTGCTCTCTCTGCTGGGCAGCCGCCACCATCACCTTGAAGTCCGCTATCCTCTGCTTGGTCTGGGCCAGGTACTCTATGTGATTGATAAGCTCCTGCTCGCCCATGTTGAAGTGGTCGGCCAGTTCGTCAATCACGTACTCTGGCCGCACATTGCCGGCCTTATCGAAGGCCCCCGGCTTCAGCTCCCGTCCCATCAGCAGGTACCGAGCTTTGGCTGGCGATAGGGTCTCAGGCATCCTGCCCTGGGTCAGAACGTGGGTGATGTCGTACTTGCGGACTATCTTCTTCCCCGCCTTGGTTGTGTAGGTCACTTCCTTGCCAGTGTATCCAGCCACTGGGTCGTACTGCATAAACTCCTGCAGCCCTTCCAGTTCGCGCTCCTGGTCCCACATCATCTGCCCCATCTCCTGCAGCTGCCCGTCCATCGTCATCCGGAAGGCCAGCCTGTCCTCGTACTCCATGAGCTTGAAGGCCTCTCGCAGCTTGACCTCATCAGGAACAATCAGCGGCTCCGGCGGCTTCACTGGCTTCGGCACACCGATTGGCTTCTCTGTGAACACAGGTATGCTTAGGTCCACCGTGCTGGGCATCCCCAGGGCAGCCCTGTGCTTCTGTGTCACGGCCAGCAGGCTGTCCATGTATCTCTCAGCCCCTTGCCCGTCGGCCCAGCTTTCGTAGCGGTAAGTGGCTATCAGGTCGCCCATATTGTCGCCCATAGCCGCTTCCACAGCCTCGATCTCTGCCTTAGCTTTCTCGGGCTTCAGCTTGGAGAGGTACTTGTCCAGTTCAGCCGGGGTGAGAGCGTCGTCCTCAATCTTGTCCATCCCCCGCCAACTGGAGAACCCCTCTTCAGGCAGCCTGCTGTACTTGCCCTCAACATGGGCTTCAATCTCAGTCACCCGCACCACCCTCTCGGTCGGCGGCGGTGCAGTAGGCTGTGCTGCAGTAGGAGTTACTGGTGCAGCCGGCGGTGCGGCCTTGGCCCTGGCCAGTTGATCCTTCAGATCCTTGATGACCCTCTGGTTCTGAGTCAGTATCTGGCGCAGTTCCTTCTCGGCGTCGTGTGGCCGCTCTACCAGGCCCCTCAGCCTCTTGCCGATCTCAGGGAAGCGCCTCTCTACGGCCTTGAGCGTCGAAGGCGGCAATCTCTCGCCCCTCTTGGCCCTCAGAATCACGGAGTGGAGCTTGGCCGCATCGGCCAGTTGCTCCTTGGTTAGCTGTGCCTTCTTGACCACTTCAGGGTAGCGCTCCTGGAGCCTCTCGCCTGGCGTCGTGCCAAACTCCTCCACGTACTTCTTGAACCGGTCAGCGCCTATCGCCCTGTAAGCCTCTTCGATGTAGCTCTGCACAGAGTGCTCCAGGTGCGGGTCGTACTGCACGCCGTGCTGTATGCCTTCCGCCATGGTGTCAAACTTGCGCAGCTTCTCGTATGACGGCCTGGCACCCACCGCTGTCCTGCCCATCCCTGGCTTGCCCTTCACGTCCACCACCTCGCCGTCTATCGTTCTGCCTGTCACCACCCTGTGCATCCAGTTCTCACTCACCACCCTGGGCGGCACGCCTTCCTTGGTCAACAGCTCTGTCACGGCCTTGCTGATCTGGTTCAGCCGTGTCACGTACTCAAGCCCGGGCTGCATCCCCGTCCAGTCATACATCTCGGGACGGGTGACGAAGTGCTCAGCCGTGCCGGCGATCTCCTTATGAGCCGCATACTGAGGCAACAACTTGCCCTTCATCTTCTGCGAGAAGCCAGCCTGGTCGAGGCCAAAGTAAGCCTTGGAATCAGGGAACATCACGCCCTTTGCCCTCGGGATGAGCGCATTGAGCGTCATCGCCTCGATGCTGCCCAGGTACTTGCCCATGCGCACGACCGTGGTGTAGGCGGTGGCTCCCCTGCCTACCACTTCCTCAACGGCCTGGTTCTGCCTGTGCACCAGCCCGCGCCAACCGAAGACCAGCTCCTCGATCTTCCGCAGCGGCGGCACCTTGCCTATCGCCTGGGCCGTTGACCTGATCCAGTTGGGAATCAGAACGCCGTCCAGTATCTCCTTGGTACTCGGAATCATCCAGGCAGCGGGATTGTCCGACATGGCATCCACAAGCGGGTCAATGCCTCTAAGGCCCAGCCCCATGTCCCCGCCTATGGGAATGACGAGCTCGGGATCCTGCTCCTGAATCCTCGCCAGTACGGGTTCGGGTGGCGTGACGGGCACCTCTGGGCCTCTGCCAGCCAGCGCCGCAGCCCACGCCTCTTCCGGTGTCAGGGTGTTTATCCCTTCAGTGGTAAAGCCCTGCTTCACGAGCTGTGCTGTCAGCGCCGGGGTGATTTCAAGTACCTGCCCTGTTGCTATAAACTGCCCTACAAACGCTGCCGTGATCTGCGCTCCGGTCAGGCTCTGTGTGTTGAGCACCTGAGTCGCCTTCACGATGGCGGCAGATGTACCAGCCGGTGCGCCTGCTACCAGGTTGGTGGTCCATTCAGTCGGCGGCGGTGCTGTCGTCACCGGCGGGACCGTCGGAGTCGGCAGAGTGACCGGCTCCCGGCCCGAAGTCAGCAGGCCGGCTATTCTCACGGCGGTACGGTCGGGGTGTTCACCCCTTAACCTGGCATCCAGCACCGTTCGCACGGTGTTCATAATCCCCTGTGCCTCACTCCTCATCGCCCCTTCCATCGTCCTCAAGGCATGGAGTTCTTGCTGCTTTGCCTTCGCCGCATTGACCTGGTTTGTCGCCCGCAGATGCTCCAGGGCCAGTTCTGCGCTCTTGATCCTGCTAACCAGCTTGTTAGCGTTATACTCGGCCAGGTAAGAACGGAACATCTCGTTGGTAATCCCCTGGAACATAGATTGCTTCGCAGAAGTCACGACCTTTTCGTAAATGCCAAGTCGAGGATTGTATCTTGTCTCGACTGTGCTGGGGATGGTTCCTGTAGGCAGCTTCTTGTCTACGTACGCCTGATATACCTCCTGAAACCCTCCCGTCTGGGTGAACTTCTTGTAGATGTTGAGCTCAGTCGGCGTGAGGAAGCGTGCCTTAGCGTCGGCATATATCGGCACGGACCCACCCTCGACGACCTTGACCTCCAGCAACTTGCCCTTGTCCCCGGGCACTAGCATCCTGCCGGGCTGAGGGATATGCAGCACCTTTGCTATCTTGGCCGGCATGTGGGCGAACAGGCTCGCCAGCGGCCTCACGTCAGCCAGCTTAGCTGGCATATGTGGCAAAACTTGACCCATCGGCATCTGCAGGACCTGCCATATCGCCTGGATACCATGGTAACTCATCATCGCCAGTGACCCCACCAAACCCACCACGCCCATTACTTCGGCCGGCGCGGGCAATACCTTGTCGCCTACCACTCTCTTGGTGTAGAGCCAGCGAGAAATCGCATTGTTTGTCTGAACTGGCACACCCGTTCCCCATGTCAGCACTGGCATGTGCTGAGGTACATACGCTTTGAGGTACATGCTCCGCATGTCACGCAGAAACCTCTCCTCCAACTCGATGTCGCCCGTGCTTGGGTCGATGCGCCCGACAATGCCGCCTTCGTGATACACCAGGAAGTCGTTGGTCGCAGTCGAGAACTGGAAGTTTAGCTTCGGCACCTGCAGGTCTTCATGCCTCGACACCAGCTCCACCAGCGTGTCCCCGTCGTACACCAGCCTCATCAACCCCCGCTGCACGTCCTCAGCCATCCCGAGGTCCACCGGCAGAAGCATAAAGCTCAGTGGCTCATGCAGCTCAGGCTGCCACCACTGGTATATCTCAAGATCGCTCAGAGAAGGCATCAAGGCCTGCAGCACCTCTTTCGCCCTGCCCAGGCTGCCCAATGCCCTCAATCCGGTCATAAAGGCCTCTGGCGAGCTGTAGGCCATGTCCAGCGCCTGTTGTACCGTCTTGCCGGGGAAGGCACCACGCAGCATCCCTGTGATCCTGTCGGCGTCTTCGTCCCCCAGCCTCTGCCTGACCTGGCCCTCAGTGAACCTCTGTGCTATAAGATGGGTTCTCAGGTCTTCACGATATACCGCGGCCCAGTCCACCGCCTGCAGCCGGTCGAGGTACTCCTGCGTGACTTCCCCGAACAGTGAGGCTATGTCCTCGTCTGTGATCTCCGGCACCAGCGCCCTCAGCAGCGCCTCGGTGTCAGGCGTTCTGCCAATCTCGGCCAGGTCTACCAGAAACTGCTCCGGCGTCTCCTCGATGTAGCGCCACAGCTCCTCGATGTCCTGCTCGGGAAACACCCTGCCGAAGATGTCCGAAATCTCCAGAGCACCGGGCGCGAACTCCGGCATCTCCAGCGCCTCTTCCGGCCAGTCCACGGTCCCCACCAGCCGCATCAGCTCGGCCCTGCTGTACTGTTCACCCGTCGGCGAGATATACACCTCGTCCTCCCTGATCTCCCACTTCTCAGGCGTGATGTAGCTGTGGGCATAGCCCGTCTCGGTCGGCGTCACCTTCAGCATCCAGCCCTGGTCGATGTGCAGCCCTATCCTCTCCAGCTGTGTCTGGTCAAAGAACACAGGCTGGGTCGGGAAGGTCACAGCCCGACGCTCCTCGATGGCGGTCGTAAGCTGCGGGTGCATCTCACGCACGTCCTTGAGAGAACTCCCGTACTGGCTCAGCAGACGGTCGATCTCCAGGTCCCGTGATTCCTGGTACATCTCCAGCAGTCTCTTAGAGTCTAGGCTAACTGCGCTCATTCTCTTCTCGTTTCAGGCCCTTCTTGGCCAGCAGCATCTGCAGCGCGTTCGGCTTCCCGCCACCCTGCGGCTGCCCACCGGCAGCAGGCTCACTATCAAGGGCTGCCAGAATGGTCTTGTCCAGATCCTCCCTCGTAAACTTGAACTTCTTAGCCACGTTCCACCTCCTGCGTTTCTTCAGGCTCGGTCGGCATCGGCGGTTCCCCTCTTCGAGGCCCACCGCCACGCCCGCCTCCGAGGAGCGGCATTGGCTCCTCTCCGCCACGCCCTTCACCTTTCTGCTGCGGCGGCCTCTCCAGCATTGAGTGCTCCATCTCCCTCTGCTTCAGGATAGTCACTATCCTCTTGGCCAAAATGTACGCCTCGATGGGCTTCTCGTCGTCAATCAGCTTGCAGGCCCGCCGGTACAGGAACAGCACCTCGTCCACCTTCTCGGCCTGTTCAGACAGGAACTTCATCTCTTCGCCGTCCGGGTCCTGCACCTTCAGAATGTTCCGCCTGATGGTGTCGCTGGAGTAGAACCCCTGGGCAGTAGTGGCAATCTGCAGGTCGGCGATCTCCTGCTCCTTGGAGTGAGTAAAGAACCGGTACTTGATGTCATAGTCGCCCTTCAGGTCGCTGCCCGTGTAGCTGTTCTTGGTGCCCGGCTGCCCCAGACTGAGCTTCTTGCCTATGCTCATTGCCTGGGTGATTATCGTGCGGCTCAGGGCCTGGTAGAACACCGCCTTGGCCTGTATCCGTGGCAGGAATATGTCGTCGCGGGCCCCCGTCAGCCTGGTGATAGCGATGGCCGACAGAGGGAAGCTCAGCGTGCCGTAGTCCACGACAGACAGGCTCCCCCGCTGCAGCGATGCGTCCAGTACGGCGTACAGCAGCCTGGTGGCGTTCTTGATGTCGCCCACCGGTATCGGCCTGTACCCACCGCCCTTCTCCACCGGATGGACCGTCCGAGACTCGTATGGCGACGCTGCAGGCTTCGGCGCCTCTTCGCCCCTACTGCTTTCGTATTGCAGCCCCCCGAACAGTGCCATGAAGCTCAGCGTCTGGAGTATGCTGGCCGTCCTGTTCTTCTCTGCCCACAGGCCGCGGTTCGCCCAGAATATGCTCTCCCCCTGGTGCCGCTGCGCCTCCTCGGTATAGAACATCGACCCTATAGGGCAGATCGACAGCACAAACGGCGGATAGCCGTAGGTGTTCGGCTGCGTCATGGCCAGCTTCCCGTCCACAAACACGGTCTCTTTATCAGCGTCCCAGTAGTCCATCACCTCGGCATAGCCCGTGCCACCGCCCATGCCGTACTCCTTCTCCACCTGGGCCTTGGGCCGGCGGAATATGGCCGCGCCCCAGACCATGCCGTTGTCATCGTTCTCGTACACGAAATGCCGTGTGTCCAGCGGCAGAATGTCCGGCAGCAGGTTGTCCTTGCCTTCAAGTCTCAGGCAGCACCTGGCCGCCATCCGGCCCCGGAGACAGATCTGCTCGTTGGTGAACCCGTCCATCCCCACTATCCCCCTCTTCGTCAGCCTCTCGTCCACCATGTAGAGAATGTCCTCCAGAAAGCGCTCAATCACGGTCGTTTGCTTGTCCTGCATCTCTTCCCCTTCCACCTGCGTCTGCATGCTGGCTCCCCCGATTATGGCTATGGCCTTGTTGGCGAATATCAGCGGGTCGTTCAGGGTCACGTTGGCCACGTCCGGCACTTCCGTAGTGCCGTCCAGGGTCTTCATGCGATACGGGTCAAGAAGATACAGTTGCTCGTCCTGGTCCATCCTATCGAAGAGCGGCTGCATCTCGTCGCGCTTGGTTTTGATTAGCCTGTACTCTTCTCTCGATTCGTCGCTCATATATCACCTCACTTGGGATTGCCGTTCCGCATCTTGAGATAGGTGTAGAGCTCGGTCAGCACCTGGGTGTGCTTCACCTGTGTCTCGTTATGCTGCCGACACACCTCGTTATAGTCCTTGAGCAGCCCTGTCAGCCTGGCCTCCGATAGCTTCCTATCCTCCTGAATCTGTGTGACCAGATATTTGTATGCCAGGAAGATAAGAAAGCCCATCACCGCTCCCACACCCCCGATACTCCCTAGAAGCTCGATCGTTGTCATAGGCACCTCCTTAGAAGCGCCAGCCCGGCGCTCCTCTGGCCGTGCTAGGCCGGTAAGATGCGGCGGCATAGCGCCTCGCGTCCATGCCGTGACTGTACTGATGGGTCGTGTCGTCGCTCAGGTACTCCCGCCCAGTGGTCGGCTCCCTCTTCCGTATGTACCTGTAGTTGCGCTGCTCTTTGATGCACTCTACCGAGTCCTTCGTCCAATGCTGGTAGTACGAGTTCACCCGCTTGATGCCAAACAGCACGCTGCCCGGGCCCTTCTCAGTCTCCTGTATGTTGAAGCCCCTCTGGCGCAACTCCTCGGCGCTCTTGGGCTCGTGCGGGTCCGGGTAGATCGGGTCATGTCCCGACACCCCCTGCAGCATCATCTCCCTGGCTATGTCATCGTTGGTCATCGGCTCGTGCTTGTAGAAGAGTTGATGGCTGTAGAGGTCGCCCCCCACGATCACGTTCCTCACCAGCACGGTAGGGTCGCTCGAAAAGCCGTAGTCCAGGCCGTAGAAGCAGTCCCCGGCCGGCAGTATGTCCACCTGGTCGAAGTTGGGATGCACCAGCCCTTCCATCTTGCCCAGCAGCCCCAGGCCGTAGATGTTCCACCAGTTCGGGTCCTTGTCCCGGTTCGACTCTATGTTCTCGACTACCTCTCTGGGCAGCACCCCCAGCGCGTCCTGATAGGTGCTGTGCACGTAGTAGCTGGTCGGCTCGTTTATCAGGTTCTCGTGCGCCCAGAACTCCGCCACCGGGTTCCAGTCCACCACAGTGAACCTGGTTGTCCGTACATCGAGCGCCCTGGCCGTCTCCCAGGGCACGTTGTTGCCCTCGTTGATGAACAGAATGTCTCGCCTCGGGCCTCTCACCTTGTCCGCCTCGTCAGCTCCAAAGAACTCCACCTTGGCCATCCCGAAGTCGTACCGGAACAGCGTCTTGGACCACCTGGGGTTGTTGTCTTCCGACTCCCCCAGCACCCTGAAGAAGTCCCGGATGCACCCGCGCCGCAGGTGAGGCAATGACTCCGAGGCGATAGTAATGAGCAAGGGGCTCTTCGCCCCCTTCGCTATCAGTATCAGCGCCTGCAGGACGCTCCAGGTCTTCGAGCTCCAGGTCCCCCCTTCCATCAGGCAATGCCTGTAGCCTTCCAGCCACGCCTTCAGGACGTGCTCGAAGTTCTTGGTCGTCCGCATCTCCTGCTTCTGCTCACGTTCCGCTACTGCCTGCATCGGTCCTCTTTCCGGCCAGGACATCGTTCACCATGTCTCTGACCTCATCATTGTTCACTATCACGTGGAATATCAGGTCCTTGCCGTTCCCTCCGCCCAGCGGCTGTGTCACCTTGCCCTCCACCCTGTCCAGCAGCATCTGCATGAACTGGGGATTGCCGGCCAGGGCCTGCTCGACTATCTTCCGCGCCACCGAGTCGGCGACCTTCTTCCCCGTCTTGGGGTCTCTGCTCTCAATAATCGTCCTGGTGGCCTCGCTGATGGTCAGCCCCAGCTTGGGCCTGCCCTTGGGGTTCTTGGTCGGCTGCCCGGCCTTCTGCATATTCGCCAGCGTGTTCTTGTGTACCCACGCGCCCTTCTTCGTCAGCACCCAGTTCGGATCATTGCTGTGGTCTTTCATCTTTGCACCTCAGACAAACCCTCTCCATGTCCTGTATCCGCTGGCCTTGGATGGTGATAGTCTGTCGACGGAATACGAACTTGTCGCCACGGTTGATCTCTCTCCCGCAGCGACACTTGTAGTTTCCTTTGGCTTCTAGAATATCGCCTGTATCAGCTTGGCTATCCCTATCCATGTGAACACTCCTAGTGCCCTGCCGACCATGTAGTAGTGGTGTTCGCTCTTGATCTCATTCGCCAGTATCTCCGACAGTATCCGGTGCATCGGCCTCCAGGGGCAGATAACCTCAGCCCAGCCCTGGACCAGGGCGTGCCACTCCTCATAGCAGTCCATGAAGTAGCGGATGTCGATCCCCTTCAGGAATCCATTGGGCGGCCGGTGGTCTATGGGCTTTTCTTTGTCTGTCATCTTGGCCTCCAGAAAGTCAGCACTCTGAGGATAGCCCATAGCACCTGATGCCACCATGGGATTTCAGGCGGGTCTGGCGGGTCCTGCGGGGAATCAGGCACGGGCTCTGGCTCAGGGGCAACAGGCGGCCGCTCAGGGGCCTCTGGCGGAGACTCCGGCTCCTCCGGGAACTGATAATCCTCGGGTGGCGGCACTGGCACGGAGCGGGGATGCACAGTCAGCATGACGGCAATGCGGGGGATATTGACCTCGACATCGGACTCGATGACAACCGCGCCGGCGTACAGGCCTTCGGTCAAGTCCCTGGCGTCGCAGGAGACCCTGATCCTGCCCTTGGCAATCCCCAACGAAGGGGTGATCCGTAACCATCCCGCCCAGGGCTCAGTCCGGCCCGTCCAGTGAGCCTCCCTGCCCGGGCCCGCCTTGCTCAGCGTGATGTACTGGCTGGCCGTGATGAACTTCCAGCCCTCTACGGCCTCGAATGAGAGGGCCCCAGGGGAGATGCCGATGTTAGCGTACTGGCCGCACTTTGCCATTCTTCTCCTTCGCACTGATCCTGATATGCCAAAGCCGCCCCGAAGGACGGCTTTAGTTCTCTGCCTGCACCTGGCAGGTGAGCTATCGCTTCGCCTGTCGCAGTCAGGCTGCTTTCCCGCCTCGCTGTACTGGTCGTCAGCGGCAACCCGACTCTTGACTTGCTGGCGAAGTCAACTATTTATGGCGGGCCCGGGAGTTGAACCCGGTCTCTCCAGGTTATGAGGCTGGCGACTTACCGTTTGTCCTGCCCGCGATGTAGAAAAGCCCCGTCTCCGGGGCCTCCAGGGCGTAGTTATACGCCCATAGTCAAGAGCATATCACGAACAAAGTGTACTGTCAAGAATACAAAAGTGTCGTTTTATGACGGTTTTGTCAGGCCTTCTTGCCTCTCCCTCCGCCACCGGGCAAACCCTATCCTCTTCCGCCTCCAGCCTTTCACGTACATCAGCACTTCCCTGGCCCCCGGGCTTAGTGTGGCGAACGTCCGGCCGTCCTCGATCT
>Ga0209498_1002797_pt1 | contig 10479 bp, 6 predicted proteins | sample WalLakDeSediment_FD_184131 | JGI IMG/M metagenome (GOLD analysis project Ga0209498, IMG submission 184131) | Lake sediment microbial communities from Walker lake, Nevada to study Microbial Dark Matter (Phase II) - Walker Lake 11/02/13 Deep... | ecosystem: Environmental > Aquatic > Freshwater >... | reverse complement strand
CGCCGTCGCCAAAGTACTGGATCACCTCTTCGGGCCACATATTGGCCTCCGAGAGCAAGAACGTGCCCGGCGCGTAGGCGTCCACGAAGGCGCGCAGGCGCTTGAGGTAGGCGTGCGTCTCCGGCAGGTTCTCACAGTTCGTGCCCTCGCGCTCGTAAAGATACGGCGGCGCGTCGATGCGGAAACCGTCCGCGCCCAGGTCAATCCAATACTGCACGACGCGCATCATCGCTTTTTGCACTTCGGGATTGTCGTAATTCAAGTCCGGCTGGTGGCTGAAGAAGCGATGCCAGAAGTACTGCCCGCGTACCGGATCGAAAGTCCAGTTGGATGGCTCGGTGTCGAGGAAGATGATGCGCGTTTCGGCGTAAGGTTCGTCGGTGTCGCTCCACACGTACCAATCGCGGTAGCGCGCGTGTTCGGGATGCTGCGGGTCGCGCGACGCCTGGAACCACGGATGCTGGTCCGACGTGTGGTTGATCACCAATTCGACGATAATGCGCAAATCGCGCTTGTGCGCCTCCACGAGCAGGGCCTTGAAGTCATCCAGCGTCCCAAAATCGGGATGGATGCGCGTGTAATCGGCCACGTCGTAGCCGTCATCGCGCAGCGGCGAGGGGAAAATCGGCAGCAGCCAGAGCGCGTCCACACCCAGGTCGCGCAGATAATCGAGCTTGCCGATCAACCCGCGCAAGTCGCCGATGCCGTTGCCGGTGCTGTCGGCGAAAGCCTTCACCGACACTTCGTAGAAAATAGCGTCTTTGTACCAATCTAACATACCCTAGCCTCCTTCAAAAATCATGAATCATGAATCATGAATCGTGATTCGTAATTCGTAATTCGTAATCGTCATCGAAACTCGACAGTCCCATTCGCAAGCAATGAAAAGTGTACAATGGTTCACCTTTTTCGACAAACGAATAGCAAGGCTCAGTAGATCGAAAAATGCTTCAAGGGATCGCCAGATCCGCCTCCGCCGGCGCATTGCCGCGCAGCCGCTTCAGGCCGTAAAAGCTGTTCATCGCCGTAGCCATCAGCAACGCGCCAGGGCGTAGCGTGCGCGCGGCGCGCGCCAGCCGTCGCGCCACATGCTCCGGTGAGAACGCGCGCTGCCATAACGCCCGGTGCGCCGCGAGGAGTTCCTGCGGCCTCATCAACGCCGGCTCGAACGCGACGTTGTAGCCGTTGTAGTGCTGTGATGTGGCGCGCGGCAGCAGCCGGCCTGCGTGGGCCAACTGCGCGTAGAGCGCGGTACCCTGGTAAGGCGTGAGTACGCTCAGAAACGGCACATCCACGCCAATCTCGTAGAGACGCTCGGCCATCGCGACGATGCTCTCAGGCGTGTCGCCATCGAAGCCGGCGACGAAGCCCGCCATGACGCAGATACCGCGCTGGTGCAGCGCGGCAATAGCCCGCCGGTAGCGCTCGACCTGGTTCTGCGGCTTGTGCGCCGCCTTCAACGAGCGCGCGCCGAAGGTCTCGATACCGAAGAAAACGCCGATACAGCCGGAGGCTTCCATCAAATCCAACAACTCGCGATCTTCGGCGATGTCCATGCTGGCCTGGGTGAGCCACCACCGTTTGAGCGGCGTCATCGCCCGCAGCAGCGCCTTGATGTACTCTCGCTGCGCCGTGAGATTGTCGTCCCAGAACCAGATGACTTTGCGCTGCCACCAGTGCGCGAAGGCGTCGTAAGCTACGTCGCGGAGCACATCCGCCACCGGGCGCACCCGAAATCCGGGATTCATAGCGGGGACGCAGCAGAAGGAGCAGGAAAAAGGACACCCGCGCGTGGCTTGCACCACCCGCTTGACGAAGAAGGCTTCGGGCAGCAGGTCGTAGCGCGGCGTGGGCAGCCCGGCCAGCGAGCGCGGCTCGCCGTGATAACGGCGCTGCAACGCGCCGGCGGCGGCGTCATCCAACATCCGCTCCCACACCGATTCCGCCTCGCCGATAACGATGGCGTCGCAGTGCGCCAGCGCCTCATCCGGCCAGAAGGTGACGTGCGGCCCGCCTAGCACCACGCGCTTGCCCCGCGCGCGGAACTCCTCGGCCAGCCGGTAGGCTTCATCTGCAAACCCGCTGAAGTACGAGAGCGCGACCAAATCGGCGTCCGTGTCGCAATCAACGGGTTGCACTTGCTGGTGGATCACACGCGTGGGATAGCGGGCCGGAGTCAGGGCAGCCAGATGGATGCCGGTCAGTGGTGGGACAAAATGCTTCTCGTGCCCCTTGGGATAGCGCGGCTGGTAGGTCACAACAATGTCGAGTTTCATCGCAAGCTCCTGGGCCAGGGTGTATTCTCATCTAAGTATAGGTGAAAAGCCCTACCAAATTCTCCCAGGTGCGCTCTCAAATGCTCTCCAAACGCCCGCCAAGCTTCGCCAGGTTGACGCACAAATTGACCGGTGAACCGCCCTGGTGCTTCTGGAAGGTGTGCGCGTCGAACAGCGAATCCACCGGTTCTACGGAGATGAAGTCGATCAGCGCCTCGCCCAATGCGACAAGGTCGATTTCATCGTGTGCGTTAGCGGCTAATGGCTGCATGATCGTTCTCTTCGTGTGGAAATTGAGATAAGTGTACTAGCCTAGAAAGGGAAGAAGAGTGGGACGAAAATCAGACAGCCAAGCAGCATCAAAATCTGGAGCAGACCGCCAATTTTCACGTAGTCGCCGAAGCGATAGCCGCCCGGCGCCATCACCAGCGCGCCGCTGATGGTAGACATCGGTGTAGCACAAGCGGTAGACGCAGCCAGCGCCACCGCAACTAGGAGCGGGCGCGGCGATACACCCAGACCCACAGCGACATAGTAAGCAATGGGCGCCATCAACACAGCCGTCGCCGTGTTAGAGACAACCTGACTGAGCAGCCCGGTCAGCATGAAAATCCCTGCCAACACCACCACAGGCCCCAATCTGCCCAGACTGGCGGTCAAAGCGCCGGCGACAAAGTCCATGCCGCCGGTTTTTTGGAGTGCGGTCGCCATCGGTAACATTGCGGCAAGCAGCACAAGGCTCGGCCAGTTCATCGCCTCGTAAGCCTGCTCCATCGACACGCTGCGGGAGAGCACCATCGCCGCGGCGGCCAGGAGCGCCGCCACCACCGGCGGCAGAACGTTCAGCGACATCAACACCAGCATGGCGATCATCACCCCGCCGGCAATGCGCGCCCGGCGCGGCGTGTGCTGCGCCTCGATCATCTCGCGGGGCTGCCCCACAACGACGAAGTTCCGGTGCTCGCGCTGCAACGTGCGAATGTGGTCCCACGTCCCAAGCACGAGCAAGGTATCGCCAAAACGCAAACTCAACGTGGCCGTGTTCTCCTCCACCGGCTTCCCGTAACGCCGCACCGAAAGCACGGTCACCTGATAGCGATCCCGGAAGCGGCTCTCTTGCAGCGTTTGCCCGATGAGTTGCGAGCGCGGCGGCAAGAGCAACTCCACCATCCCCACCTCGTGCGAGATCAACAGCCCCTCGGCTTCCTCATTAGGAATAAGGCCCAGGCGCTCTTCGTGGGACAGCTTGGCGACGGCGTCTGTGTCTCCTTGCACGTGCAGGATATCGTCGCTTTCCAAGCCCGTAGCGGGGGTCGCCATTTGCGCCGGGCCGGGCGCGCCCCTGTGTTGCGGCCAGCGCTGGATTTCCAGCACGTTGACGCCATATCGCTGGCGCAATTGCGCCTCGGCCAACGTCAGTCCCACCAGCGGCGAAGACTCACGCACGCGCATCCGAAAAAGGTCCTTCGGCAAGTGATAGGCGGAGGCCAGATCATCCAGCGAAAGATCGCTGGCTTCCATCGCGTAGCCCCCGCCGCTTTGCGAACGATCGGGCAGCAGATGGCGTCCCATAAACACAATAAAAGCCATCCCCAAAAGTAAGGCGACAATGCCAATGGGGGTGAGCGAGAAGAAGCCCAACGGCGGCAGCCCCGCGTTGACCAGTTGATTGTTGACAACGAGATTAGGCGGTGTGCCGATAAGGGTGAGCAGGCCGCCGATGAGGGAGCCGAACGCCAGCGGCATCAACAGCTTGGAGGGACTGACCTTCGCGCGCCACGCCAGGTTGACCGCCACCGGGATCAAAACCGCCGTCGAGCCGGCGGAACTCATAAAGCCGGAGAGCAACGCCACTGCCGCCATCGTCACCAGGATGAGACTGACCTCGTTCGCGCCGCTGATGCGGGTCAGGATTTGCCCTATAAAGTGCGCCATCCCGGTCTGGTGCAACCCGCCGCCCACCACAAACAGACCGGCAATCATCAGCACCACCGGATCGGAGAAGCCGGCCAAGGCCTCTTCGGGGGTCAATATCCGCAACAAGATCAAGGCCAGCAAGGCCAACATCGCCGCCAGGTCCATCCGCAACCACTCGGTAACGAAAAACACCATAGCGACCAACAACACGGCGAAGACAAGAATTGCGTCTAACGTAATAGGCTCCTTAAAAATGGCAAATGGCAAGTTGTACTTGTGATACGCGCCTATTCCACAAAATAGAGAGCAGATAACTCCGCAGTGGAGATGGCGTTTTCAGGCTGCCCGCTTTGGAAGAAAGGATGTAACGGCAACGCGGCGACGTTCTCGCGCCCGTGGTGCGGGCCGGCCAACACGCGCTCGATCTCCGCGAGGTAGCCCTGCGCGGTGCGCTCCCACTTGACGTAGACCAACTGACCACCGAAGTCAGGGTGCTCGGTCCAATAGCGGTCGGCGAGGTCAAAGTTGCCCTGAGGGTTTAGAAAAGCAATATGCACCTTCTTCCTCCTTTGGAAATGTTACATGACTAATTGTTATATCTTTATTACATTTTAACCGCAGAAATGGCGGTTGTCAATCATCCGCCAAAAAGTTCCCCATCTTTAAGCCGCATATAAAGCACTGGCGCAGCGACGTCGGGCCGGTTGGTCGTTAACAAGGCGCTGCGTGCTTCGTTCAGCGCCAAGTCGACCGCGCCGTGCTCGACGAGGCGGCGATAGAAGGTCGCGCTCAATTCACGTGCGGAGACCAACGATACGCTCGTCTGCATTGCCACGACGGCGGGGATGCCGGCCGCGATCAGCTGAGGCGCCATGCCTACGAAGGCATCCGCCGTCGCCCGGGTCGCGCTCTGGCAGGCTGCCAGCATCACAAGGCGCGGACGCGCGCCCTGCCGCGCCAACAACGTCGCCAACGCGCCGTCTTCAACAAGAGCGGTCAGGCCGTCGTCGTCTTCAAGGTAGAGCGCGCCCTTCCGCCGACGCGGATCGAACGTCCCGTGAGCGACGATGTGCAGGATGTGACAGCCTTTCTGCAATGCGCGCTCCAGACGCAGTGGTGTAATTGGCGCGTCAAGGAAATCCAAACGCAGCGTTTTATCTGCTACGCCGGCAAAAGCCTCTTCCAACACTGTCTTTTCCTGTGCCGCGTTCAGGACGGGCAAGCCTTGCGCGCCCAGATCGGCGGGATTCGCAATGGCCGCCAGGACACGTAGTGGACGCTCCTCCACACACGCACCCCACGGTTCGGCGACGGACAGATAGCGTGAGAAAGGCGCGCGCGCATCCGCCGCCAGCCACACGCCTTCCTCTTGAAGTAATTCCCACGAGAGCGCGTGCAGTTCCGGCGCATCCGGGTCAATGCGCAGGCGGATACGCCGCCGTTGCGCCTGCCCACGAGCGCGCGCCCATGCATTGCGGAGGTTCTCGTCCGCCATCAACGCGGCGAACAAATGCTGCCCGTCAGTCACGCAATCGCCGGAGGAAACCCACGCCGCAAGGTCGGCGTCGAGATAACCGCGCGGGAAGTTCTGCCCATCGCCCAGGGTGATTTCCACGGGATAGCCCGCACCCGCGCGTTTAAAGATGCGGATTTCCAGATCGACGAAACGCGGTGCGGCATGGAAGACCTGTGTGTGGGTCTGAGCTGCACGCGTTGTGGCTTGCCGCTCCACGGGCAGGTGAATGGTCTGTTCACAGGTCAGCGGGTTGCCTGCGTGATCGGCAAACTCGACCGTCACGCGCAATGGCACGCTGCCGGCTTCCAGCGGCTTGAGGTCCAGCGCGCGTACCTCCTGCGCCCCGGCTTCCAGCGTGGTGATGCGCTGCGTCTGCATCACCTGTCCGGCAAAGCATTGCTTGTCGGTGCGGATGACGAGACTGCGCGCCGGGCCAAACCCCGCGTTGTGAACGATGAAGCGCACCAGCGACCATTCATCCAGCACCAACCCGCCGTGTTCAATGGTCAAGGCGATGTCCGGTTGCCGACGGCAGCGGTCGACCTCGCGGCGGCAGTGTTCCGCCAAGGCCGGTTGGCCGTGCCCGACATACAGAGCGGCGATCTGTTCCCAAAGCGCGGCCTGATCTTCCAGGGGCATCTCCGTTGTGGAAAAAGCACGCGCGTGGTGTTGCAAGGCTTCGGCTTGGCGCAAAGGCTTGTCGAGGTTGTACCACAATGCCGCCGCTTGCTCCCAACGCCCGGCGACCTCATACTGGACGGCGGCGCGTTCCGGCTCTCCGGCGGCTTCCCACAATTGCGCGGCCTGGTATGGCAGGTCGTGCGCTTCCAAGAGCGCGGCCCCACGCGCGGGTTGTTCCAGCGCGGCGTAAGCGCACGCGGCCTCCTGCCATTGCCCGGCCGTCTCGTACTCGACGGCGCTGCGAGGGCGGATGAGCGCAGTGAGCGTGCCATCCGCATCGGCGATCACGGCGTAGGCCTGGCGCGTCTCGACGGATGGTAAGGATTCAACAGAGGAAATCCCTTCCGTTGATTCTGTTGAGAAAATGAGCGGCGCGACTTCGATGTGCCGTTCCACCGCATAGCGCCACAGCTCCCGGCCCGTGATGGCATCCAGGGCGTAGAGGCTGCGATCCCAACACGCGGCATAGACCACGCCGCTCACGACGACCGGCGTGGCGGTGATTTTCTGCGCGGTGGAGAAATGCCAGAGCGATTGGCCATCCAGGGCAAGGGCGTACAGGCCATCCCGCGCGCCCACATAGAGACGTTCGCCATCCGTGACGGGCGGGCTGAGAGGCCGACCCGGCGGGCCAACGGGGACTTGCCAGCGCAACCTGCCGCTATCTGCTTGCAGTGCCAAGAGTGCGCCCGTGCTGCTGGCAGCATAGATGGTATCCTGGCACAACAACGGTGTGTGATGTAGCCAGGCATTCGCTGGCAACGAGGCATCGAAGCGCCAGCGCAGCGTACCGGAGAGGGTGACGGCCAGCAGATTCGGTCCGCGACATGGCAAATAGAGCGTTTCTCCGGCGACGGCGGGTGCGGCGAGTGACACGGAATCGGGGAACGTCCAGCGTCCTTGTTCCGCGCCGGTGGTGATATCCACAGCGATCATGTAATGGGCGCCGGCGACAACGTAGACGGCATTCCCCGCGTTGGCCGGGGCGGAGATTTGCTGCATTTCTGTCGCCCAGCGCCAGACCTCGTTCCCTGCCCCGTCAAGGGCCACGAGCGCGCCTTGTGCGTGCAGCAGATCCGTGCTGGTGAGGCTGACTAGGAGGCGTTCCCCGGCGGCGACCATGCCGGTGATCAGGGCGTCGTCGAAGGCGCATTGCCAATCTCTGCGTCCATCTGCGACAGCACGCCATTCGAGGACGGCAGCGCGCTCAGTGTCGCTGCCGGCCGCCAGTATTCCATCGGCGAAGGACAGCGGCGCACCGGACAATGGTGAGGGCAGAGGCACAGTCCAGGCGACCGCAAGTGCTGTTGGCGCGGGTGCAGAAGCGCCACACACCGGGCAGACGGCTGTCCCCGGCGGGAGATAGGTTTCACAGTGCGAACAAAAGCTCATTCAATATTCCTTCGATGTCTTAAAACTCGATTTTCGCGCGGCTGGGGCTAACGCCCCAGACCCCAGATTGGGGTCTTAACGCCAGACCAGAATTGTGCTATTCAGTGAAAGGACAGAGGTTCAATGGACAGAGGACAATGATTATTGACCCTGGGCGCGCGCAAGGCACCGAAACCCCACGAAGTAGTCCGTGTTCGAAGGCGTGTACCAGTTACGGTCCGTAGCGCGTACGTAGTACTCGAAGTTGAACCAGGAGCCCCCGCGCACCACTTTCTGTCCTTATCGTAATCACTCGCAGTCCACTGCCAGACATTCCCCGCCATATCCACGCACCCATACGGGCTGTCGCCTTGCGGCGAATATTTCCCTACCGGCGTTGTCCCTTGCTCGTTTTGGTTGAAATTGCACAGCTCCCGCGTCGGTGTCTCATCCCCCCAGGGGTATGCACGTCCATCCGTCCCGCGCGCAGCCTTTTCCCATTCTTCTTCGGTGGGCAATTGCTTTCCGGCCCATTCTGCGTAGGCTACAGCATCATGCCAGGATACATACATCACCGGATGTTCAGCGATTTCCTTTGGCGGTGTCTTTCCCTTCCAATGTCGCGGCGGGTTGTGATTTGTCGCCTGTACAAACTGTGCGTATTCGGCATTCGTCACCGGCGTCTTGTCGATCCAGAATTCCGGCAGCGTGCGCTTTTCTTTGCTGTCGCCATACAGGAAGTCGCCGGCCGGGACGCGTACCATCGCTTTGCCATCTTTGGGATGGATCCGCACGTCACCCGGCCGCTCGGTAGGGCGCGCTTGCGCCGCCGCCAATAATGCCTGCAAGCGCACTCGAACCCGCGCCACACCGGGATAGTCGTCGCCAGACAAGGTTTCGGTCAAGGTCAATCCCTGCTCGTGTTCGCGGTCTTCCAGGGTCAGGAGCAAACGATCATATGCAACGACGCGCGCCTGTGTCTGCTGCACCTGCGTTTCCAGCTCACCCGCGTGCTTTTGGGCATCCCGCAGGGCTTTTTCCAGGCGTTTGTGCGTCGCTGTGGCTTCGGCAAATTGGGATTCCAAGGCTGTCACACGGGCGCGCGTCTCCTGGTTCTCGCTCCGGGTATACTCCAAAGCTGCGCGCGTCGTTTCCAATTCAGACTGCACGGCGATCAGGTGTTCCAGCACGCCCGCTGTGGCGGCACGCAGGCACTCGGCTGCGCCCTCATAACCAGCGTCTTGTTCCAACAATGCCAACAAATCAGCGCAGGCCTCTGCGTAGAGGCCGTCGGTCAACTTTGTCCTGGCCTGGCTATACAAGTCAACTCTGGATTGTCCCTCCCGCGACCGCTGCAACTGGCTAGCGACATCCGCGAAGCCGGAAGGCAAGGCTTCCAAAGTTACTATCGCTTGGGCAAACGCACGTGCCTCTATCAGCCGGAGCGCCTCTTCGTATTGGTGACGATAGGCTTGCTCTTGTTGGCGCTGCTTGTCCTCTTCCAAGACCCGGCTTGTCGCCAGCGCCAACAACGTGGTCACGTCACGGAAGTCGGGATTGAGGCTGCGCATTTCCAGACACAATTGCGCCAATGCGGCCCACTGCTCGCCCTTCAACGCGGTTTGCGCTTGCGTGTACAGCGCGTCCAGCGTTGTGGAGGTCTGTCGGGCTTGTTTCACGCGCGTCCACGCCTGGCGCAGCGCAGCTACAAAGGCGCCGGCGCTATCGAAGCGGTCGTCCGGTGATTTGGCCAGCGCCTTGAGCATGGCGTCGCGCACGCTCGCATCCAGGGTTGCATTATACGCGCAAGGGTCAGGCGGACTTTCGTTGAAGTGCGCCATCAGCACGGCCATCGGGGTATCGGCATCGAAAGGCTGTTTCCCGGTGAGCATCTCGTAGGCCACCACGCCCAGACTGTAGACGTCGGCGCGCGCGTCAACGGTGTCTTTGGCGCCGGCCTGTTCCGGCGCCATATAGTGCGGCGTGCCCAGGATCGTCTCGGCAGTGGTCATCCGGCTGGCGCTCAGCGACTTGACCAGGCCAAAGTCCACCAGCACCGCCTGGCCCTCATCATCGAAAAGGATGTTCGAGGGTTTGACGTCGCGATGGACCAGCTTGCGCTTGTGGGCGTAGTCCAACGCTGCGGCGATCTGCCCCAGGATGGTCAACGCCGCATCCAGCGGCAGGGGATCGCCGCCCAACCGGTCGGTCAGCGCGCCGCCGGGCAGGTATTCCATGGCGATGTAGGGTATGCCCTGGTCTTCATCCACGGCATAAATTCGCACGATATTGCGATGCCGCAACCCGAAAGTCTTGCGCGCCTCTTCCAGGAAGCGCGCGACCACCTCCGGCTCGCTGGCATAGTCCGCCTTGAGCACTTTGAGCGCCACCTCACCGAGGCGCGCGTCGCAGGCTTTGTAGACGATGGAAAATCCGCCGCGGTCGATTTCTTCAATCAGTTCGTATTTACCGATGGTTTGCATTGCTTCCCTTTCACCGCCAGTAAGTTTTAAGGGTGGCCCCGCCCCGGGCTTCGTTGCCTACCACGAGGGGCGGAGCCGGTTGATCTTTGGTCGCAGGGCGCATGGCCCTCCGACCGGGAACCGGGTCTGGGTTCCCCATATTCCGGTTCCGCACCCGTGAGCACGGAACATTCCGATTGGGGAGCGCTGGGCGCGCGCAAGGCACCGAAACCCTACGTTGTTGTTCGTGTTCGTT
>Ga0209498_1002795_pt1 | contig 10490 bp, 9 predicted proteins | sample WalLakDeSediment_FD_184131 | JGI IMG/M metagenome (GOLD analysis project Ga0209498, IMG submission 184131) | Lake sediment microbial communities from Walker lake, Nevada to study Microbial Dark Matter (Phase II) - Walker Lake 11/02/13 Deep... | ecosystem: Environmental > Aquatic > Freshwater >... | reverse complement strand
TTTCGTAATTACCGATATCCTGATCGCATTCGTCTCCGTCATCTGTAACAAAAACTTCCCCGTGTTCTACGGGGTTCATTGTTCCGGCATCAACGTTAATATAGGGGTCGATTTTAACGGCTGTTACTTTGAAGCCTTTTGATTTTAAAATTCGGCCGATTGATGCGGCCGCTACTCCCTTGCCAATGCCGGACATTACGCCACCGGCTATAAAAATATAACGTGCCATAAATAATAAATCCCAAATCAGAAATTACAAATTCCAAATAATACCAAAATTGAAATGACTAAAATTCCAAACGTTTTGAATTTATAATTTAGAATTTGTAATTTATTTGTAATTTGGTGCTTGTAATTTGAAATTTACCGAATAAATCATCTCTCTGCTATTACTGAGTTTTACCGGACGAAACGAAACAGGAAATGAAACTAAGTTTTAGTTTCAGCGACTATTATTACTTTTATTTCCGATTCTAAATTATGCTCAAGTTTAACTTTTATCGGAAACTCGCCCAGCTCCTTTATCGGTTGCGGCAAATCAATCCGATTCTTCTTTATATCAAAACCGATCTCTTTTAGTTTTTCTGAAATTTTTTGAGCGGTAATCGATTCAAAAAGCTGGTCTCCATCGCCGGTTTTAACCTGTATAATGACTTCCTGGCCATCAACCGATGAAGCTGTTTGCTGAACCTTTTTCAATTCTTCTTCTGCCTTTTTAGTCTCAATCTCTTTTTGTAATTCCAGCCACTTAAGAGCTTCTTTGCTGGCCGGTTTTGCCAAACCTTTGGCAATTAAAAAATTCCTGGCAAAACCCGGCTTAACCTCCTTAATCTCGTGTTTTTTTCCTACTTTTTCTACGTCTTGTAATAAAATTACCCGCATACTGTTTTATTTTCTCACATTTCTCTTATTATTTCAATAGCTTTGTCCAATTGAGGATCTTTTTCCTGCTCGTAATCTTTTTCCGTCATTTCAATTTTAATATCGGGCTCTAATCCGATACCTGAAATCAATTCTCCTTTTGGAGTCAGCCATCGGGCAATGGTAACCTTTAAAGAAGACCCCTCTCTCAGTCTTGCCAGCTCTTGAATTGAACCTTTGCCGAAAGTTTTTTCTCCTATTAATAATATTTCGCGATTATCCCGCAAAGCGCCGGCTAATATTTCCGAGGCTGAGGCCGAACCGCGATTAATCAGAACTACTATCGGATATCCTGATAAACGGGCCGGTCCTTTGGATTTATAAATTTTTCGTTCCTCCTTTCTGCCGAAATCCTCAATAGCCACAGCCTGACCTCTTTCTAGAAACCATCCTGAAATTTCCTGAGCCACGTCCAGATATCCGCCGGGGTTATTTCTTAAATCCAAGATTATCTTCTCGGCCGGCGAATTCAAAATTTCAAAAGCAGCTGCCTGGAAATCAGAACCGGCTTTTTCGGTAAAATGATAAAGTTTTAAATAAGCAATATTATCTTCTTTCATTTCCCATTTCAAAGAAGGAATTTCAATGACTGCCCTGGTTATTTCGAATTCCCTGGTTTTTTCCCAATCCTCTCGAAAAACTGTTAAAGTTACTCTTGTTCCCTTAGGTCCTCTGATTAAGCTTACCGCCTCATCTATCGTCATGTCAATCGTAGATTTATCGTCTATTTTTGTAATTTTATCTCCAGCTCTTAAACCAGCTCTCTGGGCCGGAGTGCCTTCCAGCGGGGTTATTACCTGAAGATAGCTGTCCTTGATAGATATTTCCATTCCCACCCCCTCGAAAGATCCTTTGGTATCTTCGATAAATTTTTTAGTTTCTTCCGGTGGCAGGAAAACGGTATAAGGGTCTTCCAAAGATCTGACCATTCCCTCTATCGCTCCGTAAATAATTTTCTGGACATCAATTTCTTCTTTGTTGACGAATTTTTCTTGCAACTCATTATAAGTCTCCCAGAAAAGAGAAAAATCAATTTCTTCGGGCGGACAGACAGGGCAAATAATCTTAGACTCTCCCAATAAAAAACCAAGTCCAAAGCTGGCAACTATGGCAATGATTAAAAAAATTACCGCTAATAATTTGTTAAATACCATATGATAATATATTAACAAATTTAAATCTTTGTGGCAATAAAAAACGGGGCTTATCCCCATAAATACACCGGGAAACTATTTTCTATTTAAAAAAATAATCAAGAGGAAGTAAATTCAATTATTCTTTCATTACCCGCCTTATCAACCGCCTTAACTTTTATCAGGCTTTGCAGGCTCTGGTCTTCAAGCAAGTAAATATTGCTTGTTTTTTTCCACGGCCTGTCCCCTTCTTTGACTTGGTAATAGTCAATTCCGGTTTCAAGATCAACAGCAAAGAAAGCGATGAAATATTTTCCTTCAAAAATCAGGGAATGTCGGGCCAATATTATCTCAAGAGGTTCTGGCGGAATATCATCTTTGATCAGTTCTTGGGTCCATTCGTCCCTGGAATCTTCTGCTGTTTCGGGAAAAAGAGTGAAAACAATTCCTAACAAAGCCAAAGAAGCGTCAGTACCCAAGCCATCGTTGAGCAAAGCCCGGGAGCTGTCCTGGAAAGTAATTTCTGCCAAGGTTTCCGAATCCTCAAAAGAGATAACCCGGAAAGGAATTGATACGATTTTGCCCTGGCCCTCAAAACCCAGGGGAATACCTCCGATAAAAGAAACTTTTCCTTCCAGATTGGAATAAGTCGGTTCTTCCGGCCAGAGAGACAGAACAGAGTCTCCCCTGCTGACATCTACCACCTCCAGCTTGTCTTGAGGGAAGGTTAATTCAACCTTCAAAGCATTTATTCTTTCCTCTTCCGTGTCCAGTTTAACCTCAACAATAAAAACGTCTTCTTGATAATATTCATTCTCAGCAGATTCCAAGGACAGAATTGCCGCCTGCGAATTACCGGCTGAAATAAAAAATAGAAAAATAGAAAAACAAGCGCTAAAAACAAACTTTTTTCTTTTTTGAAGCCTGAAAAATTCCGTCATTTTTATATATTGGTACATTATGCCAAAACAAAGATATCCCGTCTAATAAGTTATTAACAGGGCTGAAATCAGGTAGGTCAATGGCTTTTTCCAATAAAAATTTCCCGTCTTTATGCGGGAAACAAAAAATTATTTGAAGCGGATTATTACTTAACGCAGCGAAAGCCGGTTCCCTGTCCGACAGAAGAAGGATGGTAAACTAGGTAAACTGAATAGACGCCTGCCCGAGACTGATTGTCCCAGTGTCCTCCCCGGGTAAAAGCCCTGGTTCCTTCAGAATGAATCCAGAAAAAATCTTCATTATAATTAGGGTTAGGAATATCGGGATTGGTCAGATCAGGAAGGCCGCGGCCGTCAGTACCGTCAATATAACCCCTTTCCGGAAGCTGTTTTCGGTCTTCATAAACACCGTCAATCGCCGTTCCCCTGACCCACTCCCAGACGTTGCCGATCATATCATAAGCTCCGGCAGAAGAAACACACTTTGAACCGCTTCCGGTAGGACCCGGCTGAGATTTCCAGTTACTGGCTACATGACAGTCTTCCACTCCCCAATTAGAATTAGGATCAGGAGTACCTAGGGCTGCCAAATACCACTCTTCGTTAGTCGGCAGTCTTTTGCCGGCTTTGGCGCAGGCAGTCTGGGCCTGATCCTGGGAAATATATCTCCAAGGAATTGCCCCTGAAGCAGAAACCGGTTTACAGTCTGCCTGATTAAGATTATCTCTGGTTTGGGTTTGATTTTGGGGATCCTGGTAAGCACAGGCAGGTCCGGCAGAAGCTTCATATTTGTCTATACAAAAACCTCCTTTATCAGAAAGGACAAAAACCATATCCGAAGGACAGGGAGATTGATCACCCCTTAAACCTTCTCCAACCATGGCCGGTAAAAAAGAGGAGAGGTTATCAGTCGCCCTGACTCCAAGAGTAGTTAAAATTATGGCTGAGACAACCACTATCAGCGTTTTCTTTTTGCGCCAAAAATATTTAAACATAAAATACTAAATACTAAAATCCCTGCCGATAATAATAACCAAATCTTCCTGTTGAATATCAACTTCTGTTAATTTAAATCTGCCGTTGAAAAATTGGTTTAAAAATTCAGCCTCTTTTTCTTTTCCTTTTTTATAGTTTATCAGAGTTTCCTGATAATTAAAATTGTCGGCATTGGCCACATCGGTTATCTGAAAGTTTTGATTCTTTAAGTTTTCTGCTATCTTAGCTGCCTCTCCCCTGATTCCGCTGCCGTTGAGTATCTTTATACTAAAAGACCTTTTGTCGATTTCTTCAACAATTTCTTCTTCCCGGAGAGGAACTTTTTCCTCTGCTTCCATTTTAATTTCCTGGGGAACTTCCATTGCAGGAAGTCCGGCTTCCTCTTCAATAATCACCTCAAACTCCCTGGTCTCTTTTAAAACATCTTTAAAATAATAAGATGCGGCAATCAGTCCCGAGATAAATACCATAACTACCAAAAAGGCTATAAAATATTTTCTAAGCCAAAAAACGAAGACGGCCGCTATGCTTGTTTTTGGCCTCTTTTTTTGAAAATCGGCAGGCGCCAAACTGTCAACCGTTTTTGAAGCAATTTTTCTTATTAATACGCGGGGCGGCAATCTGACGCCCGGAGAAGTTGCCGCTTCTTTTTGGGCAAGAAAGACAGCTCTTCTGATGTAAATTCTGATCATTAAAAAAGTGAAGGCGAAAAAGAGAAAAATTCCGCCCAATATCCCGACTGTTGGAACTAAGGGCACTACCCAGAAATAAACCGTTCTGGTTACTGTCTGCTTGGCTTCGTTTCCGTAAAATAAAGTTAAAACCGCTTTATATCTGCCAGCTTCCAGCAATGACTCTTCGCCCTGCCAGGTGAAATTCCACTTTCTGACGCTTTGGGGTAAAACATTGCCGTATTCTGTCTTATGATTAATTGAAATCATTCCCCTTTCTTTGCCCCAGAAATTGAAAATTCTTATTTCTCCCTGGGGTTGGATGTGGACATTACCGGTGTTTTCCATTCGCAAGGTAAAACGAACTTCAGGTTCCTGGTAAAAGGTTTTCTCGGTTGAAAATTCCCTGATGCGGGCTGCTTCGATCACCTCTCCCCTGACGTTAGCCAGTATCAAAGAAGAAACCAGAGTAGAAATCCTGATACCCGTACCCGGAATATCTTCTGTGGCCGGTCCGGTACCGACTAAAATAGTTGCGTATTTTCCGCCGGGTTCTGCATCAAGCGGAACATTAATACGAAAAGGAACCTGTCTGCTTTGGTAAGCCGGGATTAAAATAGGATCAGAGCTTATTTCAATCCATTGGCTTAACAAAAATTTTTCTCCGGCCAGGCTGTCTTTATCCCGGATAAATACGATTCCGCCCTCCTGGCCGCTCTTAAAATCCATTACCGAAGCAAAAACCTGCAGGTCTCTCGGGTTATTGTTGACTATTTTTACCGAGCTTGACCAAACCTCGCCCGGGCTGATATTGATCTTTATCAGGGGCGGAGTAACAGTCAAGCTCAACTTTTCTTCGGCAGCTGAGACAAAAGAAAAACCTGCTAAATAAAAAAGGGCGATTAATATTATAAACAGCTTTTTCATATTTTAATTTCTTAAATCTACTACTTTTCCCAGCTGAGGACTTTGATATTGACGGTTTTTAAATTTTTTGGAAATCAACCAAATAAGTAAAGATATTGAAACCAAAAACAAGGTAATGAAAAATAATAATAACTGCCAGGGAAAAACCCAGAAATAAACCGTATCCTGAAGGGTTCTTTTTTCTGTTTCTCCGTATTCTGCCAAAAGCACTGCTTTATACTGGCCTAATCCCCTGTCTCCCTGCCAGTCGTTTACCAATGACTCTTTTGCTTCCGGAGCAATAATTATTTCAGCCAGATTAATCTCATCTACCTCTTCCCCTCTCCTGTTGTAAATATATATGGAACCCGAAGGTTTTATTTCTTTGTTGCCGATATTTTCAATTTCAGAAAAAAATCGGACGGGAAAACTGAGAAATAAATTTTTCTCGGTTTGAAATTTCCTGACTTGAGCCCTTTCGACAATATGCTCTTCTACTTCTATATCCAAGAGCAGTTCGGGCTGATTTAGTCTTAAGGCATTAGCTTCAGCATCTTGTCTGGTCGATCCCTGGGAAAAAGTAATAACCGCGTAATACTTTCCCGGTTTGGCGTTCATGTTGACCCGGACGGAAATATCAATATCTTTTTCTTGGCCGGGCAAAACCTCTATCCTTCCCCGGGTAACTTCAATCCATTGAGTCAAAGAAGTTGTCTTGTCCGGACTTTCTTTGTCTGAAATATCATTCACCAGAATATAAAAACGGCCCGTTGAATCGGTTAAGTTAGTAAGTTTTACTGAAAATTCCAGAAGGTCGCGGGCTTTGGCTTTTTGGCTGATAACAGCCGGGTCGACAATGATTTCCTGCCGGGCAGAAGAAGAAAAAGAAAAAAACAAAAAAAGCAAGAGAGGAATAATCAATAATTTTCTTTTGTTTTTTATCGGCATACTATGCGAAAAATAAAAAGAAAATAACTAAACCTATCAAAAGCACCAAAAACAAGATAATGGCTACGATTAAACCGAAGTAAATGCCAGGTGAAGGGCCCTGGTATTTTCTGACATATTTTACTTGGCCCAAGCCTGCTTCCCGGAGTGCTTTTTTAATCGCCTTGCCTTTGTAAACCTTAAGAAATAAAACAAAAAGTGCGGCAATAAAAATTAATATTAAAAATATGGGAATTACAATTTTCCAGGGAATAATCCAGAAAGACCGTTGAGCTGATATGGTTTTCACTCCCATTCCGCCCTGATGAGCAGGAGTACCAAAATTCAAAACCAAGGAAGCTGTATATCTGCCAAAGCCGGATTCTTCCTGCCAGGAGTTTTCAAACCGCCTGATACTGTTGGGTAAAACATTGGCTCCGGCCTGGTTTACCGGAATAGCTGCCACCTGTCTGCCAAAAGTATTTTTTATTTCAATTACGCCTATTGGTTTAATATGAACATTGCTTAAATTTTCAACTCTGGTCAAAAAGTTAACTTCAAAAGGAGTACTGTAAAAGCCTTTATCGGTAGCGAATTGGCGGATACGTGCTTCTTCAATAACATCTCCTAAGACATGAAAAAGCGTCAGTACGCCCACCTGATGAGTAAGGGCAACGATTGCCCCTTCTTCAGGATCGACTTTCGGGGGCTGGGGCCCGAAAACTATTGCTCCGTAATAGCCGCCGGGACCTGTTTCTTCCGGAACGCGAAAAGTTATCGGAATCTGTTTTTCTTCTCCCGGAGCAAAATTTATTCCTTCTTTGGGAGCATCAATCCAGCTGGCTAAAAATGGTCCGTCTTCAGAACCGGCCGGAAAAAGCATGGCTTCACCGCCTTCGCCCCTGGCTTTAAAATCCATCAGATAAACGTAGAATATATTGGGAGAATTGGAAATATTGGTAATTTTAACTGATTTTGTCAGCACCTGGCCCGGTTCTACCAGCTCTTCTATGCGCAAAGGGCTGGCTTTAATGCCTGTCTGGGCAAAAACATTTGCAGCTGAAAACAACAAAAAACAGGCAATAAGAAAAATAAACAGAAATTTATTAAAACTCATAAGACTTGACTTGTATTTTTTTAATTATTATATATTATTTTTAATAAACCTAAAAGCTTCCATATCAAAACTTGAATGGAAGCTTTTATCCTCCATAAGGAAAGTATCAACGTCTATCCGCTTTTTTAATTAATAGGTTGGAGTGGCGATATAAGTCAGGGTGTTGGTATATTCACCTGCCTGTTGCAGAGCAGTAATTTCTACCTGATATCCTACTCTGGTAGCTCCTTTGTGCTCGGTTGTACCGTCAGCCGGACCCGTGTGACACATTACTGTTGCCTGGTCAGTCCCGTCAAATCCGGCCCAAAGATCAGCAGCTTTTGCTCCGTAATAACCTGTTCCGTAATCGCCTTCGTCTAAACAGCTAGCTGCTACACCCGCGTCTTCAGAAGTAAAACCAAAATGGCCGTAAGTGTTTTCTTCGTCCAGTGTTCCTGTCGGAGAAGCCCAAGCCGTAGGAGTAGTAAAAGAAACACAGGTTGCATCTGCAAAACATTTGATAGTGTCAGCTGCAGCACTGGTTAAATCCTGGTCCTGAAATACTACCACTGTATATCCTTCAGAAGCATTGGTTGCTACTGTTAAATCCTGGGCAGCAACAACAGAACTTCCAATAGGCAAAGTGCCAAAAGGAATTGTAGTTGTCGTACTATCTACGTCAGTTGTAGTATCTTTCACCGCAGTTGACGAAGCAACGCCGGAAATAGTAAAGCTCAAAGTGGCGTCTACTGTGGCTGTAACAACCACTGATTCAATAATAGCCACCATAACCTGAACGCTTTCGTCTTGATCGGTTTCAATCGTTATGGTGTAAGTATCGGCAATACCTTCTGCTGCAACTTTTACAGGATTAGTAATACCCTCAGCTATAACTGTCAAAGCGCCGGCAACAATTGTTTGACCTGCGTCAACAGTACAGACTACTATTCTACCATTAACCGAGCCTGTCATATTTGTCGGACAAGTGGTTGTTCCGGCAGTAACCGGAGTAGCATAGTCATCGGGAAAAGTAATGTCAATGGTTTCACCTGCTCCCAAATCCTCACCAGTAGTAAAATCAAACGTATAAGTTACTCCCGTAGCTGCAGGCGCTGAGTCTGAAATAGTGGCACTGGCTAAAATCAAAGAAGTTTGAGCTATTCCCGGCACTATTGGGAAACCAAGTAAAACCAGAGAAACAATCATTACCCAACTTAAAATATTTTTAAGAGATTTCATGATAAATTCTGTAAATTCAAACAATAAAAATTTATTTTTTATTTTTTATTGTTCTCTCTCGACCTTTTTCCTCCTTCTTAAAGAAAGAGAGTTTTACGGTTTTATTATAACATGCTGTCAAGAAAATACCCTGTGGAAAACTCAAGGCGGTATTAAAACATTAAAGCATTAAAGCATAGAAGCATTATTTTAAAGATTTTAAACTGTGCCAAAGCATAGCGCCAATTTCTTCGGCTAATTTAGCTGCTTTATTATAATCCTCATTGGTTAAATATTTTTCTTTTAAAGAGAAATATAAAAGATACTTCGATTCTTTTAAAGAACCGTAAGAAATCTCCCAAAAATTATTTTTAACCGCCTTTTTCTGGCGTGCAAACCCCTCAATATAATTAAGAACAACAGACAAAGCCGCTCTTCTTAGCTGGGAAACTATTCCATATAATTCATCTTTAGGAAAAGATCGAGTCTGTTTATAAACAAGATGGGCGTATTCATCCATTTTATTTTTTAATTTACCCTGAAACTCATCCATAATGTTTTAATGTTTTTATGTTCTTATGTCTAAAACGTCGGTATGGCAATATAAACTATTTCACTGATATGGTTTCCGACCGGCTGCATCTCGGTAACTTCAACCCTGAAAATAAAATCAAAAATTTGTTCGGTTGTCGGAAAAGGATGATAGCCGATTTCTTTTGGATTTGTTTCAAAGCGGGCATAACTGTCGTAAGCTGCAAAACGGGAAGGTCCCTCTCCGATATCAGAAAGAGTATCATCTCCGGCATGATAACCGTAAGCTGAAACACCATTAACGCTCCAGGCAGTCGGCGTTTCGTTGGTGCCGGCTACCGGAACTATAATATCTTCTGTCGCACTCATTAACTGATTTCTTTCAAAAACAAAAATCTGGTATCCCTTGGAAGCATTAGTAGAAACATTAAAACGGTGGGCTCCGATTCGCGACTGGCCGAAAGGCAAATTACCAAAGAAAACGCTGTTGGGCGTAGTGTTAATATTGGTGGTCACTCCCCTGGTCGAAGTTCCCGAGGGCAGGCCCTGGACAACAAAAGAAAGTTCAGCCGATCCGGGAACTATACTGGGATAACTGTAGCCTTCTCTAAAAACAACTGTCTGGCTATTGGTATTATCATAAGCCCTGAAATAATAGACAACCCCTTCTTCAGCTCCATTATTTTTAACGGTAAACTCCCATTCAGCTGCCGTAGAGCTGGCATGAAAATAAGAGCTGGTAGAAACACCTGATTCATTATGGGTGGCTGCTGCGGCTGAATCAGATAAAAGCAATGTGGTAATCAGATCATTGTCTTCATCTATGCCGTCGCCGTAGCACCAGGCGTCATCAATTCCACAATCTCCTCTTTCGGGTAAAAAACTAACGCTTTCAGAAAAGTCAGAGCTGGTCGAATACTGAATTCTCATTTTAATGTTTTCTCCGTCTGCCCCGGCCATTTCCCTGATGGTCAATCTGAGCTTTACTGTTTTTTCAGGCAATAAGTAAGAGGGTGTTTGATTCTGGTCAGCCAAAGGATATTGCGGGGTCTCATTCTGTTCGTCCATATACCATCGCCAGTTTTGCGACTGAGGAAGATAATCATCGCCAAAGTCCCAGTTTTGATTATTGCCGGCATTAACATTGCTC
>Ga0209498_1002794_pt1 | contig 10491 bp, 19 predicted proteins | sample WalLakDeSediment_FD_184131 | JGI IMG/M metagenome (GOLD analysis project Ga0209498, IMG submission 184131) | Lake sediment microbial communities from Walker lake, Nevada to study Microbial Dark Matter (Phase II) - Walker Lake 11/02/13 Deep... | ecosystem: Environmental > Aquatic > Freshwater >... | reverse complement strand
GCCAAAACCTACCTGCAGTGAGAAAGGGTCAATAATGGCCATGACATGACATGACCTGGTCTAGGCGATTCGTCAATTAGAGCTGCTCCTGAATAAGCGTCAAGTCTACCTGCACTTGTGAAGTTTATGGCCACTGCCACCAGTTTGAAGACAGCGAGCAAACGGTGAAACACTCTCTAGGCTTGGCTCGTAAAGCTGAAGTGGCCAACGATTACATGTGGGAGGTCAACCATCCCCTGCCTGTACGGCGCCAGACTTTGTGCAGGCCTACCAGTAACTGTAGCTATTGAGCGCTTGCTTGATAGATTGTTCCAATGAAGACGTTATGATCGGCACGACCGCTTTCTCCCATCAACCCAGGTCAGATGATCTGCCCTTTAACCCAATGAGAGATTTCCTAGAACAGGTTGGCGGGATTGGCCTTTGGTGTGGTGGTGTGGTTTTGGCAGCGGGAGGCAGCGCCGAACTGGAAGAATCCATTCTCGGCTGCCTAAAGATGTGATCGGATGTCTCAACAGTTTGTTTATCACCTGGTTCCGGAACAGATGCATGGGAATACGCTGTTTCCCTTGAATCGTTTGCGCGAAGTTGCGCCGGCCGTCGCGGCAATAGCCTGCCAAAAATATGAAGGGCGCGAGGTGCTGCTTAAAACCCGTATCCCACCGCTGGATTGTCTCTGGAATGATGTGCTGATGTTTTGCCCCGTTCACCCGCGCCACATCATGCAGACCTTTCGTGAGGAAGGGTACAATCTGAGGCCAAGACGTTGGTTTGAAGTGCCGCTATCTCGCTTTGAACCGGCGTGTACGGCCGTTTTCTTCTCAAAAATCCGGCCGTATGGGGATTTTGCCATGCCCGATGACGCTTTTGCCATGCTGTCAGATGTGGACTTTGAATCTCTGACCCATTTTCCCGATGCCTTGCGGCAGCATATTGGGCAGGCTCGCGCCGAGAATCGCCGGCCGTTTATGTTTGTGGGCGTACCCCACATCCTCTACCGGGGCACCTTGCTGTTGGATGGCATTGACGTGGAAGAGTTCTGAACTCGTGCCGGCAGTCGCTCCTGCTGACAGTTTACTATCCGTTCTGAAAGATTTACCCAAATATTCCTATTTGGCACTTTCTTCCTGCTTCACAGAATCGCCCACGCGACCTCTCCACAGGCTTCACTTCCCGCCGAACTAGCGGTAGCTGTTTCTCGCTTTGTCTTCGAGACAACAAATTGGGTTCGGTCCTATCCTCAGTATAGGCTTGGTTTTCGCCACTGAGTACGCCGAAAATTTTACCTTACAAACGATTTCTTGTAAGAACCGGGCGAATCTTCACTTGTTCAAGAACCAAGATTATTATATCAGAACGCACGTTCTGTAGCAGCCTGTAGTGTACAATGTTTTCTCAAACTTATGCAGCAGACAAGGGTACATTTAGCCATATTTAATACTATTTTTGCAATTGGTCACAACCCTCTGTCCGGCGGAGAGTTGTTCCTGTTCGATCTGACAGATACCGGCAGCGAGGGGGATTCGTGGGCCTGCTCTCAGGCGGTGGCTATTCGCTCTCCCTCCCTGCGACTGCCCCCTTTTGAGCTTTTTCCAAAAGTTGATAGCAAGAATTATGCCCTGGGTGGCCTGGCCAACAAAATTGTCGCGTGGGTCGCCGCCAAAAGCGGCGAGCCGGTTGGATTTCCTGAATTTCCTGAATTTGCCTCCCGTTACGTTGTCATCTCAGCCGATCCGGAGGCGATGCGCCATTTCTTCGATGGACGGATGGCGGGCTACTTTGCCCAGACGGCGTATTACAGCCTGCAGGCCGCTGCTGAGCTGTTTGTCTTCGCCGAGATTGAGCCCGGCTTTGATACGAGCGATCAGCTGCTCATGGCCCGTCGCCTGGCCCGCGCGCAGGAAATATTCCGGATGTGGCAAACGTGAGGGCCGGCGGCGCCCATCTTTGGCACTCGGTATCAGCGAATCGGCAGAAGAAGAGTTGGCGTTCCTGGTATGGGCACAAAGTGATGGAACAATAAGGAGATGATTATGCACCCACCACTAAAGGCGAAATTGGATCGGGCGTTCAGCTTAACGCACGATCTGGTTATGCATCTTGATGAAATTTCCCTGAACCTGGATTTGCCCGGCCTGCCATCTAACCGCATTGCCGGTCAATTGTGGTGCATCGTTGGCGCTCGCGAAAGTTACATCAAGGCTATTGAGGCGGGTGGCTGGCAAGGGTTCTCGTGCAGCCTCACGGCAGCGCAAGTTAAGCAAGCTGTCCTTGCCGCTCTCGAATCAACCCATGAGCGGCTGAATGAAATCAACTTCACGGATTTTACAGACGCGCAAATTGACCTTGCTTTCGATCTTCTGGAACATGAAATCCAGCATCACGGGCAGCTTATCCGCTTTGTCTATGGAAATGGGCTTACTTTCCCAACCAGTTGGCAGAAGCGATACACAGTTTAATGACATAGTGTCAGGCAAGGGGCTTGCAGGCATCGGTAAACCAAGACGGTTATGCCCCTTGCCCGCGCCTGCGGCGACGCCTTTCACGGTGAGTTTTTCGGCTATGGCGTCGAGTACGAACATTTGATTGCCGAGGCGCGCTTTACCTGCCATACTCTGGAACCCCGCCTTCCGCCACAAAGCGGTCGAACTGCGCCAGGGGCTGGAAAAGTGGCCCGGCGCGGCCAACGGGGCCACGTTTTTGCGGCAGACATTTTGCCATAATGTTTAGCATAAAAGGCGCCCATGATGAACTCTCTCTTCTTTTTTGTAGCCCTTTCTCTCATGCTCACCCACGAGATGGACGCCATCAAGTGCCGGGAATGGCGTATCTTCCCGCTCACGTCCCGGTTGGATGACAGCAGGGGGTATTGGGTTTTTACGGCCGTTCACGTTCCCCTCTACCTGCTGTTGTTTTGGGCGCTCTTCACGCCCGACGGCCTCAACCACGCCTTGATGCGGGGGCTGGACCTCTTTTTTGTCGTCCACCTTGGCCTGCATCTCTTGTTCCTCAAGCATCCCAAGAATGAGTTCAAATCAGCCTTTTCCTGGATTTTGATTGTGGGGGCGGCTTTGGCGGGGGCGCTTGATTTTGCGGTAAGCTGACGATCGGGTGGGAGGGGTTTCAGGCGGCGATCTTTATCCCCTACTACTGGCAGACCAACCCTGTCGGCGTCAAAAACGCCCGGCGCATGATTGCGGAACTTCTATGATTAAACGCCTTTTCGACATTGCCATTGCCGCTATTTTGGGTACTCTATGTTTATCGCTGGCGCTTCTTATTGCTTGCGCTGTCTGGCTGGAATCCGGCTCTCCCATTATTTACCCTTCGCTGCGCATCGGTCAATTTGGCAAACCCTTTTTTTACTTTCGTTTTCGCACAATGGCGGGCGACCCACTGCACAAGACCCGGTTCGGCAGATTCATCGGCAATCTATCCCTGGATGAATTGCCCGTGCTTTGGAACGTTCTGAAAGGAGAGTTGAGTATTGTTGGTCCCCGCCCTGAGATACTGGAGAAGGTTGATTTGTCTGACCCCGTCCGGCAAACGATTCTCTCCGTCCGGTCAGGCATTACCGGGTTGGGGCTTCTCAGCTACTTGGAGAAATTCAACGAAACCGCCGTTCAGGAACGCATACAGCCAGATTTGTTTTACGCACTGAACCACTCATTATCACTGGATATTCGCTTGATGTGGAAAACAGCATACTTGTGGGCAAAAATGGGGCATTTGAAAGGCAAGATGCGCAGCAATGAAAAATGAGCGCGTCCGAAAGCTGGTTTTTGTAGTGAGATACGACGTCGAGAGCCGGGGAATTTATGACTGAATCAAGCGTAACTATTTCAGAAGCAATTGAAGAAGACCTGGCCTTCCTCTTCGGGTTGTGGCATACGGCCGAAGTGATGCGCTACGCCGATGAATTTCCCCGCTTAAGAGGCTGGTCCAAAAAAGATGCCCCCCAGACGGCCTGGGCTGCGTATCAGGAAAAACGGGCGGCGCTGGGCAACGGCTATGTCCAGTTCATTCTTCGCTTAACCGATGGGACGCCCATTGGCGAGTCGTTCTTCACACCGCTGCCGGACGGCTACACCTTTGGCAAATGGCAGAAGCCTGATGGCATTGTCTGCCTGATGGGAGACATCAAGCTGCTGCCGCCCTTTTGGGGCCAGGGACTGGGTAGTGAGGGGATGCAGCAGGTGGTCAACCGGCTGTTTGCTAATACAGCTTGTGACCTGCTGCTGGTTCCACCCCATCGGAAAAATCCCGCCGCCGAACGAGTATACGAAAAGGCCGGGTTTACACTGTTCCAGGGAATGCGTTCCTGGTACGGACACAAAGTGATGGAACTTTCTCGTCAAAGGTACGAGGGCGGGAGTTTGTGTGTTGATTGAGATCGAGTTTCTGGCAGATCATCCTGAATTGGTCCCGCTCTTGTCAACCTGGTTCTTTAATGAATGGGGCCGGAACAACCCGGCCCTGACGGTAGAAGTTATAGAAGAAGCGGTGAAACAGCGTCTCAACCGGGATAAGCCGCCGCTTTGTCTGGTCGCTTTTGTTGAGAACCAGCCCGTGGCTACCGTCGCCTTGAAGATACGGGAGATGGAGACGCATCCCCAATATGAACATTGGCTGGGCAATGTGTATGTATTACCCGAATATCGCGCGCAAGGCATTGGCACAGCCGTGATTGAGCGAGCCAGGGATGAAGCTAAACATATCGGCATCTGCAATTTGTATCTCTATACGCGAGATCGAGCGCGCCTGTACGCCAGATCAGGGTGGCAGACAATTGAAGAGGTAACATACCGGGATCGAAGGGCTACAATTATGTGGCAGGAGTTAACCTGACCTGTAATTGGTTGACAAAGATGACCCTATCCACTACTGGCCTAAGCCTGACGGCTGACGCCGCCATTGATCTGCAACTTCACACCAGCCACAGCGATGGCGCCTGGACGCCGCCGGCGCTGCTCGACTATCTGGCGCGGGAGCAGTTTGGCCTGGCAGCTATCACCGATCATGATCGTCCGGATACGGCCGTGGCCATCCAGCAACTGGCGCAGGCTAGACGCCTACCCATCCTGGTGGCCGCAGAAATGACGGCGACGTGGCGGGGCACAATGACCGACCTGCTCTGCTTTGGCTTTGATCCCACGCAGAACGCATTACACGAATTGGCCCAAGAGGTTTGGCGGCGGCAGCAAGAGAATACGCGCGAAGTGTACGAAAACCTACAGCGCCAGGGCTATGCGCTGCCCCAGACGCTCGACGGCCTGGCGGACATTTTAGCCCAACCCAGCGCCCGGCAGCCGCACCAGTTGGTCGCCCTCTTGCGGCAACAAGGCCACGGCCTGGCCGCCGGCAAGATTGCTTCTGCGGCGGGCTGCGCCTTTGCCACAAACGAATTGGCGGACGTGGTGGATGCGGCTCACCAAAGCGGCGCGGTCTGCCTGATCGCTCATCCCGGCCGCACAGACGGCTTTGTGACCTATGACGCCCAATTGTTGGATGAGGCGCGCCGGGAAGCGTTGATTGATGGGTTGGAGGTCTATTATCCGCGGCACACGCCGGCCCAGACGGCGATGTATGAGGCGTATGCCCGGCGGCACGGCTTGTTGATCAGCGCCGGGTCTGACTCGCACAGCCCGGATCAGCCGCCGCTCAAGTACCGGGCCGAATTGTGCCGCGCCTTGCTGGAACGGGTTGGCGTCCGGGTTGCGTAATTGGCCTGTGAACCCTGGCTACGGCCGTATTCGACAAGGTAATGAAAGTTGGGCTACACTGTGATTGATTTAGGATGGGTAACGGCCGTTGGCGATTGGGCATTTTGAGGCGGCGCTGGCGCTGGCGCAGGAGATGGGTCTGCCGGGGGAGACGTGGCCGATTTTGAGTGAGTTAGGCAGGTTGTATGCCGAGCGGGGCGACGAAGCACAGGCGCAGGGAGCTTATCGGGAAGCGGGGACTATCATTCACCGTTTGGCGGAGACGAATGAGGATGAGGGGTTGCGGGAGGGGTTTGTAACGGCCGTTGCCACATGCCCCATCTTGCGGTTGAGCGAAGCGGTCTAATAATCAAAAATATTGACGAATTGATTCGTCCACTATATCCTGTTAAAGGATGAGTAAGAATAGCTTGTCAAGATTTATTTCACATTGGATACAAGAAACATGCCAGATTGGAGTAAATTTCTCCCAACAGACTTTGAGTATGATTTTGAAAATGACAAATTGGTACACCATGGGATCACATTTGAAGAGGCTGTGGAATGTTTCTTTTCAACATATCAGATTCGGCGCAATAAATCTTACAAGGATCGTTACCAGCTTATTGGCCGCACAATAAGTGGGCGGAGACTCAAACTTATCTTTCAACTCAAGGAAGATAACATTGTTCGTATCATTACGGGATGGCAAATATGATAGAAAATCAACTTTCAGAGGCAGAAATTGATGAAATTGTTGTTGCTCAAGCCAATGATGATGATGCTTGGGAAGAAGCTATTTCAGTAGAGGCTGATATTCCAACTACCGTATCTTTGCCACGAGAATTGGCTCGTCGAGCAGCTTTCTTTGCTAAATTACATAGTATGCCAACAGATTCTTGGTTAACCCACATCATCCAAGAGCGGGTTGACTTTGAAGAGTCTGCTTTTGCTGGCGTGAAGCAGGTTATGGAAAAGAGAGCCAGTTACAAGACTTAAGCATTCATTTTTTAGCGTCCATCCCGTTTACCCTACCCTCTTCCAAAAACAAACTTCAGGCACACCTGGTAGCGTGGCGACGATCTGCCCCCGTTGCCCCCATTGCCGGATTTCCGGTGTGAACCGGTGGGAGATGGAACTGTTCGACTTTGGCGATCTGTTCGATGATGACCTTCGGATGGCTTTGTGAGGAAAGCATGACCGATTCCCATACGGTTTTGGCGTGTAAGATTGTAGTGGGTAACGGCCGTTGGCGACCTGAACAACATGTTACGATCACGACCGAACGCAGTTTCAAGGCCAGCCGTATAACCGCCGTGGCCAGCGCTGCTGGTAAGGCAACTGTGCGCTTAAGACTGTCGAACAAGGAGTAAAACAAGTCATGAACCAGAGCGACATCGTCACACTGATCCAGTTAAATTTTTGGGCAAATGAGCGCATTCTGGCCGCTTGCGCCCATATTTCGGCAGATCAGTTTACACGCGCAGTGATGCCTGATCCCGGCTGGGGCAGCCTGCGTGGCATTCTGGTGCATACGCTGGACGCTGAGTACGGCTGGCGCTCTGTTTTACAGGGGCAGGACGAGGAAGGTGTGCTGGAAGCGGCCGATTTCGCCGATGTGGCGGCGCTGAAGGCCCGTTGGGACATCGAGCGCGCTGCCTGGCTTGATTACGCTGCCAACTTGAGCGAGGAGCGCGTCAATCAGGGGTATGGCGCTGATCCCCAACAGGGGCCAAAAGCGTGGCAGACGATCCTGCATGTTGTCACCCATGGCATTCAGCATCGCAGTGAAGCCGCGGCTATCCTGACGGGTTATGGTCACTCCCCGGGCGAACTTGATTTCGATCTGTTCCTGCATGAGTAGCCCGAACAAACCTCTATTTCCCACAGAATCGGCGCGTCCCACGCGTACGGCCGGAAGGAGATACGGAAGACGTGACCCCCTCTCTTGGCGCCATCATCATCTATGCGCGGGACATGCAGAAAACCGCAGCCTTTTATGTCAGCCATTTCGGGTTTGAAACGACAGGTGAAGTAATCGATGGCCTGATCGAACTGCTGCCAAGAAATGGCGGCGCGAGAATATTGATTCATCAGGCGGCGAAGTCGGTTAAACTGGGACAGGCTGGGGTAAAACTCTCGTTTGATGTGCCAGATGTGCGCAGCTTTGCCGCGGAAGCGTCGAGGAATGGCCTGGAATTCGGACCAGTGCATGTGGCCAATGGATATGAATTTGCGAATGCGAAGGACCCAGATAAAAACTCGGTAAGTATCTCAAGCAGAGCATTTCGCCAGTTGAGCAACTGGTGATGCCTGATCGGTTAAGACGATTTGCTGCGGCAGACGACCGTATTCGGCAAGGCAACAGAAGTTGGGCTACACTTTGATTGATTGGGATGAGAAACGGCCGTTGGCGACCTAAACAACATGTGAATGAGCCGGTCTTATGCCCTATGATACGTCCTTGTTTTCCCAATTTGCGGTCTTGACAATGGGGATCGCCTCCGCGCTCGATTTTATTCGGGAAAATGATACCATTGGTTCGTATGAAGAATATGCTAACCTATCTTAACGAGGGATACTATGGAACAGATAGCCACTTTACATATAGAAAAACTTCCTGAAGGTGTTTATTTAGCCACGTCTGATGATATCCCTGGCCTGGTAGCACAGGGACGAACCATCACCGAAACGCTGGAAATTGCTCGGGATGTAGCCAAAAAACTACTTGAAGCCCGAAATGAAAGAGATAACCGCATTCAGTTGACAGCTGTGCAAGAAGCGTTCGACTATCCGTTGATACTGGGCACATAATGGGGCGGCTTGCTAAATTTAAGTACCGGAGATTTGTGAAGAAGCTCAAGAGGTTAGGTTTTGAGTTTGATCGACACGCCGCCGGAAGCCATGAAATCTGGTACAACCCGGAAACAAATCGCTATACAACGATTCCAAATCATGCTGGTGATATGCCCGAAGGAACGTTGCGAGCGATCCTCAAACAAGCATCTGTCACTCCAGAAGAATTCTTAAATACCTGAAACTGCGAAGAGAGCCGTAGTATTCTACCGCCCTGCGGCCGTTGCCGGGAGTTTATTAGCCAGCTTCACCTGGGGAACGCTAACGCTGTAGTCATGGTCAGCTCGGAAAGGGTGACGACCTGCGCGAGCTACGGCCGTATCGTTGACAACGGCCGTATTCGACAATGCGGCAGGATTTGATCTGGACCGCGATTGATTGACCAAAAAGGTATTTATGGTTCCAACTGACTTTCTAGGCAAAGCTGTTCGCGCTAAAATTGACCGGCCATTAGGTTCACGACACCCCTATTAGCTCTCACGGAATTTCAGGAACAATTCATTAAACCAATTGTGAGTCGGAAAAAGACTACGGCATCTGCCGTCAAGCAGAGCCCACCAAGAAAGGGATGACCAAAGTGATTCAACATGAGCATACAGATTCATAATTTATCCCGTGTCTACGCGACAACGACAGGCATCTTCAAAAAATCGAAAAAAGAAATCCAGGCGTTGCATCAAATCAGCCTTGAAGTTCAACCGGGCGAATTATTCGGCCTGCTTGGCCCCAATGGTGCCGGCAAAACGACGCTTACGCGCATTTTGGCGACCGCCTTGCTCCCCACCGCCGGCGAAGCCAAAGTGCTTGGCTTTGACGTCGTGAAAGAGGCCAAACAGATTCGCCCCAGAATCGGCATTGTCTTTGGCGGCGACCGGGGCTTGTATTGGCGCCTTTCTGGCTATGACAATCTGGACTATTTTGCCACCTTGTATAACATTCCCACCGAGATTTCCCGGAAACGAATCACTGAGATGCTGGAGTTGGTTGGCCTGGCCGACCGCGCTGATGAACGGGTGGAAGGCTATTCGCGCGGCATGAAACAGCGGCTGCACATTGCCCGCAGTCTGTTGCACGACCCCGAACTACTCTTTCTGGACGAGCCGACAATTGGGCTTGACCCGGTGGCCGCGCGTGAGCAGCGCAAGGTGATCCATAATCTGAAACGCGCCGGAAAAACGATCTTTCTGACATCCCACTACATGTTTGAGGTGGATGAACTGTGCGATAGGGTAGCCATTCTGAAACAGGGCAGCATTTTGGTTTCAGACACGCCCGCCTCCCTCAAGAAACTCGTGACCGATCTGGAAGTAATAGAACTCGAATGTTTCGGCGTTCCCCCCGAACGTGTGGCCCAAATTCGGGACCACCACCTGGTCATCTCGGTCAATGTGGTAACGGACGAACAATCCCAAACATTGCAAGTGCAGGCGCCTGTGGGCGCAGATTTGGTTCAAGATTTGTTAGCCATTCTCAACGGCATCCAGGTCAGGAAAATCAACAGCCGTCAGCCCACGCTCGAAGACGCTTACGTCAAGCTGATGGATGGGGAGACGAAAATCCGCGCATGAACGATCAGGCAACGCTGCAAAATATGGTTGGCGTGATACGCCGCTCATTTTTAGTTCAGGTCAAAGAGCGGGCTGTGCAGGATATGTTTGTCATGATGGTCCTGGTGCAGCCGATGTTGTTCTCGATTATGGCCGTCATGACCTACTTTCACGGGGGCAGAACTGACCTGGGCCTGTTTGCCGTTATCGGCGCCGGGATGATCGGGATGTGGAACAACAATCTCTGGTCTTCCGGGGCCATTGTCGACAACGAGCGCCGGTTGGGGACTTTATCGCTGTTGATGGTTTCGCCCGCGCCGCTCTCCTGGGTGTTGTTTGGCAAAAGTTCGGCCATTGCCCTGACCTCTGTCCTGGCGATTGGCGTC
>Ga0209498_1002793_pt1 | contig 10492 bp, 10 predicted proteins | sample WalLakDeSediment_FD_184131 | JGI IMG/M metagenome (GOLD analysis project Ga0209498, IMG submission 184131) | Lake sediment microbial communities from Walker lake, Nevada to study Microbial Dark Matter (Phase II) - Walker Lake 11/02/13 Deep... | ecosystem: Environmental > Aquatic > Freshwater >... | reverse complement strand
ACCCATCGCGGCTCAGAGTGCGTCATTGGGGCCCGAGGCCAAGGACCGAAACCGCAGTTGTACCGGGCGTACTACAAGGTTTCGGGACACAGGGATCGGGCCCCAAGGGCGTGCTCTGGGTCGTGATGGGTTTCACCACGGGCTGCTAGCTCACGGCGTTTGGGCTTGGAGCCGATCGATGACATCGGCGAGCGCCCGCAGGGCGTCGGTCGTCGTGAACACCCCGACGACCTCCGTCGGCTGAGCGGGATCGACGACGATCGCCGAGCCATAATGATGGGCCGCCATCTCGCGGGCGACGGCCTCGACGTGGGCGTTGGGTCCGCAGGTGAACGGCACTTGGGTCATCACGGTCGCAACCGGGATCTCAGCGAAGTTCATGGTCGCGAGGCTCTCGGCCACGGCGATGTCACGGTGGCTGAGGATCCCGACGAGCTTGCCGCCGCGCAGGACCGGCAGGTGCCGGACGCCGAGGTGATACATGCGATCCTTGGCGTCGGAGAGCAGCAGCCCGTCCTCGATGGTCTCGGGCAAGGCGGTCATGTAGTGGCGGACGGGGATCAGGTCGGGCATCGCTCAGCGAGGATAGCGGGGGAAGCCCGAGCACGCAGGGCCCGGGTGTTGCGGGTGTTACTCTGCCGCCGATGCGCCCGTACACCGCGGCTTCGTTGACGAGCTTCCTGGCGACGTCGCTGGCGATCGCGGGCTGCCTGCCGGACAACCCGATCATCCTCGATGAGGCAGACGCAGGCGGCGAGACTGGCGGCGAGACTGGCGGCGAGGCCCGCGTCGAGGACGGCCTGCTCGGCTGCCCGAGCGCCGAGTCCTGCACGATCGTCGCGGTCAGCCAGACCGTCGATGATCGGGTCGAGCTGTTCTCGGCGAGCGGCGCGGGTCCAACCTACCGCGGCGCCCTCGACCTCGATCTCAAGCCCAACCCCGGCGGTGACATCAGCGGGGAGCAGCTCGACGAGCCCTACGGCCTGGCCTGGGATGGCCACGATCTGCACGTGCTCGTTGGTCACTACCCGACCCGCGAGCGCGGCTCGCTGCTGAGCTTCCCGGCCGCGGGCCTCGCTGGGTTCGCGCCCGGGAGCTGGGTCGAGAACAGCGAGTGGTTCACGGAAGCGGCCGGCCTCGGCCTCGGCGTCCGGCTCAGCCCCCTCGCTCGCACGGAGCCGCTCGCGCTGGTCGTGCACCCGTCCTCGGGCGCGCTGTTGATCGCCGTGTTCGGCAACGATCTGCTGTTGCCCGACTCGGCCTGGACCGTGGGCAGCGAGCTGCTGGCCGTCGATCCCGAGCAGCTCGGACCGGCGCCGAGCATCAGCGTGACCGAGCTCGGCTGCGCGGGGGCCTGGTCGATCGTCGCCCTCGATGACGAGGCCGACGCGGTCGCGCTGGCCTGCGACGGGGACGAGGCCGTGGTCATCGTCGAGACGGCGGGGGTCGGCGCGCCGGCGCCTCGGTGCGTGGCCAACATCCCGTTTTCGGACAAGCGCGTCCGCTACCTCGCGCCCGACGGCCTCGGCGGGGTGATCGTCGGTGAGCACCCGCGGATCGTCAGCGCCAGCGAGGACGCGCGGATCTGGTGGTTCGACGGCGCCTGCAAGCTGCGCGGGTTCTCGGTCCTCGCGGGCGCGATCTCGTGGGAGCTGCGCGAGCTCGCCCTGATCCCCCCGAGCCCGAGCGCGCTCGGCCCGAGGTGGTTGCTCGCGCGCGCCGACGGGGACGAGCGCGGCGTGGTGATCCTCGCCGGCGATCCAGGCGAGGGCACGGTCACCCCGTGCGGCCGCATCAACGCCCTCGATCAGGCCGGAGCGTGGACCGCCCAGGGCGGCGTCTCGCCCCTGCGACCCCACGCGCTCGCGCTGACTCGGGCCGGCCAAGGCCTGGCGGTCGGGGTCGGCCCCGCGGCCTACGACAACGCCGGTCCGGGCTACGGCACGCTGTGGTGGGTCGAGCTCGAAGCCGAAGACGAAGCCTGCGCGCTCACGGGCCTGTCCGCCGTCGAGCTCAGCGCCGCGGCCCCGGCCGTCGATCCGGGGCTCCCGCAGACCTGGCGGCGGGCGCCCGACGTGGTCGAGATCATCGAGCTCGCGCCGGTCGGGCCGGAGGGCGCGTGAAGGTTCGGCTGCCGATCATCGGCGGCTCGGCGCCGGAGCCCGAGGATGATCCGCTCCAGCTCATGCGCGGCGGCCCGTTCGCGCGGGGCTTCGCCTTGGTGCTCGGGATCATCGGGCTGATCTGGATGGTCGCCCACGAGGTCCGCGCGGCCTCACCCGAGCCGACCGTCGAGCTGGTCGAGAAGGTCCACACGGCCGTGCGCGCGGCTCCGCCGATGCCGCCGGTCGAGGACATCACGCCCGATCGGCCGGACGAGACGGTCGACCGGTTCGGGCAAAAGCGGACGGGCTCAGGCGCGCTGGTGCTCGAGGATGAACAGGTCGGCCAGACAGACCGCGGCCTGCCCGAGCAGACCCTCGCGACCTTGGAGCAGGGCGGGTTCTTCGACCCCGAGGCCTTCGCCGACGTCGAGACCGTCAAGACCAAGGCGTATGTCCACCTGATGCCGGGCTTGCCCAATCAGGCCGTATACCTGGGCTTGGGCCTGATCTTGCTGCTCTCGTTCGCGTTGTTCGAGCGCTACGGCAAGCAAAAGGACCCGCGCGGGACCGGGGGCGGCGGCGCCCGCGACGAGCGGCCCTATTGGCGCTTCGAGCTGACCCGCGCGCCGTGGCTACGCAAGCTGATCAAGCACCGATGGTTTCAGCCGGCGGTCCAGCTCCCGGTCGCGATCGGCTTCGTCGCGGTGATCGTCGCTGGGCTGATCGGCAGCCAGGAGCCCGGCCGCAACATCGCGCCGGTCTTGACCTGGAACATCTGGTGGATCGGCCTGATCTTCATGGTCCTGTTCGCCGGCAACCTGTGGTGCTTCATGTGCCCGTGGACGGCGATCCCCGACTGGATCATGCGCGGCTCGTTCACGGCGGTCCGCAGGATCAAGACCGTCGGCCTGAAGTACCCGCGCTTTCGCCTGTGGATGTGGCCGGCGATCGTGCTGTTCGCGTTCGTGACCTGGCTCGAGCTCGCCTACGACGTCGCCAACCGCCCGTGGCTGACCTCGCTGTTTGCGATCTTCATGGTCGTGCTCGCGTGGCTGTGCCTGGTGCTGTTCGAGCGCAAGGCGATGTGTCGCTACGTGTGCTTCGTCGGCCGGGTCTCGGGCCAGTACGCGACCATGGGCATGCTCGAGCTGCGCCGCCGCGACAACGAGGTCTGCCGGAGCTGCACGACCAGCGACTGCGTCCACGGCCGCGAGGGCGCCGGCTATGCGTGCCCGACCAGCGAGTACATGGGCGCGATGAACGACAACCAGTACTGCACGCTGTGCACCGAGTGCGTCAAGAGCTGCCCGCACGACAACATCGCCCTCAACCTGCGCAGCAGCGGCGCCGATCTCCTGCATCCGCACCGCGCCAAGATCGACGAGGCCTACCTCGCGATCTTGGTGTTCATCGTCAGCGCCTTTCATGGCGCCGCGATGATCCCGTTGTGGAAAGAGTGGGAGACCGGGTTGCGCGGGTGGTTGATCGATCACGACCTGCTCGGGACCGGCGCGCTGTTCTCGGGCAGCCACGGCGGGGTCTCGACCTTCACGATCATGATGCTGGCCTGCATCCTCGCGCCGGGCCTGCTCTATTGGCTGTTGTGCGCGGCGATGTGGCTGGCCAGCGGCCGCCGCGAGCTCGGGATCCGCAAGCTGTTCGTGCGCTTCGCCTACACGCTGCTGCCGATCGCTCTATTTTATCACCTGGCCCACAACGCCACCCACGTGTTTTGGGAGTGGTCCAAGCTCCGCCGGCTGGTCTCCGATCCGCTCGGCTGGGGGACCGACTGGTTTGGCACCGCGCGGGCGCCCTTGACCTCGCTGTGGTCGCCCGAGTCGATCTGGTACCTGCAGGTCGCGTTGGTCGTGATCGGCCACGCCTACGGGATCTTCGTGGCCCAGCGCGAGGCGTTTCGGGTCTACGATGGCGATCGCAAGGCGAGCTTTCGCGTGCACCTGGTGATGATGGTCGGGATGATAATGATGAGCCTGCTGAGCCTGTGGTTGTTGGCGCAGCCCATGTACATGCGGACCGCGGACATCTAGTCTAGTTAGGCAGCAGCGGCGGTCTGGAAGCCCCCGAGCATCCCGGCCAGCGCCTTGTAGCCCCGGTGCGCGCGGACCCGGAGGGTGCCTTCGCGGACGCCGAGTTGCTCGCTGATCTCGGCCATGGTCATGCCATCGAGCTTGTGCATGCTCACGACCTCGCGTTGGCTCTGCGGGAGCCGGCCGAGCGACGCTCGGATGCGCGCGGCGATCCCCAGCTGACGCTCCTGCTCGATCGCGAGCGACTCGTTGTCGGCCGTGGGATCGCGGAGCGAGTCGAGCAGCTCGACGGTGTCGTCGCCAGCCGTGTCGAGCTTGACGGCGCGCTCGCGGTAGAGCCGGCGGAGGTGATCGATGGTCGCGTTGCGGGCGATGGTCGAGTACCAGACGGCGACGGCGCGATCGGGGCTCGAGCCCTCGGGGGCGGCGAACCGCTCGCGCGCGCTGTGGGCCTTCATGAAGGTCTGCTGGAGCAGGTCTTCGGCGGTCGCGGGGTTGCTGACCTTGCCGCGGATCTGCGCGCGCATCAGCGGGCTCAGGCGCTGGTGGAGCTGGGCGAACGCCCGTTGGTCGCCGTCTAGGTAGCTCTCCATTAGATCGGCGAGCCCTGCATAGCGGTGTTGGCGGTCGTTCGTGTCGGTGCGGGTCATCGTCGTCCTCGTGGCTTGGATGCACGATCGTCCGCGGGGTTACGCCGCGTTGAAAATAAACTTAGGACGAAGCGAGATTGATGGCAGCGATAAGCTGGGCCGATGGATCAGCTGGCCGGCTCGGCAGCGATCGCGCGCGCCGCTCAACTGGTCTCGAGTGGTTCAGGAGCATCGCGACCACGCAGCGCCAGCTTGGGGCGGGTTGTCGCGCGGCCCGGCAGGTCGCCCCGGCTTTCGTGCTAAGTCGGTCTGGTGAGCGTGCAGGAGGCATCGAGCGCAACAGGCGCTGGAGGCGAGGAGGGCCGAGTGCCCGATCCTGCTGGGTCGATGGACCCGCGTGAGCGATCGATCATCGAGGGCATGCGCGCGGGCGATGACCGGGCGTTCGAGCGCCTCGTTCGCGACAACATTGGGCCGCTTCACGCGGTCGCCCTGCGCTTGCTGCAAAACCAGGCCGACGCCGACGACGCCGTGCAAGAGGCGTTTCTCAGCGCCTACCGAAACTTCAGCAGCTTCCGCGGCGACGCGCGGCTCGCGACCTGGCTGCATCGGATCGTCGTCAATGCCGCGCTCAACCGCCTGCGTCGACGCAAGCGGCAGCCGGACCACGGCGCCGTGATCATCGACGTCAGCGATCTGCTCCCGCGCTACGGCGAGGACGGCCGCCCCGAGGAGCTTCATCAGCAGTGGGTGCGGCCCGCCGACGAGCTCGCCGCTCGCGCCGAGACCCGCGAGCAGGTCCGGCAGATGATCGACAAGCTGCCCGAGAACTATCGTACGGTGCTGATCTTGCGCGACATCGAGGAGCTCAGCACGACCGAGACCGGCGAGCTCCTCCAGCTCAACCCCGGCACGGTCAAGGTCCGCTTGCACCGGGCTCGGCAAGCGCTGCGAAACCTTTTTGAGCGTGAACTCGAACTGACCCGCGAGGCATGAGCGACGAACACAAGTGCACCCGTCCTGGCGGGACCGGGATCGCGATTGGGATCGGGCTCGCGATCGACAGCCAGCGTCAGGACATCACCTGCCGTGAGATCGGCGAATTTTTGCTCGCCTACCTCGAGCACGATCTCGGCGGCGGCGCGCGGGCCGAGTTCGAGCGGCACCTCAACAAGTGCCCGCCGTGCGTCCATTACATCGACGGCTACCGCGAGACCATCGAGCTGGTCCGCCGCTGCGTCCGCGACGAGCCCGGCGCGGGGTCGGGTGTTGGGCCCGGCGGGGGTTCGCAGTGCGGGGACGCGCCCAAGCACAAGCCGCCCGAAGGGCTGATCCAGGCGATCCTCGCCGCCAAGCGCTCGATCGAGCGCGGCTGATCAGGCTCGCGCGAGCGGATCGTGGTAGATGCCGTCGGTCTCGAGCCGCACGCCCTCGAGCGATCGGACCGCGAGGGTCTCACCCGCGCGCGCCTCGTGGAGCACCCACTCGCCCGCGTCATTCTTGAAATAGGACTCGAGCCGAGGCTCATGCTGCGAGACCAGCAGATACTCGCGGAGGCTCGGGAGCTGGCGGTAGTGGGCGAACTTTTGCCCGCGATCGTAGGCCTCGGTCGAATCGGAGAGGATCTCGACGATCAGCGTCGGGTTGGTCACGGCGTTGGCGTCGATCGTCGACGACTCGAAGCTCCCGCACACGATGACGAGGTCGGGGTAGGTGCTGAGGTCGGTGGCCTCGATCCGGACGCGCAGGTCGGAGCTGAACACCGCGCAGCGCCGGTCGGCGAGGGCGCCCATCAACGCATGGCCGACCGCCATCGCGAGCCTCGCGTGAGTCGGTGTCCCGCCGGCCATGGCGAAGATCTCGCCGCGCAGGTACTCGTGCTTGGTGTCGCTCACGGCCTCGGCCGCGAGGTACTCCTCGTAGGACATGCGGCTGGCGGCAGGCTCGGCCATGGCCAAGAGCTTACCACGACCGTGCGGGGGCGGCCGGCTCGACCAAGGCTGCTCGATGGTGTTAGCAAGCCGCGATGCGGGTGCTCTCCTGGAACGTCAACGGCCTTCGCGCGGTCGCCAACAAGGGCTTTCGCCAGTGGTTGGCCGGGTCGCAGGCCGACATCATCGGCCTGCAAGAGATCCGCGCGCGGGTCGAGCAGCTGCCCGATGATCTGCGCGAGCCGAGCGACTGGTACGCGCGCTTCGTCGAGGCCGAGCGCCCGGGCTACAGCGGCGTGGGGATGTTCGCTCAACGCTCGCCCGACAAGCTCGAGGTCGGCGTCGGTGACCCGCGCTTCGACTGCGAGGGCCGGGTCATGCTCGCGCGCTTCGGTCGGCTGATCGTCGCCAACGTCTACTTCCCCAACGGCAACGGGCGCGAACGCGACAACAGCCGGGTCCCCTATAAGCTCGACTTTTATCGGGCGGTGTTCGAGCAGGTCCAGCGCAAGCGCCAGGCCGGCTATCGGGTCTTGGTCATGGGCGACTTCAACACCGCGCACCGCGAGATCGATCTCGCCCGGCCCAAGCAAAACAAGGCGACCTCGGGGTTTTTAATCGAGGAGCGCGAGGAGCTCGATCGCTGGATAGCCGCGGGCTGGATCGACAGCTTTCGCCAGTTCGAGCCCGGCGCCGGCCATTACTCGTGGTGGTCGCAACGCGGGACCTGTCGCGCGCGCAATGTCGGCTGGCGCATCGACTACGTCCTCGCCTCGCCGAACGTGGCTCCGTACCTGCGCGGGGCGTTCATCGAGCCCGAGGTGCTCGGCTCGGATCACGCGCCGATCGGCGTGGAGCTCGACCCCACGGTGCTCGAGTGATGACAAGCGTTCGGGGTTTGGGTAGCGTGGCCACATGCGCGCGCTCGTGTCCCCTTCGTTGCTGGCAGCAGCGCTGGTCGTGGGTCCCGCTTGCAAGTCGGGGGATCGAGAGTCCGGCGCCGATCAGGCGGCCAAGCGGGCCGCGCCGAGCGACGCCGACGACGCGAGCCCTTCGGCCGCCGACGCTCAGGCCTTCGTCGCGCAGGTCGACGCCAAGCTCCGCGAGCTGTGGGTAGCCGAGTCGCGGGCCGCCTGGGCCCACGCGACCAACATCACCGACGAGCACGCCGCGGCCGTCGCCGTCGCCAGCGAGCAGTCGATGGCCTACCTCGGCCAGGCCATCAAGGAGGCGCGCAAGTACGAGGGCGTCGAGGTCGATGCCGACACGCGCCGGCAGCTGCAGCTGCTCGCGGTCGCAACCTCGCTCCCCGCTCCCGATGACGCGGCCAAGCGCAAGCAGCTCGCCGACATCGCGACCGAGCTCGACAGCATGTACGGGACCGGCAAGTGGGGCTGCGACGACGCTGGAGCGTGCAAGGACATGGGCGACGCGATCGAGGTCATCGCGGCCAGCGACGACTACGACGAGCTGCTCCAAGCCTGGCTCGGCTGGCGCTCGATCGCGCCAGCGATGCGGCCCAAGTACCAGCGCTTCGCTGCGCTCGCCAACGAGGGCGCCCGCGACATCGGCTACGCCGACGTCGGCGAGCTGTGGCGCTCGGGCTACGACATGAGCCCCGCCGAGTTCGAGGCCGAGATGGAGCGGCTCTGGCAGCAGGTCAAGCCGCTCTACACCCAGCTCCATTGCCATGTCCGCGCCAAGCTCGGCGAGAAATACGGCGCCGACAAGGTCCCGGCCGACGGCATGATCCCCGCCCACTTGCTCGGCAACCTGTGGGCGCAAGAGTGGCCCAACGTCTACGAGGACATGGTCCCGTACCCCGGTCAGCCCAGCATCGACGTGACCGCCGGGCTCGAGAGCGCGGGCTACGACGAGCTGAGGATGGTCAAGGCCGCCGAGGGCTTCTTCGTCTCGCTCGGCCTCGAGCCGCTGCCCCAGAGCTTTTGGGAGCGCTCGCTGTTCGTCAAACCCGAGGGCCGCGAGGTCCAGTGCCACGCGAGCGCGTGGGACGTCGAGTTCAACAACGACCTGCGCATCAAGATGTGCATCAAGGTCAACATGGAGGACTACGTCACCATCCATCACGAGCTCGGGCACAATTACTACTATACGTACTACTACACCAAGCCTGTGCTGTTTCAGAGCGGCGCCCACGACGGCTTCCACGAGGGCATTGGCGACACCCTCGCGCTCTCGGTCACGCCCAAGTATCTGCACGAGGTCGGCCTGCTGGCCGAGGCCAGCGAGGACCCCAAGGCCGTGATCAACAAGCAGATGGCCGATGGCCTGGAGAAGATCGCGTTCTTGCCCTTCGGTCTGCTCATCGACCGCTGGCGCTGGGGGGTGTTCTCCGGCGAGATCAAGCCCGAGGACTACAACGCCGCGTGGTGGAAGCTGCGCAACGACTACCAGGGCGTCGCGGCCCCGATCGAGCGCAGCGAGGCCGACTTCGATCCCGGCGCGAAGTACCACATCCCCGCCAACACCCCGTACGCGCGCTACTTCCTCGCGCGGATCCTGCAGTTCCAGTTTCACAAGGCCCTGTGTGACGCGGCCGGGCACGAGGGGCCGCTGCACACCTGCTCGATCCACGGCAGCAAGGAGGCCGGCGCCAAGCTTCGCGCCATGCTCGAGATGGGGGCCAGCAAACCCTGGCCCGACGCCCTCGAGGCCATCGCCGGCACCCGCAAGATGGATGCGGGCCCGCTGCTCGAGTACTTCGAGCCGTTGCAGGGTTACCTGGCCGAGCAAAACCAGGGGCGGACCTGTGGCTGGTGAGCGATTGCGTACGTTGCGCGACGCGCCCACCTATGGTCCGCCGGCGCATGAGCGCCTTCGAACAGCCACGTTTCCTAGCTTCCGCGCCGTGAGCGGCCAGTGTTGGGAGGTGAATCACAAGTTCTCACGCATTGGGGCCCGCAAGTTCGGTAAGATCCTTCACGATTTCCGGGGGGACGGGTGTGGCGCCAAATTCCGATGCAAAAGAGGTTTGCTTATTCGCCCGGACCGCGTAATGATGCAGTGCGTGAGCGTAAACCCCTCTAGAACTCGGATGAGAGCTACGAACCATGTCTAGAAAGAAGACCTTTCCCTGTGGGCACAGTGGCAAGGGCCGCTTTTGTCACCGATGCGCAGCCGACACGGCGGAGCAGCCCGCCGTAAACGGCAAGGGCGGCAGCTCGCCGGATCCGGACGCCGAAGACGAAACCGACGCCAAGGCCGATAAGGAGGCGTGGAAGGAGACCTTCGAGGACGACCCGATCCCGCTCAAGCACCTGCCCAACAAGGGGCTGGTCCGGCGGGCGCGAGAGATCCTCGCCGAGATGGACGCAGGGGCCCCGTGGCACCAGTTCAACGGTAAGCGGCTTCAGCACGACCGCAACGTCGTTAGCATCCCCCTCGGCCGGCGCTATCGGATCTTGTTTCGAACCGACGATGGCGGCCCCAAGCCCGTGGAGGTGCTCTCCCACGAGGCCTACAACGGGACCAAACCGGGCCGCCGATAGCCACGATAGCCATTGACGATCGGGCGATCGCTGGGAACGAACCTATGATTCGGATTCGCCTGGGGTTTCGCCCGGGGATTCGCGCATCGGTGTAAATACGACCCGCCCGCGCGCGCCCGCGAGCTCGGCTTGCTCGAGCGCCTCGGGCCAGCGCTCGAGATCGAAGCGACCGACCACGTGCTCGTTGAGGTCCGCGGCGACGAGCTGCTCGAGCTTGGCGCGCAGCCGCTCGGGTCCAGCGGCATCCGCCCACCGGTGCAGCCAAAACCCGCGGGTTTTGGCTGCACCGGTGGGCGGATGCCGCTGGAC
>Ga0209498_1002791_pt1 | contig 10494 bp, 9 predicted proteins | sample WalLakDeSediment_FD_184131 | JGI IMG/M metagenome (GOLD analysis project Ga0209498, IMG submission 184131) | Lake sediment microbial communities from Walker lake, Nevada to study Microbial Dark Matter (Phase II) - Walker Lake 11/02/13 Deep... | ecosystem: Environmental > Aquatic > Freshwater >... | reverse complement strand
GCGGGAAGCTCAGGACCGCGACGCCGAACAGCGTGCCCAGCACGACGGTCTGCGACTCGCCCGGCAGCTCCAGCGCCGACTCGAGGAAGAAGGGCAGCATCGAGTTCAGCGTCATGATGCCGAGCGTCACCAGCAGGAACAGCGTCCAGACCGAGGCGTAGCCGGGGGCGCGGAAGGCGGTCCACCAGGCCGCGTGGGCCACCGGCGTGGCCGGCTTCGGGGGGCGCACGGGCTCGCGCACCACGGTGGCCGTCGTCAGGTAGGCGAACGCAGCGATCACGCCGAAGACCACCCCGAGTACCCGCCACCCCGCGGGTCCGGCGGCCGCCAGGTCGCCGCCGCCGACGACGGCCAGCACCACCATCGGTGGGGCTGCGACGGCGAGCATCGAGGCGATGACGCCGAAGCCGATGCGCCAGCTGGTCAGGGCCGTGCGGTCGTCGTAGTCCGGGGCGAGCTCGGGCGTCAGGGCCATCGTCGGCACCTGCACCACGGTGTAGGCGATGCCGAAAAGGACGAACGTGACGAGGGCGTACGCCACCGCGCCGCTGGGCCCCAGGTCGGGGGCCCACCACACGGCGGCGAAGGCGGCGGCGAGCGGGAAGGCGCCCCAGCGCAGGAACGGCAGGCGGCCGACGCGGTCGCGCCAGCGGTCGCCGAGCACGCCCATGATCGGATCGGTCACCGCGTCGACCAGGCGGCCGGCGACGAAGACTCCGCCGGCCCACAGCGGAGGGACGCCGGCGACGTTGACGAGCGCGTACAGGAGCCAGGTGTTGATCGCCACGAAGGTGAGCGACGCCCCCATGTCGGAGGCTCCGTACGCGATCCGTTGCGCCAGCGGCAGCTTCATGCGGTCCCTCCCAGGGTCCCGGCGGCAGCACGGGCGTAGAGCGCCACGCCGATGGCGACCGCCAGGTCATGCGAATCCAGCGCCGGCCGCAGGCCCACGGCGTGGGTCACGAGGGGCCGCCGGCGGGCAGGGCGAAGGGGGCGCGCAAGCCGGCCTCGGCGGCAGCCCTCGCGTCGGCCGGCGCCCAGTCGAGCGCCAGCGCCCCGCGGTAGGCCTGCAGGGCGCGGTCGCGCTTGCCGGCGAGGTCGCGCAGCTGGCCGAGCCGCGCCAGCAGCAGGCCCGGTAGCAGGTAGGGCTCATGGAAGTCGCCGTTCGCCGCCCCTTCGAGCACCTCCAGCGCCTCGGCGGCGTGGTCGTGCGCGAGCAGCAGCTGCGCCTGCAGGAAGCGGGCTTCCGCCAGGTCGAGTTCGCCCAGCTGGCCCAGCAGGCCAGCGACGTCCGCCGCCTCGCCGCGCCAGGCGACGTCGAGCAGCGAGCGCGTGCGCGCCTCGGCCGTCACCGGCGGCGGGTCCGGCGGCGCCCACGCGAGGCCGGCGGCGTCGAGTTCCAGGGCGAGCGCCGGCCACAGGTCGACCTCCACCAGAACGGCGCCGTGCGGGCCCCCGGCGATGCCGGGGCTCCCGGCGTTGCCGGGGCTCCCGGCGTTGCCGGGGCTCCCGGCGTTGCCGGGGCTCCCGGCGTTGCCGGGGCTCCCGGCGTTGCCGGGGCTCCCGGCGGCGCCGAGGTCGGCGGCGACGCGCTTCGCTGCGGCGCGCGCGCGCCGCATCCGCCAACCGGTGCCGGGGCCGTCGCCGAACGCCTCGAGCCGCACCCGCAACTCATCGGCCAGCGGCGGCACCACCTCGGTCAGGATGCGGGGTAGGTCGAGGGCCAAGGGCAGCACGTCATGCAGCGGGCGCAGCGCGGCGTGGGCAGCGTCCAGCGGCGCGCGGGCCTGCGGGTACGACGCGAGAAGACGCTCGAAGTCGGGGGCGTCTTCGGCGCCCGGCGCCGCGAGTCCGCGCAGCGCCGTGCCTCGGCGCGCGGCCCAGGGCGCCACCGTCCACGGCAGCGCGAGCTCGTCGGTGTCGCGCCAGGCCGGGTCGCGGGCGTAGTCGGGTGGGAGGGCGGTGGTCCACACCAGCGCCGGCGCCAGCGCATCGAGCGCGTCGCGCACCGTCACCACGTTCCAGCGGGGGTGGCGGAGATGCCACGGCCCCATCAGCGGGATCAGCGTCAGGCTTGCGGCGGGATCCACGGCGCCATCGTACGCGTCAGAGGCGCGTGGCGCGGCGTGCATACGCCGATGGCGGAGCGTCGCCGGAGCTGGGTAGAGGGGGTCGGCCGGCGGTGGCGGGTACCATGGCGGCATGCGCGAACCCGGACGAACGGCATGGCAGGTCGACTTGACGTGGTGGGCGGGGTTGTTGGCGTGGTTGGCAGTGGGCGCGGTGACGCTGCTGGCGGCGCTGGCGCTCGGTACCACGCCACGCGTGGGAACGGCGCTGCAGACGCTGCTGCTCGACAGCGCCTTCGCGGCCGGCGAGGTCAGTGTTCCGGCGGCGGCACCGGCCGCGCTCGCCTACGACGGGAGCGGCCCGTTCGAGCTCTGGCCAGGCACCGGCGTGACGGTCGCGGAGGCCGAGCTCCCCGCCTTGTCGGCCGCCGAGGCGCGCGCGCTGTTGGCGAACGCCTTCGCGGATCGGCGGCTCGCCGACGGCGCCGGTTGGACGGCGGCCCTCGCCGACGCCGCGCTGGCGGCCGACCTCGACATGCTCGAGCGCGCCGTCCTGCACCCGCTGGCGGAGGCGGAGCTCGGGCGGGCGCTGCTGCGCCTGGGCCTGGACGACGGCACGCGGGCCGCCGACTGGCCGACCCAGGCGGCGCGTAACCCCGGCCAACCGGTGCAGCCGATCGTCGGCGTGTTCGTCCTGCTGCCCGTCGACCTGGTGCAGGGAGCGGACCCGCGGCGGATCGGCGAGCGGGTGGTCGCGGGCCTGGCCACGCTGCTGGCGGAGGGTGGTGCCGAGGCGGCACGGGCCGCGATGGGCAACGCCCAGATCGCGGCGGCGCTCGACGCCGCGCTGGCCGGCCCGGTGTGGCAGGCGTGGCGAGCGGCGTTCTCCGCGGCTTGGGTGCCGCGCGACGACGCCCTCGGGCGGCGCCTGGCGGAGGCGCAGGACGTGCTGGCCGGCGTTGGCGTCGAGGACGACCCGCTCGCGGACGCCTGGATCGGTATCGACGTCGAGGGCGCGACACCCGAGGAACTGCGCGAGCGGACGCTGTCGGCCCTCGCCGAGCGGGCCTACCTCGGCGGCAGCCAGGCGCTGGCGATCGTCCTCGCGACGCCCGAGGCGCGTGCACGCGCCGCGGCGGCGGCCCCCTGGGTCGACGCGATCGACGCCCGCGCCCACCAGCGGTATGCGATGTGGGCGTGGGTGACCGGCGTGGTGGCGGCGCTGCTGCTCGTGATCGTCGGCCTGCTGCAGCAGGGGCGCTGGCGGGTTCTCGCCCCCGCGGTGGTGCTCCTCGCCGCCGGGGGACCTTGGCTCTGGCTCTGGTGGTGGTGGTCGGCGCGGGCAGAAGGCGTAGCGCTGGCGGCGGACGCCATCCCGGCGAGCGCCGTCGCCCTCGGCCTGCCCGCCGCCGCGCGCGCCTGGTCGACGCACTTGCTCGCGGCTTCGGCCGACGTCGCCGCGGCGACCGTCGTGTGGCCTCCGCTCGTGGCCGCCGGCGCGGGCGCCGCGCTGCTGGCGCTGACGCTGCTGGCGGTCCTCGGAGCGTGGCTGCGACCGCCCAAGCGTGGGCGCTTCTGATTCGGAACACCGCTTGACGAGACGGCCCACCTCCTTCGCTAGCGGGTCGATGCGGCGGTGCCGTCGCCCCCGAACTGGCCTCCTCCCTGCGCGCCGCCCACCGCTGGCCGTGGACGGCCCACGGGCTCGGCCGCGACCTGCTCGACGCCCGTCCCGGACTATGCTCCCGCCATGAAGACCCTGCGCGAGCCGCGCGTGACCGTCATCGGGGCCGGCATGGCCGGTAGCGAGGCCGCCCTGGCCGCCGCGCGCCTCGGCGTCGACGTCGACCTCTACGAGCAGCGCCCCGTGCGCATGACGCCCGCCCATCACACCGACCGCTTCGCCGAGCTGGTGTGCAGCAACAGCCTCGGCGGCGAGGGGCGCAACAACGCCAAGGGGCTGATGCAGGCCGAGATGCTGGCGGCCGGCGGCGTCGTCGTCACCAGCGCGCACGCGACCCGGGTCCCGGCCGGTGGCGCGCTGGCCGTCGATCGCGAGGCCTTCTCCGAGCGCGTCACCGCAGCGGTCCACGCGCACCCGAACGTCACCGTGCGGCGCGAGGAGGTCACCGAGGTCCCGGACGGCGTCGTGGTACTGGCGACCGGGCCGCTGACGAGCGACGTCCTGGCCGAGCACGTGCGGCGTCGTGTGGGTGAGGACTTCCTCGGCTTCTACGACGCGGCCGCCCCGGTGATCGCCTTCGACTCGATCGACCACGAGGTCGCCTACCGCAAGGGCCGCTACGGCCAGGAGGCCGACTACCTCAACCTGCCCTTCGACCGCGCCGCCTACGACCGCTGGTTCGAGGCGGTCGCGGAGGCGCGCAGCCACGTGCCGCACGACTGGGAGAAGATGGAGTTCTTCGAGGGCTGCATGCCGATCGAGGAGCTCGCGCGGCGCGGTCGCGACACGCCGCGCTTCGGTCCGCTCAAGCCCGTCGGCCTCGAGCACCCCGTCACCGGCGAGCGCTTCCACGCCGTCGCGCAGCTGCGGCAGGAGGACGCCGCCGGCCGCATGTGGTCCCTGGTCGGCTTCCAGACCGGCCTCAAGTGGGGCGACCAGCAGACGGTGGTGCGCACCATCCCCGGGCTCGAGGACGCCGAGATCGTGCGCTTCGGCGTGATGCACCGCAACACCTACCTGTGCGCGCCGCGGTTGCTCGAGCCGCACCTGGCGCTGCGCGCCGAGCCCGACGTCTTCGTGGCCGGCGTGCTGGCCGGCACCGAGGGTTACCTCGAGTCGAGCGCCACCGGTTGGCTCGCCGGCACCAACGCCGCGCGCCGCGCGCTCGGCCAGCCGCCGATGGTGCCGCCCGAGGCGAGCATGCTCGGCGGCCTCGTGCGCTACCTGGCGACCGCGAACCCCGAAGGTTTCCAACCGATGAACGCCAACTGGGGCCTGGTCCCGGTGATCCCCAAGGCCCGGGGCGGTCCCGGCAAGCGCGAGCGCCGCGAGTTGGCCTACCAGCAGGGGCTCGACGCCTTCGTCGCCTGGCTCGAAGAGCTGCGCCGCGCGGGTCCGATCGCGGTCTGAGGCCGCGCCCCGGCGCCTGGAGGCCCGCTAGGCCCCTTTGGGAGCCGTTCACGTGCCGGCGTCGGCCGGTCGCGGATGGTACACCGGGCGCATGACCGCGCCCGCCCCCGCACGTACCGTCGACCTCCGCTCCGACACCGTCACCCGCCCCACGCCCGCCATGCGCCGCGCGATGGCCGAGGCCGAGGTCGGCGACGACGTCTACGGCGAGGACCCGACCGTCGCCCGCCTCGAAGCCACCGTCGCCGCGATGACCGGCAAGGAGGCGGGCCTGTTCGTACCCACCGGCACGATGGGCAACCAGATCGCGCTCGCAGCGCACACGCGCCGGGGCGTCGAGGTGATCGCCCCGGTCGGCGCCCACATCTACGAGTACGAGCTCGGCTCGATGGCGAACCTGGCCGGCCTGATGCCGCGGCTGGTGCCGGCACCCGGCGGGGTGCCCGACCCGGCGGACGTGCGCGCCGCCGTCAGCCCCGGCCGCCACCAGGCGCCGACCGGGCTGATCGTGCTGGAGAACACCCACAACAAGGCCGGCGGCACGGTGGTGCCGCTCGACGTCGCCCGCGACGTCGCCGAGGTCGCGCGGGAGGCCGGCGTGCCGCTGCACCTGGACGGCGCGCGCGCCTGGAACGCCGCCGTCGCGCTCGGCGTGCCGCTCGCCCTGGTGTGCGCCCCCTTCGACAGCGTCTCGCTGTGCCTCTCGAAGGGGCTGGCGGCGCCGATCGGCAGCGTGCTCGTCGGCAGCAAGGCGTTCCTGTCCGAGGCGCACCGCTACCGCAAGATGTACGGCGGCGGCATGCGCCAGGTGGGCGTTCTGGCGGCGGCGGGCCTGATCGCCGTGAGCGACATGGTCGGGCGGCTGGTCGACGACCACCGGCGCGCCCGCTGGCTCGCCGAGGCGCTGCAGGGCATCGACGGCGTCGGCGTCGACCTGGCCACCGTGCAGACGAACATGGTGTACCTGACCGTCGCCGATGCGCGCGGCCTCGTCCCGCTGCTCGAACGCGAGGGGCTGCTGTGCAACGCGATGGGCGCCACTGCCATCCGGCTGGTCACCCACCTCGACGTCGACGACGACGACCTCGCGTTCGCCGCGGAGGCCGTCCGGCGCGTCGCGGTGGTGCATCGCGCCGGTGGCTCCCCGACGTGAGCGTGCGCGATCCCGACGCGGCGCGACGGTCGGGTGCCGGCCAGTCCACCGCGCGCGTCGCCCTGTTCGCCCACCCGGCCGGCCACTCGGTCAGCCCGGCGATGCAGCGGGCGGCCTTCGCGGCGTGCGGCCTCGACGCGACCTACGACGCCCTCGACGTGCCGCCGGAGGGCGTCGCCGCGGCGGTGGCGGCGCTGCGGCGCGACCCCTGGTGGGGCGCGAACGTCACCGTGCCGCACAAGACGTCCGTGGTGCCCTGGCTCGACGAGCTGTCGCCCGCGGCGCGGCGCCTGGGGGCGGTGAACACGATCGTGCGGCGCGGCGACCGCTTGCTGGGCGACAACACCGATCTGCCGGGCTTCACCCGGGCGCTGGCCGACCTGCGCCCCGAGATCGGCGGGGCCCGCGTCGTGGTCCTCGGCGCCGGCGGCGCCGCCCGCGCGGTGGTGGCGGCCCTCGCGGACGCCGGTGCGCGCATCGCGCTCCACAACCGTGGGCCCGAGCGCGCGCGGGCGCTGGTCGAGGCGCTGGCTCTGGGGGGCGTCGCCGTGCTGCCGAGCGAGGCCCTGGCCGATGCGGTCCGCGGCTGCGATCTGCTGGTGCAGACGACCACCGTGGGCATGGCGGGCGGGCCGACCGGCTCACCGCTGCCGGCGGGGCTGCTGCCCGAGCGTGGCGCGGTGGTCGACCTCGTCTACCGCCCGGCGCTGACGCCCCTGCTGGCCGCCGCGCTAACGGCGGGGCTGCCGGTGCAGAACGGCCTACCGATGCTGGTGTACCAGGGCGCGCTGTCGTTCGAGGCGTGGACGGGCGTCGCGGCGCCGGTCGACGCGATGGGCCGGGCCGCCGAGGCGGCGCTCGGCGGCCCGGGTCGCGGCTGGAGCGAACTGCGGTCCGATGGCGCGTCGGCGGGGGTAGGCTGAGGCGTGCGCATCGCCGTCCTGGCCGACGTCCACGGCAACCTACCCGCGCTCGAGGCCGTGCTCGCCGACGCCGTGGCCCACGGCGCCGATCGCTTCGTGGTCAACGGCGACGCCGTCAACCGAGGCCCCCAGGGCGTCGAGGTGATGCGCCGCCTCGACCGGCTGGAGGCTGTGTACACCCTTGGGAACCACGACGACCTGCTCCGCCGCCTGATCGAGGACGACCCCGCGCTGCCGCCCGACTTCCGGCACGGCGCCTTCTGGCGCGCCAACCGCTGGTGTGCCGACGACCTCGAGGCCGCCGGCCTGCTCGACGCCGTGCGCGCCTGGCCCATGACGGTGCGGATCGAGCTGCCCGGCGCCCCCCGCTTGCTGATCGCCCACGGCAGCCCGCGGCACTACCGCGAGGGCTTCGGTCGCCACCTCAGCGACGACGTGATCTCCGAGATCGTCGAGATGCACCCGGCCGACGTGTTGGTGGGCTCGCACACGCACTGGCCCCTGCGGCGCCGCTGGGGCCGCTATCAGGTGCTCAACACGGGCGCGGTGGGGGTCCCGTTCAACGACGACGGCCGCGCGCAGTACCTGTGGCTGACGCTCGAGGGCGGCGCGTGGACGGCCACCTTCCGCCGGGTCGTGTACGACGTGCGCGAGGCGTTGGCGGCGTACGAGGCGAGCGGGTACCTGGAGGCCGGCGGGTTGCTCGCGCGGCTCTTCCACGACGAGGTGCGCGACGCGCGCTCGTACCTGGTGCCCTTCCAGATGTGGGCCGAGGCCCACGGCGCGTCGCTCGACGAGGCGGGCTTCACCACCTTCCGGGCCGCGCGGCCCGATCGCTTCGGTCCGGTGCGGTCGTGGCCAACCGTCACCGCTTCCGAGGAGCCGTGACCTCGCCGGGTGCGGCGGGGTGGGTGCACCGCGACGGGGAGGACCCCGACGCCGACGGTGGCGAGCTCAGGTGACGCCGCAGCGCGCGCCCGGTCCCTGGTCGCCCGCCCAGCGAGGCCTCACGATCGGCCTGCTGCTGGCGGTGACGACGCACGCCCTCGCCGCGTTGGCCGTGGTCACGATCGCCCCGCGCATCCCCGCGGAGCTCGGCGCGCTCGAGCTGTACGGCTGGCTGTTCTCCGGCTACCTGCTGGCTTCGCTGCTCGGGACGGTGTGGGCCGGCGGCGAGGCCGACCGCCGCGGGCTCCGCCCGCCCTTCGCCATCGGGCTCGCGGCCTTCGGCCTGGGGCTGGGCCTGGCGGCGCTGGCGCCGTCGATGCCGTGGGTCGTCGCGGCCCGGGCGCTGCAGGGCTTCGGCGGCGGCGCGCTGACGACGCTCGTCTACGTCGCCGTGACCCGCGCCTACCCCGATGCCCAGCGGTCGCAGTTGATGGCGTACCTGTCGACCGCGTGGGTGACGCCCGCGCTGATCGGCCCGGCGCTGGCCGGCGCGTTGGCCGAGGCCGCCGGCTGGCGCGCGGTCTTCGGCGCGCTCGTGCCCGTCCTGTTGCTGGTGGCGCTGCTGACGCTGCCGCGGCTCGGCTCGGTCGGGGCCCGGCAGGCCGTCGCGGCCGACGCGGGGGCGCCGGCGAAGCCCGATGACGCCACGCGCGCCGGCGCTGGTCTGGTCCCGGCCGGCGGCGTGGTGGCAGGGCTCGGCGTCGCGCTCGCTGCGCTGTCCTGGTGGGCGGAGCGCGGGCTCGGGTCGATGGCCCCGGCACTCGCCGCGCTCGCCGTCGGCCTCTTCGTGGCGGTGCAGGGTCTGCGGCGGCTGCTGCCCGCCGGCACGTTGCGGCTGGCGCCTGGCCTCGGTGCCCTGGTGGGCGCCCGCGCCGGGTTCTTCGCCGGCTTCATCGGCATCGAGGCCTTCCTGGCGCTGATGCTGACCGACCTGCACGGTCTCTCGTCCGCGGCAACGGGCGCGGTCATCGCCACCGGCGCGATCAGCTGGACCGCCGGTTCGTGGTGGCAGGCGCGGCGCGATGCGTCGGGAGAGGGACGCGGGGCGCGCGGGCGGCGGGTGGTGATCGGGGTGGTGGTGCTGGGCGTCGGGCTGGCCTTGCAGGGCCTCGCGCTGGCCTGGATCGGCGGCGGTGTCGCGTGGGTGACGGCCATTGCCGTCGTTGGCTGGATGACCGCCGGCTTCGGTATCGGCACGGCGCACGCCACGAGCTCGGTGTTCGCCTTCGCCCTGGCGGAGCGCGACGGCGTGGCAGCGGGCCGCGTGTCGGTGGCACTGCAGCTGGCCGACAACGTCGGCGCCGCGTGGGTGACGGGCCTGGGGGGCGCGGCGCTGGCGTTCGTCACCGCCACAGCCGCCATCGACGGTGGCCCCGCCGGTCAAATGGGAGCAACGTCGAAGGCCGGCGTGGCGGCCGCGTTCGCCGTCGCCTGGGGTGCGTGGTTGCTCAGCTACCTGGCCGCGCTTCGGAACGCTCGGTCCACGCGAGCCGCAGCATCGCGATCGTGATGATCAGGAACGCCACACCCGCGAGGAAGGGGATGGTGACGAAGCCGAACCAGTCGATGTACTGCATGTTGCACGGCACGCCCGAGGCGCAGGACGCCGGCGGCGCGAGGCCGGGCACCTTCTGCAGGAGGTAGTGGTAGGTCGCGGTGCCGAGCCCGATCAGCGAGAGGGGCAGCGCGGTGCGCCACGCGCTCAGGTCCTGCCGGAAGGTGGCGACGCCGAGCACGACGACCAGCGGGTACATCAGGATGCGTTGCCACCAGCACAGGGCGCAGGGCACGAACATCCGGACTTCGGAGAAGTAGAGCGATCCGACGGTGGCGGCGATCGCGACGAGCCACGCCCAGTAGAGCCACACCCCGCGGGCGGTCACGGTTCAGTTGCGCAGCGCGGCGTCGAGTGCGGCGCGAACTGCGGCGGCGGAGGGCGAGTCGACCTTGCGGCCGTTGACGATGACCGTCGGCGTCGCGCGAACTTCGAGCCGCACGGCGAGCGTGGCATCGTCGCGCACCGCCTGCAGGCTGCTCGGGTCGGCGAGGCAGGCGTCGAGCGCGCCGGCGTCGATGCCGGGCGCGTACGTCAGCGCCAGTTCGACGACCCTGCGCGCGTCGCCGAGCTGCTGCTGCGCGCGGTACAGCGGCGTCTTCATCTCCCAGAACGCGTCGTTGCTCTGGCGGAAGACGCACTCCCCCACCCGGGCCACGTGCTCCGAGGCAGTCACCGGCGCCACCACCGGCAGGTTGAAGTAGGCCACACGGACGCGGCCGTCGTCGACGTAGTCGCGGCGGATGTCCGGC
>Ga0209498_1002790_pt1 | contig 10495 bp, 9 predicted proteins | sample WalLakDeSediment_FD_184131 | JGI IMG/M metagenome (GOLD analysis project Ga0209498, IMG submission 184131) | Lake sediment microbial communities from Walker lake, Nevada to study Microbial Dark Matter (Phase II) - Walker Lake 11/02/13 Deep... | ecosystem: Environmental > Aquatic > Freshwater >... | reverse complement strand
CAATTGATAGGCCTGATGGTCTGTAACCTTCGAAAACCTGACCCGCTGTCCCACCTCTGCCTGGGCAATTCGGGACAGGTCTATGCTGATCACGGTAGCTATTTTCGTGTATCCGCCCGTAGTCTGCCGATCAGCCATGAGTATGATGGGCAATCCGTCCCCGGGCACCTGGACCGCACCCGACGGCACACCGTCTGAGACGATATCCGCTCCAGCCCTGTGTTCGACGGCAGGTCCCTCCAGGCGGCAGCCCATGCGATCGGACTGAACCGAGACCACGTACTCCGAGCCCAAGAAGGTCTCGATCCCCTGATCGGTGAAGCGATCATCCTGCGGGCCCAGTACTACCCTCAATTCGGTGTCACCAGAATAGTCGGGCACGAACTGCGACGGCACCTTCCACGATTGCATGTTCACACGGGCCTCTCCGCTGTTAAGACGGTCACCGGGGAGTAACGCCCTCCCCTCAAAGCCACCCAGACGTGACCATAGATATGTCGATCGGCTGCCCATAACCACAGGGACGTCTATGCCGCCGGCTACCGCCAGGTAGCTCCGGCACCCGCTCCTGGGATGTCCAAACGAGATAGTATCGCCGCAACGCACCTCAATCGCCTCCCACACAGAAAGCGGGCGGCTGTTCAACATCGGGCTGAGATCCGCTCCAGTAATGGCCACCACCGTGTCGTGCAGCACCTCCAGGCGAGGCCCCAGCACCGTCATCTCCAAACAAGCGGCCCCTTCGTCGTTGCCCACCAGCAAGTTCGCCGCAGCCAGAGCGTACATGTCCATTGCGCCCGAAACCGGTACGCCGTATTCCTGATAGCCGTGCCGTCCCCTGTCCTGAACTGTGGTCAGGAACCCCGACTGCATGACCTTCAACACCTCCACCCTATTCCTCCTCAAGAGACGGCGTCGATCTAACCCGATAGGTCCCTTGTCTTACCTCCTCGCATATCGTGCCGAACTGCTCGACATCCACGGGAACGAACCTGACGCAATCGCCTGCAGCAAGCAGGGCCGCAGGATCCCTTCGTACGCTGAACAACTCGACGGGAGTTCTGCCGATGAGCCGCCAGCCTCCCGGGCTTTCTGCCGGGTATATCCCGGTCTGATGCCCGGCTATTCCCACCGAACCGGCCGGTATCTTGCTCCTGGGGGTCGTCATCCTGGGGGTCGCTATGCGCGAAGACATGCCTCCCAGATAGGCAAACCCGGGCATGAAGCCGAGCATGTAGATAAGGTAAGCTCTGCTGACATGACAGTCTATGACCTCACGAGGGGACAGTCCGTTATGCCCGGCCACAAATTCCAAATCGGGTCCATACTCGCCCCCATAGACGGTGGGAATCTCCACCACTATTGGCACATGTGCCTCGCCATCCCCCGCGTCACCAGACACAAGCTCCAGCCTGGCCCGCAGTTCAACAGGGCTGATGAGTGACGGCTCATAATAGACAAGCAGAGATCTATATGTCGGAACCGCCTCGACCACCTCGGGCATCCCGGCCTGCTGTATAGCGCGGTGCAACCGCATGACCATGCGGTTCAGCTCCGGCTCGATAGCATCCCCGAACTCGACGAACACGGCCCTGTCCCCTCCCGCTAGATAGCGCGGTCGCTCATAGATCATGGCCCGGCCTCACAACTCCACGGGCGAAATAGTGCCCATCGGCACTATCGTAACACCGGCTGCCTCCAGGCTTTGTCGTAACGCGCGGGCCAGTTCAGGCGCTCCAGGCGTATCACCGTGCAGGCAGATCGTGTCTGCTCTGATCTCGATGTCCTGGCCATTGGCAGCGGTGACCTTGCCTTCAGTGACGATCCTCAATACCCGGGCCACAGCCTCCTCAAGGTGGCCGATCACCGCCCCGGGCTGATTCCGCGGAACCAGCGTACCGTCAGGATTAACTGCCCGATCGGCGAATGCCTCGCTTGCCACCTTCAACCCCAACTCCAGACCGGCCCTTATCCAGGCGGAGCCTGCCATGCCCACCAAGATCAGGTCGGGATCCGCCTCTTTGACAGCTCCGGCAATCGCCCTCGCCAGTTCCTCATCTCTCAGCCCCATGTTGTACAGAGCGCCATGGGGCTTCACGTGCTGAAGCTTCTTCGTCACGGTAAACGCCTGAAGAGCACCTATCTGATATGTGACGTAATCCCTGGCCTCTTCCAGAGTGACCTTCATCTCTCTGCGGCCGAAGCCCATGACATCGGGCAGTCCGGGATGGGCTCCGATGCCCACGCCCGCAGTCTGGGCCAGGGTCACGGTTCGCCGAATGCACACTGGATCACCGGCATGAAATCCGCAGGCGATGTTGGCCGAGGATATATACGGCATGATACCTTCGTCGAATCCCAATCGGTAGGCACCCAGGCCTTCTCCCATATCGCAGTTCAGATCCACTCTCCTGTCCATAGCTATTCTCACTCCAAGGACAGCAAGCCAGAACGCCATGTTCAGGCCCCCGCCAGGTTGGTTGCTACAACACGGCTAGTTCCTCGTCCCGAACATCGGTGATGAACATGTGCCCGGGCGCATGGGTTATCATCAGCCGGGGCCTGGACCTCAAGGCCACGGCCTGCGACGTAACACCGCAGGCCCAGAACACGGGAACTTCGTCTTCCCTGACCTCTACATAGTCGCCGTAGTCGGGATGCGCAATCTTGCTGATACCTATTCTACAGGGATCACCGATGTGAAGAGGAGCGCCGTGTGCCAGAGGAAACCGCGAGGTTATCTGAACACACCTCGCTACCTTTGAGTCAGGAATTGGCCTCATGCTTACAACGATCGGTCCTGAAAAGATGCCCGCCGACCTGGCCTCCCGGCTGGTCACATACATGGCCACATTCTTGCCCTCATCGATGTGCCGCAACCGTATACCTGCTCTAAGCAGTGCCGACTCAAACGTGAAACTGCAGCCGAGCAGGAAGCAGACCAGGTCATCACTCCAGTAACGCGCAATATGCCGCTCCTCGGCCACCAGTTCACCATCCCGATAGATTCTATATAACGGCACATCTAACCTGAGGTCGGCACCTTCAGCCGTGACAACCGGCTCGCATCGCCCCGCTTCCAGAACCTCAAGCACCGGACACGCTGCAGAATTGCGCTGACAGAAGACCAGGAAATCGAAGGCAAGCTCCTGTGGCAGTATCACGAGGTTCGCCTGGGCATAGCCAGAGGCCAGCCCGGTGGTAGGCCCCAGCAGCTTGCCCTGCCGGATAAGTGACCTAACCTGTCCAGGATCTGCGCACATATCTCAACCCTAACAGGACTACCCGGCCGCACGCGCCTAGGCGCCCGCCGGCAGTTCGCCTATGGCTCCCTCAGCCATTGCCTCGCCTATAGACCTTACCAGGGCAGCAACCGTGCTGTCGATGTCCTCACGTGTGTGCGCGATTGAGAGAATGAACATCCTGCCCTGCTGGCTATGAATTCCATGCTGGAGGAGGTACACGCCCACCTTGTGCTTCTCCTCACTTCCGGCCAGCAGCTTCTTGCTGTCGCTGGTAGGTGCATTGCCTGCATCATCCACCTCACAGTCAACCCGACCGAAGTAGACATGTATAATCGACCTGCCGTACAACCGCCAATTATAGCCGGACTTCCGCAATGCCTCATTGCCGAGCTGCCGCATGTAAGCTCCTGTTTCGTTGACCTGTCTCTGTACCCGGCCGTCCTGGAGCAGCTTGCAGGCAGCAATGCCGGCCGCGCAGACGACAGGCATCGCGTTCCAGGTTCCGGAGTGGCGAATCCAGCCCTCAGGAGGAGGCCTGGGGGTCAGCATCCCCATGATGTCGGCTCGCCCGGTCAACACCCCGGCAGGCATGCCACCGGCCACGCACTTGCCAAGCGTGATCAGATCGGGCGTCAATCCCATCAGCCCCGTCCACCCGGCAGGGCCGTCCCGGAAGCCAGTCACCACTTCGTCCACAAGCCACACCGTGCCGTATCTCCTGGCCATGGGACCGACTGCACGGATGAACTCACCGTCCCAGGGGACCTGACCTGCCATGTGGGCCCCACCTCCTTCGGTGAGCAGCACGGCGAACTGCCTCGTAGCCAGTTCGGCCTCCAGCACCCTGAGGTCATTTGCTGGTATGACCCTGATCTCAGCGTTGACCACACCCAACCCGCTGGGAGTCACCAGCTCATCGGCCCAACCATGGAAGTTCTCCTCAAACTTCAGAACCTTGGTTCTGCCTGTGAAAGCGCGGGCGATCCTGATGCCCATCATATTCGCTTCCTGTCCGCAGGCGAAGAACTCGACCCGCTCCGCCGCTGGCACCATGCCCTTTATCAGTTCGGCCCACTCAATCTCCAGTCCGTGCGACGCGCTATACAGTGTCCCCCGGGTCAGTTGTTCCTGAATGGCCTCCACAACGGCCGGGTGGCAGTGACCCAGTATCAGCGCACCATGACCGTTTCTGAACTCGATGTACTCATGGCCATCCACATCCCAAATCCTCGAGCCCCGGGCATGAGTCATGTAGGGACCAAAGGGCTCCCATACGCGGCCAACATGTGTAGCTCCCCTGGCGGCAAAGACTTTCAACGCCCGCTCGTGTAACCGCATTGATCCTGAATGACAGTCAATGTACTCGTCAATGATGCCCATGTGCGGACCTTCGGTGGCTAGTTTAGTCAGTACAAGCAGTCCTGTCAAAGGGCGCGACTCGAACGGCTCGTAACATCCTTGCAGCGTCACAATCAGTTAGCTGGACGGCCAGAGCACGTCGCCGCACAGCCCAGGATCATGCGGCCGGGAGGCAAACAGAGCAAGCGCTCGCTTCTCAGTCCTCAATACGGTGGGCCTCCCGTGTCCAGGGTGTATCTGAGTACCGTCGGGTAGTGGAAGAATCTTCTCGGTGATGGACTTGACTATCTGCCTGAAGTCCGCCGGCGAATTAGTTCTACCCGGCCCCCCCGGGAAGATGGTGTCGCCTGACATGAGAAAGCAGCCAATCCGGAAGCAGAGGCTACCCGGAGTATGCCCTGGCGTATGCAGCACGGCAAGGTCCAGTTCCCCCAGCGTGACTACATCGCCGTCGTTCAACAGCATTTCAGGCGGCGGCCTCAGCGACTCGGCGTCGGCAGCGTGGACCCCTAGGGGCACCCCGAGCTCAGTGCGCAGCTGAGTCAGAGCGCCGGTATGGTCCATATGGCCATGAGTCAGCAGTACGTACCTGGGTTTGGTGCCTTGCAGCCTGTCCATGATCATGTCCGCATCAGCGGGCGCATCAACCACCACACTCTCCCTGGTCCGCATACAGACCACGATATATGCGTTGGTCCCGAAGGGACCCAGCTCCAGCTTCTCGATGTGAATGTCGCGGTCTTCAGCTACGATCATGACCACCTACAGGATCAACCGGACAGACTGGGTTGATTATAGCATGCGCTGAGCAGGATTGAGCAGTAGGGACACCACGTAGCCTCGTTGACAGGGTATATGAGGCAGGTTAAAATGCTCGACAGTGCATAACAGGGCTGTACTGGGCAATGGCCTCAGGGTGATCACGAGTGTCATGCCCCACAGCCATTCGGTAAGCGTCGTTATCCTTGTGGGCGCCGGCTCCTGCTACGAAAGCAAGGACCAGGCTGGCATCTCGCACTTCGCCGAGCACCTGTTCTTCAAAGGCACGCAGCGACGGCCAACATTTAAGGAGATAACCCAGGCCATAGAAGGTGTCGGCGGCATCCTCAATGCCGGAACGGACAAGGAGATCACCATCTTCTGGTGCAAGGTTGCCAATCCCCACTTTGGCCTGGCCCTCGATGTGCTCTCCGACATAGTGCTCCACGCACGCTTCGAAGAAAAGGACATGGAACAGGAGCGTCGCGTCATAATCGAGGAGATCAATATGAACCTGGACATCCCCCAGCAGAGGGTAGACGCGCTCATAGATGAGCTGCTATGGCCCGAGCAACCTCTGGGGCGGGAGGTCATCGGCTGCAAGCAGACCGTATCAGCATTCACAAGAGCGCAGTTGCTGGACTACGTTGCCAGCAGGTACATGCCCAATAACACCGTCGTTAGCATAGCCGGTAACATCGAGCACGAACAGGCTATGAGCCAGGTTGAGGCACTGTTCAACAAGTGGTCACCAGGGCAACTGAGTACCGGCTATGCTGTTAGTGACGGCCAGAATGAACCCAGGCTACGCCTCGAGCCAAAGGCCATCGAGCAGGCGCATCTCTGTCTCGCGGTTCACGGTTTCTCCCATCTGCACCCTAGACGTTTTGTGCTCGACCTGCTTAACACGGTACTGGGCGGAGGAATGAGCAGCCGTCTGTTTGCCGAGATAAGAGAACGCAGGGGCCTGGCCTATGACATCCACAGCTACACAGAGCACTTTCTCAACTCAGGGTCGTTTGCCATCTATGCCGGTGTTGACCCCGAGAAGGTGGAGACTACCCTGGAGGCTGTGCTTGAGGAGATAGCTAACATCAAACGCGGAGTCAGCGCTGATGAGCTCACCAGGGCCAAGGAATTGTCCAAGGGCAGATTATACCTCCGACTGGAGGACAGCCGGAATGTCGCCCTATGGTATGGCAGCCAGGAACTCCTTCTTGAACAGCTCATGGGCATAGAGGATGTGATCGCCATCGTGGACGCCATTGCCCTAGACGAGTTAACAGATGTGGCCGGGGAGGTGCTCACCGACAGCGGGTTTAACCTGGCCGTGACGGGCCCGGTCAAGGAAGACAGTCCCTTGAGGCGACTGCTAGGCATGTAGTACCCAAGAGAGAAGGACCGCCCTGAGGGCGGTCCTTCGTTTCACAAATCCAGTCTATACCGGTCTGCTACTCCGGTTTAGTACTCCGGATAGCCACCTCCTGGCATGGCGGGTCCCTTCTCCTTCTCGGGAATGTCCGTGACCAGAGCCTCGGTAGTGAGAATCATGGTCGCGATGCTGGCCGCGTTCTGCAGCGCACTTCTGGTAACCTTGAGAGGATCGACAATGCCTCTCTCGATCATGTTCACACCGAGTTCGTCCTTGTACGCATCGTAGCCGATACCAGGCTTGCTGCCCTTGACGTCATTGATCACCACCGACCCCTCGCGGCCGCTGTTCTCGGCGATGCACCTCAGAGGTTCCTCCAGTGCCCGCTTCAGTATGGCTACACCCGTAGCTTCATCTCCCTTGGACTTGAGCTTCTTCAGAGCAGGGAGGGCATTGAGCAGGGCCACGCCACCGCCGGGCAGGATACCTTCCTCCACGGCGGCTCGAGTAGCCGACAGAGCATCCTCTACACGGTGCTTCTTCTCCTTGAGTTCCGTCTCCGTAGCCGCACCCACCTTGATCACTGCCACCCCGCCGGCCAGCTTGGCCAGCCTCTCCTGCAGTTTCTCCTTATCATAGTCCGACGTGCTGATGTCGATCTCAGACCTGATCTGCTTGATCCTCGCCTCGATGGCTTTGGTGTCGCCCTTGCCCTCGACAATGGTGGTATTGTCCTTGTCGGCTATGACTCTTCTGGCTCTTCCCAGGTCATCTACCGTCACGGCATCCAGCTTCCTGCCCACCTCCTCTGATATGACGGTGCCTCCGGTCAGGATCGCTATGTCCTGAAGCATGGCCTTTCTCCTATCGCCGAAGCCGGGAGCCTTGATAGCCAGCGGAGACAGAGTACCCCTTAGCTTGTTGACCACCAGAGTAGCCAGGGACTCGCCTTCCACATCCTCGGCAATTACGACCAGGTTCTTGGATACCTGTACGATCTTCTCCAGAGCGGGCAGTATCTCGTTGATCGCGGAGATCTTCTTGTCGGTTATGAGGATGCAGGGATCCTCCAGCTCCGCCCTCATTTGCTCTGCGTTGGTGATGAAGTAAGGGCTGATGTAGCCGCGGTCGAACTTCATCCCCTCCACAAACTCGGTCTCGAACTGCAGGCCCTTTCCTTCTTCGACAGTGATGACGCCATCCTTGCCCACCTTCTCCATGACATCGGCAATCAGATTGCCGATGTCCGGGTCGATGGCCGATATGGCGGCCACCTGAGCCACCTGCTCTCTGCCGGAAACGGGTATCGCCATCCGCTTGAGCTCAGCGACCAGAGCCTCTACCCCCTTGTCCACCCCACGCTTGAGCGCCATCGCGTCGGCCCCAGCAGCGATGTTCCTGAAACCCTCATTGACAATCGCCTGGGCCAGGATGGTAGATGTGCTCGTGCCGTCACCGCAGGCATCGTTGGTCTTGGTGGCGGCCTGCTTCACCAGCTGCGCGCCCATATTCTCAAACGGATCGGGCAGCTCGATCTCCTTTGCTATGGAGACCCCGTCGTTGAGTACAGACGGGGCGCCCCATTTCTTGTCCAGCGCCACAGGGCGCCCGCGGGGACCCAGAGTCACCCTGATAGCGTCCGATAGAACGTCAACTCCGTTCTTGAGTGACTTTCTTGCCTCTTCGCCAAAAACGATCTGTTTTGCCATTCAGTTACCTCCTTCTGTTAACTCCTTTTGGCCAGGATATCGCTCTCGCGCATTATGACCAGCTCTTCACTATCCAGCTTGAACTCGGTGCCGGCATACTTGGAGTAGATGACTTTGTCACCCTTCTTCACGTCCATGGCTATGCGCTTGCCATCCTCAGTCATCCGTCCCGGGCCAACAGCTAAGATCTTGCCTTCCTGAGGCTTCTCCTGAGCTGTATCGGGCAGCACAATCCCTCCCTTGCTTACCTCTTCCTTGGCTGTGGGTTTAATCACTACCCTGTCTCCCAAAGGTTCGATTTTGGGCATATTCCCTCCTTTCTTAGATGTATTCTAGCACTCTGCCCTTGAGATTGCTAACCATCATTATAGCAAGAAAAACACAAAATGCAAACACGCTCCCTGCACCCTCGGCACACGTCCCTTGCTTTCTTACACTAAACCGTGTATAGTGACGGAAGATGGAGCATCTGAGGAGGCGAAAGAGCCAGTGGAGCAAGGAGGATATCAGGGCGCTGAGGCGACACCTCAGCATGACCCAGGTGCAGCTGGCCCAGGAACTGGGCACACGCCAGCAAACCATCAGTGAGTGGGAGCAGGGCATGTATCGCCCTCGCGGCACATCGGCCACGTTGCTCACCATAGTAGCTGAACGCAGCGGTTTCACCTATGCTGCTACAGAGAAGCGCAATGAGTAGAACTGGTACAGCTCGATCCGGCTTCTATTCGGCTCACGATAACCGGCTGGAACGCCGACACCCGAGGTAATGCGCCGGAGTTTTTTTGCCCGTGGCTACACGTAAGCGGATAGACCTTTCGGAGAAGCAGACAACCCTGCTATGGCAGCAGGTGATAGGGCGAGACCTGACCTGCACAGAACAGGGACCGGTGCGTGTTATATACCCTGGAAGAGCCAATGCAGACGAGGGCCCCGACTTCCGGGATGCAGTTATAGGACAGGGAACTCATCTCAGAAAGGGCGACGTCGAGGTTCATGTTAGGTCCAGCGACTGGTATGGCCATGAGCATCACCATGATGCCGCGTACAATGACGTCATCCTTCATGTAGTGATGTGGGACGATTGTGGCTCACTCACCTTACTGCAGAGCGGCAGATCAGTGCCCGTGCTGTGCTTGACCCAGACATTGCGGCATCAGCCATATCTACTGCCGCACCGGCTGCCCTGTCACCGGATACTGGATAGCCTCGACAGACAAAGTTTGACGGCTGTGCTCGGCTCGGCTGGTGAGCGACGATTCAAGCATAAGGCACAGCACCTCCTAGACCGGTTTGCCCGCCCGGCCACCGAGGACAGTGCCGAGCATGCGCTGTTTCGCGGCATGATGAGGGCCCTGGGCTATAGCAAGAACATCGAGCCTTTCGAGGAGCTTGCCGACAGGCTGCACCTCAGATCAGTCAGCTACGCAAAAGGCCTGCTGCTCAAGCAATCCTTGTTGCTGGGCACAGCCGGGCTGTTGCCTTCGCAGAGGTGGCCAGGAAAGCTCTTCCTGGAGCCGGAAGTTCAGGAGTTGGAGAGAATCTGGCGGTCAGGTGCCCAGGGCGTCAATCCAATGGACAGAGAGGCCTGGAACCTCACGGGGATATATCCCAACAACTCTCCAGTGCGACGCATCATAGCTCAGAGCCACCTGCTTGAGCGCTACTGCAAAGAAGGCCTGCTGGCAGGGATGATGCGTCTGGTCATGGAGGCATCTCCGGCCCGCGGGCACGAACTGCTCGACGATGGCCTGGAAGTGGACGGCAACGCCTTCTGGAGGGACCATTTTGACTTCGACCTGAGGAGCAAGACAAGAACATCGGCGCTGCTGGGGAGGAACAAGGCGCGCGGACTGGTGGTAAACGTAGCCCTGCCCTTTGCTTACTCGTGGGGCCGGTCAAGCGGACAGGCAGAGCTGTCCGACAAGGCTATGGAACTGTACCTCGGTTATCCCCGGATGGCTGACAACTATCTGACGCGCCATATGATGGCGCAACTGGGTCTGGACACGCCCGCCGGCCTTACCGCCTGTCATCAGCAGGGGCTCATCGAC
>Ga0209498_1002789_pt1 | contig 10496 bp, 9 predicted proteins | sample WalLakDeSediment_FD_184131 | JGI IMG/M metagenome (GOLD analysis project Ga0209498, IMG submission 184131) | Lake sediment microbial communities from Walker lake, Nevada to study Microbial Dark Matter (Phase II) - Walker Lake 11/02/13 Deep... | ecosystem: Environmental > Aquatic > Freshwater >... | reverse complement strand
ACTGACGGTCCGCGGTGCGGGTGGCTACCACGCAGCGGCCCGCACGGGGCGTATCGATCCGCTCCACGCGCACCTTCAGGTGATTCTGGATGCTGATCCGCCGCGGATCGTCCAGCGCGAGGCTGACCTCGCGGGCGAGGATCCGAACCCGGGTGTTCTGCCCCGCAGGCGCGCTCCCGCCATTCGGCAGCCACAGTCGGGCCTCATCCGCTCCGAAGGGCCGCAGCCCATGATCGCTGGTGGGCCCCAGCGCGCCTTCGAGTACCGAGGCCGCACCCTCGTCCGCGAACAGCGGCGAGTCCGGGCGGGCGAGCGCCTGGCGCAGCGGCTCGCTGCGCTCGACCCGGCCGTCGCGCATGAACACCACGCGGTCGGCGAGGCGCTCGACCTCGTCCGGCGCGTGGGTGACCAGCACGATCGGTACGCCTGCCTCGCTGGCCATGCGCGACAGGAAGGGCATGATCTCGCGCTTGGTCTGGGTGTCCAGCGCGGCCATCGGCTCATCGAGCAGCAGGAGTTGCGGACTGGTCAGCAGGGCGCGGCCGAGCGAAACGCGCTGGCGCTGGCCGCCGGAAAGCTGGTCGATCGGGCGGTCAAGCAGGTCGCCGATGCCGAGCATGTCGGTGGCCTCGCGCAGGTGCAGCCGTCGGAGGTCCTTCGGCGTTCGCGGGCACATGCAGCGCATGAGCGAACATGTCGCCGCCCTGGACCAGGACGTGGAGCTGATGACCGGCGTGTTTCGCGAGGTGAATGGAAAGCTGGTGCATATAGGCCACAACATGGGGCAGATGTCCAACGTCGTGCCGTGAGGGCGGCAGGAGTCCTTCGGCCTCTAAGGTGGAGTTACGTCCGCGGTTTCAGGAACCTCCGGATCGGGGTTCACGGACTGTTGGAAGAGACCCAGCCTTGATCGGTCTCCAGGGATTCGCGTCCGCGCCGATTGGCGAGTCGGAGCGAACATCGACCGCGGGTGCAAATACCGTTGAAGAGCGTCGGCCGGCCCAAGAAAAGCGTCTTCACCGGCGGGCTACGAGTCCCCGGAGAACTTGCCGAGAGCCTCAGCCAGCTGCTGTCCCTTCAGGTGTCGTACCTCGATCCCTTCCACCTGGAAGATCACATGCTTCGCAAGGTTCTTCGCGTGGTCGCCGATCCGTTCGACGGCCTTGAGCACGAGCACAGCCTCGATGATCAGCGGGACGTGGGAGGGGTTGGATGCGATGGCATCCTGAACGTCACGCAGCGCCGTCTTATATACGCGGTCCAGCTGCTTGTCGGCCGCGACCACCGCGATCGCGGCTTCTTCGTTCCGGTCCTGGGTCGCCTCGAGAACCTTTGACAGCGCATCGTGCGCCGCTGTGGACATGTGCACGAAGGCCTCCCGGCAGGACGCGATCGGGTCACCGCCATCGGCAATCACCCGCCGGGCGATCTTGGCGATCTTCTTGGCTTCGTCTCCAGCCCTTTCGAGCTCGGTGAACCCTTTCAGCAAGACGATGATGGAGCGCAGATCGATACCCATGGGCTGCCGACGCGCGATGAGCTGCATGGCTACTTCCTCGCCGAGCAGGTCGAAGTCGTTCATCTGCGGTTCGCGGTCCAGCACCCCCACCGCGAGGGAATCATCCTGCTCGATCAGCGCCCGGGTGGCGTCGCTCACCTGGCGCAGCGCAAGACTGCCCATTTCCACTAATACCTCGGTGAGCCGCCGCAGGTCGTTATCGAAACTGCGAACCGTATGGCCGTATGCGCTCGTGCTCATTGTCAGCTTGTCTCCATTGAGAAATGCGAACCGCTTGCCGGTAGATTTCCTGCCTCGAAAACTAGCAGATTTCGAAGGTCGCCGCCCATCGAATACCAAGGGCCACCAGTGATTTCTGGTTGACCAGTTCGCGAAGGCTGTTCCTGCTTCCGATGTTTCCACGCAAGCACGCGAAGATGCGCCCGGCGGTTTCGACCCTGACCGGCCAGTCAGCGGCAAAGGGTGAGCGGCTCGAGTAAGGCGTGAACCTGCCGTTCGGAACCGGTTTGGGGACCGACATCGAGACCTGCCTGGCGTGCGGTGGTGCGGTGTGGATCATCGCGTGCATCGAGGGTCCGGCAGTGATCGAAAGGATCCTCACCCACGTCGATGCGAAAGCCCTGAAGCCGGAAGCGTGGATGCGGCCGCCGGGCCGCGCGCTGCGTTATTGCGGACTATTGGACTGACCGGGTTTCCCAAGGATGACCTGAAGACTGCGATGCCAGCGGCGCGGCCACTGCGACGACAGACCAGGTTGCCGGCATGCACTGACAACAGAGCGTGACCACGCTGGTTCGCGGGATTTGTGCTTGGAGTTAGGCTCCGTGGGGCGACTCTGACCCGATCGACGCCCCGGCCAGCAGGGCCAAAGCAAGCCAAGTTGGATTCAAGGCAAGCGAAAAGGGCGCTGATGCTTCCTATCCGCCGGACCGGCCTGTCGGTCATCCGCTGCGGCTCCGCAGCTTTGCCGGAACCGATACTACCCCGTGTTGCGCATGCCGGCCGCGATGGCGTTGATACTGCGCAGCAGAGGGTCGAGCCACTCTTCCCGCTTGGCCTGATCGGGCTCGCCGCGGTAGCGCTCCAAGACCGCGACCTGGATGTGGTTCAACGGGTCCAGATAGAGGTTGCGACGGACCAGGGAGTGGGCGAGTTCGGGGGTCTCCTGCATGAGTCCCTGGAGTCCGGCGACATTCAGGACCTGGATGCGCGTGCGTTCGTACTCGGCCTCGATGACCCTGTAAATGGCCTCGGCCCGCTCGCGATCCCGGGCGAGCCGGACGTACTCCTTGGCGATATGAAGCTCGGCCTTGAAGAGGGACATCTGGGTATTGGAGAGCAGTGCACGAAAATAGGGCCAGTCCTGGTACATGCGCTGAAGCTTAGCCAGGCGCTGGGGTTCGTTCCCGCGCCAGCGCTCTAACGCATGGCCGATGCCGAACCAGGCGGGCAGGGTGTGCCTGGATTGGGCCCAGCCGAACACCCACGGGATGGCCCGGATCGAGCCCAAGGAACGGTCGGCCTTCTTGCGATGGGAGGGCCGCGAGCCGATGTTCAAGAGCGCAATGGCATCAAGCGGCGTGCACTCGTAGAAGTAATCCAGAAAGCCCGGGGTTTCGCGAATCAGACCCCGGTACGCATCCTCCCCATAGTGGGCCAGCTCGTCCATGATGCCGAGATAGTCGTTGCGGTCCTCGGCGGGCGGCTCGATCAGGCAACGGCTGGCCTTGATCAGCCCACTGATGCCCATGATGAGTTCGTAACGGGCGGTCTCCGGATTGGCGTACCGATAGGACAAGACCTCGCCCTGCTCGGTAAATTTGATCTGGCCGTGGACGGTATCCGCGGGCTGGGACAGGATCGCCTCGTGGGTCGGCCCGCCGCCGCGCCCGATGGTGCCGCCGCGGCCATGAAAGAGCCGACAGGCGACGTGGCGGTCGTCGGCAAGGGCAATGACCTTCCGCTGGGCCTCGTATAGGTTCCAGGTGGACGACAGGATGCCGCCGTCTTTGCAGGAATCCGAATAGCCGAGCATGACCTCCTGTCGGTTGCCGGAGGCGCGCAGCAGGGCGTTGTAGGTGTCGTTGTCGAAGAGCATCGACATGACCCCGTCGATATGACTCAAGTCTTCGATGGTCTCGAACAGCGGCGAGACCTGGATGTCGCAGAACCACCCCGAGCGGTCCCGCCCGGCAAGGCCGGCAAGCCGGGCGAGCAGCATGACCTCCATGACGTGGCTCGAGGCATGAGTCATGGAGATCACGTACTGGCCGAAGCAGTCCGGCCCGATCTCCGCGCGCATGCGGGCGATGACCTCGAAGACCTCCAGGGTCTCCCGGGTCTCCGGCGTCAGGGTTGCCTTATCGATCACGAAGGGGTGGGGGTGGGCGATCGCCTCGGCCAGGGCGTCCAGGCGCTGCGCCTCGTCGAAGGCCTGGTAGTACGGCGCGCCCGGCTGGCGGGCGAACAGCTCGGTGACCGCCTGGGTGTGCCGGGTTGACTCCTGGCGGATATCGAGGTGCACGAGGTGAAAGCCGAAACTCTCGGCGAGCCGGATCAGGTCCTCCAGCGGGCCGGCAGCGGCATTGGCGTCTCCGTGGCAAGCGAGCGAATCGCGGATAAGATAAAGATCGGCGAGGAAGTCCCGGTCGCTCGCGTAGCCGTCGGGCAGCTCCTCGTGGTGGCGACCGGCGATGCGCGCCCGCACCCCGTCCAGGTTGGCCCGCAGCCGGTGCAGCATCATGGAGATCTTGCGCCGGTAGGGTTCGTTCACATAGCGGCGCAGGCTCTCGCCCATTGTACCGAGCCAGTAGTCCTCGTCCGCGTACAGGCTGTCAAGGAAGGACGGCGAGGGCTGACAGAGACCAATCGAATGGCTGAGCATCCGGTGCAGCGATTGAAGCCGCCCGATGTACTCCTCTAGCAGGATCTCGTGGTGCATGCGCACCGCAAGCTCCGTGGTCTCGGGCTTCACGAAGGGGTTGCCGTCACGGTCGCCGCCAATCCAGGACCCGAAGCGGATGAAGCTGGGTATACGTATGCCGCTCGCTGGGCCATAGACCCGGCGCACCGCCTTGCCCAGTTGGCGGTAAACCTCGGGCACCGCCGAGAACAGGGATTCGCGGAAGAAATACAGCCCCTGGCGGACCTCGTCCGTAACCTGGGGTTTGTGCGGGCGCACCTCGTCCGTCTTCCAGAGTATTTGGATCTGGGTGCGGATGGCGGCGAGGCGCTCCTCCATCTCTTCTTCGTTGAGCTTGCGACGATGCAGTTCCTGGGCCAGCAGAAAGATGCGCCGGAAGGTCTCGAGGGTCGTGCGCCGTTTGGCTTCGGTGGGGTGTGCCGTGAAGACTGGAAGATAAATCAGATGCTCGAACAGTCCCTGGACCCGTTCCGGGGAAATTTGGTCGTCATGGAGCTGGCGCACGGTGTCGTCGAAGGAGCCGACCCACAGACGCTCGCCGGTGCTCATGCGGTCCATGCGATCGAGATAGGCGTTCAGCTCCTCTGCTGTGTTGACCAGGCCGAAGTAGATGGCGAAGGCGTGGATGACCTCGGACAGGGTCTGGGGATCCAGCCCTTCGATGCGCTTGATGAGCTTGGCGCGCAGGGCCGGGTCGTCGCGCTGGCGCAGTTGCATGAAGCCGTCGCGCAGGCGCTCGACGATCACCAGGACGCGCTTGCGGCTGTGCTCGCGCAGCACCTCCCCGAGCAGCTCCGTGAAGAGTTGGATGTCGCGTTCTAACGCCTGCGCCTGTGGATTCGCACTCATAGGAGGGGCTCGGGGATAGGGCTCGCGTCCACCGGGGCGATACTACCCTGCCGCAGCGCCCACGATGGCGCTGGGCGCCGAACGAATCGGCGTGGGTTTTCCGGAGGCGGGTTGCCGTAGATCAGTCCGAGCTGTACCGCGAGCGGGGCACGGTTCTCCCAGAGCCACCAAAAAGATCCGCCCGGGGGGCGGAAAAGGCGCGATGGAGGAGAGTCGCGCATACGCAAGTCTTTAATAGGCTCGTCCATTGTCTCGACTCGGAGTCTTCGCCCCAGCGCGATGAGCCACGGGTCGGCGCATGCGTCGTTCCGTTTCGACTCGTAGCGGGGATCCTGTTCTTTGTGGGGCACGGCGATCCACGCGCATCAGATCGAATGAGAGAGATACATGGCGCCGATGATGGTCAGCGAGGCCATGCCTGATGCGACCAGAATTCTCATGACGGTCTCCGGTTCTGGGCCTGATGGGCCATGCGGAAAGTTAGGTACCAGATCGCTTCGCCAGAGACGCCGGCGCTGCGTTGGGCAAGTTTGCAATAGGTTGGCTGTTCCTGCACTTGCCCGCCTTGCTCCGGCGCCTCTGACAGTGCTCCATAGGCAACACTTTCCGCATGGAACATTAGCGAAGCGGGGTCAGGGACCTTGGCTAATCGTAAAGCATCCATCGTGCCAATCTCCCACAGATTCGAAGAAAAAGCCCTATCTATATGTTCTTTAATATCTTATTTGTTCGATCCAGATGAGGCTGTCTATTGGGCTCGCGCGTGCGAAATTGGTGCGTGTGCACCATGCTTGACGGCTACGTGATCGTTCCAGGGGCGAAGATCCCATGACGCAAGGGCGGCGGTTCAGGCGGCATTGCTGCTGTTGCCGCTGAGTTGATGCATCGCGTCGAGCGCGCACAACGCGATCGGGTGCAGTCAGACGCGGGTAACGGTCGAACTTGAAGCTGAGATGATCATCGGCGTTGGCGGTAGCCGGCATTACCAGCGAGCCGGCGACGAACCCGCTCAGCACCAGTGCCGAGGCGATGGTCTTGAAGTGGATTGATGTTCCCCTGCCCAATTGATTTGGAACGCGGAGCGGACTGACCAGTCTGCATCTCCATGCATGACGGTCTTGGGCCCGATGCAGTACCGGCCCACCCGGATGGTGAGTGCTCGGCTGGGTAGGGTCCGGCAGGAGCAGGTGTAGCCCTTTTCGGTTTCACTCACGCGACGTAAGGTGCCCTGCTACTGTTTCGTCAGGCGCCACGAGCGAGCTGTGTTTCGGGTGGGCGCGCGTCATCGTACGGCAACGACCCTGACGCATACTCGGGCGGGTGTGCAACTAATGAACACAAGGGGATGCGGATGGAACGGTTTGCGGATGTGATCGATATGGCACGGGCGCACGTCGAAATGGAGATGGCTTGCGGATCGATCAGATCAGGCGCCGTGGGGCGGTTGTGGCGGTCGGAAGCCCGCATTGCATCGATTGCGGCTGTCCGGTTCCCGAAGAGCGCCGGAGGTGCATGCCGAGCAGGCAGCGCTGCGTCGCCTGCCAGAGTCTCCTCGAGAGCGCGTGCTGAGCGGATCCCCGCCTTTGGGCGGCGATCGGCGCAGTGGCGCTGACCCGTTACGGCAGGCATCGGAAACGGACCTATCGGGAACTGGCCACGCGCCGGGAGGTGGCGAAATGAAGGCTTCACTGAAGGACAGCATTTACCTGCAGCGAGAGCGGCTCGCGCAGATCCTGCATGAACCGTTGGCCCATCTGGCTGCGGAGTGTGCTGGGGCTTGGGCGGATCGGACTCGCCTGAATCAACTGCTGCTGGAGGGTTTCTGCCGTATACCGAACCGAACCTTCCTTTACTGCTTGGGAACCGACGGGATACAGATTTCCGACAATGTAGCGGAGACAGGACTCTTGTCGGAACACTTTGGGCGCGACCGGTCGTCGCGGCCCTACATGAAAGAGGTCGTTCCGAGTTGGGGCTTCCTGCTCTCGGATGCCTACATCAGCCTTTGGGCGGGCCGGCCTTCGATCACCGCGTTGCAGGTCGTGCGAGCGGACAATGGTTCTGTTCTGGGTTATCTCGGGGCCGATTTCGACCTGCGTCGCTTGCCGTTGACCGCCGAGCTCTACGAGGAACCCTCGCATTGGCGCCAGATCAAGGGTGATCCAGCGATTCGCGGCGGGGTTTTCCAGCAGTGCCGTATCGAAAGCCCGATGGATCGTAGTCTGGAGCAGTCCCTCTCGATCATGGAGGAATTGCTCACCCAGCGTGGCGTGTTTCAATGCCTGATGCATTTCTCGAGCAGCCAGGCGACCGTCTGGACGGTGAATGACCCGTTTCGTTATCGCCTCCTCGATCACGAAGCGCTGAGCGATCCGGATGTCTGTCTGGTGTATCCCCAGACTCCCTATGCGCTCGACGCGGCGATCCCGCAACAATGCGTTTCCCCATTGCTGGGCGCCCTGAGGCCGCTGCGGTTGACCGACGAGACCTTTTACCTGCGCATGGCCTCGATTAATCTCTTCAACGGCATGATCAGCGTCACTTTTTCGTGTGACGGATCTCACTACATGCGCTTCGACGAGTTTCTGACCAAGAGCCACTCGTTCTGGTTCGGAGCAGAGGCTTGAGGCATCCGTATATACACCGGATAGCCATCCAAGACATCGCATAGCGACCCGAAAGGGCCAGTCAGCCGAAATGGGTGAGTGGCAGGTGTCGGACGTAAACCTGAAGTTCGGATCCGGTTTTTGGATCGTTATGCAGTCTTGCCGGACCTGCCGCGGAGCGCCCCAGGAACTTCGGCCGATCGGCGTGTTCCCATGGGTCGTATTGAATCAAGTCGCTGCGGGCCCTGCCGCAGTGAACCATCCCGAGGATTCTCGCCCATGCCGAAATCGACGCTCGTGTTCGCCGCCCTGCTAATTACCCTCGGCGTCGGGGCGTTCCTCTGGTCTGGCAGCCGGACCGCACTGCTGCCGGCCTACCCCGGTCTCGTACTCGCGATCCTTGGAGGCCTTGCGCTCGCCTTCGAGGGTGGACGGCGGCATCTGATGCACGTCGCCGCCGTCGTCGCGCTGCTCGGCACGCTGGCTCCGGCTGCGACGCTCGGCATCCGGGCGGCGCAGATGAGCTCGCTTGCGCTCATGGTCAACATCGGCATGCTCGTGCTCTGCGGCGGGCTGCTCGCACTGATGGTGCGGTCGTTCGTCGCTGCGCGCCGCACGGCCTGACGCCTGTCGGGCGGGATGACCGCCTGGGCGGTATGTGATGGAGCGGCCGATCAATGGAGTGTCCGATCAGATGTTCCATTGGGCCAACGGACGTGCTGGTCTCCCTCTACATGGGCGTGTCGCTTGCAGGTCTCAAGCGCCCGCTCCTCTGCCTCCGTCTGATAGGCCAGCGGAGGGGGTAGGGTGCCACCACCAAGGATGCAGGTGAAACCGCTCACGCGCTATGCCCTGTTGCAGATTCTCAGCTGGGCCTTGGTTCTGCTGGTTGTGCTGTTGCTGCTGCGCTGGGGTTGGATCAACACGACTGCGGCCGTGGTCGTGATCGTGCTCTGGCTGGTTAAGGATGTTCTCCTCTATCCGCTCTATCTCCCGGCGCTGGCAGCGGAGTCGGCTGTCTCTCCGGGTGTGGAAGCCATGGTGGGCCGTGCCGGCCATTGTCGTACCGAAGTCAATGGCCGCGGTATGATTGAGGTGCAGGGCGAACGCTGGCTGGCACGCTCGGCCGATGGCACCCGGATTGCGCCGGGCTTGCGCGTTGAGGTGGTCGGTCACGACGGCATGATTCTGCAGGTTCGCGTTGTCGATCAGGCCACGGCCGCCAAGGCCTGAATTGGATCCCGGGCCGAACCGACTCTTCAAGCTACTTTTCAGCTTGGCTCACCCGTACCAGAACGGGTTGTAAAACGCGCAGCAGGTCCGCCGTATCCAGCGAGATGATGTAACCGCGTTTGCCGCCGTTGATGTACACGCGGGGTAGCTCGGCGATGCTGGCCTCGCAATACACTGGCATCTTCCGCCGGGTGCCGAAGGGCGAGGTTCCCCCCACCTGGTAGCCCGAGTGCCGGTCGGCCACCGCTGGCGCGCAGGGCTCCACGTGCCTGGCGCCGATCTGCCGTGCCAGTTCTCGCACCGATACCTGGCGATCCCCATGCATCAGCACCATCATCGGGGCGCTGGTGTCGTCCTCCATGATCAGGGTCTTGATCACATGGTGCTCGTCCACGCCCAACTCGCTCGCGAACTGTGCGGTGCCCCCGCCCGTGACATAGCGGTAGGGGTGCCCTTCGAACCGGACCCCGGCAGCACGCAACTCCCGGACTGCCAGTGTTACCGGTTCCTTTTCCTTCCCCATAATGCCCCCCCTTGTTCCGAGATCGGCGCCACGGCAGATCAGCTGCACCCCGAGACCATGATCGAGCATCCTCTGAGGCCCGCGTGATGATGGGCCTCGGACGCTTTCGTGTAAGGTCCGAAATGATGGCCACCTGATGCAGTAGACGTTGCCGGCATTCGGTCTGCAACAGTCTCGAGGACCCAGAATCGGTTTTTCGGGTGGTCCGAAGACCCCGAACTGAAGCGCCTGTGGCGTGCGCGCCAGGGCTTCGCCGCTGCGGATATACGTCGGTCGAACCAGTGCGTGAAGAAGGCTTGCGATTGCGATGAACGACGGGACGGGGGCCCTGGCCGCGGATCCGATGGTCACCACGGTCAACCGCCTGCACATGGATGTCGCCGTGACCATTGCCACCGCGACGGTGGCGGCCTGCCGCGACATGGGCATTCCCATCCGCGTGACGGTGGTCGATCGCAGCGGCATGACCCAGGTCCAGATGCGGGATACCACCGCGCCGCCCATCACCCTGAACATCAGCAAAAAGAAGGCCTACACCGCGATCATGTTCAACGCCAAGGGTTCGGAACTGCAAGAATGGGCCGACAGCCCGCTCGCCACGCTGGGCGAGGGACTGGCCTTCATGTCCGGATCGGTGCCGATTGCGGCCGGCGGCAGAGTCTATGGCGCCATAGGCGTCAGCGGCGCACCGGAGGGCATGGTGGACGAGGAGTGTACCGAGGCCGGTCTGGACGCGGTGCTGATGGATCTGGAGATGCTCTGACCCGCGACCGCGGGGAATCGATCACCGCCCCGCCGCAGCGTCACCCCGTGCGCCGCATCACTTCAACAGCGGATGGTCCT
>Ga0209498_1002787_pt1 | contig 10497 bp, 11 predicted proteins | sample WalLakDeSediment_FD_184131 | JGI IMG/M metagenome (GOLD analysis project Ga0209498, IMG submission 184131) | Lake sediment microbial communities from Walker lake, Nevada to study Microbial Dark Matter (Phase II) - Walker Lake 11/02/13 Deep... | ecosystem: Environmental > Aquatic > Freshwater >... | reverse complement strand
CCGCCGCCTACGACCAGCGCGGCTTGCTCGAGCAAGCCGAGTACGTCGACGCGGTCCAAACGACGATCGCCAAGCTCGACGCCGGTGAGCTGCGCGTCGCCGAGCCCGGTGACTCGCCCGACGCCGACTGGATCGTCCACGCGTGGGTCAAGCAGGCGATCCTGCTGTACTTCGGCCTCGCGCAGCTCGAGACCATCGAGGTCGGGCCTTACGAGTACTACGACAAGATCCCGCTCAAGCGCGGTTGGGCGGCGGCCGGGGTCCGGGTCGTGCCGCCGGCGACCGCCCGCTACGGCGCGTTCATCGAGCGCGGGGCCGTGTTGATGCCGAGCTACGTCAACATCGGCGCGCGGGTGGGGGCGGGGACCATGGTCGACACCTGGGCGACGGTGGGCAGCTGCGCGCAGATCGGCCGCAACGTCCACCTCTCGGGCGGCGTCGGCATCGGCGGCGTGCTCGAGCCCCCGGGGGCGACGCCGGTCATCATCGAGGACGGCTGCTTCATCGGCTCGCGGGCGATCGTCGTCGAGGGCGTGCGCGTGGAGCAGGAGGCCGTGCTCGGGGCCAACGTCGTGCTCACCGCCTCCACGCCGATCATCGACGTGTCCGGGCCCGAGCCGATCGAGCACCGCGGGCGGGTGCCGGCGCGCTCGGTGGTGATCCCCGGCACGAGGACCAAGCGCTTCGCGGCTGGCGAGTTCCAGCTGGCGGCGGCGCTGATCATCGGCCAGCGCAAGGCCAGCACCGACACGCGCACCAGCCTCAACGACGCGCTGCGTGACTTTGCTGTGCCCGTCTGACCTGGGCCGCCGGCGCAGCGCTCAGCGTAGCTCGCGCGTCGTGGGCCGATCGAAAGCACAGCCGCGCTCACGGTCCGGTGAGGCGCAAGTTCGGCCAGACCGGTACCGCCGACGCGCGATCGTTGGCATGCTGTCTCCTGGCCGGGTGATCGTCACCTCGCCCCCAAGCGCATGCCTGAAGGCAAGTCTAAAGCTCGCCGCTCCCTCGGCCGCATTCGCCGTCACCGCGGCGAGCCAGAGCGAGCTCCCGTGGAGGCGGGTCAGGTCCGCGGCCCGCGGGCGCTGGCTCCGTCTCCAGCAGATGGGGCCGTGCAGGGGCCCTTGAGTGACCGGGGCGAGGTTGGCTGGGACCACGACGCGCGCGTCGTGGGTGATCGCCGCCATGACGGCGACGCCGACGGCAGCCCGCTCACCGCTCAGATCCTGAGCTTGTTCTCGGAGCCGGCGGTCACGACGATCACGGTCTTGTCGGCTGCGCGCGCGCTCGACCGCCCGCGCACGGACATCCAAACCGCGCTCGACGTGCTCGTCCAGACCGGCGAGCTGCGCCTGGTATCCGAGAGCAGCCTCCGTTACGCCGTCAGCCCCGAGCGCAAGGCCCAGCTCGAGGCCATGTACCGCGAGGCCGCCCACGAGCTCGGCGAGACCACCGCCTTGGTCCTGCGCGAGCCCGACGAGCTCATGAACTACGAGGACGACGAGGAGCCTCGGCTGCCCGTCACCGCCGGCCTCCTGAGCCTATTTTTGCCGGGCACCGGCCAGCTGCTCAACGGCGACGTCGGCCGGGCCTCGCTGGTGTTCGCGGTCTGGAGCCTCGCCCTGCTCACGCACCTCTCGCCGATCTGGACCTTCGTCGCCCTCTACGCCGGCGCCGAGGCCTTCTTCACCGCCAAGGTCCGCGGCATGGAGCGGCGCATGGCCCTCGAGGCGGCCAACAAAAAAGAGGGTTTGGCCTGATTTACTCGGATCCTGAGCTCGCCTAGACTCGGTCTGCGAGGATCGTATGGATACGCATAAATTGTTCAAGGTGTTGGTCATGGGCGCCCTGCTGACGGTTGGCTGCGATGACGGGGATGACGGGGATGACGACGGCCCGCAGCCGACCACCGAGGAGTCGGGCGATGGCGATGGCGATGGCGATACCGGTGATGGCGATACCGGTGATGGGGATGGAGATGGCGATACCGGGGATGGCGATGGAGATGGCGATGGTGATGGCGATACCGGGGATGGCGATGGCGATGGCGATGGCGACGAGGCGGGCAATGGTGAGTGTTGTCCCGAAGAGTGTTGGCTCGGTCCGTGCGAGTGCACCGGAGGCGTATGCTGCTGGTTGGTCTCGCCCGAGGACGTTCCGGCCTGTAATCAGCAGTGCTGACCCTCAGCGAGCAGGAGCGGGGCGTGGTCGCGGCCATGTGGGCGTTTCGGGCTCGGTCCGAGAACCTGGCGGCGGCCCGCTTCGTCCGAATCGCGGAGCGGCTCGACGGCCTGGGTGGGCCCGAGTCGCTGCGCGAGCTGGCTCGGCGATCGATCACCGATGAGCGACGCCACCGGGAGCGCTGCGCTGGGCTCGCGGAGCGCTTTGGTCATGCGCCGCTGGCCGCCGAGCTCGTCGAGCAACCATCCCCCGAGGTCGCGCCGCGAAGCTTGCCGGCGCGCCGGCGCCTCACCTACGAGTTGGTCGCGTTTTGCTGCCTGACCGAGTCGATCAACGCCGCGCTGCTGACTCGCAGCTACGCCGAGGCCCGCGAGCACGACTCACGCGCGGCGATCCGCGAGATCCTGGCCGACGAGGTCCAGCACGCGCGCCTCGGCTGGGCGTATCTCTCGCTCGAGCGTGACCGCGAGTGGCTGGCGGCCTGGTTTCCGATGATGCTGGCCGCGACGGTGCCCGAGGAGCTCCGCGACCCGCGGATCCAGCCCGAGCCAAGCCCGGCTTTGCGGGCTCACGGGGTGTTCGCCCGGCGCGAGCTTCGGTCGATCCTGATCGAGACCGTCAGCGGAGTGATCGAGCCGGGCCTCGAGCTGTTGGGTGTCGACGCCGGACCGATCCGAACGTGGATCGACGAGCACGTCGGCGAGTGAGTCCAGCGCGAGCGGCTGGGCTGCTAGACTGCGTCCATGGCCGAGCCCGCACGACGCCGAGCAACCTACGAGGACATCCTCGCGCTGCCGGAGCATCTGACTGGAGAGATCATCGCGGGCGAGCTCTACACGCAACCACGTCCAGCGGGGCCCCATACTGTGGTGGCCTCGGAGCTCGGCGGTGACCTCGTCGGGCGGTTCGGCCGCGGCGGTGGCGGCCCTGGTGGGTGGGTGATCCTGCATGAGCCGGAGCTTCACTTTGGCGACGGGGAGGTCCTCGTCCCCGACTTGGCCGGCTGGAAGGTCGAGCGGCTCCCCGTCGAAGCACGCGTGGGGGCCTTCTTCACGGTCGTGCCCGATTGGGTGTGCGAGATCCACTCGCCCCGTACGGCGACGCGCGATCGCGAGGTCAAGGCGCCTTGCTACGCACGCAACGGGGTCAATCACCTGTGGTTGGTCGAGCCCGTGGTCGGTCACGTCGACGCGTTCGCCCGGCGCGAGGCTCAGTGGTTGTGGCTCGGGAGCTGGTCCGAGGTGGAGGCGAGGGTGCCGCCCTTCGACGCAGTCGCCCTCGATCTAGCCTCGCTGTGGGCGTCAATCGGCGGGCCGCGACGCGAGTAGGGTTTCGGCCCACGCGTCCTGCTTGAACCCGATCAACACGAAGTCGTCCCCCAGCACCAGCGGTCGCTTGATCAGCATGCCGTCGGCGGCCAAGGCCGCGAGCGCGTCGGCCTCGCTGATCGTCCCTAGCTTGTCCTTCCACCCGCCGCCCCGGTAGCTCTGGCCCGAGGTGTTGAACAGCTTGCGGAGCTCGCCGCCGCTGCGCGCGAGGGCCTTGGCGAGCGTGGCGACGCTCGGGGGGTGCTCGACGACGTCGACGCGGGTGTGGGCGATCCCCTGCGCATCGAGCCATTTGAGCGCGTTACGGCAGGTCGAGCACTTGGGGTAGTGGAACACCTCGATCATCGCCGGTGGTTCTCGCATGATCGCTGGTATCGGTCGATGACGAGGGATACGCTTCGCTGATGCTGCCATCCTCCTCGCTCTCCGCGGTTGCCTTGGGCCTGGCCCTGGCGAGCTTCGGTTGCGCGCAAGACGAGCACGCTCGGGCGACCATGGCCGAGCTCAACACGCTGACCGATGAGCTCGTGGAGATCGTCGCGGGCGAGAAAGACACGTCGGCCGCCGTCGAGCGAGCGCAGCAAGAGCTCGACGCCAACACGCCCGGGCTCGGGCCGCAGATGGCCTGGCTCATGGGGCTGCGTCTGGTTCAGCTCGCCGAGGAGACCCGAACGCAGCTCCAGAGCGACCTCGCCGACAACGTCAGCAAGATGGCGTTGCTGCAGGGCGATCTGGGCATGGCCACGGCCCGCGATCCAGAGCTCGCCGCCGCGGTCAGCAAGCTCGTCGACGATCACCGGGAGCTGATGTCCGGCGGGCGGTGACCCGACCTGATCGAGCCTGATCGAACCATGATCAAATCAGTTGCGCGGGCGGCTAGGACCGCCACCGGTGCCGCTGCTGCGACGGCCACCGGAGCCGCCCCGACGCTTGCCGGACGACCGCTGTCCACCGCCACCACCACCACCGCCACCGCCACCGCCACGTGACCCGGGCTTGCCGCTGAGGTCGGTCTCTGCGGGTGGGCGCTGGGTGGGCGGATAGCTGTGGTCTTCGACGCGCTCGATGTGGCGTCGGATCAAGCGCTCGATGTCGGCGAGGAAGGGGCGCTCTTCGAGGTCGCAAAACGACCAGGCCACGCCCTTGGCGCCGGCCCGGGCGGTCCGGCCGATGCGGTGGACGTAGGTCTCGGGCACGTTGGGCAGGTCGAAGTTGATCACGTGGGTGACCCCCTCGACGTCGATCCCGCGGGCGGCGATGTCGGTCGCGACCAGGACCCGCAGCTCGCCGCTCTTGAACGCGTCGAGGGCCCGGGTCCGCGCGCCTTGGGACTTGTTGCCGTGGATCGCCGCGGTCCCGACCCCGGCCTCGTCGAGGAACTTGGCGATGCGGTTGGCCCCGTGCTTGGTCCGCGAGAACACGAGCGAGCGACGGACGGCGCGCTCGCGGACGAGGTCGACGAGCAGCCGGCGCTTGTCGGCCTTGTCGACGAAGAACAGGCGCTGCTCGACGAGCTCGGCGGGCTCGGAGATCCGCGCGACGCTGACGTCGACGGGGTCGTGGAGCATGCTCTGGGCGAGCGAGCGGATCTCGGAGGGCATCGTCGCCGAGAAGAACAGGGTCTGGCGCCGCTTGGGCAGGGCCGCGACCACCCGGCGGATGTCCGGCAAGAAGCCCATGTCGAGCATCTGGTCGGCCTCGTCGAGGACAAACACCTCGACGCGCGAGAGATCAATCTCGCGGCGGCCCATCAGATCGAGGAGCCGACCGGGGGTTGCGATCAGGGCGTCGACGCCCTTGCGCAGGTCACGGATCTGGGGCTTGTCGTTGACGCCGCCGAAGATGACCGAGTGCCACAGCTCGAGGTGCTTGCCGTAGGTCGAGAAGCTCTCGCCGATCTGGGCCGCGAGCTCGCGGGTGGGCGTGACGATCAGCGCGCGCAAAGCCGGCTCATCGCCCGCGGTCGCGTCGAGGCGCTGGAGGATCGGCAAGGCGAAGGCCGCGGTCTTGCCGGTCCCGGTCTGGGCGCAACCAACGATGTCGCGGCCGGCGATGGCCGCGGGGATGGCCTGAACTTGGATTGGAGTAGGGATGTCGTAACCCGCGTCCTTGACGGCGCGGAGCAGGGCCGGCACGAGGCCGAGGTCTTCGAAGCTCACGCGCGGGAGGTCCCACGGAAGTCGCCCGGACGCAAGCGATCGACTGGGGACGACGCCGGTTTGGCGCCAGCGCGCGCGTGTGTTTGGGTAGAGTCACGCCGATGGGGGCCGCCGATCCTGCCGGTGCAACCCGAGCGCTGGTCGTGATCTCGCTTGGGGTGCTGCTCGCGACCTCGACCTGGTTTTCGGGGACCGCCGCCGCGCGCGAGCTGACTTCGCTGTGGTCGCTCGACGCTGGCGCGAGCGCCAGGCTGACCAGCGCGACGCAGTGGGGCTTCATCGTCGGCACCTTGATCTACGCCCTGGCCAACCTCGCTGATCGGTTCGACGCGCGCCGCGTGTTTTGCCTCTCGGCGCTGGCCGGAGCCGCCGCAAACCTCGGCTTCGCTTGGGCCAGCGAGGGGCTGTGGGCCGCGTTGGTGTTTCGCTTCGCAACCGGGGTCACGCTCGCGGGCGTCTACCCCGTGGGCATGAAGCTGATCGCCGGGTGGTTTCGCGCTGGGCTCGGCTGGCGGCTGGGGGTGATGGTTGGGTGCTTGACGCTCGGGACCGCGTTCCCTTATGGAATCGCCGCGCTGGGGCTGGCGCTCGATTGGCGGGTGCTCGCGAGCGTCGCGTCGGTCGCCGCCGCGCTCGGCGGGCTGTTGGTCCTGCTCGGCTGCGCCGAGGGGCCGTATCTGCGGACCCGCGCGCCGCTCAACTTGCGAATGATCGGCGCGGTGTTTCGCCATCAACCATTCCGCGCGACCGCGTTTGGCTACTTTGGCCACATGTGGGAGCTCTACGCGCTGTGGTCAGTCGCCGGGTTTTGGCTGGACGAGCGGTTCGCAGACTCCCCGGCCTGGGCCGAGCGAGTCCCGCTGATCGCGTTTGCGACTGTGGCAGTGGGGGCCCTGGGCTGCGTGGGTGGCGGGTTGATCTCGCGGCGGGTGGGCGAGCGCAAGGTCGCTTTGTTCGCGCTGACAGGGAGCGGGATCGCCTGCGCCGCTTCGGGCTTCGCGTTCGCGTTTGCCCCCGAGGCGTTGCTGGTGTTCGTGTTGATCTGGGGGATGTTGGTGGTCGCCGACTCCCCGCAGTTCTCGGCGCTAGCGGCCCGGCACGCGCCGGCTGGCTATACCGGGACGGCGTTGACCGTACAAAACGGGCTGGGCTTCTTGATTACGATTGGCTCGATCCAGCTGCTGCCGTGGCTGGTGGGGGTCGTCGGGTGGCGATGGGTCTTTGTGGGGTTGACCATTGGCCCAGTGATTGGGGTGATCTCGACCTCGCGCATCCCTGCGGAGCCGCTCCCCGCTCTCACTCCAGCAGCTGCTCGACGGGGTGGTTGGCGGCCGCCGTCTTGACCGCTGCGTACCAGCGCTCGAGGGTCTCGAGCGACGTGCACGCCTCGAGCTGCGCCTGCGTAGCCGGCGTCACGTCGAAGCCGCGGAGCTCCAAGAGGTCGACGATCATTCGGCGCAGGAGCTCACGTTGGCGCTCACGGCCCTCTTCGCGGCCCTCTTCGCGGCCCTCTTCACGGCCGCGGTGGAAGCTGTGCCCCTTGCGTTCGCTGTCGCTGAATTCCTCGTAGCGGCGCTCGTCGATCTCGCCGGACTCCCGGAGCTCCTCGAGCGCTTGGTTGACTGCGGCTGGCGGTGCGAGCGACATGACCAACACAGTATAGCGCTGGGCCTCGCGGCCCGCGAGCGTTCCGATCGCGACCAACGCAGCCCGCACCACGGCGACTCGGTCCGCGAACGGAGCTGGCTCGTGGGCATGGTAGATGCAGCTGAGCACAGTGAGCTCCGGCCGCTGGCGCGCGTCGCCGTAGTCGGTGATTCGCTCGACTTGATCCGGCTCGATCAGCAGAGGCGGTGGTTGGATCTTCGGGATCAACTTGGTGCGCAGCCACGCGCGGAGCTCGGGCTCGGGCGAGAACACGGCGAGCAGCGCCTTGCGGTTGTACTCGGCCGCGTAGGCGGCCACATACAGGCCCCACCGCCACTGTTTGAGCAGCGCCTCGCTGAGCTGGGCCTCGAACACCCAAATCTCGATGACTCGGCCGTCCTTGGTGTGGGCGGTGAAGACCAGATCGGGCGCGTAGCTCTTGGCGGCCTTGCTCAGGCCGGCGACCTCGAGCTTTGGGGTGCGCTCGAAGACGTCGGCGATCTCAGCCATGGTGATGCCTCCATGCTCGCAAGCCATGCGGATCAGCACGCGTGGGTCGATGGCCCGCAAGAGCTCGACGAGGCTCTCGTGCGTGCTGGCGATACTCTCAGGCTGGGCGTTACGCATCGGCGCCTCACCATTCGCAAGCGCCGGGCCTAACTGCAGATCAGTGCAATCACCAGCACTTACGCTGATCGGCCCGCGAAAAACCGGCCCGCCGCTCGGACGGTGGCCCGCGGGTGGGCCACTGGCACCGGCCCGCTCGTGGGCCATGGTGCGCGTCACTCAGCCGCCAAACCAAAAGTCCCACCACGCCGTCATCGCCAAGAACACCGTATGCTGACTGGTGGCCAGGCCGAACGCGTCGTCGCGCGTGGCCTCGTCCTTGTAAAAGAACCCGGCCTCCGCGGTCGAGTGATCATAGCGATACTCCATGCGCAGCAGCAGGTGACCCCAGAGCCACATGTTGGCGGTGCCGGTCCCGGAGATCAGCCACTGATCGACGCCAAAGAACCGCCCATCCCGATCCCAGGAGGCCTCGGGCCGCACGGCCAGATCCATGCGCACGTGCTCGCGCTCGAACACGGTCCCGCGGGCGAACAGGGCCCCGCCGGTGTAGAGCTGCTGGTCGCCGCTCGGGTCCAAGGGCCGGTCGCCGACGCGGCCGACTCGGTCGACGCCTAGGTCCCAGACCGCGGCCAGGCTGAAGTGTTTGTCAAAGTCCCAGACCGCCCAGGTGTCCCAATAGACCAGCCAATCGGCGGGGTGTAAATCGACGCGCTCGGGCCCAAAGTAGAGCTGGGTCGAGATCGTCAACTTGCTGGTCCCGGTCCGCGGGGCCTCGACCTCGACGCTCGGGCGATCCCAGGTCAAGGTCACCAGCCCGCTCGGGACCGAGTTCAGATCAGCGTAGGTCTGGAAGCCATTGACGAACCACACCGCGAGCTCGAGGTTGGCCGGGAGCTTTTGTGCCACCTTCACGCCCGCGAGGTAATACGGCACGATGTTGCTCTCCCAGGTCGTCGTATAATTCCAATTGTTGAAGGTCCAAAACGAGCCGATGCCCATCGGGCTCTCGAACACGCCGGCGCCAAAGAAGGTCCCGGTCTTGCGCAGCTCGAACCCCGCGTTGGCCAGGGCGATGTGCTTGAACACCTCGGAGCCGGCGTACTGGCCGTCGGGGCCCCCGGGGATCGGCTCGCTGGAGGTCAGGGCGTCGACCGCCGCGCCGGCGTGAAAGCCCAGCTCGAACTGCCAGGGCTCGCGCTCGTTGACCGCGTGCTTGATGAACGCGCCGGCGCTCGAGACCGCCAGCTCGTTGGTCCGCGGATTGGTGTACATGCCCCGGTAGACCTTGTTGTCCGGGAAATTAGAGTTGAAGCCGTAGGCGACGTCGACGAACAGCTCGGCTTGCCAGGTGCGCAGCTTGGTCGAGCGCGGGCGCGTGGGAGCGGGGCGCTCGGCTGGGGTCGGCGCGAGCTCCGGTTCGAGCTCCGGTTCGAGCTCCGGTTCGAGCGCCGGCGCCGGGGCTAGCGAGACGCGCTCGCTTGGAGCGTGTTCGTTCGGAGGCGCGAGCATCAGCCCAGCGAGGATCGGCGCGGCCGCGATCGACATGTGTCGCTAGTTAGCACGAGCCGTTCGCAAGCGGGGATCGAGGGCTGGTCGTGCCGGCCGCGCCCCGAGGGTGGTAATCCTCGCTCACTTGCCGCGTCGAACCATGCTCACCGTTGATTTCTCCGAGACCGTCGCGCGCTGGGAACCGCTGACCCGGCCGCGCGCCAGCGATGTCGAGGACACCCGCAAGCAGCTGCACTGGGCGGCGCAGATCGTCTCGGCGCTCGGGACCACGCTCGGGCGCCCGCAGGTCGACGACTCGCACACCAGCCTCGAGTGGTCGCACGCCCACCGCGGGCTGCTCAGCCGCCCCGGCGAGGCGGCCCCGGAGCTCCGGGCCCTGCTGCGGTTCCCCGACGTGACCCTCGAGCTCCTGCGGTGCCAGGGCGACAGCGAGCAGACCCTGCTCTCGCTGCCGCTCGAAGGCCAGCGCTTCACCGAGGTGTTCGCGACCTTCGAGGCCGCGGTCGGCGAGGCGCTCGGGGCCAAGCCTGGCGGCTGCACGCTCTACCGGCCCACCCACGAGCTGCCCGCTCACCGGGTCGATCCCGAGGGTCGGGGCGAAGCCTTCGGTGGGTTCGTCGGTCACGCGCTGGTCGAGCTGACCCGGTGGTTTGCCAACGGCGATCGAGCGCTGCGCGAGCTCGCGGGCCAAGATCCGCGGGCGACCCCGGTCCGCTGCTGGCCGCACCACTTCGACATTGCGACCTTGTTGGTGATCGAGCGCCGTGATCCCAACGATCCAAGCAGCGAGATCTCGCGCAGCGTCGGCGTCGGCATGACCCCCGGCGATGGCAGCTACGCCGACGCCTACTGGTACGTGACCCCGTGGCCGTACCCGGCCTCACCGGAGCTCCCAGACCTCGCTGGCGGCGGCATCTGGCACAAGGACGGGTGGGTCGGCGCGGTCTTGACCTCGACCGCCCTGCGCGAGCCCCAGGCCGAGCGCTTCACTGCGTTCATGGCTTCGGCCCTCGCCCACTGCGAAGCGATGGTGATGGTGCGGGCTCCCGCAAACCGCGCGCGAACTGCTACAGTCGCGGGTGATGACGGATAAGCCAGCGACCAAA
>Ga0209498_1002786_pt1 | contig 10498 bp, 10 predicted proteins | sample WalLakDeSediment_FD_184131 | JGI IMG/M metagenome (GOLD analysis project Ga0209498, IMG submission 184131) | Lake sediment microbial communities from Walker lake, Nevada to study Microbial Dark Matter (Phase II) - Walker Lake 11/02/13 Deep... | ecosystem: Environmental > Aquatic > Freshwater >... | reverse complement strand
GGCCACCGGGGGTACCGCCCGCTGTACGGCGTCGAGACCGAAGATCAGCGTGTAGAGCACCAGGGCGGCGGCAAAGATGATCCCGGCCTGGAACCCGCCGCCTGGGCTGTATTCGCCGTGGAACTGGATATACAGCGCAAACAGCAGGATCACCGGGATGAGCACCTTCGCGCCGACCCGCAGGACGATGTGCGGACTCATCGCAGTCGCTTCCTGGGTGGGCGGGGGCGCCTGCGGTAGGTTCCGGCGCCGAGTAGGAGCAGGACGGCGACGCCGGCCGAGAAAATCACCAGGACTTCACCCAGCGTATCGAGTCCGCGGTAGCTCGCGAGCACGGAGGTCACCATGTTCGGGATGCCGATCTCGTCGACCGAGTCCTGCACGTAGCGCGGCGCGACGTGCTGGTGTGCCGGGGCCTGCGGATCGGCGAAATTCGGCATGTCCATGGTGCCGTAGATCAGGGCACCGCCGGTGATGAGCACCACGACCAGGGCCAGCAGGTTGTGCCTGGCGTCGTGCACCTTCTCCTCGCTGGTCGTCAGCACCAGCGCCCCGAGCATCAGGATGATCGACACTCCGGCGCCCACGGCGGCCTCGGTCAGTGCCACGTCCACGGCATCCAGGAGCACGTACAGTGATGCCGCCAGAAGGCTGAAGATGCCCATCAGCATGGTCGCCGCGAACAGGTTGCGGATCCAGACGGTGGCCAGGGCGACGGCAACCAGAAAGGCCAGCAGCAGGATGTCGATCAGGGCGGCGATGATCCACCTCCATCCCCCGGCCGCCAGGGATCGATCCTACTGTGCCGCGCCGCCTTGGCGAGCGACAGGGAGGCCAGCGGCGCGGTGAAAAGCAGGAAGGCCAGCGTGAACAGCAGTTTCACCGCGGTCGGCAGTGCGTCGGCCTGCAGGGTCAGGCCTAGCAGGATGGTGATCGAAGACACGGTGTCGGTGATGCCGGCGGCCTGGAGCCGCGCGTAGAAGTCGGGGAAGCGGAGCAGACCGATGCCACCGATCAGCAGGAACGCGGAGCCGATCAGCAGCAGCGCCCAGCTGAGGAGGTCAAGCAGCAGTCCCATCAGCGCGGCTCCTCGGGTTGCTTGTCCTTGTCGGCCAGGTCCTGCGAACCCGAGCCGAAGCTGCCGTATTCGAAGAACTTCAAGACCGCGACGATGCCGATGAAGTTGATCAGCGCATACACGATCGCCACGTCGATGAATTCGGGGCGGCCGACCAGGAAGCCGATGACGGCGATGATCAACACCGTCTTGGTCCCGAACACGTTGGTCGCAAGGATGCGATCGTACAGCGTAGGCCCGGCCATCACTCGCGCCAGCGCCATGCCCATGGTCACGAGGATCGCGAGGCCGGCCACCACGTACATCATGGCCTGCGCCCCTCGAACTGCCGCACCCGCCGATCCATCTCGCCGGAGAGGGTGCCCAGGGCGCTGTCCTCGTCGAGCGCGTAGAACCAGATCTCGTTCTGGCGCACGTGGATCGACGTGGTGCCCGGCGTCAGCGTGATGGAGTTGGCCAGGGTGGCGCGGCCGAGGTCGGTCTGCTGGGTCATCGGCAGCCGCACGATGCGCGGCTTGATGTTCAGGGTGGGTGACAGGACGTGCCGGGCGACGTGGGTGCTGGACCGGAAGATCTGGATCAGCAGCCAGGGCCAGTAGCGGACGGCCGCCGCCAGACGGCTCAACGGGTGCTCGAGGCGGTCGACGATGCCCAGGCGGCGGCTCAGCCAGACGCTCAGCACGACCGAGGCCGCACCCAGCGGCACGATGATGGGATGGGTCCAGAGACCGGAAAACAGGAGCCAGATGATTGCGAGGACGAGTGCCAGAATGAGATCGGATTTCCGCACCCTAGTAGCTCCCGGACGATTTGTTGCACTGTCCAAGCCGCTCCTGCACGTTGCAGGGTCGGCGGCATGCTCTGCATCTGCAATCCGTCGCGGCGGTGAGCCGGACCGGACCCGTGGTTGGTGACAGGGGGGAGTATACGGAAGACGAGGCCGTTGGGGGAGGGCCAAGCTTCATGGGCCACCCCGTCGGGTTACGCTGCGCTAACCCGACCTACGCGGCCACACCTTAATACCGTAGACCGTAGGTCGGGTTAGCCCAACGGGCGTAACCCGACGTCACGCTTGGCTCAGGCCGCGTACCGGGCCTTGGCTTCGCGGGCCGCCTGGGCCTCGGCCTCGGAGTAGGCCTTGCCCGACCACAGCATTTCGTAAGCGATCTCCTCGTTGCCGTTTTCGCAGAGGTCGAGCACCTCGCGGAACAGCGGCTGGAAGGTCTCGCTGCGGTGCGATGCCTCGTGTTCCTCGAACGACTTCCAGAACGTGATGATCAGGGCCTCCCGGTCCTTCAGCGGGCTGTCCACGGGCTGGCCGATGGTCGAGCCCTCGTTCGAAACGGCACCGGAATTCATGGCCACGAACCCACCGACAAACCCTGTGTCGGAGTGGTAGGTCTTCACGTTCTCGCAGAGCATCGCGACGCGCTCCTGAAGATCGTCCACCGTGTATTCCGGCTTGATGATCACGCGATTGAGGGTCACGACACCATCGGGCGGGAAGTTGCTGATGAGCTGACTCATGACTGCCTCCTTTTCGGCAACAAGCCCCATGCGGGGCGTTTCAGTACTTGGTTGAGGGCTAATATAAAAGACCTAGTAGAATAGTCAAGAATTCCCCTGCGGCTTGCGGACCATTACACTCCCCACCATGGATATCCACGACTCCGATCCACTGCGCCGCCTTCGCGCCATCATGGCGCGGCTGCGCGACCCGGACGGCGGCTGCCCCTGGGATCGGGCGCAAACGCCCGGATCGATCGTCCCCTATACCCTGGAGGAGGCCTACGAGGTCGGTGAGGCCATCGCCAGCGGAGAGCCCGAACCCATCCAGGGCGAGCTCGGAGACCTGCTCTTCCAGGTGGTTTTCCAGGCGCGGCTGGGCGAGGAGGCCGGGGATTTCGATTTCGACGACATCGCGCGCGCGATTGGCGACAAGTTGCTGCGCCGGCACCCGCACGTCTTCGGCGATGCCGAGTTCGCGCAGGACCACGAGCGGGAGGCGGCGTGGGAATCGGCCAAGGCCGACGAGCGCAGCGAGCGCGACCGGCACAGCGCCCTGGATGACATCCCGCTGGCGATGCCGGCGCTGGCGCGCGCCCAGAAGCTGCAGCGCCGGGCGCGGCGGGTCGGCTTCGACTGGCACGAAGCGGCTGCGGTCATCGACAAGATCCGCGAGGAGATCGGCGAGGTCCAGGCCGAGTTCGAGCAGGGCGCCGTGCCCGAACGCCTCACGGACGAGGTGGGTGACGTGCTGTTCACCGTGGTGAACTGGGCGCGGCACCTGGGCGTGGATGCAGAGACCGCGCTGCGCGGCAGCAACCGCAAGTTCGAGCGCCGCTTCCGCGCAATGGAAACCCTGGCCGAAGCCGATGGTCGGGGGATGAACGATCTGAGCCTGGACGAACTCGAAGCCCTTTGGGCCGAGGCGAAGCGCTCGGAAGGAAAGGGTTCGTCGGACCACCTTTGACGCAAGGATTTCCCATGTCACACGTACTGGAAGTACCCGATCACTTCATGTCGGCCCGGATCGAGCGGATCGAGCAGGTTACGCCGTTGATCAAGGTCTTCACCCTGGCGGCCGATCCACTGCGCTTCCGCGCGCGGGCGGGCCAGTGGGTGGATCTTGCGATCCCCACCGCCGGCGAGCCCTTGGTCGGCGGGTATTCCGTGGTCTCCGCGCCCAGCGCCGACGGTCGCCTGCAGCTTGCGATCAAGTATGCCGATCATCACGAGGCCACGCATCACCTGCACACCGTGAGCCGGATCGGCGATGAAGTCTTCGTTACAGTCGGCCAGGGCCCGTTCTATTTCGAGCCCGGGATGAGTCGGGAAGTGGTGCTGCTGGGCGCCGGTATCGGCGTTACGCCCCTGATGAGCATCCTGCGGTTCATCCACGCCGAGGCGCCGGAAGTCCGCGTGCACCTCGTCTATAGCGTGGCATCGCGGCGCGAGGTGCTGTTCGCCGAGGAACTCGCCCAAATCTCCCGCTCGCCCAACGTCGACGTGACCCTCACGGTGACGCGCGATGCCGAGGACTGGCGCGGACACACGGGGCGCATCAGTCACCCGCTGCTCGAGTCCCTGAACCTGTCCCGGGAGGCGCTGTACTACTTCTGCGGCTCGCGCGAATTCATCGAGGATATGACCGACCTGCTCGGCGAGTGGGGCATCCCCGAGCAACAGCTCAAGTACGAGAAGTGGTGGTAACGCTCATGGCGACGCGCGACTTGCAATGACGTGCAGGGATCAGTTCAGGCGCAGGGAGAAGTCGATTGCGCGCAGATGCTTGGTAAGACTGCCCATCGAGATGTAGTCCACGCCGGTGGCTGCGATGCTGGGCAGCGTCTGCTCGCTCACGTTCCCGGAGGCCTCGGAGACGGCGCGCCCCCGGATCCTTGCCACGGCTTCGCGTAGCGGTTCCAGTGCGAAGTTGTCCAGCATCACGACGTCGGCGCCGGCGTCCAGCGCCTGACTGACTTCGTCCAGGGTCTCGGTCTCCACCTCGATCCAGCGGCCCTTGCCCATGGCGCGGGCCCGTTCCACCGCGACCTGGATGGAGCCGCAGGCCAGGATGTGGTTCTCCTTGATCAGCACCGCGTCCCAGAGCCCCAGCCGGTGGCTGTATCCGCCGCCGCAGCGCACCGCGTACTTCTGCGCGACGCGCAGACCGGGAAGCGTCTTGCGGGTGTCCAGGAGACGCGTGCGCCCCCCGGCGAGGAGCCTGACCAGCCGCGCGGTTTCGGTGGCCGTTCCCGACAGGGTCTGGAGAAGGTTCAGGGCGCAGCGTTCGGCAGAGAGGATCGCCCGGGCCGGCCCGCTGATCTCGGCGACGACACCGGGCGTCTCCACGGTCGCCGCCTCGTCGATCGCCCACAGCACCCGCACGCCCGGCGCGAGGGCCCGGAAACACGCGTTGAACCACGCCTGCCCGCAGACCACCGCGGGTTCGCGCAGGTGCAACTCCGCGCGGGCCTGCTGCTCCGCGGGAACCAGTGTCGCGGAGAGGTCTCCAGAGCCGAGGTCCTCCCGCAGCGCCGCCTGGACCAGCGTCTGGATCTCTCCTGGGTCCGGCGGCTCGGCTGGTTCGGCGAAGGGATCGAGCACGTGCCCCGGGCGGGCCTGATTCATCGCTTCACCCGGTCACGGGCGGCGGGCCGGCCGCATGCGTCGCCGCACCATGGCCGGCTTCTTGCGCGGGGCGAAACTGTCTCTGTGCTGTCCACGGTTCCTTGTATAGCGGATTCAGAGAGTGGTGAGAAGCCCCGAGCGATCGTCGAATGATCGAAGATCGCCCGCGGCTGCCCTTCCCAAGGAGCGAGGGCGCGCTGCCCGGTCCCGGCGCGTTACACTCAGACGCGTGATCAAGCGGTTGTGGAGGGTTTGCCATGAGCCACGATCATCTGTCCCGCAGGGGTATGCTGAGCGCCGGCATGCTCCTGGCGTTACTGGCGTTGGCGGTATTCGTCGCCGCGACGGGGGCGATCTGGCCTGCCCTGCAGGTTTGGCTGGCCGATCTGAGTACGCTGCAGTTGGGCGTCCTGGCGAGTTTCGTCGCCGGCATGTTCACCGCAGTCGGGGCGATCCCCATCTTCTTCCTGCGGCGCATATCGCGCGAGGTGGAGGACTCCCTGATGGGATTCGGCGCCGGGGTGATGCTCGCGGCGACCGCCTTTGAACTGGTATTGCCGGCGGCCGCGATAGCCGAGGCCGATCTCGGCAACTCCTGGCTGGCGGCGCTGCTGGTCGGTACCGGCATCGCGCTGGGCGGCGGCTTCCTGCTGGCGCTGCACCGGCTGGTGCCGCACGAGCATTTCGTGACCGGGCCGCAGAGCGGCGCCGACCCGAAGAAGATCCGGCGGGTCTGGCTGTTCGTGTTCGCGATCGCCCTGCACAACCTGCCGGAGGGACTGGCCGTGGGCGTCGGCTTCGGCGGCGAGGATTTGAGTGACGGCGTCGCGCTCGCGATCGGGATCGGCCTGCAGAACATCCCCGAGGGTCTGGTGGTCGCGGTGGCGCTGATGACGCTAGGATACAGCCGGCTGGCGGCCTTCGGCGTCACGCTGTTGACCGGCCTGGTGCAGCCTGTCGGCGGACTGATCGGCGCCGGGGCGGTCACTCTGATGGAGATGCTGCTGCCGTGGGGGCTGGCCTTTGCCGCCGGGGCGATGCTGTTCGTGATCAGTCACGAGATCATTCCCGAGTCCCACCGCAAGGGGCACGAAGGGAAGGCCACCTTCGGGGTTCTGCTGGGCTTCATCGTGATGCTCACCATCGACATGGTCCTGGACTGAGCCAGGCCGTGACAGTTAACGTGAAAATACACGGCCCAGTTCTGTAGGTCAGGTTAACGTAGCGTAACCCGACGTGCCGGGGTGCCAGGGAAGACGCTGCTTTGCGGCCATGGGTGGGTGCGAGACCCGTCGGGTTACGCCCTTCGGGCTAACCCGACCTACAGTTTGCGGCTTTTCATTTTCAGGGGTGGCGCAGGGTCATGAAAGTTAGCGCGCTTGCGCAGATCATGGCTTGTCTGGATTCGCCCCCAGCGGGTTTTCGCGATCCCAACCCAATCCACAAATGACCGAGCAGGAGGAACCACCATGCCTGGTAAGCCAATTCGTAACGCCCTGGTGACCGGCAATTCCAGCGGATTGGGTCTCGGTCTGACCCGGATGCTGATGCGCCAGGGTGCCGCAGTGTACGGTCTCAGCCGCCGCGGCTGCCCCGAAGAGACGGCGGGCGACGTGCGTGTGGACCTGGCCCAGTACGCAGACATTGCACCGGCAATGGCGCAGCTGCTGGACGGGGTCCAACGCCTGGACCTGGTGGTCCTGAACGCGGGCCTGCTCGGGCAGATCCAGAGCATGCAGGAGGCGGATATCGCCGAGCTTCGGCAGCTGATGGACGTGAACGTCTGGGCGAACAAGCCGATTCTCGACCACCTCCTGGCGCATGGCATCGGGGTGGGTCAGATCATCGCGATCTCCTCCGGTGCGTCGGTATCCGGCAATTTCGGTTGGAGCGGCTACTCGATCTCGAAGGCGGCCCTGAACATGTTCGTGCAGCTGTACGCGCACGAGTTTCCGGACACGCACATGCACGCCCTTGCGCCCGGTCTGGTCGACACCGCGATGCAGGAATTCATCTCCGATGCGGTCGATCTCGAGCGCTTTCCGGCCCTGAAGCGCCTGAAGGAGGCGCGCGGCACGGACGCGATGCCCGACAACGAGTCCGCCGCGCAACAGATCCTCGACAGTCTTGACCGACTCCGCGACGCTCCCAGCGGGCGCTTCGTCGACCTGCGCGACCTGTAGGTGCGGCCTTCCAGCCCTGGGGTCGCCGAGAGGCTCGCCTCCCACAGGGGCTGGGTTGGTGTGAAGGATGCCAGCCCCCCTGGGCGACGCTCCCGCAAGGCGCCGGGTCGCCGAGAGGCTCGCTTCCCACAGCGTGTTCTGGCCGAATAACGGTTTTTCGGCATATTCCGAACATGGATATATAAAAGATTTTCATCACCGGTCATCAGAAAAAAATAAGCTACTAGAGCGCTCGGACATTGCCCTCGCGGCTCGCGTTGGGGGGCCCAGTGTGCGCAAGGGCTGGGTGATTTCTCACCCAGCTTTTCCACAGGTTGCCAAGCCTCTTTGCACAGCAATGACACAACATCTTGTGTCTAGGAAAGCCCGGACACACGCCCTATAGTATCTCGCCGTAACCCCCGGTTCAGCGCGAGGTCCTTATGCACAGCGAAGCCCAGCCCCTCTCCCCGTCGGTGCCTACCGAAGTCTCAGATGTCGTCGACGCAGGCCCGAGTGCCGAGATCCTCGCGACCTCGCCGGGTCGGCACCAGGTGATCCGCCGCAATGGCAAGGTCACCCATTTCGACGGCGCGAAGATCGGCGTCGCGATCACCAAGGCTTTTCTGGCCGTGGAGGGGGGTGGCGCCGCGGCCAGCCGCCGCATCCACGAGATCGTCGAGGACCTGACCGGGCAGGTCAGCGACAACCTGTTCCGCCGCGCCGGCGCCAGCGGCATCACCGTGCATATCGAGGACATCCAGGATCAGGTCGAGCTGGCGCTGATGCGCGGTGGCCACCACAAGGTGGCGCGCGCCTACGTGCTGTACCGGGAGAAGCAGTCGGAGAAACGGGCCGCCGAGGCCGCGAAGAAGAAGCCGGCCACCGCCGAGGCCGATGTGCTGCACGTGACCCGTGTCGACGGCACGCGCGTGCCGCTCGACGAGGCGCGCATGGCCGCGGTGGTCGACGAGGCCTGTCGAGACCTGGAGCAGGTGGACGCGGCCAAGGTTCTGGCCGAGGCCCGGCGCAACCTGTTCGACGGCGTCGCCGAGAAGGACGTCGGCACCGCACTGGTGATGGCGGCCCGCGTGCAGATCGAGCAGGAGCCGAATTACTCGCAGGTCACCGCGCGCCTGCTGATGGACAACCTGCGCCGCGAAGCGCTGAGCTTCCTCGCCGGACTACCGCAGGAGGCCACCCAGGCCGAGATGGGCGGGCGCTACCCCGAGTATTTCCACGCCTACATCAAGCGCGCGGCCCAGCTTGAGCTGGTCGACTCCGAACTCACCCGCTACGACCTCGACGCCCTCGGCAAGGCGCTGAAGCCTGAGCGCGACCTGCAGTTCACCTACCTCGGCCTGCAGACCCTGTACGACCGCTACTTCATTCACTCCGGCGGCACGCGTTTCGAGCTGCCGCAGGCGTTCTTCATGCGCGTCGCGATGGGCCTGGCGATCAACGAGGTCGACCGCGAGGCGCGTGCCATCGAGTTCTACGAGCTGCTGAGCTCCTTCGATTTCATGAGCTCGACGCCGACGCTGTTCAACTCCGGCACCCTGCGCCCTCAGCTCTCGTCGTGCTACCTGACCACCGTGCCCGACGATCTCGACGGCATCTTCGGCGCGATCAAGGACAACGCGCTGCTGTCCAAATTCGCCGGCGGCCTCGGCAACGACTGGACCCGCGTGCGCGGCATGGGCGCCCACATCAAGGGCACCAACGGCAAGAGCCAGGGGGTGGTGCCGTTCCTGAAAGTGGCGAATGACACGGCGGTCGCGGTCAATCAGTGCTTCGCACCGGAGACGATGATCCTTACCGCGGAGGGTGCGCGCGCGATCCGTGATGTGCATCCGGGCGATCTGGTTCTGGGGATCTCCGGCACTTACCGCGAGGTGCGGGAGCGCTATGTCTACAACCAGACCGACCCGATGGTCGCACTCGACATCAAGCACGCAATCGAGCCACTCGTCGTCACTTCCGGGCATCCGTTCTACGCGCTCCGCGGGGTGCCCATGGAACAGGCCTGCACGCGGACCATGGCCTGGTTGGCGAAAGGCAAGATTCGTCCCGAATGGGTGGATGCCGGTGATCTGGCTAAAGGCGACTATGTCGCACAGGTGATCCCGACCGAGACCATCGCGGTGGATGGATTCACCGAGGACGACGCACGGATGTATGGGATCTTGCTTGGGGACGGGCATCTCTCCAAGGATGGTTTCCAATGGGGTGTGTCCGGCAACCCGTCGCGTGATGAGCATATGGGCTTCGTGCGTGCCTATCTGGAAGCGCGCGGCATCCATTACTGGGAAAGCGGGCGCGGCGAGAATTATGGCCAGATTAACTGGGCCTCTGGACAAGGCGTGGTACGCGATGCCACCACCGGGCGGATCGTCGGCGCTGGTCCGCGCACGCTGCCGTTTGAGTACGACGACCTCTACGAGACCGCCCGCAAAAAGCGCATCAGCCGCCGCTTCTCGCATCTGCCGCGTCCGCAGACCCTCGCACTGATCCGTGGGTTGCTCGAAACTGATGGCGGCGTATCGCGGGGCAAGGAAATCTACTTCACGAACACCTCTCGTCTGTTGATCGAGGGCTTGCGGTATCAGTTGCTGCGGTTGGGGATTCCCACCGCCGGCCAGTACCGCGAACGGGAGCAGGCCCATACCGGACGCCGGTCCGATGGCAGCGAAATCCGGTTCGACGGCGTGTGCAAGGCCTATGACGTGCGCGTCCCGGCGGTGCCGGAGATTGCCGAGTTGGTGGGTTGTCACCCGATCGTCAAGCGGAACTGGATTGATTACAACGGCTGCGTGTTCACCCGGGTCCGTTCCGTAGCACCGACGGCCACGACCCCCTTCGTGTTCGATCTGAAGGTCGAGGGCGATGAGTCCTACATGACCACCGCCGGTCTCGCCCATAACGGTGGCAAGCGCAAGGGCGCCGTCTGCGCCTATCTCGAAACCTGGCACATCGATGTCGAGGAGTTCATCGAGCTGCGCAAGAACACCGGCGACGACCGCCGGCGCACGCACGACATGAACAGCGCCAACTGGATTCCGGACCTGTTCATGCAGCGGGTGGTGGAGGAGGGTGAGTGGACGCTGTTCTCGCCGAGCGAAAC
>Ga0209498_1002785_pt1 | contig 10498 bp, 9 predicted proteins | sample WalLakDeSediment_FD_184131 | JGI IMG/M metagenome (GOLD analysis project Ga0209498, IMG submission 184131) | Lake sediment microbial communities from Walker lake, Nevada to study Microbial Dark Matter (Phase II) - Walker Lake 11/02/13 Deep... | ecosystem: Environmental > Aquatic > Freshwater >... | reverse complement strand
GACTTGGGCGCAGCAGCGCGGAAGTCCATACCCATTTTAGCAGCACCTACCAGCAGGGAGTTTCCCATGTTGTTGCGGGCATCGCCCAGGTAGCAGAACTTAACCTGGTTCAGGGGCTTGTCGCAATGCTCCATCATGGTGAGGAAGTCAGCCAGAATCTGGGTAGGATGGAACTCGTTGGTAAGACCATTCCATACCGGAACACCTGAATAGGCAGCCAGTTCTTCAACGGTTTTTTGAGCATAGCCGCGGTATTCTATACCATCATACATACGTCCGAGCACGCGGGCGGTGTCCTTCATCGATTCCTTTTTGCCGATCTGGCTGCCACTGGGACCGAGATAGGTTACCAGCGCGCCCTGGTCAAAGGCAGCCACTTCAAAGGCACAACGTGTGCGGGTGCTGTCTTTTTCAAAAATCAGGGCAATGTTCTTACCCTTGAGGCGCTGCTGCTCATAACCGCCATATTTGGCCTTTTTGAGGTCCAACGATAAATCAAGCAAAAACTTAATTTCTTTCGGAGTGAAATCAAGCAGCTTTAAAAAACTTCTGTTTCTGAGATTGTAAGCCATGATAATAATTATTAATGGTTAATTGTAAATTGTTAATTAGTTCAAAGTTTCAGGTTTCAGGTTTCAGGTTTAAGCCTGCCTGACGGCAGTCAGGGTTTAAAGTTCAAGGTTCCTTTATCCTTTATCCTTTATCCTTTTTACTTTATCCTTGAAACTTATCCAAAAATCACCGTCCCAGCGCCGGTTGTCCCCAGCTGTGTGGCTTCAGTGATGATGGCTTCCTTGCCGCCGTTTTCAACGAATTCGACACATGCTCTTACCTTGGGTGCCATGCTGCCTTCAGTAAATTGGCCATCGGCTAAATGCTTCTTTATTTCGGGTATGGAAACACGCTCCAACTTCTGTTCGCCGGGCTTGTGGAAGTTGATAAACACATTGGGCACATCGGTGAGGATGCAAAACTCGTCAGCCTTAATCTTGTTTGCCAGCAATGATGAGGCAAGGTCCTTGTCGATCACGGCATCAATACCGATCATTTTGCCTTTGTTGTCGATATAAGCAGGGATGCCGCCTCCGCCAACGGTAATCACAATGGTACCTGTGCGTGCCAGTTTTTCAACGGCCTCCCAGTTTGGAATACTGATAGGTCTTGGCGAAGCCACTACCCTTCTCCAGCCACGCTTGCGCGGATCTTCATGAAACACCCATTCAGGCTGTTTGGCTTTTAATTCTTCCATTTCTTCCGGTGTATAAAATGGCCCAACTGGCTTGGTGGGGTTCTGGAAAGCAGGGTCGTTCTTGTCGACCATTACCTGGGTAACCAAGGTAACAATATTACGTTCTATTCCATGCTCGGCCAATACATTGCGCAATTGCTGCTCAATCATAAAGCCAATGGAACCCTGGGTTTCGGCAACACAGAAATCAATAGGCTGCTTGGGCAAGCCGTAAACACGGTGGCCGGCTTCGTGCTGAAGTAACACATTACCCACCTGCGGACCGTTACCATGACCAATCACCAAATCGTAACCGGTTTTGATCAAATTCACCAAATGCTGGCAGGTATCATACACGTTTTGTTCCTGCTCATCAATGGTGCCGATCTGATCGCCACGCAGCAGGGCGTTTCCGCCAAAAGCAATTACCGAAAGTTTTTTCATAATTCTTAAAGTATATATTGTTAGATGATTATTCTAAAAAAACAAAAACCGGAAACCTTTTTGGGGCGCCGGCTCATTATGGTGCGGTATCAGGAGCTAAACAAAAATTTGTTCGCGTTATACCCTGATTTTTCACAATGACCTTTGGCAGCAGCCCCAAATTAAAATGCCCTAATTGGGGATGCCTGACAAGGCCTGAAAGAAAATCAAAAGCAATTCGGCGAACGACTTCATAAAGCTAAATGGTTTTAAACTAAGCATTTACAAAAACCATTGCAAAGCTATGAAATTTCCCTGAATTTCATGAACTGATTCATGCAAAAAACGGACATAAACCCGGGAATAATAGGATTAAAAAAATTCATGAAGCAACCCAAGCCATTTTTTCTTAATCTTCAACAGCACTTTTCGCGACACGTCCGGAAATCACGCTTATCACAAAAATCTGGAATGCGTGAAAAATCATTAACGGCAAGAGCATGATGCCTGCAATTGACATGCCGGCAAACAACACATTGGAAAAAACGCTGCCATGCACCAGTGACTTTTGTGAGCCGCAGAATAGCGCCGTAATGCGATCCTCGCGATTTAATCCAAAAGCCTTGGTTAATGAAAGGATAATTCCATAAATCAGGAAAAAGAGAGCTATTACCAGTACTAAAAGCAAGAACAGGTCGGGCCAGCTGATCCCTTCAAAATACCCTGCATGAAACGAACCGGCAAAGCTCCGGTAAACGATCAGCAATATGACCGATTTGTCGAAAAGAGTAAGCTGGCGGCTGAATCTGAGGGTTAAATGATGAAACCTGGGCTGCAGCAGCAAGCCAAGAATTACCGGAAGGATGATTTCAAGGAAGAGCTTCAGGTATATTTGTGAAAAGTCGAAGTCGCCTGATTTTGCATGCATAAACAAGCCCATCCACAGGGGAGTGACCATTATGCCGATAATTCCAGAAATACTGGCATTGAATATGGCTGCCGGAACGTTTCCCTTACCCAGCGAGGTAAGCACTACCGATGATGAAACGGTTGATGGCAGTGCGGCGAGAAAAAACATGGCCAGCCAGAGCGTTTGCTGGCTTTCGGTTTTCATTAGCGGGTAAAAAGGCAAAACAATGATCGGAAAAAGCAAAAAAGTTGAAAGTTGCACCAGTAAATGGAGTCTGACATTGCCAAGGCCCGCTCTTAGTTTTTCAGGACTTAGTTTCAATCCGTAAAAAAAGAAGATCAGCGAAATACCAATGCTGCCTATAGTTTTTAATGGAATAATACTATCAGGCGCGCCCGGGCCGGGAAAAATCCAGGCAAGCAGCATAACCAGAAAAAGCGCAAAAACAAACTTGTTGTCTTTCATAGTTAAATTACGAACGCAATGAAAGCAACAAATTTAGTTTACTTCCAAAACTATTCAGTAAAAATATACATTTCGGCCAAAGATTTTACAGAGCGGTCAGCATAGAAGTCGATGGGGTGAAAGATGCGGTACCGGCCCCCATCACGCCCTTCTTCAGTAACTACAAGCATTGGAGAGGTTTGATCGACCCGGTTGAAAAGTTCTGAAAAACTATATATGGCCCGGTAACCATCAATACCGGCAAAGCAAACCAGGCCGTTCCTGAACAGCTTATGGTTAAGCAAGCCGAAATGTTCTGAAACAACATCATTTAATGACCTGCCATTAAAAAACGGATTTGGGTGATGCCCCATGCCCATGCCGTAGAAAATAGTGCGGTATTCAAGGTCGTTCAATTCGGCAGTGTATTCATTTACCGCAAAGGTCAGCGTATCAGAAAGGCTGATAAGCAATTCAGGCGAATAAAGCGGGTCGAGGTCGCGGTTTATTACATAATTCTTCTTGTCGAATGACCTTACTGTGATTTTTACTGGATTGATCAGTTGCCTCGAAGCAAAAAGGTCTGTTCCAACCACAAGCTTCCATTGCTTTTCAACCGGGTAATCAACATCAACCCGGTATGGTTTTATAGGTGCCGATTCAGTGGCAATCAGAATCTGGTGTGGATTTGCGGTAAAGAAAATTTCGCCCCAGCTTAATGAAACCGTTTCGCCCTTGTCGTTTTCAATAATAACATAAAGATCAATGGCAGGCCTGAATTCTTCCTTGTTCTTTTTGTTGTGATTGAAGGGATGCAACAGATCGAACAGCGAATACCCAATATACCGGTAGGCTCCCACAAACTCATATTCACCACCGGAAAGTAGCCTGGCTTCGCGCAACACCACTTCTCGCTTATAAAATTTCTTAAGGTTAACCTTTCCCGATTCAACCACCTCGCCTGCCACTTCAAGAGTTCCGGGCGCCATTGCGGTTTCGTCAGTCATATGATAAAGACTGTTCCCATCCGGGTCGAAAGGGAGCGAAGCGCCTGTCAAGGCATCGGGCAATATGCTTTTGCAGCTTCCCATAAAAAATACAAAAGCGATAAATAAGGCAGCGAACATGTTTTTTTTGTAATGCATAAAGTTCTTTTAAAAAAGTATCGATATGATAATTTTGCAAGTCGGTCTGCAAAAATAAACTAATTTTAAAGCGGGATAGGTTAATTTATTAAACATTGCTAAAACTTTTCGGCCCATCTTATGCCAAAAAATTATCAGAAACTGAAGCTCAATTATAAGATATGGGTCGAAACCGACTCGCATGTCAGCATCCTGGGCGAGGGTAAATGGAAATTGCTTAAAGCCATTAAGGAAACCGGCTCGCTGAAAGCTGCCATTGAAAGCATGGGTCTGACCTATCGCCAAACCTGGAGCAAACTGAATAACATTGAAGAAAAACTGGGCTTCCCCATAATAGAAAAAACGCGTGGAGGGGCCGAAGGCGGGCAAACCAACCTTACCCCCCAGGGTGAAAAAATCGTGGAGTTTTTTGAAAAATTGTACCATGAATTTGAATCACCCGTTCAGAAAATCTTTAATGAATTACTTGACGAACTGAACGCGATTCATAAAAAAGGCCAAAAAAGATGAAAAAGAACCTTTTCCTGATTATTGCAGGGATAATTTTTCTAAGCATCTCTTGTAATAGGGATAATCGTGGTCAAACTAAGAAAAGCGAAGGATTAAGCGGCACCCTGCATATCATTCACGCCGGCAGCCTCACTTACCCGGTGCAGCGCATCAGCGAGGCTTTCAGGGCCGAGCAACCCAACGTAAGGATACTTACCGAGGCCTGGGGCAGCAAGGCCGGGGCGCGCCGCATCATGGAGCTCGATACACCCTGCGATTTGTTCCTCTCGGCCGATTACATGGTGATAGAACACATGCTTATACCCGACCATGCTAGCTGGAACATGAAGTTCGCCGCCAATGAAATGGCCATAGTGTATACCGAAAAATCGCGCTATGCCGGTGAAATAAACCAGGACAACTGGTTTGAGATCATGCTTCGGCCCAATGTGCAGATTGGGCGCAGCGACCCCGACCAGGATCCCTGCGGCGTAAGGGCGTTATTTACAGCCAAACTGGCAGGGATTTTTTATGATAATGAGGCCCTTCCGGGGAAGTTGATGGAAAAAGACAAACGCAACATCCGCCCCAAGGAAACCGACCTGATCGCACTGCTGGAAAGCGGACAGATAGACTATATTTTCCTTTACCGAAGTGTGGCTCAGCAGCATAAGCTGCCCTACCTGCGCCTTCCGGCAGAATTAAACCTGGGCGACCCTGAGCTGGTGGATTGGTATGCACAGGTAAGCACTCAAACCTTGGGGACAAGCCCCGGAAGCACCATTACCGAAATTGGTCAGCCCATGGTTTACGGACTTACTATACCCAATAAGGCCCAAAACATTGAACTTGCCGAAGCCTTTGCAGCCTTCCTGCTCGACAGCGAAAAAGGCCTTAAAATCTTGGAAGAACTCGGGCAACCAGGAGTGGCACCCGCGCCTAACCCTTATTACGACAAATTGCCGGAGCGCTTGAAGCCATTTGCAGTTCTCAGCAAGGGTGATTGAGGAGACTTAAGGGACTTAAGAGACTTGAGAGAAAGCAGGCAGTAGGACACTCCGAACCCCGAACCCCGAACTCCAAATCCGCTGGTAAGCGGACACGCCCCAAACTTTATCCTTTATCCCTGACTGCCCTCCAAAGGCGGGTAAACCGTCAGGCAGGCTTTATCCTTTATCCCTTATCCTTATCCTTTTCCTTAACTAAGTTTTGTAATGCCCCGCAATAAGCCTGGCAAACCATTTTGAAGGCAGTATTTTACTGAGAAAAACGGCGAGTTTCTGATCGAAGGAAGCCACAATGTATCGGTGACGTGGTTTTTTGGCTGCGACAATCCGGGCCACTTTTTTTGCAAGCACAATGGGTTGTAGCCCAGCAGATTCGTCTTTCTCTATCACGCTGAGGGTATTCCTGAAAAGCTGGCTGTAATCGCTGTGAACCGTTTCACGCACCAGTTGCCTGTTGGCGGTAAATCCGGTGTTGAAATCGCCGGGGTTGACCATTACAATTTGAATTCCAAATGGTTTTACCTCATAACGCAAAGATTGCATATAGCCTTCTAAAGCAAACTTGCTGGCCGAATAGAATCCCTGAAAAGGAAGGCCAATAAGGCCGGCTATTGAACCAATTATAATAATAGTGCCTCCCCCCTGATTTCGCATGTATGGAAGTAGGCTTTTTGAGCATCGGTGCGCTCCCAGAAAATTTGTATTGATTTCGAGGAAGGCTTCTTCTTCGGAATAATCTTCTATTGCACCAGCCACACCAAAGCCTGCATTATTTATTAGCACATCGATTCGTCCTTCGCGCGAAAAAATCGCCTGCACGGCATATTCAACTTCTTCATATCTGGTTATGTCGGCCTTCAAAACCTGCACCCCTGGAACGCTGGTGCTCTGGCTGCGGCTGGTACCGTATACGACATGCCCCTGCTTAGAAAGCAACTCGGCAGTAGACCGGCCAAAGCCTGACGAAACACCGGTAATAAGAACAACTTTTTTCATTACTCTAAAATTCCAAGTTCTCTTGACAAACGTCCAATGGTTTCCATGGCATAATCCAGTTGTTCATCCGTATGGGTGGCCATTAGCGAAAAACGGATCAGGGTATCTTCCTTCTTCACAGCGGGTGAAAGCACAGGGTTTACAAAGATGCCATTATCGAGCAACATCTGGGTCAGTAAAAGGGTCTTCATGTCATCGCGCACATAAAGCGGAATAATGGGCGTTTCCGAGTGGCCCGTATCGAATCCCAATTCCTTAAATCCTTTCAGTGCCTTATATGTGAGTTCCCACAGCCTGGCAATGCGTTCAGGTTCGCGCTTTATGATCTTTAGCGCAGCAAGCACACTGGAAGCCGATGCAGGGGTAATGCTGGCGCTGAAAATGAGCGAACGCGAGTTATGCTTCAGAAAATTGATGGTTTCCTTGTCGGAAGCAATAAAACCGCCAATCGATGCCAAAGATTTGGAAAAGGTTCCCATGATTAGGTCTACCTCATCAGTCAGCCCGAAATGCGATGCCGTACCGGCGCCGTATTCACCAATGACACCCAGTGAGTGGGCATCGTCAACCATTATAGAAGCACTGTATTGCTGCGCAAGCCTGACAACTTCTGGCAGATTTATGATATCGCCTTCCATGGAAAAAATGCCATCAACCACGATCAGCTTTGCCTGCTCCGGATCGCACAGTTTAAGTTTATTCTCAAGTGACTCCATATTATTATGGCGAAACTTCTGAATCTTTGAGAAGCTAAGCCTGCTGCCCTCAATAATGGAAGCATGGTCAGAGTCATCGAGCAGAACCGTGTCGGCCCGGCCCGTAAGGGTTGACACCACGCCAAGATTCACCTGAAAACCCGTACTGTATACCAGCGATGCTTCTTTTCCCACAAATTCTGAAAGCTTTTCCTCCAGTTCAATATGAATATCAAGCGTACCATTTAAAAAACGAGAACCCGCACAGCCAGTGCCATATTTGTCGATGGCTTGCTTGGATGCCTCTTTAATTTCAGGATGATTTGTTAGCCCCAGGTAGCTGTTCGAACCAAACATTAATACCTTCTTGCCACTTACGACAACTTCGGTATCCTGATCCGACTCAATCACCCTGAAATACGGATATACACCCATTTCCATGGCCCGTTGCGGGGCATCATATCTGGAAAATCTTTGGCGAAGCAATTTCATAGACAAAAGTTTTAACATTTTTTTGCATTAATTACAAGGCTCAAAAATAGAAGATTTTTTATTACGAAATACCAGAGTCGGAATAAGAAGCAACTGGCTGAAAATGACAACAGACAGGGTTTACAAATAAGGTATTTTTAAAATACCTTTGCAAAAAAAAAGAAAATTACAAACATTATTCTTCCTATTTATGAAATTAAAAGTCTTGCTTCTTTTTCCAATTTTCATTTTTGTTTTAACTGGATGCCAGGAAATTTTTTCCGGGGGCAAGGGAAAAATTGTTTACCACAACTATTTCCCTTCGGCCTATGTAGCCGAAAGAAATATTGAAGTGTGGCTTCCGCCGAAATATGACCATGGAAAGGAATACGATGTGATCTACATCCATGATGGGCAGAATGTATTCAATGCAGAAACTTCTTATGCGGGTATTGCCTGGGAAATGGATTCAACCATGAATGATCTGGTCAGGAAAGGGAAAATCAGGCCCGCTATCGTGGTGGCCATTTGGAATACGCCTGACCGCTTCCGCGAATACATGCCCTTTCAGCCCCGCGAGCCCCTGCTGGCAATAAAGCAAGCCATGGGCATTGAAGAAGACCTCCTTTCTGACGAGTATCTTAAATTTATTGTAAAAGAGTTAAAACCCTTTATCGATAAAAACTACAGCACAAAAAAAGACCCGGCAAATACATTCATAATGGGTTCGAGCATGGGCGGATTAATATCACTTTACGCAGTAATGGAATACCCGGAGATTTTCGGTGGTGCTGGCTGTATCTCAACACACTGGCCGGCTGTTGATGGCATTTTCATTGAGCACCTTCCCGGTAACCTGCCCAACCCGGACACCCATAAAATGTATTTCGATCACGGAACCATTAACCTCGATTCACTATATCAGCCAATGCAAGAAAGGGTTGATATGATAGTTGAGGCACATGGGTTTTTTAAGGACCAAAACTGGATGAGCTTAAAGTTTGAAGGGGCCGACCACAATGAAGCATCCTGGCGCGACCGTTTGCACGAACCGCTGATCTTCCTGCTGGGCAAAGAACAGGATTGATTACCTTTGCACCCTTATGGGAAAAAAAAGAAAAATTGCCTTTCATACACTTGGTTGTAAACTCAACTATTCAGAAACTTCGAGCATTAGCCGGCAGTTTGGCGTCGAAGAATTTGAGCACGTTGACTTTAAAGATGAGGCCGATATTTATGTGATCAATTCCTGCACGGTAACCAAAAATGCCGAAAAAACCTGCAAGGCGTTGATTCGCAAAGCTTTGAGAACAAACCCGGTTGCCCATGTGGCCGTGATCGGGTGTTTTTCACAAATCAATCCTGAAGAGCTTAAGGCCATTGAAGGCGTAGATGTGGTATTGGGCAATGCCGACAAATTCAACCTTTTTGAACACATCAAAGGTTTGGAAAAAACAAGGAAATCCGACACTGCAATCGATGTTCAGGTGCATGAACCTGAAGCCTTTGTGCCAAGCTGGTCGGCCGACGACCGTACCCGATCCTTTTTCAAAATACAGGATGGCTGCGACTATTTCTGCAACTACTGCACCATTCCGCTGGCTCGCGGTCATAGCCGCAGCAACACCATTGCCGCCACCCTCGAAACAGCCCGCAGCATTGCACAAACCAATATGAAGGAAGTGGTGCTTACCGGAGTGAATATAGGCGATTTTGGCAAAGTTAACAATGAAACTTTTTATGACTTCCTGAAAGAGTTGGTAAAGATTGATGGCATTGAGCGCATTCGCATTTCTTCGGTCGAGCCAGACCTTTTGCATGATGAGATCATTGAACTGGTGGCCACTGAACCAAAGCTAATGCATCATTTTCACATCCCCTTGCAATCTGGCAGCGACAGCGTGCTCAAAACCATGGGACGGCATTATACCCTTGATGTTTTCTCGTCGAGAGTGGAAAAGATCCGCTCGCTGATGCCCCACGCCTGCATAGCCGCCGACCTGATCGTGGGCTTTCCGGCCGAGACCGATGCCCTGTTTGATGAGTCCATGCGGTTTATTGAAGCAATGGACGTATCGTACATTCATGTTTTCACATACAGCGAACGCGAAAACACCCGCGCCATGAAGATCGAAGGCAGTGTTCCGCCGGCTGTCCGCCAACAACGCTCAAGGCTAATGCAGAAATTGTCAGACCGGAAAAAGCATGATTTCTACCTGAAAAACAAAGGCAAAAAAGCCCTTGTCCTCTGGGAAAAAGACAACACCCGAGGTTTCATGCACGGCTTTACCGACAATTACATCAAGGTAAAAACCAGGTTTAATCCCGAATTAATAAACCAGATACACGAAGTGACACTGAACCATCTGGACACGGATGAAGTTTACTTAATATGAACGCAACAGATATCAATTACCTGAGAGCCCTTTGCGCCGAGGTATGCCTCATTGCAAAAACCATCGGTGAGTTCATCCGCCAGGAGGCAGACAAGTTTCATCACACCCAGATTGAAACCAAGAGCATTCACAATTTTGTCACTTACGTAGATAAAACTGCGGAAGAGCGGCTGGTTGAGAAGTTACAGGCATTGTTGCCCGAGGCCGGTTTTATTGTGGAAGAAAACACCATTGACAAGAAGGGACGCGAGTACCAGTGGGTGGTTGACCCGCTCGATGGCACTACAAACTTTA